>ENA-OQNN01000005-OQNN01000005.1-human-gut-metagenome-genome-assembly--contig:-NODE-5-length-372289-cov-7.990558_pt1 | contig 372289 bp, 344 predicted proteins | sample MGYA00242624_ERZ504870 | MGnify/ENA primary metagenome ERZ504870 (study PRJEB26092, sample SAMD00036379) | human gut metagenome | host: Homo sapiens | study: EMG produced TPA metagenomics assembly of... | reverse complement strand
ATATTCGCCTATCACAGAGAGGAGGTCATAGCTGAAAGACCTCTATATGTGATATTATGAAATGCACCCGTCAGCACACAGTAGGAAATGACTGTGCGTATTGTCTGCGTTAAGGATTTTAATGAGGACAGAGTTTTTCTGTTAAATTAGGGTGGAACAGCGATAATCTCGCCCCTGAACTTTTTCAGGAGCGGGATTTTTTATATTATAAAAAGGAGTGTTTTTATGAAGATTTTTAATACCTTGACAAGAACGAAGGAAGAATTTATCCCTATCAAAGATGGCGAAGCTAAGATTTATGCCTGCGGACCAACAGTTTATAACTATATTCATATCGGTAATGCAAGACCTATCTGCGTTTTTGATATTCTAAGACGCTACCTCGAATACAGAGGTTTTAAGGTTACTTTCGTTCAGAATTTTACAGATATTGACGATAAAATTATCAACAAGGCTAATGAAACCGGTTCGGATTATATTTCTGTTTCAGAAAAATTTATCAAGGAATATAAAATTGATGCTAAGGGCTTGAATATTCGTGAGGCAAGCGTTCACCCAAGAGCTACTGAAAATATGAATGAAATCATTGATATGATTAAAACTCTTATTGACAAGGGCTATGCTTATGCTGTTGATAATGGAGATGTCTATTTCAGACCAGCAAAATTTAATGAATATGGTAAGCTTTCACATCAGCCTCTGGAAGATTTGGAGGCAGGTGCAAGAATAAATATCGGCGAAAGAAAAGAAAATCCTATGGATTTCGCTCTTTGGAAAGGTGCAAAGCCAGGCGAACCATCTTGGGAAACTCCTTGGGGAAATGGTAGACCAGGTTGGCACATTGAGTGTTCTTCAATGGCAAGAAGATACCTTGGCGAAACTATTGATATTCATTGCGGTGGTCAGGACTTGATTTTCCCACACCACGAAAACGAAATTGCTCAAAGTGAATGCTGCAACGGCGTTCCTTTTGCACATTACTGGATGCACAATGGCTACATCAATGTTGATAATAAAAAGATGTCTAAATCGCTCGGAAACTTCTTTACAGTAAGAGATGTTGCTGAGAAATACGGCTATGAGCCTATTCGTTATCTGATGGTTTCTTCACATTATCGTATGCCAATTAACTACTCTGTTGAAATTATTGAGCAGTGCAAGGCATCTCTTGAGCGCCTTTATAACTGCAAAAATAATCTTGAATTTGCTATCGAAAATGCAGCTGTTGCTGAAAATGACGGCGATAATGCACTTATCGAGGCTTACGATAAGCACCGCCAGAAATTCATATCTGCTATGGACGATGACCTCAACACAGCAGATGCTATAACTGTTATGTTCGAGCTTGCAAAGGATATAAATACAAATATTACTAATGCACCTTCAAAGAAGCTTGCTGAGGAATCACTCAAAATCTTTATGGAACTTGCAAATGTTCTTGGTTTGCTTTATGTAGACGAAAAAACTTCTCTCGATGATGAGATTGAAGCACTTATCGCACAAAGAAATGAAGCTCGTAAAAACAAGGACTGGGCAACAGCAGATAAGATTCGTGACGAGCTTAAAGCAAGACATATCGTTCTTGAAGATACACCTCAAGGTGTTAAGTGGAAGATTGTGAATGACTGATGTATAGGCTGACTAATAAAGAAATTTCAGACTTGATTCATACAGCCTTTTCTATAAGGAAATTAAGCTATTCTCCTTATTCAAAATTTGCAGTTGGTTCAGCATTACTTTGTGATGACGGCGAAATCTATGGTGGCTGTAATATTGAAAATTCATCATATCCTGTTGGAATATGTGCGGAGAGAACAGCTATTTCTAAGGCAATTTCATCGGGTAAGCATAATTTTAAGGCTATTACAATAGTTGGTGGCTCTGTGGATAATTCAAATTTGGATTATTGTCCGCCTTGCGGAATGTGTCGACAGTTTTTAAGTGAATTTTGTGATAAAGATTTTGTAATAATCTTAGCAAAATCTTTAAATGAATATAAATTAATTGGCTTTGATGAGATATTGCCATTTCCGTTCAACTAACCATTTTTATAAAACAATTAACAGCTTTTCTTACCTCTTAAGGAGTGGGCAATGTCCGCTCCTTTTTACTGATATTTCTCGTTTTATTAATCTCCTATCCCCTTAAAATCAAAATTTCTTTCTCATATACTTTCAAATATTACTACTCTCTTAACATAAAAATTCCCCCTTACGGTTAAATGTTTACTTACATTTCTACCGTAAGGGGGTGTTCTTTCATTGTATGTCTTTACTGGACTTGTTTAATAATGCGAGAGTTTTTCAACTATTATGTATATGTTTAAATTACATTACATTGTTGTTTGCACCATTCTTTAAGAAATATGCTGCGATAGTATAAAGAACAGGAAGTGCAAGAGCAGAAACAATAGATATGATATTGAACTCGCCTGATGAGATATTAAGGATAATGCTTGCGATACCGATAACAATATTGATGATACCAAAAATAAAGCATACATTTGCCTTTTCCGGCTTATTAGCATTAACAACACCAAGAATACCAGCAACAAACTCTGCAACGCTTGCTATTATAGCTATAATAACTGCAAGAGTAAGAAGTCCACTAACAGCTGAAGCAGTTGCACTATCTGCGATAGCATTTGCAGCTGTTGCTAACAAAACAGAGCCAAAAAGAAGTATCAATGAAGCTACGATTGAAATAGCTCCAAAAATAATTGAAAGAATACCTGTAACCTTTAACATTTTACCTGCTGACTGTTGATTCATAATAATTCCTCCTAAAAACTTTCTATATGAAAGTGTAATATTGTAATGGTTAAATTATATAATATCAAGATTAAAAAATCTATTCGCATTTTATACAAATATTTATTATTAAATTCACTATTATTTATATAAAAAAGTAAAAATATTAAAATTATAAATATAATCTATATCATAATTTATCAAACTTCGAGAGTAGAGAATTAATTAACATTATAAAATTATATTTAATACTATTCATTTATTTTTTCTTTTATGAATAATTATAAATTAAAAGCTTCATATTTGCTTCAATTTATACCCAAAAATAATATTTTTTAGCTTTTATTATAAAATTTTTCAAGAAAAAGTTGTATTATTAAGCTATCAGTGATATAATAATAACTGGTAAATTTCCAAAAGACAAAGAAATTTGTTAAAATAAAAATAAAACAAGGTGATACTAAAATGGCAAAGAAAGATATTGATTGGGCTAATATCGGTTTCGGTTATATCCAAACAGAAAAAAGATATGTTACTAATTTTAAAAATGGTGAATGGGATAAAGGAGGTCTTATAGAAGATCCTAATATTGTTCTCAGCGAATGTGCTGGTGTTCTTCAATATGCACAGACAGCTTTCGAAGGCTTAAAGGCATATACAACAGTAGATGGCAGAATTGTTACATTCCGTCCTGACCTCAACGCAGAGAGAATGATGGATTCTGCAAAAAGACTTGAAATGCCTGTTCTCCCTAAGGAACGCTTCCTTGAAGCTATTGATGAGGTTGTAGCTGCAAATAACGAATATGTTCCTCCATATGGTTCAGGTGCTACACTATATTTAAGACCATATATGTTTGGTACAAATCCTGTTATTGGTGTTAAGCCTGCAAATGAATATCAGTTCAGAGTTTTCGCAACTCCTGTTGGTCCATACTTCAAGGAAGGTGCAAAACCAGTTACAATTAAGGTCAGCGATTTTGATAGAGCCGCTCCACACGGAACAGGTCATATTAAGGCTGGTCTTAACTATGCAATGAGCCTTCACGCAATTGTTACAGCTCACGCAGAAGGCTTTGACGAAAATATGTACCTCGACCCAGCAACCCGTACAAAGGTTGAGGAAACAGGCGGTGCTAACTTTATATTCATAACAAAGGATAATACAGTTGTTACACCAAAATCAGACAGTATCCTCCCATCAATCACAAGACGCTCAATTATGTATGTTGCTGAACATTATCTCGGACTCAAGGTTGAGCATAGAGAGGTTGAGTTTGCAGAGGTTAAAGACTTCGCAGAGGCAGGACTTTGTGGTACAGCAGCAGTTATCTCCCCTATCGGTAAAATCGTTGACCACGGCAAAGAAATTTGCTTGCCAAGCGGTATGGAAGAAATGGGACCTATTACCAAAAAGCTCTATGAAACACTTACAGGTATCCAGCAAGGTAAAATTGAAGCTCCAGAGGGCTGGATAAGAGAAATCAAAGTTAAATAATTAAACATACTATCCACCAATTGAATTATTAAAATTCAGTTGGTGGTTTTCTATATTTCAAAATTTTATTACCACACAAAATATTGACAAAGTGATAGCATAGTGATAAAATTATTGATACAGTTGTTTCCGTAGCTCAGCTGGATAGAGCAATCGCCTCCTAAGCGATAGGTCGGGTGTTCGAATCACCTCGGGAACGCCAAAGCCGAAAACTACATTGAATTGGGCAAGATACAAAATACTCCTTTGTCATTAGAAAAAGGCGGAAACCGTATAATAGGAAGAACTATTACTGCAGGCGATTATAATGTCAGATACAATAACACTGGTTCGGGATTAATAGTATATAATTTTCAGCGTAAAGCTCCTGAACCGGACGAGGTTCCTGTCTATGTCCCTGCAAATGAGCCGGCGACTGATAGAAACAAAGAGAAGTACACTCCTAAAGAAACAGCGTCTGACTGGAGCTGGGGTTGGGTTGCAGCAAAAATTGGTGGAACGGTACTAATTGTAGGTGGAACAGCATTGGTTGTATGGACTTATGTAGAGAACGTTGCAACATTTAGTGTAGGCATAGCAGATGATGCTCCTACTACGGCTGCTGGAATATGGACTATCTCTAATGGGCTTAAAATGGTTGGTGCTTATTAAACTTCACCCTGATTAGTGGAATAAAAAGGGCAACCGCAAACCAATCGGCTTTAGACAGTGGATCAAATTTGACAAACCATAAATTTTGTTTTATATAATTTATAGCAGTTGGGGCGGTAAATCTTGAATTTACACTTGCGAGAACTGATAGGTTGTGATTTCGGGTTTTAAGTTATTTAGAAGTCATATAATTAAGTGCCTTCCTACATTATGTCAAAATTTAGATTCGTTTCTATGATTCATATTTTCCGGGTTCAATCTTTACTTTTTACGGAATAAGTGTTCATTGATTTCAGGTACAACAAGTCCTAACATTGATTGTTAGGGCTTGTTTGTTTTAAGGAGGAAAAAGAGATGTCATTAATATCGGTTTTTAATAAAGCTTGTGCAAATGAGTTGTCAAAGTATGGTTTTCAAAAGTTGAAGGGACTGGCATGTTTTGGAAGAATAATTAACAATGAAATATTCCAGTATGTTATGCCGGTGAACAGAAAGTCCTTAGAAAAAAACAAAAAAGCCTTTACAATTGCATCAGGTGTTTTTACTGTTTATAGTCCTGCTCTCGATAAAGGGCTATTTGAAAACTATGGAAAATATTTTATTGATTTTGAGTTTATGGATCGTTTGCCGCATAATGATTTAATAAGGCTATGCGATTTGAGTTACGATGTAAGTTCTATTCAAACGGTTGTTGATCAATCTATAAAAGGGTTTATATCTATAATGTTGCCATATTTAGATCAAATCACAACACTGAACGATTATGTCAGTTATTGTAAACGAATGAATATATCCTTGTTGAGAAATGCTGAGAAAATGTGGGGAGATTCTATTTTGTTGGTAAAAACAAATAATCAGGATGATTTTATAGACGAATATAACAGTATTTGCAGATCTGTAGTCGGCGAGGAATATAATAATTACAACGATGCAGATTCTATTAGGACAAAAAAGATATATTATGATGCAATTATTATTGATACGGCTCTGTCAAGAGATAAAGTCTATGCTGATAAAAGCTTGTATGAACAAGCTATGCAAGAATTGGAACGGAGAAAAAGGAACAATATACAGCAGTTACAAGCTTACGGATTTGATGTTCATAAATTATTTCTTTGATTGCAAGTAGACATACATTTAAAGTGCTTTTCCCTCCACTCGCCAGAGCAAGTGTAAGGAAATACTCTGCAAAACCTATAAGTTATTTTGAAACAAGAAAGATGTGAATTATGCGAAAAAAACACTGTCAATTAAATTTTGCTTTTAAACCGCCTAACATCTATGAAAAAACTCACAAAAAACTTATGGATAATATGTAGGATATTACAAACTTTTCAAAAATTTAAAATTTTTACTTCTAATCCCCTCTACTTTTCGGCATGTAAAGTAGAGGGGTATTTTCTATGTCCTTCGATGCACATTGAAAATTGAATAATCAGCACATCGGATACCTTCCTTCTGCTGCCAGGGTCGGGCGAGCTACACAAGCGAACGCATTTATATGCCTTCAGGACTTGGACTTTGCAGGGTACTGCAAAGACGGCGACGACCTGCACAAGCAATAATGATACTTCGAGCTGGCGGAGAACCCGGCAGAGGTGAAATTCCTATGATACAGATTAGCAGTCAGGCGCTTGAAGAACTTCCCATATAGATTTATCTATCCGCTGGGGTGTCGAGGACAAATAAGCGGAAAAGTTACATAGCTGTTTTTGCAGGACAGCTATAAAACTATTTGAAAGGAGGAAAACGAATACCAAACTGCAAAACTATTGCTATATGCAATCAGAAGGGCGGAGTCGGAAAAACGACAACCACAATGAACTTGGGCATTGGCTTGGCGAACAAAGGCAAAAGTATTTACGCCTACGAGCCTAACAGCAAGGTAGCACAGGCATACGCTGATTTCACAAAGGAGGTGTTGTCAGGTGGCAGACAGAAAGAGCGACTTCGCTCTGCCGACGCTCGATGACCTTTTCTCCACACAGGAGGAACGTGACGATGCAAGGCTCGAAAAGATCAGGGATATTCCGCTTGACTTGTCTATTTTGCAGAAGCGTTCTGTATATCGCTATAAGCTCGATAAGGACGAATTTATCCTCAGAGCAACATCCGGAATTGAAAATCAACTCCTACGAAAAAATGATTATATTCAGTTTGAAATAACAAAAGCCGAAGTTGATTTCAACGATTCCCGAAAGATGAAGATGGCAAATGCACAAAAGCAGGTCGAAGATAGTGACACTCACACAATAACCTATGAGCCAAAGACCTTGTAAATGTGATAATGGCAAATACAATGTTGCCGAGATTGGCTATCATAAGAATAATAAAAGGTTTATCAGCAGAAGCAAGGAACAAAATTAACAATCAGGATTATCTTGAAGAAGCGATTAAAACAATTAACAAGCTGCTCAAAGAATTCAAGAGTAAGGAGTTTTTGACAGCCGAACTAATTGAGGGCATTGGTGCTCTTGAAAAGGACATTTTCGAGGTGGATAAGATTGTCAATGAGGACGAGATAAAGTATCTGTTTACACCAAATCCAGCTCATAAAAAAGCTATGAACTTGAAATATAAGTTTGACAGTGAAGGTGAATGGAAGTTTGCAAAAGCTCTTGACGATGATCCGAATGTAATGCTATACACTAAGCTCAAAAAAAGGCGGTTTTGTTCTTGAAACTCCGGCAGGAAATTACTCTCCTGACTGGGCGATTGTCTATCAAAAGGACAACGAGAACTTTGCTATGTATTTTATCGCAGAAACAAAATGGGATAAGGAAGCTGAGGGGCTTAATGATGATGAACGTATTAAAATAAAGTGTGCTACAAAACACTTTGAAGCAATCAATCAAAGCGTTAATGAGGTCGTTAAGTATGCGTGGGTAAACGCATATAAAGATACCACAAAGGGGCAGCCATTCCCACAGGTGTTTACTGATGACAGATACAAAGACACACTAATCCTTGAAAGATTATAAAATATTATATTAGGGAAAAGTGATTATTTTTTAAAAAGTTGGGGTAATGAAAATTATGAATTTGATGCGGAGGGTAAAGAAATCTATCCTAAGCGTATTTTAATATAAAAGCAAAAACAGCGCTAAGAAATATACGGCAATGAAAAATGTAGTTTGTAAAAACAGCCGTACAAGGGGAATATCCCGGCTTTACGGTGCAAACAGAGCAGGTCGATTTTCAGTCAGAATTGTACAGTTACAAAATTTACCGCAAAACCACATGAGTGATTTGGCGGTGCACGAAGTCTTGTAAAATGCGGAAATTATGACGCACTCAGTATTCTTTATGATAATATTTCTGACACACTTTCACAGCTTATCCGCACTGCTTTTATTCCACAGCTCGGCACATAACCGCTAAAACAGAATATGTTTAAGACGGTGTAATACTGTAAAACATGAAACATCCTCATAGATTAAAAATCAAGGGCCACCCAAGAAAATAGGCGGTCCTTGATTTTAGAGAGATTTTATTTTTAAAAGGAGTTAGAAATTAGCTTATTTTATTTGTTTATACCAAAAATATATTTCGTAGTTTGTGTATAGTTTTCGTTTGCTTTTAATATTGTCGTAGGAAAAGTCTTGTGATTTACAGCATCGGGAAAGCCCTGGGTTTCAAGACAAAACGCTGAATTTTCTCCGTATGTCGCTGAATCCTTTCCCATATTGGACAAAACATCGACATAATTTGCTGTATATACATGAACACCTTTTTGAGAAGTATAGCATTTTAATGTGATTCCGCTATCAATACCCTCAGCTTCAGCTGCAAGCACAAATTCTTCATCAGAATGATTCAGCACAAACATATGATCAATACCGTTTGCAAAACCAATCTGCTCGTTTTTTCTGTCAATACCATTTCCAATTAACTTGGGTTCGGTAAAATCAAACGATGTATTCTTAACGGGAGTTATCTCTCCTGTGGGATTGAGGTTTGAATTTATCGGTATGAAGAAATTTGCATTTATTTTCAGCTTGTGATTTTCTGTAACTTTACCGCTTTTATGTCCGTTAAGATTGAAATATGAATGATTGGTCAGATTACATATTGTGTCTTTGTCGGAAACTGCCGACCATTTTATCGTAAGTACATCTTCATCATCAAAGGTGTAGCGTACAAAGACCTTCATATTTCCGGGATAGCCCTCATCACCATCGGGACTATCAAGCATAAATAGAACTGTATTTGGAACTTTATCATCAACTACCGCAAGCCACACTTTGCGGCTAAAGCTGTTAAATCCGCCGTGTAGATGGTTACTCCCATTGTTTACAGGGAGCTGATAATCTTCTCCGTTAAGAGTAAACTTGCCGTATGCAATTCTTCCGCAACATCTTCCGACAGTAGCACCGAAGTATGTTCCGTCAAATTCATAACCGTCAATGTGCTCATAACCGAGAACTACATCTCTAATACTACCGTTTTTGTCGGGAACTTTTATCGAAACGACACTTGCGCCTAAATCACATAATGTCACGCTTGCTCCGCTGTTATTTTCTATTATATAAAGATGAGTGTTTTCACCTTTGGATGTAGGTTCAAAATTTACTACCCTTACCTTTGACATTTTAGCACTTCCTTTACTACAGCGTCTTTATAAATTTATCAAAAGCCTTTTGTCCTTCAGGAGTTCTTTTGAATACACCTGCATCCAAAAGAACATTAAGAAACACCTTTCCTATCTCATTTTGAATTATTGAATCAATATTATTTTCATTGATTTCATCATACTGCGAAACAAATTCATTTACCCATTCGGAATGTTTGCTGATTTTCGGAATTTCACTTACATCCTTGTGATTAAGAATTGCATCCTTTAAAATAGCCATTTCATCTTTAAGCCTTGAGGGCAATACTGCAAGTCCCATAACTTCAATAAGGCCGATATTTTCTTTTTTAATATGATGCAAATTCGCATGAGGATGAAATACTCCCAGAGGATGCTCTTCACTTGTGATATTATTTCTGAGAACGAGGTCAATAACAAATTTTCCATCCTTTGTAAAAGCAATCGGAGTGATAGTGTTGTGAATTTCACCATCTGTTTCGGCAAAAATGCCAACATCTGCGTCCGTGTACGCTCTCCAACTCTTAAGAATATAAGAAGATAATGAAATAATGCTGTCCTTGTTTTTACCTGTCAATCTTACAACTGACATAGGCCACTTTACAATTCCGCACTCCACATCATCAAAGCCGTTAACAATAAACTTTCTTTCAACCTCTGCCCTATTAAGTGCAAAGCTGTATCTGCCACCCTGAAAATGTTCATGTGTAAGTATTGAACCGCCTACAATCGGTAAATCAGCATTCGAACCGATTATATAATGCGGAAACTGTGAAATAAAATCAAACAGTTTTCTGAATGTAGAATCATTGATTACCATTGGTGTATGCTCACCGTTAAATACAATACAATGTTCATTGTAATAAACATACGGAGAATATTGCATAAACCAGTTATCTCCATCAATGGTGAGCGGAATAATTCTGTGATTATCTCTTGCAGGATGATTTACTCTTCCGGCATATCCTTCATTTTCCTTACAAAGCAAACATTTCGGATAGCCCGACTGTTTTTGAAGTTTTGCCGCTGCAATAGCTTTTGGATCTTTTTCAGGCTTTGAAAGATTTACAGTGATATCAATATCACCGTATTCGGTTGATGTTTTCCACTTTAAGTCTTTCTTAATACGATATCTTCTTATATAATCGGTATCGCAGCTGAATTTATAGTAGCTATCGGTTGCAAGTTTAGGAGAACAACTATAATTCTGCCAAAATTCTCTTATTACTTCTGACGGTCGCTTAACAAGTGAAGCCATAAGTTTCACATCAAATAAGTCGCGATATGTTACTGTATTTTCGGGAATGATTCCTTTTTCGTATGCATAATCAAGAAGTCCGGACAAAATTTCTTCAAGAGTATCCTCGTTATCTGCTGTAAGGCAAGTACAACTGTCATCGGGTTCATCCATATGGAACAACGACAAAAGCCTATTTTGCGTGTAGATTATATCCTCTTTTTCAATAAGCCCTGTATTGATTCCGTATGAAACAAGTCTTAATATTAAGCCGTAAACGCTGTTCTTCATAAATACCGCCTCACTTATTATATCCGTTTGGATGTGTTGAATGCCATTTCCACGCTGTTTTAATAATTGTTCCCAGATCATCATACTCAGGTTTCCAGCCAAGTACAGTTTTCGCCTTATCGCTTGATGCAATCAATACAGCAGGATCGCCGCTTCTTCTGCTTTCTTCAACAACCTTAATATCTTTCTGTGTAACCTCTTTTGCTTTTTCAATTACCTCACGAACAGAAAAACCTACACCGTTGCCAAGATTGAATATATCACTTTTACCGTCCTTCATAAGATATTCAACTGCAAGAATATGAGCCTGTGCAAGGTCAGTGACATGGATATAATCACGAATACAAGTTCCGTCAGATGTGGGATAATCAGTACCAAAAATACTTATGTGGTCACGGGTACCCTGTGCCGCCTGAAGAATAATCGGAATAAGGTGGGTTTCAGGATTATGTGCCTCACCGATTTTTCCGCTGATATGTGCTCCGCATGCATTGAAATATCTGAGAGAAACATATCTTAAACCATGTGCTTTTTCAACCCAATAGAACATTCTCTCCATGGATTTTTTTGTTTCTCCGTAGCAGTTTGTCGGATTTGTCGGATCGGTTTCAAGAATAGGAGTTCTCTCAGGCTCACCGTATGTTGCCGCTGTTGATGAAAATACAATCTTATCAATTCCGTGAGCAACCATTGACTGAAGCAAAACCTTTGTGCCGTTGAGGTTATTATCATAATATTTGAGAGGGTTGGTCATACTTTCACCGACAAGTGAATTGGCTGCAAAATGAATTACAGCATCAATACCTTTTTCTTTATCAAAAACGCTGTCAATTTCACTTCTGTTTCTGAGATCACCTTTATAAAATTTTGCTTTGGGATGAACCGCCTCGATATGACCTGTTTCAAGGTTATCGAATACAACAACCTCATTACCGCTTTCAATAAGTCTGTAAACTGTATGCGAACCGATATATCCGGCACCGCCTAAAACAAGAATTTTCATTTTGTCCTCCTTAATAAAAACAAAACCTACATAATTACATTACTTTTATTCCGCCGTATTTTCTCACTTTGAGAACATGGCATGAGTTTTCTCCGAAAATTTTATTTATAAATTCTTTGTAATTACTTACAAAATCATTTTTGACAAACGCCTGAATTGTACCTGCAAATCCACCGCCGTGAACACGGCACACGCCGTAATTGCGAAGAAGGCTTTCGCTGAGTGCAAGGGCTACCGAGATGTTCTGATGTTGAATATCTCTTGTTGTATATACATTCTGAAGATACTTAAACGATGAATTACCGGATTTTCTGATTGCGTCAAGGAATTCAACAAACTTACCGTTTTCAAGTGACGAAACGGCATTTTTAACATTATGCTCCTCATTAAAGAAATGAATTGCACGAAGTACCGGTCTGTCGCCAACAGCCTCACGAATTTCGTCAAGGCGAATATAAAATTCGTTTGAATCACAATCTCTCAGATAATCTTCTCCGAGAAAATTTGCAACCTTTTTCATTTCCGAGGGAATCATAGCATAATCATCTGTAAGATCAACATGATCGCCCTTTGTGTCAACAATACAAAGGCTGTAATCATATTTTTCAAATTCGGTAGGTACTTTCTTAACAATTGGCTTTGTCGGATCTTTAAAGTCAATGTTAACCATTCCTCCGACTGAACAAGCCATTTGATCCATAAGTCCGCACGGCTTTTTGAAAAATACATTTTCAGCATACTGAGAAATCTGAGCAATCTCAACTGAATTTATTTTCATATCATTATATAAACCGGAAATAATAGTTCCGACAACTACCTCAAAAGCTGCTGACGATGAAAGTCCTGCACCAACAAGTACATCACTTGTTGCATAAGCATTGAATCCACCAATTTTGTATCCATGATCCTTAAGTCCACGAAGAACACCTCTGATGAGGCTGACCGTTGTGCCTGCCTCATCATTATTAACTTCGAGGTCATTTATATCGAGAGTAATCATATCATAACCGTCAGAAACAAATCTTACAACATCATTGTTATTCTTGGCCGACACAGCAATAGTATCAAGATTAATTGATGTTGCAAGTACCATTCCGTGCTGGTGATCTGTATGATTACCGCAAACCTCACTTCTGCCGGGAGCACTGAATATTGCTACTTTATCAGGGCAAAAAATTGTTTCATACTGCTCAATTGCATGAACATATCTTTTTTTCTGATAATCAATCATTGATGAATCTATATATATATCAGTGAAAAGATTATCAAATTCGCCGTTTGTAATTTTTTCAATTGCTGTTTTAGTATCAATCATTTTATTTACCTGCCTTTTCCGTAACTGTAGGAAGAAACATAGAAGGCTCTGTGTTACCGCTTTCATCAAGCTGTTGTGTCATATCAATTTTGCCTTCTCTTCTTGCACCGATTGTGTTTATAACCTTCTTCATCATACCGTCATTGAGTTTATATTTCTTTCTGTAAACAACATAAGCAATAAGCATACAAACCGCAGGAACAATGCACATAAGTGTACTGATTGATGCTACTGTTGCAAATGACTGTTCCTGACCCGGAATATACTGTGTGCTTCCAAGTGCCGCGCCAATACCGAGTGCTGTAAGAGCCGCTGTGAATTTTACGATAAGCGTCTGGAGTGAGAATACAACACCTTCATTTCTTGTTCCAAGCTTAAATTCACCGTAATCAACAACATCTGCAAGGAATACTGTTGCACAACCAAGTTCAAGACCTGTACCAAGTTTTACAATAACACCTGAGATTGATGTGAGCACAACATTGTGCGGAGCAAAAATACCTACGAGCAAAAGCATTACAAGACCAAATGCAGGTAAAAGACACGCAAGAAGGAACGAAGTTTTTCTTGAAAGAAATTTTGTAACCTTAGGGAATACGATAAGACCTACAACCTCTGCGATTGATGCGCTGATCATAAATGATGACATCATTCCTGCGTTGCCGCAAACATATTTGAAATAATATGTAGCAACACCCATAATGCACTGAATGCCGATGTTGTAAAGGAAGATGAGAGTTACCGCCCAACGAAGTTGATCATTCTTGCCGATGATTGAAAAAATATCTTTAAACTTAACTTTCTTTTCCGGAACAGAATCATCTCTCTTTTTCGGAAGATTGATTACTGTAATACCGATTGTAAGAATAAATACAATTGCAATTATGATTGCAAATCTGTGATAACCTGCCTGATTTGTTGTGCCGCCGCTGAGAGCCTCAATAATCTGAACACCAAAGCCTGCAATAACAAGTGACTGACCGATACTTGCAAAGATTCTCGGAAGTACCGAAACTTTTTCTCTCTCCTCAGGATTTGAAGTGAGGTTAGGAATAATTGACCAATAAGGAATATCCATAATTGTGTAAGTCATACCCCAGAGTATGTAAGCTGCTGTTGCAAATACGCAAAGTCCAACGCCATCGAGGTGGAAGTCTGTGAATAAAACAACAAATACAATTGAATTAACCAGCGTACCTATTACAAGCCATGGAATAAATTTACCCCATCTGCTGCGTGTGTTATCAACAATCATACCCATAAACAAATCATTAAAGGCATCCCATAACTTTGCAACAAAGAACATTACGCCGATAAATACCGGGTTAACCTTGATGATGTCTGTGAAATAAATCATTGAAAATGTGGCAATCATACCATAAATCATATCTTTGCCGAGGGCACCTAAAGCAAAGGTGTATTTGATTCTACCTGGGATTTTGCCATCAAGTCTTGGTTGTGATGATGTCTGTTTCATAATTTTTCCTCCTTTTAATTTTAAATGAAACGCCGTGACAACCTGCACAAAAGATTTCGTTATTATTCAATAATAATGTTTCTTTTGTTTTTATGTTAACTAAATTATATGTTTTGTTTCGTAAACTGTCAATAGTTTTTGGTAAACATTTTTGCTTTCTCTGTTTTTCACTAAACACGGCTTGATTTTTTAGTAATATTTCACTATAATGGTAGTGAGGTGATTCAATTGGCTACAATCAGAGATGTTGCCAAAAAGGCAAATGTATCAGTAGCTACTGTTTCAAGAGTGCTTAATAACGACACTACCCTCAGCACCTCGCTTGAAACAAAGCAAAAAATATTTGCAGCAGCTAAAGAACTTAATTATGTAAAGAAAAAAAGGGTTACATCAGCACCTTCATGTCGCATTGGAATTCTACAATGGTTCTCTTCCAAACAGGAAATTGAAGATAATTATTACTTTTTGATGCGACAGGGTATCGAGGACTACTGTTCAAAAAATAATATAAGTATTGTACGAACATTTAAAACAGACAATGACTATCAGAATGTACTCTGTGATGTTGATGGCATAATCTGCCTCGGAAAGTTTAGTAAACAAGAAATAAAATCACTGCATTCTTTGAATAATAAAATTGTTTTTCTTGATATGACCGTTGAGAATATTGAAATCACATCCGTATCGCTCGACTTTCGTCAGGCAGTATCCGATGCAATTAAATATCTATATGATTTAGGCCATAGAACAGTTGGCTTTATCGGGGGCATTGAACAGCTTGAGGACGGAACGATATTTCCTGATAAACGACTCAACACTTTCACAGACATTTGCGATGAACTAAACATTAAATATGATGGGTTTATTATGCAGGACAAATTTTCAACATCATCCGGTTATAAAATGATGTCAGAAATGATCAGCAAAGGAAATCTCCCCACAGCTATTTTTGCGGCAAGCGATCATATTGCAATCGGTGCAATGAGAGCTCTGCAAGAAAACGGTTACAAAATTCCTGAGGATATTTCTGTTATGGGATTTGATAACACGGAGCTTTCGGGATATACAAACCCTCCGCTCACTACGGTAAACGCACCTGTATATGCAATGGGCATTTACGGCATTAGATTCATTTTGAATATGATGAAATCTAAAAGCACCGATTATTTTTCTCCTATGCGTGTCTATCTGCCTTGTCCAATAAAAGTTCGCAACTCATGTGCAAAACCTAAAAGTTTATAATTATTATCGTTATCAAACGATTGTATGCTATGATAAATTATAATTATAACTCCACAAATGATAGATTAAGAAGGATTTTGAAAAGTTCTTTGAAGATGTGCCTTCCGTCTCCTTGTCAGCAGTCATCGCGGTAGCGATGGACATGAACGCATCTTACAACAAGCTTATAACAAAGCATTTGCCCAAAGCACAGATTGTATGTGATCGGTTTCATATGCAGTCGCAATTTGGCAGAGATATTCTCGGCGTTGTTCGTCTGGATGAAGCTCGCAGCCATAAAGCCGAAGAAAAAGAAATCCTTGCCGATATCTCGGATGATACCGACAAGGAAACTATGAAATCTCTTAAACAAGAAGCTAAAACGGAAAAGCAGGAATACAGCCAACTCAAGAAGCTGCGTTGGCCATTACTCATTAACTCAAATAAACTCTCTGACAGTAAAACCGAGCAATTACAATCTATTCAGCAAGATCATCACGACCTTGCTGTTTGTTATGCCATGAAAGAGGAAATGTGCAGACTTTATGAACTGACAGATTACCAACAATCAGTCGTCGGATGGACAAAATGGTTTCAGGCGGCGAAAGAAAGTGAGATTCCAGCATTGGTACGGTTTGCAGTTCGAAAAGAAAAACGGCTACCCGGATTAGCTGCCAATGCCATCTACTCAATCAGCACCGGCAAGCTCGAAGGCTTCAACAACAAGATCAAGGTCGCTAAACGAATCGGCTACGGTTACCGTGATGATGACTTCTTCTTTACCTTGATTCGCTATCTTTCTATTCCTTCTGTCCGTTCCCCATCCCACAAAAAATCGTGATGAACCATTTAAAAAATAACAAAAAGTACCCCCTGCCTTACCTTTACGGAAAATATACATGGAGTACCTTTCATTTTCAATGGTCACATTTACTAATATGTCTGCAAATCATTTATTTTATTACTACTGCTTGTTTTTGCAAAGAATTATAAGCATTTTTAAAAATTGATAAATCATAACTGCGTACATCACCATAAATCGGATCCGCTACCCAAACAAAATCTTCACTATAACCAACAAGAACCATACAATGTTCTGGTGTAAACCAAGTAAGATCCTGACCATCAACATTCCATGTAACACTGTAATGGCCTTGGGCACAATTTTGAGTTCCCCATACGACAACAGGTTTATTTGAGTTTATATAAGTAAACAGTGTTTCTAATTCCGTGCCTGTAAGATTATACGCTCTAAGTGCAGACTGTTTTGTTGTAAGATAACTATTTGCCGTATTAACAACAACAGGTGCATAACAACCATATGATGATTCATCACGAGGATTACCAACAAACGCCTTATAAAAATTTGTCGAACCCACCTCACCTTTTTCAAGGTAATTATCAGCTATATCACATTTATCAGCTAACACTCCGCTATAAGTCAATGCCATTGCAAGAGAAGTCATCTCACAACCTGTGGGAAGTTCAGGATACTGACTAACAGGAACAAAATTTTGCAAAATTTTAGTAGGCGAAGATACCGGTTCTGTGCTAACAGGAATTTTGGAATTATCGGACGGAATAGCAACTGGCAAAGAATAATTATCAGAACTTGTTGAATCCTGGTGTGTTGAATTTTTATTTACAATTCTTGTGTATGACTGCACATTGTCAGCTTCCTTTGTTGTGCTCATTTGTGTACTTTCACTTGTTGAATCCGACGATTTTACACTTTTTTCACCGCAACTGCAACAAACAAATATAAAAAGGGTTGCTATTAAAAGCACTAATATTTTTTTCATACTACTACCTCAAAACAATAAAATCAATCCGGATTGCCGTCATCATAATTTAACGGGGCATTGGGATCACGTGAGAAGAAGTCTTTAAGCACATAACCTGTATCGTTTCCAAAACGTACATAATAGAAATCTCCGGATTCTCCAAGTTTATCGACTCTTTCACCTGTAAGTATTTTGATAATTGACTTACTGCTTCTTGATGGTGATTCACGCAATGTAGCAAAATCGCTTGCACGACAGTACAACATTGTACTTCCATTATCAATCAAGTGTACAGTGGTTGGTTCTTCTGTTTTAGGTTGCAGTGAAGTCTTCGAAATATAAATTGTAACAGCTTCACCTTCTTCAACTTCCCTTCCACCGACAGGCGACTGACTTATAACATAATCAAGATCAATTCTGTCACTTTCTTCAAATTTTATGTTATATTTCAAATTTCTTCTTTCAATTTCATCAATTGCATCGTCCGACTTCATTCCTTCAACATCAGGAACCTGGACAAGAACTATAGTTTCCGGTTCTTGTGTAGTTTCCTCGGTTTGAGGTTCCGTCGTCTCTTCGACAGTCGTCTGTTCTTCTGTTGTTTCAACAACAGTTGATGGATTGTCATCGATACTTTTATTATTAGAATTGTTTCCTAACACGCCAAAAGCAACTGCTACACCAACGATTGCAATAACAACAACTATTATTCCTACAATCAGTCCTGCCTTTTTCTTTATTTGCTTTTGATTAGAAGATTTTTCATACATAATACCATTATTACTTTGAGGCATAGGTTCTTCTGATACATATCTGTCTTGAGAACGATTGTTATAGATTTCATCTGCTACCTGCGTTCTGTATACCTCATCGGCCATTTTGGTTTTATTTATTTCATCTGAAACAGTATCTTTTTTATTTATGGTAATTCGTTCACTGTTGAGAGCTCTTTTAGTCATATCCATAAGTTCTGTCATATTTTGGCAACGATTCTCATGAAATACTGCCATTCCATACATTAGAACTTTTTCAAGCGACTGGCTTATATTTATGCCAAGTTCCGACGGCTTTTTTAATTTATCCTCACGGATTCTGTCCAATCCGCCTTCGGGAATTTGTCCTGTAATACATTTATACATAGTAGCACACATACCATAAACATCTGTCCATGGACCTTGTTTGCCATTTTTACGGTATTGTTCTTCAGGCGCATACCCTTCTTTTAATATTACCGACACATCATTTGACTCATTTGTGATAAACCTTGCTGATCCAAAATCCATAAGTTTCAATGTCCCATCATACAGGTACATAATATTGTCCGGAGTAATATCACGATGTACTACCCCATCTGCATGAATTTTTTCAAGTGATTTCATAATCGGCAACATAAGGCCAAATAAAGTTTCAGCACTAAAGAATCCATTTTTCTTTAAAAATTCATTGAGGTTAATTCCATCAAGATATTCCATTATTATGTAAACAGTATTATTTTCTTCAAAAAAATCTATAACATCTACGATACCAGGTTCATTGTCATAATGAGCAAGACTTCTGGCCTCTACAAGAAAATTCTGCTTTCCTTTTTCAAAAAACGCTTCTTTTGAAGAGGAATTCGGTTCAACATTATTTGAAACATCATTATTACGGTTTGCACTTCCGGAAGGAAAAAATTCTTTTATTGCTACCCTTTTACCAAGAACGGTATCCTTTCCAATATAAGTTATCCCAAAGCCGCCTTCACCTATGGGATTTCCTACAAAATATTTTCCGTGTAGAACAGTACCTGCTTTTAATTGATGAGAAGATGATTCAGGAACATTCTCTTTCATACACTTATAGCAATAATTACCGTCTTTTATTTCATTCATACAACTATAACAATACATTCATACCTCTCCTAATAACTGTTATTTTTATGCCCTTTCTATAATCATACAGGTCACATTATCCTCTCCACCTTTTTCAAGGGCTTTATTAACAAGATTTGCAGTAAGATTTTCATCATTATTTTTTAACATTTCAAGAATCTCATCATCACTACACATATCATACAATCCATCTGTACAAATAACCAATTTTTCGTCCTGTTCAAGCTTGATATCAGGATAATGTTCCGCTTTTTTATTTCTATGTTCCTCATCTAGGCCAAGAAAAGCTGTCAATTTATGTTTATCAGGACTAGCTTTCGCTTCCTCCATTGTATATATATTTGCAAGATATTTTTTTACAGCCAGTGTGTGGTCATTTGAAATCTGTCTCAAAAAATTATTTGAATAAAGATAAATTCTCGAATCGCCAAGTGAAAAAGTTTTTATTATTCCATCGCAACAATATGCCATTGCAAAAGTACTTCCACTTCGTTTAACTTTCTTTTCATTACCGGCCTTAATTATTTCGTTGCTACTTTCACCAACAAAGCTATCTATGCATTTCTCAATAAATTTTCCGCTTTTTTTTATATACTTAAAAAACTCAACAGAAACAAGAGCAGCTATTTCAGAAGCCTCTTCCCCATTTGATTCGCCACCCATTCCGTCGAATACAGAACACATTAATGGCTCTGATATAGCCTTTCTACGAATATTTTGATTTTTACTGTTAATTGATTTTATTGTTGTATTTACTGCAAAGTTATCTTCATTTTCATGTCTTACCTTACCTACATTAGTTGAAACATATACATTGTATTTTATCAAGTTATCATTTTCCATAATGTCACCGCCAACAAATTATGAATCTCTGTTTTTAATTTTTAAACTAAATATACTTATGGCTAGACTTACAATCGTAATACCAAAGCACCACAACCATGAAATCAAAAGAGTTGCCGAGTCATGATTAAAACAACTTTCAGCTTCAAACTGATCTTTAAGCTGATCCGCTAGTTCCGGAAGTTCTTTTATAAGAGAATGATCAAGGCTATTAAGGTCTGCTGTGCTGCCAAAAGCCGACATGCCCCATTTGCTATATGTAATATACGCGCAATTTTCTGCAAAACCGGAGAGTTCAAAAAGGACACCACTCATAATCAATTGCAATATAAGTACAAAAGGCATAATTTTCATAGCAGTTGTAGGAGTTCCGGAAAATGATGATACCATAAGGCCCATCACTGCTGATCCAAATGTCAGCATAAATATGGTAATAAAATACTCGGCATAAGCAGGAAAGAAAACACCTTCACTGTCAGCTTCTCCGAAAAATCCAAAGGAACAACATACAACAAATATTATTGCCGTCTGTGCAAGGCACAAAACTGCTTGCCACAGTACATGAGCACAAACATATGAAGAAAGTTTCATGCCCTGTCTATAATCCGAACGAATAATATCATGTTCCTTACATATGCTTTGTATTGAATTGAAAATTCCTATCCAAATGCAAGCTGAAGCAAGTGTGAAAAAACCTGATTTTGTACTTTCATAATCTTCAAACATATCCCCACTCACAACAAGTGATACTATAAGAGAAATAATTAATGCAAACGCAAGAAAAATCCATACCTTTTCACGAACCGCAATGCGGGCAATTTTTTTAAAATATACTATTGTCTGTTTACCAAATGAAACACTATTCATTATGTTCACCCTCTACCTTTAGAATTAAACCTGTCTATGTAATAATCAGCTAATCCTTGTCCCCCTTCATAATCAGGGTTTATTTTCACCATAATATTCTGAAGTTTATTCACTTCAAAATGTTTCAGTGCATCCTGCGGACTTCCAAAAAAAGCAAGATGGCCACAATTATCTTTACTACTTTTTGCAAGAACAAGTACTTTTGTAAATAAATAATCTCCTGTATTTCTGTCAATTGCGTCATCAGGCTCATGAGATATAACCATAACTATTTTTTCACTTAACGAAATTTCTTTTAATATTTCCATTTGCTGCATTCTTGAAGCAGCATCAAGACCCGAATCAGGTTCATCGCAAATAAATACCTTTTGAAAACCAATCAATTGAGCTGCAACCGAAACTTTCTTCTTTTGACCTCCACTAAGTTGACTTATAAGATGGTTTTCAAGATTTTTTATACCAAGACGATTCATAATATCATCAATTCTCTTGCATTTATCTTGCTTTGAATAATATTTTTTGTCCAATTTTATGTCCGCAATATCCATAAGTGTACTATTTACTTTATCATTCAATCTCAAATTGATAAACTGAGGAACAATACCAATTTGCGATTTCATAGTATTAAAATTCTCATAAAGATTAAGTCCGTCAAGCATAATCTTACCGTCAGCTTTTCCGTCACCAAGAATGGCATTTACTAGTGTAGTTTTTCCGGCACCTGACCCACCCAGTATAAGAATAAACTCTCCAGAGTCGACCTGAAAATTAATATCTTTAATCAATATTTTCTTACCATGATTAACTGCCTTTTTTTCTATTTTAACTGACAAAAGGCCGGCCTTTTCGCCTGCATGATTATAAAAAATTGCATTGTCTGTAAATATTAAAAAAGTATTTGCAATTCTTATAACATCATTACAGAATAGGGGCATTGAAGCATTTACTTTTCTGCCATTAACATAAATGCCATTTTGGCTCTTTCTGTCAAAAATGACTGTTCCTCGTTCACCATATTCAATTACAGCATGTTCCCTTGAAGCCATAATATCGTCAAGTCTGATACAGTTGCTTTCACCTCTGCCTATCGTTATCTCGGATTTCCCTTTTGTATTTGCTGATTCCCACTTTTCATCAGGCGATAAACTGCGGTTAAACATAATAATCACCGATTCCGGATGTGGATCATAAAGATTAGATCTATCAACCCTTATAATATCACCATCAAATAATTCAACTGCTTTTGAGCCTCTCTGATTATACGGTGCTAATTTGTTCCCGTTTATAAATGTACCGTTTATGCTATTTTTATCAATATAATAATATGTATCACTGGAATCATCATAAATGAATTCTCCATGATTTCTGCCTACTATGCTTGAATTAACCCTAATGTCACTTGTTGATTGAGGATATTCTCTGCCAAATGTCATATCACCCCTAAGTTCAATCTGTTGTGGTATCTTTGTTTTATCTATTACAACAAGAGTTGCACTCTTTGCTTCCGCAGGAGTATAATACACCGTTTTCTCAATACTCATATATAAAGCTCCTCATCATTTCACTCAATTCATACAAAACAAACACACAAGTTTTAAATCTATACAGGATAATTGTACAATAATTATCATTTATAGTCAATGCCATTGCAAATCTTTTAGATAACTTTTGGAAGGAATTTGTGGTAGACTTTACTCTGGGAAGGGATGCCTGGAAAATAAGTGAAAAATACAAACACATGAGCCTTGATGACAGGATAGAAATTCAGGAATATCTGAATAAAGGAATGACATTCAAGGCAATATGTAAAAGAATTGGCAAAGATCAAACTACAGTATCAAAGAAAGTCAAAAAGCATTTGAGCATTTGATTGTTTATACTAATTCTTTTATCAAAACAAAAAAATGTTATCTGAAACTTTTAAAGGCACCGTTTGTTTGTAACGGCTGTGAAAAGAAAAATTACAACAACTGCCGTTATCCAAAGCAAAAATATATTGAGCTTGTAAAATCAAAACCACCCGTTCAACGGGTGGTTTGCTCTAGGGCTATAAGCCCATGCTACCGGCCAGCGCCTCAAGGCGCTGGCTTTGCCTCTTTCGCCACCCCTTAAAGGGTGTTTGTATTACTCGCCACCCTTAAAAGGGTATTCATATTCTCGTACACTTAATTTATCTAGTGCTATATCATGCTTTTCTTGGTCTTCTATGTATTTTCTTATGGTTGCTTCATTTAGACCTACTGTACTCACATAATATCCTTCTGCCCCAAAATGCCTATTTCCAAACTTATACTTCAGATTTGCGTGTTTCTCAAACATCATTAACGCACTTTTTCCTTTTAAATATCCCATAAAACTTGACACACTCATCTTCGGTGGTATACTTAATAGCAAGTGTACTTGATCTATCATCATATGCCCCTCTAGTATCTCCACTCCTTTGTACTGACATAACAATCTTATTATGTCTTGCAAGCTCTGTCGATACTGTGCATATATTATTTTTCTTCTATACTTTGGCACAAACACTACATGGTATTTGCACATCCATTTTGTGTGGGATAAACTATTTGTTTTATTTGCCATTAAAATCACCTTTCTTTTTTACAATAGACTTGAACATTCTTATTGTAATACGATTGGTGATTTTTTTGTATAACTTTTTATGCACACCCGCATAGCGGGTGGTTGTTTGTACCAAGCAAGCGTGGCACTGGGTAAACCCATTAATAGAATTTCCTGTCTTCAAAATGTTATTCACGCAAAGCGTGCATAACATTCCGCAGACAGGAATGAAGAGTTGACACGGGGCAAATCAGAAAGCCTGATTGCACCGCAATCCGCTGTTTTGTTATTGCTTGAAGGATTATTATTTACACAGAATTTTATGGGGTGCCCAAAAATTCGAAAAGAAACCATCACTATGGATACTCTTATTTTTACAATCTGTGACCATTTTTTAAACCAAACTCAACTAAATCGTGTTTCCGTTAAAATAAAAGTATTCTTCTACATCATCTTGGTCAAAAATTTTATAACCTATATCACTAAACGAAGTTGTCACACCGAGAACAGGTCTGTCTAAAGATAAATGATGATATTCTAAATCAACTTACAAAACTTCTTCTATAAGTTTCATCGGGTCAACTCTAATAATAGAGTTGATTCTTTGTTATCAAATCAATTCATCTACGCTTTAATAACTCTTTTGCCAATTTGTTAAACACCTTGCAGTAACAAGTATTTCAGTTACCATTCCTCCAATTGTATTCCTTGATTCTCTCAATATCTATTCGTCTTTAAATTTTTATACACAAAAAAATCATGTTGCTATCAAAAACATCTGTTCGATAGCAACATGATGGTAACATTAACTTTATTCAACTGTCAAGTGATTAAATCAAATACATCAAATCGCATAAAATATTTAGAACAATTGTAAAAAATTAATTTTAATATAGTACAACATGTTTTTTCACTTAGCTTCTGGCTCATATACATCATATGTAATTAAGGAAATAATATCTTGTAACATTTTTTCCTTTTCATATATATGATTGTCACAATAATCATCATAATATAGAGTTCTATCTTTAGTAGGACCATAAAACACCTCTATACGATTATCATTTTGCTCCAAATTGCTTAACTTGATAGTGTAATCATGTTCAGATATTTCAACCCACTCACCCGAAATATACTCGTAGTATGTGTATATATTATCAGAGTCACTTCGATTATCTGGTGAATATGTAGTTTTGTTTAATAAAGGCTTGATTGTTATCTGTGTTCCATCGAAAACAAGTTCAAACTTAATACTTTTATAATGATATTCGTCAATTTTTGCGAATTTCTCTCCTATGACTACATACTCCCCTCTTTCTTTATCAAAATAAGCCGTATAATTGTTATCATAACCATCCTCATCATCCAATTCGTTTACCACTGTTGCTTTCACTAATCGCCCATTCTCAAGATAATATGCATTAGCATGAAAATAAAAATCATCTGGATAAAGATTATCAGTAACAATAAACTCTAATTGTCCATCAAAGTTCAAATCTGCAAACTCTACAAAATAAATATCTTTCTCAGATTCAAACTCTCCTGTCCAAATTTCTTCGTCTTCAACTACAGCAGTTATCATCTCCTCACTTTGAAAAAGTGTAGGAGAAAAAAAAACATTTTTCACATATTTTGTCATCTCTTTTGTAGGTTCTTCTATTTGAATTTGAGTTTCAGCATTATCATCTATATTTGAATAATCAATCTCATTTTTATCATCTTGACTTGAACAACCACACATAAAAGCGAAGCACAAAATTACAGACAAAATCAAACATAAGTATTTTTTTATTTGCATATCTTTACCTCCTTATGCACCATAACCAACTAAACTTTCCGCTTCACGATTAAAATAATATCTAATCACATAAGTAAAACCTTCATCAGTTTGTTTCAACATATAAACACCATCACCACAAACATTAAGGAATCTATAACCCTTGTAGTACGCATTAAATGGTACTGCACTACTATCATTATCATTAACTTGATAGAAATAAACTGTGTCCCAGCCAGAATAATATAAAGCATAATTGTCAAATTTCAGAACACTATAAATACTTTCATCAGACATTCTAAAAGAGCCTGAATCTCTAGCCTTATATTTTATGCAGTTTTTTTCCTTCGTACTTAAATTCATCCTATAATTAGTATATCCCGCACCACCTATATAATAATATAGATAATTTTCATCTACATACTGAATAGCAACTACATCGGCATTTTCTTTTAATTTTAAAACATTTTCAACTGATCCATCCAAAAGATTATATTTAAAAACTTCACAATCAACTTTTGTATGATACTCCTTATCACTACCTAGTTCAGAATTATATTGGTTTGTATAATAAAACAAACTATCTCCACTAATAAAAAAATTCATTATCTCTTTGCTTGTAACTTGCTTGACATTTCCATTTGCCATATCATAACAATAGAGTTCCGAATCACCCATTGCGGCATCCAAATCACGATAATAAATTGAGGTTCCATACATTTCAAGTTGATAAGCGCCTTCAGATATATACTCTTTTTCGCCTGTATTTAAATCATAAGAATACAAATTATGAGATTTACCTACTACATATCCCGTAAAATCATCTGGATAATCGGTATAATACAATTTATTGTTATAAACACCTATCGGCTTACCACACTCTATAAATGATGTAATTTTACGATTTGATAAAGTTCTTAAATCATAACAATATAAATCATACTGTTTCCACTTTGCATCTTGTCCATATTCTTCACAATATGCAGATTTTTCTTTATTATACACCGAATAATAGACAACCTCACCATTAGAAGCTATATTAGTGGCAGTACATTCGTGAAGGCACTCACCTTCTGCTGTACCTCCATTTTTCCATAGTCCAAAATCATCAACATAATATACTATATTATCAATTTCAACCAAATAATTATCATGCTTGAAATTGGTATTACTTAAACTTGCACTTGTATTATACATAGGCAGGCTACATAAATACTTAACTTCATTTTTATCAACAGAGAATAAGAGTCTGTCTGATTGGTAAGTGCCGTCTTTAGTTTTTGAAACAATAATATAATTACCCTGTTCTATTTTTGTTTCAAATTCGCCAAACTCATCTGTTTCAAGTTCTTTGTAAAGTGTTTCATCAACATCGTTTTTATAAATGGTAACTATACATCCCTTTTTGTTATATTCAAACTTACCATCTTCATATATAGTAGTAAGTCCCATTAAATAGGTGTTATCATTGTCTGTTGTCTCATTAATTTGCTCTTTAACGGTATGATTTTTAGCTCTATCAACAGCATTTTTGGTATCGACTATACACTTAAACATTTTAGTATTGCTGTCACTATCATAAGCGACTTGATAATTTTCTTCCTCTATAGGTTGAGTAGCCGATGACAGCAGTAGATATTTTATTTTGTCTGCCTCTATATTAGGATTTATCCCCAACATTAGTGATATCGTACCGGAAACAATCGGAGCTGCATATGAAGTTCCATAACCCGGATTATCGCTAGTTAATTCTCTTAACCTATCTCCAGGAGCATATATATCAACTCGGCTTCCAGATACAGAATAATACGAACGCTGTCTTAATCTATTTGAGCTTCCAACAATTATGATTCTATTCATTACTTTATTATCTGTAATAGCTCCTAATATATCGTATTTCGCATCAAATAGGTCTTCATCAATTTTGGTATATCTTGTAATATCTCCATCTTTTTCTTTATCGTACATTTTTACACCATAAGGATGTTCTTTTGAAGGGTCGCACCTAATCCACTCATATCCATTTTGATTACCAGCTGATTTCACCACAACAAACTCGCTACCAGCATCTATATACTTTCTGTAAAATGCTCCCATTCCATCTGAACACTCTTTTAATGTAGCATAAGCAGTAGTGTCTCCACTTTGAGCTCCAACTAGCATTTCATTGTTACCTGCACTCATATTGATAATTTTTGTTCCTTGGGCTAACATTTTAGCATTCCAGTATTTTTCCTCCATTAATGAACTTGGATGAAATCCATGCACTGAACCCCGATATGCATAGGCATAAAATTCAACATTATTTGCAACACCATCAATACCATACTCATTATCCTTTTTTGCTGCTAAAAAACCTGCAACATTTGTTCCATGTGCACCCATATCCGCTTCATCTTCTTGATTATACCAGACATTATTCTCATTAAAAGCATACTCCAGATCAGGATTATCTGTATCAAACAGCGTATCAAAAATACCCACTCGCACTTTTTCATAACTGTTATCATCAGCTTCCAATTCAGTGATCCTTATTTCGTCACGCCACCAGTTGCCATCCTTATCTTCTTTTTCAAATTTTGATACAGGTAATTTATCACTATCATTTTCATAAAAAACTCTATGCAGTGTAACCTCACAATCCTCTAACGAACCTTGTAATATCTCCTGAGTTTCGAAAAGAGTCAGATAATCCATGTCAGCAAACTCAATTTGATAATCATTGGTAAACTCAATACAACCGACAATTTTGCCACCGTATTCTGCTACAGTATTTTCTATATCACTATAGGTGTATGCATCATTTGCTGTAATTAATAACTCTGATTCTACAAAAAGTTTCCCATCCTTAAAAATAACATTTTCATAATCGATAGGTTTCATTTCTATCTTTGAATTTGCTACTGATGCAGGCGTTACAGTACTATTACTTTTACCACAAGACACACAGCAAGTTATTATTATTGTTAAAACAAGAACTACAGCAACAACAATTAGTATGAGTTTCTTTCTTCCGTTTTTGTTAGTTTTAGAATCTCCTGATTTATCACACTTGGAACACAATCCAGTATTCTTATCAAGTTCTCGTCCACATTTTCCGCAATACTTCATTTTAGTTAACCTCCCTTTAATACACATACACTACTTTTCCATTTATATAATCGACCAAATTCGCTGTCTTACCATCCATAGACACTACCATATACGCATCTAGCGAATAATGCATCTTACCATTCCCATCATCAATTTTATTTTCACATTTTAACAAATAAAAACTTTTTCCGCCCAAATCAACTGTTTCAATATAAGTTATTCGATGATTGCCTCCCAATTTGTTATTAGCAATTTTTGTAGCTTCTTCACTAGATATCTTTTCAATTTTTGATATATCTTTAGACTCATCATATATTTTATATGTGTTAAAATTCCAATCAACCACATAACCATCGACAATCCACATTTGTTTCGTAATATCAAAATCAAAATTGTCATGTTTTTTATTTAATATTTTGTTAGTTGATTCATCATATAGACCAAGATTGTACATAAAATAAATGTTCTCCGGCTCTTTCAAATCTCTTGTAACAAAATAATTTTTATTTTTGTATCTGCCTGCTGCATTTTGTGAAGTTTCAATTTTTCCTGACTCAAAATCAAATTTATATAAGTCAAACATTTTATCCATATCTGATTGATCTGTATTAAAAAACAAAGCATATTTGCCGTTGTAATCCATAATTTGAAAATCAAAATTATCAGGAATTTGTGCCGAAGTTTTCATTTTGCCTTTTGAATCTACTGCAGATATATACTTTTTGCCGTTTTTAGTATATTCAAAGCATATTTTTTCTTTTATAATGTCACATATTACACCATCAGATGATTTTATTTTCTTTGTATATTCATCTTTATCAATATTGTATAGACACAATGAGCCTTGCTCATTAACAAATATCGTATTATCTATACAATAAGCTATATTATCCCCATAATATGATACCTTATCCGACCAGTCTGCTATCGTATTTACAACCGAACTCTTACCAATATCATACTTTTTCAATAAGTATTTATAATCATCGTTTCCACTCTTAGCAACATCCAGATAATATAAACTGTTATTTTTACATGTAATTAGTTCACATTTTCCTTCTGAAGTAAATAGATATTCACTTTTACCATCTTTCGTAGTAGTTTTATAAACTTTTTTCTTTTCATATTCCTGTCCACTGCTAGAGTTTGAACTTGAACCTTCAACATAGTAAATGATATTTCCATCAGATAACAAACTACATGCATTATCTGCCGAAGAAATTTTCTTTTCCTTTGCAGTTATGTTTTCTTTGTAATATATAGCGTCACTTTTAGCACAAATATATTTTCCACCTGTACAAATCAGATATTTACCTGACACAAAGTTCGAATTTAAGGTTTTATCTGTTTCTTTATTAGACAAGCGAAAATTATTGTCACCAAAAATTATCGGATGACTTTTATCTTCCTCGCAACAATATTTACCGTTTTTATCAAAGGCAAAATTCAATGCAGTTTGAAGTGTATCGTAATGATTATCAGAACCGGTATCACATAGCATCTGCTCGTATATAGTCTTTATCATGGATAGATTATATGTAGTACAAATCGAGCCACTGTTTCCAATAACTGTTGACGCACCCTTATCAAGAAATGCTTTAGCTAAAGTATCATCTACACCTGAACTACAAGCGCCTAGATAAATCATACTTCCATCAAAATTACTTAAATGATTATTAAAAAATTTATATCCAACAGCTACATGACCTGAATTTGTAAAAATCAGGTCGCCATTAAGATATTCATCAGTATATCTAATGTTTTTTATATAATAGTCCACATCATATAAAAAAGCATTTTTATCAAGGATTGTTCCTGTGGCGATAAATGAATGTGTTTTTTCGCTATATCCGCCGTGACCGTGCCATATTACAACCTTATTTTTCCCAATATCTGATAATTTTTCAATATCAACATCCGCATTATCATAGTTATTAGTAAACTTATAATCTCCTAATGTGTTCTGAATATTCTCAGCGGATTGATCAACACATTCTTGTGAATATTTTTGCAAGTCATTATCATATGTTGAAAGACAAGGTTGATAAGTAGATACCTCTGAAGAATCCATACCATCAACAGCAGGCACATAAACATACTCAATTCCACTGTTAAACTGCATCCATACAGATTGACCCTCGGTTACATTGTATTCCTTAATTTCTTTGTCGTTAAATAATTTTTTAGCATACTCTCCAACTGCACTGATCGCTTTTTCTTTGTTATCACGAGTAATATAGCCATTCTTCCCCTTAAACTCAGACTCTATATTACCGACTTCATCGTTGATTTCAAAATAATCAGTTAATCCCTCTTTCATAAGCTGTTCTTTATTAGGCTTGTTAAATACTGTAAGGCATAAAACAATTGACACTAATATTAGCACATCAATCACTACCAATGTAATAATGATTGCTTTTTTCTTTTGCCTATTATTATTTTTTATTTCTATTTCAAAATTCTCATACTCCATAAATATTCTCCTTAAAATATTTTAAATTGATACCATATCTTATCTTGTGTAATGTGCCAAAAGCGTAGCAACTAACCATCACTACGCTTTTAGCAAACTTATTTTGGATAACTATAAGCTGATAAAAATACAGCTTTAAGGAAATAACATATTAAATCAAACTATGATTAAAACTTATTCTTTCAACTGGCCGCATCCGCAGGTACTAACATAATTAGAATTTATTTTTCCGCATTTTGGGCACTTCCACTCACCTTTTGATGGGGTTGCAACAGCAGCATTGCTTTCCCTAAAGATAGATGAACCTGGAGTACAGCAATTATTGGAGGTACTTTGATTTATTGTCTCAGAAGGCTCTGTGAAATATTCAAAAATCTTTTTCTTTCCGATATTTACTGCTATTGCAGCACCAATTGAAACACCTATCCAGATTGCAAGTGAGAACATAGTTATTGTTTTTTCTTCGCTATAAAGATCTCCGAACCAAAGATTGCACAACAAAGGTACTGCTGCATACAAAGAAAATACATCAAATAAAATTCCCTGTGCACAGATAATTATTCCTTGAACTAATGTTGTTTTGTTTTTCATAATTTTCCACCTCAATCAATATTTATCATATGTAAAACTATCATATAATTTTTCAAGAGTTGTCCTTTTTTCAGTTTGTGACAATTTAACCCAATCTTCCGACCATACTGTATCACTTGTCATATTTATGTCTACTAAACCTTTTAATTGCTGTGAGTTTATTAAATCATATTCGTCTTTCGTTATCTCTTCACAACCCTTTGATTCTCCATATGAATCAGCGTAACGATAATATTTCATACCTAAATTTCTTTCAGATGTATAAGACGAATAATAATCTTCACTCACATCGGTACCAGTAAATGAAAGAATATAATTACCAAGCCACCAATCTTCTTCTGTAATACGACAGAAACTAGTGCCCAATATTCTGTATTCACCAGTTTGCTTTATATAATATCCTTTAGTATTTGCTTCGAAAGAACCGTTAGCTTTTTGTAGTTTGTTATTTGAATAATAATAGACGTTAGCTGGATTATTTCTGATAGAGCCTCCGCCACACTCCATAATAAATTCAGGACGTCCGTCAAAATTCAAATCCTTAAAAGTAAGTGCACTGTGATATCCTACAGTAGCACCCTGATTCACAAACCACTCACTTTCGTGTTCCAAAAGTTCATCAATGAGTTTATCTTTATAAGAGTCTGTAGCTATAGTTTGATCATAACTGTAGCCAACTCGGCATACTTTTCCTGTACTCTTATCTTTTCTGTAATAATATACATTTGCATGTTCCCCATTGATAATTTCAAGAATTCCTTCCCTTGCATAATAATACAAACCACCGTCAAATTCCATATATTGACCTATACTCTGCTCATATCTGAACAACCAGCCAAGTTGAAATTTACCCACACTCTGATAATCGTTAATCTTGGTAATACTGTCATTTGCAATATCGTAACTGTTATAAATAATTTCATCATAATTTCTTCCGGTATTAAAATAGAGTTTACCTTTTGACAACTCCATACACTCATTTGTTACATCAGATGAAATCAATTTAACATTTTTGCCATCTAAATCTGATCTGTACAATTCACCTGATGTATAGTTTCCTTTTGTACCGGTAGTTACTGTATAATTGCAAAGATAATATATCTTATCATTATATATGATAAATGACTGGACTCCACTATTTGCTTTAACAGGAAGTTTTATATAGTCGGGTTTTACTTTTGAAAAATCGAGTCGAGGTCTATTCATTCCCTCATGTGATCCTTCTGAAGAAGAATAATAGACTTTATCTTTGTATTTCTGAATCACATTGGAATAGTATATTTTATCTTCACTTTCACTGCTTGATGACACAACTAATTTACACTTACCCATATGGGTATCCTCTCCACGCCTAATATTTGTTGGAGTTAGATTAAACTTTAATCCTTTATAGCTGTCTTTTGATATTTTAAATACAAAATAACCGTCAACATCCTCAATAAGCGATTCAAACTCACCTGATTCATTTGTCATTACTGTGGCAAACGGGGTTTCTGCATTTTCAGAATAAATTTCAACTTTTGCATCTCTTATCGGATTAGAAGTTTCACTGTCTACAACGGTACCCTTTACATATCTGTAGCTACACTTATCCATAAAACGAATATCTGTATCACCCTCCATGTGAGTTGATATTTTCAATGGACTGTTTTCTTCATTTACTATTTCAAAATTCTTTTTTGTCGGGATATTAAAAATTTCTAAAATACCCTTTAATGAATCATCAACATATACACCGGCGTTGAAATAAAAATATGATGACATGTCCCCGTGAAACAAATTGTCTTTTTTTCGAGTAAGACCTACAGATAATTTAGCTTTTGCTCCTATGTCAGATTTTGCTCCGATTGTAATCGTTGCACAGGTAAGTTCGACAGCAGGACCAATTCCGACAGTTGCGTTTACTGACGCTTCTGCTTTAATTTCCGGTTTGCTAAAATCTTTAATAAATTCTAACCCTGTTTTATCCAATAATACACCAACTTTATTTTCTACCGAACACTCAAAAGTTATCGAACCATCCGCTTTAACTGTTAAATTCACTATAATATTTACACCAACGGTCGGCAATATTCTTACAGGATATTTTGCAATCTCAACTGTTCCTTCTTTACCTATACCTCCTGAAATTTGTGCTGTACCACTAAACTTCAATTTATCTTTCAAGGCAATATAGAAAACAAAGTTATCTTTAATATGCAGGGGATTAAGCGAAAACAAATTTGTATCTTTTTCTGTATAGATTTTGTATTCTAACTCAGGGGTATCAAGACTTCCGTTCAATTTAATTTTTATTGGATTTGCTGCATCACCTATTTTGAATTCCTTATTTACAAATTTAAGTTTATTTGCATCCAACTCTATGGTATCTTGTATATCTATTGAGTCCTTGTTAAAAAATCCGGCTGAAACACTGTTATCACTTTTCTTTGATTTTTTTAAATCAGTCATACCGGATGAAATTTTGCCCTGAATATCTAATTTATCGTAGAGCTCGTACATTTCAGGTTCTGTAACATCAAGTATTACTTTTCCATCTGAAATCTCAGTCTTATTGATTTTGTATGCTACAGTTTCATTTAAATTATTTGGATTTTGTGTTACAAACACATCTCCTTCTTTTAAACTTGAAGTTTTATCATCTAATTTTAATGTGACTGTATTGTTGTTCATAGACTTCACATATGAACCATCAAATGAGATAACACTATCTTCGATTTTTACAGTATTATCATAATTTGTGTCAATTTTTGTCTTATCAAGAGTTTTCTTAATCAATACAACAATATTATTAAGTTCTCTTCTTGTTACAGCCTTTTCAGACACAAATTCGTTGTCTACAAGGTTAAAGAACCCTCTTTCAACCATCGCTGCCGATGCTTCTGGGTACTTCAATTCTTTAATATCGTCACACACTAAAGTTTCGTTATTTACAAAGCCAAGACAATTATTAAGAGTATACGTAGCAAATTCTCTGGTAACATATCCATCAGGGTTATATTCATCAACATCTGTTAAAAGTATACCATAATAGTATGCAACTACAATTGAATCTTTGTATTTGCTACTCTCAATATCATTATATGGGACTTTTACATTTTGACCTAACTCTGTATTCATAGAAAACTCACGCACAAGCATATCAGCCCATTCAGCTCTGGTAATATTATCTTCTTCTGAATCAAATGAGTTATATGTAATTACACCACTTATTGTGTAATTGTTTTCCGATACATTAATTTCCTTATTTACTGTAAATGATTTTTGTTCCATTTCTGCAGCATTCACCATTGAAATACCGCCTACCGTTACGACACCTGAAATAATACTGAAACACAGTACTATTGAAAGGTATTTTCTGACATTATTTCTGTTTTTTAATACAATAATGACTGCAAAACTTACTATGCAAATTGATACAACCAAAAATACTGCCATATTATTTCCTGTTTTAACGGACTCTTCGCTTTTTACACTGCTATTTTGTGTAGCTAAAACACTGTTTTCACTTACACCATCCGTTGCAGAAGTTACTGCCTGTACATCTGGAATCAAAATCTTTGCTGTTTCTTCTATATTTGATTTTGAAGTAGCGGTCGCTTTTGTGTTATCAGGTTTAGTTGCTGTATTATTTACTTTTATTGCAACAATATCGAGAGTAATACTTTCACCAGATTTCAGGCTTACATAATCAACATCCTGCTTTTTATTATCCTTTACTTCAAAATTTTCTGGTAAAATTGCTTCTAAAGATACATTTTCAACAGCAAAATCATTGGTATTGGTAACTTTAAATGTTAGGTCAATATCTTCGTTTGATTGATAGCTGTCTTTTTTGGTTGTGATAGAAGCAACTAAGCCATCTTGCGAATTATGTGTTTCCTCTACCGCACCAACAGATATGCAAAAGCTAAACAGTAACATTGCAATAACTGAAAAGGCTGTAAAACTTTTTAATAATCTTCTCATTTAATCTCCTCCAAAATGACATAGTATGCAAAAAGCTTGCATATTTAATAAGATAATTATACAATACTACCAATTGTTTTACTATCCCGAAAAGTTACATCAAGTCGCCTGTTTTTTACATAATTCTACAAAAGTAAATAAATTCTTTCGTTTTTATACAAATTATGATATACTGATTGCATAAGTTTAAGTGAAACTTTCACAATATGGGCTAATTAGGGGGAATTAAATATGAACATATTGGTTTGTGATGATGATTTTTCAATTGCAAATAGCATTGCGAAATACATAAAAAATAAGTTTAAACACGAAGTATTTGTTTCTATTAACAGAGAAGAGGCTCTGAATGTAATACATTCAGAAGATATTGATTTGTTGATTATTGACATTGTTCTCAAAGATGACAACGGAATTTTACTTGCGGAAGATATTCAAAAAATTCAGCCAAATATAAAAACTATTTTCATAACCGGCTACGGCAATGTTTATTATGAAAATATTTACGAGCATATTGCTCCACAGGGATTTCTTGAAAAACCGATTCAGTACAACATTCTAAACTTTTTCATTAAACAGGCTGAAAATGAATATAAGAAAAAGACGACAAAGCTTAAAATTTCTTATGACTTCAAAGAATATCTTATTACTGTTGACGATATTCTGTACATCCAAAGTTCTAAACGAGTTTGTGAAATTATCACTGACGACAAAATCTATCGTTGCTACAAAAAACTATCTGATTTTCCAAAGGAGTTGCCCGAATATTTCGCAAGATGCCACCAGAGCTATATTGTAAATGCCAAATACATTGCCTCTTATCAATCAGGGCAATTTACTTTGACAACCGGATCTATTATTCCGATAAGCGATTCTTACGCTAAAAATGCCAAAAATTTATATCTTATGAATTTTGGAGGATAAACAATGTTACTTGCTTTTGCTACTATATTAGACTTAATTACAACTGCTACTTTTATTCAGTATCCACTGCAACTGCTTACTTTAAAAAAGGATAAACCTATTTATAAAATTATAATTGGAATGTTCTTTGTTTTTACCATGGTTATTTCTTTTCTATCCAGAATAAACGAGGAATTTAATGCTAATCCATTTAAACCTATTATTTTATTCGGAGTGATTGCCATAACATTTTTCACTTGTTTCAGTGATAAAATCTCTCAGAAAACAATAGCCTATGTTCTGTTCCTTGCTTCAATGTGTATAACAGAGCTTTCTGTTATGGTGTTATTTACTTTTATGGGATTTTCATTGCGTGACGATAAAGTTGCAAATGTACTCAGCAATGTTGTAGCTATTCTTGTTCTTTGGATTTTACTTTTAATATGCAAAAAAATTTTTGATAAAAATCTTAAGCACAAAAATTATTCATCAAGAATGTGGCAATTTGATATTATCATTGTTTCACAGCTTATGTGCAGTTCGGCAATTGCCATTTCTGTATATAACAATAACAATTTTGAACTGACAAGTGCAAATATTATACTTTGGATTTTTGTTATGGCGACGATAATATGTATGGTTATATGTGACATCGCACTTTACAAAGTTTTGCTTGTAAATTCTGAAAATCACGATTTAAAAGAGGCACTCGAACTTTCTAATTTAAAGAACGAACTAGAACTTGAATACTACAACAAAATGAAAGTAAGTATTGCCGAAACAAGAAAAATGAATCACGATATCAGTAATATGATTACAGTCGTAAAAGCTATGGTTAATGATAACAATGATAATAATAGTGAACGAGCAAACGCAATTATCCAAGATTTGACCGAAACTCTTGAGAACAACAAAATCAGAAAATTCTGTGACAATGAATTAGTCAATATTATTATGATTAACAAATATGACACCATAAAAGCAAATCATATTGAGTTTTCAAGTAACTTGAATGTTCCAAATAACATCAATATTAAAAACACAGATCTCTGTAGATTGTTCACCAACATAATTGATAACGCAATAGAGTCTTGTGTTAGCTCTAACGATAAAAGCAAAGTATTTATTATTCTTTCATCGCAAATTAAAGATAATAACTTTGTAGTAAAATGCATCAATTACTGCGACCATAATATTTCCGAGAACATTGATAATTTACAATCCACAAAACCAAATCATAAAGGTCTTGGTATTGAAATCCTAAAAAATATTACCGAATCATATTCAGGCGATTTCACAGTAAGTTGTGAAGATAACACTTTCACAACAATTGCATTGCTAAAAATCTGATTATTAAAAATGCACTCACATCATTACGATATGAGTGCTGTTTTGTTGTGACTAAATGGATTTTATGCTATAATATAATCATATTTTAAACCTCATTAACGATGGCTTGAATTTACAATAATAGTTCTTACAAAGAATTATAACAAGCAAAAATCCATTTTGCAGCCCCCCTATTCAAAGGTTATCGTTATACGGTTGATTTTGGAAGTAGTCTGCACCCCCTTAACTGACTACTATTTGACTACTTTTGAAAAATCTAATATGCCACATTTTGCCTTGATTTGCGTGTTTTGAGGTAATTTTAAAAGTGATACTCATTCCTGTTATACTCAATTCACCCTTGCAAATCACGGCATATTACGGCAAATCGGGAGGAATTGTACTTTGATTAAAATAATGTTTGTGTGCCATGGGATGACTCACGAACGCTTTACAAACCGCAATATTCCTTTGTAAATCTCGGCAAATCACGGTCAGTTGAAAAGTACAAGACTACCAAAAGACTACTTTTCAGAAGCCGCCATTAATACTGAAATTACATTTTCTCAATTATACGATATATACTTGAAAGACGTTAGCGGTAAAAAAAGAGACAGCACCATTGAAACTAAATCAAGCATCATAAAATTACATGTCCTCCCCTATTTTAAAGACAAAAAGATATCAGAAATATCAGCCGCTGATGTGAGAATGTGGCAAAATGAAATAATTAAGAAAGATTTTTCTAAAACATATATGCACTCAATCAACAGCCAGCTCTCATCTATATTGAATTATGCAGTCAAGTATTACGGACTAAAAAGTAATCCCTGCACTATAGCAGGATCAATCGGATCTAAAAAAGCAAGAACAATGCTATACTGGACAATGGATGAATACAAGCAATTTATTTCTGTTGTTAAAGAACCGGGCTATCATATAGCATTTAACATACTTTATTGGGGTGGCTTGCGAAAAGGAGAGCTGATGGCTCTTACCCCTGCTGATATCAGCAATGGTGCGTTAAATATCCGTAAAACCGGTGGATTTAAAAGCAAGAAGTACAGAGAACACGAAGCAAAAACCGAGAAAAGTATGCGCACTGTAACACTTCCGGAGTTTTGCTACAAAGAGTTGTGTGAATATGTTTCAAAACTCTACGGCATCACAGAACACGATAGAATTTTTGATTTTAACTCAAACAGCACTTTAAACTCTGCTCTTAAAAGATATGCTCAAAAAGCAGGAGTTAAAGAAATCAGAGTACACGACCTCAGACACTCGCATGTATCTTTGTGTATTGAAATGGGTATGAATATTCTTGAAATTAAGGATAGAATGGGACACGAAAACATTGAAACCACTCTAAATACATACGCTCATTTGTATCCGAATAAGCAAAATATGTTAGCTTCTGCATTGAATGAGAAAGGAAAAGAACTGCTTGAAATTAAATGATTTTATTTTTTTAGTCCCATAACAGTCCCACGGAATAAAAAAGAACCCCCGAAAAGCTCGATAAACACTGACTTTTCGGGGGTTTTTATATTTTTGGTTATCATTCCCACTCTACTGTTCCGGGGGGTTTACTTGTTATATCATAGACTACTCTATTTACATGTTCAACTTCGTTGATGATGCGGTTGGAGACTCTGCCTAGGATTTCGTAGGGGATTTTTGCCCAGTCGGCTGTCATAAAGTCATCGGTTGTAACGGCACGGAGAGCGATGAGTTCATCATATGTTCTTGCATCACCCATAACGCCTACGGTTTTAACACCCGGGAGGACTGCGAAGAACTGGCTCATCTTATCTGCGTAACCGCACTTATCCATTTCATCACGAAGAATTGCATCGGCTTCCTGAAGAATACGAACCTTTTCGGCTGTAACTTCACCGATTACACGCACACCGAGTCCCGGACCCGGGAACGGCTGACGCCATACGAGGTCGTGCGGAAGTCCAAGCTTCTCACCTACTACTCTTACCTCATCCTTGAAGAGGTCTTTAAGAGGTTCAATTACACCTGCAAAGTCGATATCTTCCGGGATACCAACCTGATTGTGATGTGTTTTGATTTTTGCGGCATCGCCTTTACCGCTTTCGATACGGTCGGGATAAATTGTACCCTGTGCAAAATAACCCTCGCCGTAGCTTTCACGGATTTTGTTCCAGAACACCTTATAGAATTCTGTGCCGATGATGTGGCGCTTTTCTTCGGGTTCTTCAACACCTTTAAGCTTTGCAAGGAACTCTTCCTGACAATTAATGCGGACAAAGTTCATATCAAAAAGCTTTGTAAATGTCTGCTCTACAAAGTCACCCTCGTCTTTTCTCATAAGTCCCTGATCAACGAAAACGCAGGTAAGTTGTTTACCGACTGCCTTGCTGAGAAGTGCTGCGGCAACAGATGAATCTACACCGCCCGAAAGTCCGAGAACTACACCCTTGTCACCAATCTGCTCTTTAAGCTGTGCAACAGTTGTGTCGATGAAGCTTTCCATTTTCCACTCGCCCTTACATTCGCATACATCATAGAGGAATGAACGGAGCATATCCTTACCGTTCTCGGTATGATTTACTTCGGGATGGAACTGAACACCGTAAAACTTTTTTTCAGGACATGACATTGCGGCTACGGGACATACATCCGTTGTAGCTGTAATGCTGAATCCTTCGGGAGCTTCATTGATATAGTCACGGTGACTCATCCATGAAACTCCTTCACTCTTTACAGATTTAAAGAGGATATCATTGTTATTATATCTTGTAACTGTCTTGCCGTACTCACTTGATGAATTGTCTGTAGCCGAAACAACATTACCTCCGAGCGTGTATGCCATAAGCTGACAACCGTAGCAAATGCCGAGAATCGGGATTCCGAGTTCAAAAATTTCAGGAGTATAATGCGGGGATGACTCGTCATAAACGCTGTTAGGACCGCCTGTGAAGATAATACCTTTTGGGCTAATGTCTTTGATTTTCTGAATATCAACGGTATAAGGAAGAATTTCGCAATACACATTGCACTCACGAACTCTTCTTGCAATCAGCTGATTGTACTGACCGCCGAAATCAAGAACAATGACAGTTTCTTTTGTAGCATTGCTCATAGTAAAATTCCTTTCAAATTTAAAGAATACCGCACAGAATTTGTGCGGTATTCAATTAATATTTTAATTATCTGTAAATAATATCGTTTCTGGAAGGACCGTTTGAAACCATTGTAATCGGCACACCGATAGCCTTTTCGGCAAATTCAATGTATTCACGGCATTCCTTAGGAAGCTTGTCATATTCTGTAATACCTGAAATTGAACACTTCCAGCCCTTGAGCTTTTTGAGGATAGGTTTGCATCTTTTAAGCTTTGTTGTTGACGGGAAGTAGTCAATTTCCTTGCCGTCAAGCTCATAACCTACACAAACAGGGATTTCATCAAGATATCCGAGAACATCAAGAACCGTGAAAGCAACCTGTGTTGCACCCTGAACCATACAACCGTAGCGTGTTGCAACGAGGTCAAGCCAACCCATTCTTCTCGGTCTGCCTGTTGTTGCACCAAATTCTCCGCCGTCACCGCCTCTTCTGCGGAGTTCGTCAGCCTCATCGCCGAAGATTTCAGAAACAAATTCACCTGCGCCTACCGCACTTGAATAAGCCTTGACAACTGTGATGATTTCTTTGATTTCATACGGAGGAATACCTGCGCCTACAGCACCGTAACCTGCGATTGTATTGGATGAAGTAACCATAGGATAAATGCCGAAGTCAGTATCCTTGAGTGAACCGAGCTGTCCTTCAAGAAGAATATTCTTTCCGTCTTTGAGCGCATTATGAACAAAAGTAAATGCGTCACCGACATAAGGAGCAAGAAGTTCCTTATATTCCATTAGCTTGTCAAAAACTTCCTGTTCTGTGATTTCGGGCTTGTTGTAGAGGTTTTTCAGAGTTGCATTCTTGATTTCAAGAGCGTGTCTGATTTTCTCTCTGAGTGAATCGGGATCATCATAAAGTTCATTAATCTGGAAACCGATTTTTGAATACTTGTCAGAATAAAACGGAGCGATACCGCTCTTTGTTGAACCGAAAGAATTTTTGCCGAGACGCTCTTCCTCATAGCAGTCAAATGCTACATGGTAAGGCATAACAATTTGTGCTCTGTCAGAAATAATAATGTTTGGCTCGGGAACTCCGCGATCTTTGAGGTGAGCCATTTCCTTAACGAAGTTTTCAACGCTGAAAGCAACACCGTTGCCGATTATATTGGTGATATTCTGATGAAAAACACCCGAAGGAAGCTGGTGAAGAGCAAATTTTCCGTAATCGTTGACAATTGTATGTCCTGCGTTTGCACCGCCTTGAAAACGAATTACGATGTCGCTGTCGTTTGCGAGAACATCGGTAATTTTACCCTTGCCCTCGTCGCCCCAGTTGGCACCTACAATTGCTTTTACCATTTTACAAAACTCCTTTTTACAGACGCATGGTCTGCTATAAATAAAATATATACTTGAACCAAAGGTTCGATTAAATCAGTCTAATTAAACATTGATTTCAGGCTTGTCAGACTCAACATCTGCGTACTTTTCAAGAACAGGCTTGATGCACTCATTGAGGAAGTCCTCTGTCTGCTCTTTTGCTCTGCCTGTGTAGTTTTCAGGCTTGAGAATCTTTTCAAGTTCTTCAATAGTAACACCGAATGCCTCATCTGCGGCAATTCTTTCGAGAAGATCATTTTCGCCGCCTTCAACCTTAACTACTCTTGACGCAGCCATTGAATGCTCACGGATTTTCTCGTGAAGCTGCTGTCTGTCAGCACCACGCTTTTTAACTGCATCCATCATAATATTCTCTGTTGCCATGAACGGAAGTTCTTTTCTGAGTCTTTGTTCAATTACCTTTGGATAAACGACAAGACCGTCTGCAACATTTGCATAAAGTGAAAGGATACCGTCAACTGCGAGGAATGCCTCCGGAATGCTGAGGCGCTTGTTGGCGGAGTCATCAAGTGTTCTTTCAAACCACTGTGTGGCAGTTGTAAAGTAACCGTTGAGAACATCAACCATAACATATCTTGAAAGTGAACCTATACGCTCACTTCTCATTGGGTTACGCTTGTAAGCCATAGCCGATGAACCGATCTGATTCTTTTCAAACGGCTCTTCAACCTCTTTGAGGTGCTGAAGAAGTCTGATATCATTTGAGAATTTAGCAGCTGACTGAGCAATTCCCGCAAGAACATTGAGGAACTGTGAATCAAGCTTTCTTGAATATGTCTGACCTGATACAGGGAAACAAGCCTTGTAGCCCATTTTTTCTGCAATCTTACGGTCAAGCATTTTGCACTTTTCATGATCTCCGTCAAAGAGTTCAAGGAAACTTGCCTGTGTACCTGTTGTACCCTTTGAACCGAGAAGCTTAGCCTTTGAAAGCTGATACTCAACATCTTCAAGATCCATAAGGAGCTCCTGAAGCCAGAGAGTAGCTCTCTTACCTACTGTTGTAGGCTGTGCAGGCTGAAAATGAGTGAATGCAAGGGTTGGAAGAGCCTTGTATTCATCGGCAAACTTTGAAAGGTTGCGGATAACGGTGATAAGCTTATTTCTGATTAGCTTGAGTCCTTCTGTCATAATGATGATATCTGTGTTATCACCGACATAGCAGGAGGTTGCTCCGAGATGAATAATGCCCTTTGCGTTCGGACACTGAACACCGTAAGCATATACATGTGACATTACATCGTGACGAACAATTTTCTCTCTTTCCTGTGCAACTTCATAGTTGATATCATCAGCATGAGCCTTGAGTTCGTCAATCTGCTCCTGTGTAATTGGGAGTCCGAGTTCTTTTTCCGATTCTGCAAGAGCAATCCAGAGTTTTCTCCATGTTCTGAATTTTTTATCCGGCGAGAAAATGTATTTCATTTCCTTGCTTGCATAACGGGCTGACAAGGGTGATTCATAAGTATCTTTTACCATTATTTACATCCTTTCAATTAGTTGTCCTTTTTATTGTTTTCATCGAAGTTCATTCCGCCACGCTCTTTGCCCTTAAAGGTTTCTTTTGTGATAGGAGCGGGGTAATTACCCGTAAAGCAACCGTCACAAAAGCCTACTGGAGCGTTGTGAATCATCTCACGAAGTGACTCAACAGGGAGATATCCGAGGGAATCGGCCTTGCTGAGCTTTGTGATTTCTTCGATTGTATGGTTGCAGGCAATAAGTTCTCCTCTTGACGGAATGTCTGTACCGTAATAACACGGCCACATAAACGGAGGTGAACTGATACGCATATGTACCTCTTTTGCGCCTGCCTCTTTGAGCATTGTAACAATTCGGTCAACAGTTGTACCACGCACAATGCTGTCATCAATAATAACAACTCTCTTGCCTTTGATTTTGTCGGCAATCGGGTTGAGTTTAATTTTTACGCTTTTCATTCGTTCCTTCTGACTTGGCTTTATGAAGGTTCTGCCGATGTAGCTGTTCTTCACAATAGCCTTTTCATAAGGAATTCCGGATTCTTCGCTGTAACCGATTGCGGCATCAATTCCCGATTCGGGAACACCGACAACCATATCAGCCTCAACAGGGTATTTCCTTGCAAGAATTCGTCCTGCCTGCTTTCTTGCCTCATAAACGCTTACTCCGTCAATAAAGGAGTCTGAACGGGCAAAGTAAATATACTCAAAAATGCAAAGTGCCTTTTTCTTGTCACCAAAGTCGGGTTTCATACTGCGGACACCGTTCTGGTCTACAATTACGATCTCGCCCGGTTCAACATCACGGACAAATTCTGCACCGCAGGCATCAAGAGCCGCACTTTCACTTGCAAAAACATAGGAACCATTGTACTTGCCCATACAAAGCGGTCTGAATCCGTGAGGATCACGAGCCGCAATAAGCTTTCTCGGGCTCATAACAAGGAGCGAATAAGCGCCCTCAATTACCTGCATTGTTCTTGCAACGGCATCTTCAACAGAATGACATTTAAGTCTTTCACGGGCAATTACATAGCAGATAACCTCGCTGTCGATTGTTGTCTGAAAGATTGCGCCGCGCTGTTCAAGACTTCTGCGGATTTCAAGCGCATTGGTAAGGTTGCCGTTATGGGCAATTGAAAGCGTACCCTTTACATAACGCATAACAAGCGGTTGTGCATTTTCCAGCACAGAACCGCCTGCAGTCGAGTAACGGACATGCGAAACCGCCATTTGTCCGTTGAGAGAATCAAGAATTTTGTTGTTAAAGACCTCGGTAACAAGGCCCATATCTTTGTGATAATCAATTACACCTTCGTCAGATACAGCGATGCCGCAGCTTTCCTGTCCTCTGTGCTGGAGAGCAAGCAAGCCGTTATAACAAGCGTATGCAGGGTTAATTGTGCCGTCGCTGAATATGCCGAATACTCCGCACTCTTCGTGCAGACCTTCTTTTGCAAAATTATCGAAAGAAAATTCCAAGGTGCCACCATCCGATTAATCAAAATAACTATCCAAAGTTTAATTCACATATCTTAATTCAAAAATTCACAATGTAGTTATTATGCAAGACCTACACGCTTCATCATTTCGGCATAAGCCTCTTCAACACCGCCCATGTCACGACGGAAACGGTCTTTGTCGAGTTTTTCCTGAGTATCCATATCCCAGAAACGGCATGTATCGGGAGAAATTTCGTCAGCAAGGAGAATCTTGCCCTTATATCTGCCGAACTCAATCTTGAAGTCGATAAGATCAACCTTGCACTGCTTGAAGAATTCAATCATAAGCTCATTAATCTTGAAAGCCATTTCTGTGATTGTGTCGATTTCTTCCTTTGTAGCAAAGCCTGCTGCGAGGATGTGATATTCATTTACCATAGGATCGCCGAGTTCATCGTTCTTATAGCAGAATTCAAGAACAGGAGTCTTCATAGGAGTGCCTTCGGGAAGACCGAGACGCTTTGAAAGACTGCCGGCAGCTTTATTTCTTAAAATTACCTCGAGAGGAACAATTTCAACCTTCTTGAGGACTGTATCTCTGTCGTTAAGTTCTTCAACAAAGTCTGTTGCAATGCCATGCTTTTCGAGAAGCTTGAACATAAAGTTTGACATACGGTTGTTTACAACACCCTTGCCAACGATTGTGCCCTTTTTCTCGCCGTTGAATGCAGTTGCGTCATCCTTGTAGGAAACGATGCAGAGATCGGGATCTTCTGTAGAAAATACCTTTTTAGCTTTTCCTTCGTAAAGTAATTCTTTCTTTTCCATAATCAAATCCTCCATAAAGATGCGGCTTTGCGCCGTAATTAAAAAACAATACAAGATACATTATAATATATAAATCAAAAATAAGCAACCGTATGAGAATTAAAAATAAAAAAATTGACGAATTTTTTTAAAAATTGCCTGTATCAAAAAATTATGAAACAAAAATAATCTTAAACAGGGCATTTTGCAAAAGGAAAAGGAACAATACGGCGTGTATTGCTCCTTTTAAAAAAACACGTGTAACAAGCACATTGCTTATTTTAAGTTTTCAATAAATTCATCAAAATTAGCTAACAATTACTTCAATGTATCTTTTTTATCATTTATACGATACATATGTTTATACGGTTTTGTGTGATTAAAATAAAACCCATATACTTTTAACAGAAGCATATATCTTAAACCCGTGTGTGCAAAATATTTCATACTCGGTTTATTCATTAAAGATATCAATTTCTTGTCAAATCTTTTGTACCACTTAAATATTCCCTCATACAGTGGAATACTAACAAATCGTAAATCCTCATTATTGAGCCCAGCTTCAATGCAAACCAAGGTATAATCCAAAAGAAAATTTCTTATGTAAACTAAATATATCGCAGAAGTATGATTTAGACAAGAACCATATTTCCCGCATAGTTCATTGAGAGTCTTTGAAATTCCTATAAGTGCTTCATAAGTATAACAACAAGACGGTGTGCATATTTTAGTACCAATAAGTTCTGTAACCGAGAGATTTTGATTTTCTGTTATACTGAGATTTTGGTAAGATGAAAGTATAGTAATTTCCTTTCTAATCTTAGTAATACCTTCATACTTTATTTTTGATAATTCGCTTGCGATTTTTAATTTCTCCGTATAGCGTAATTTAAAATTCCCCAAAAAGTGAGTTAATAAAGTGGTTAATAAGGCAACAATAAAGGAAATAATTGCTGCCACAATCTCTGTTTGATATGTATTAAAAAAATTCTCCATACGATTTCATCTATTAATTAAAAGTGTATATGTATCATATTCTTACTATTAGCATTTTTTACAATAAAAAGGATTAGAGGTCTTGACAAGCCAAAAGTAAGAACATTTACTACTGTGAGAACATCCGAATATCTGATGTTAAGATTTTTGAATATTTTATCGGCGATAATTACATCTATCACAAATGAGGCAATGACACAAGCTAACAGGGCAATCAAGCCGATGATACCGATTTCCAGTTCAAAGCAGAAAAACAGAACGGCAACGGTTGCGATTGAAAGGTTCAACACACCTTCAATTATGCCTAAAGCCTTATTCCCTGCAATTTTACCGAGGAGATATTTATTATAAAACGGAATCCAAGCCGTACCGCTGTGCTTATAGTACAAGTTCTTGCACATACCCATTGCCGCAATGCTCTCAAAAACATAGCTTACTGCAAAATAAATAATCAGCACGGCAATTACTGCTATAAAGAACACATACATAGCCGAAAGCATTCCCATTAAAAGCATAACGCTTATTCCGCCCATAATTATCGCCCTCCGAAATATACTAAAAAAGGACACTAACTCTATGAGTTAATGTCCTTTTGGTGCCGGTGACCGGACTTGAACCGGTACGGTATCGCTACCGGCGGATTTTGAGTCCGCTACGTCTGCCAATTCCATCACACCGGCAAATGCAAAACATATTATACAATACAAATCAGGAAAAATCAAGTTATATTTTTAAATTTTTTGCCTTAATTACTACGCTGTAAATAGAGGTGAATCAATTTGTGTGAAAATACAAACGGTTTTTCTTCTTTGGCGTCGATTTTGGGTGAATTTATTATACTGTATTTTAAAGTTACTTTTTGTCGGGTTACATCATTTTAATCATGCAAATACTTTATACGGATGTTTTAATCCTTGAAAATAATATGCCTCTATGTTAGAATAGCTTTGAGGATGTGATAATTTGATAAATAACCAGTTTTCGGGTAATAATATGCCGTTTTACGACAATAACCTTAATTATAACCGCAATTTCAAAAAAGAGTTCCAGTATGATAATCTCAAGCAAAGATCAAGCGGTTTAGGTTTTTTTGTATTTGCGTATTCGCTTACAATGACAGTAAGCGCAATGATAGTTGTAGAAGTTTTCAAGGCTTTTGGTTCGGCAAAATATATTTATTCTGACAATTATTCAATACTGACTTACTTTATGGATATATTTATTTCCGTATTTGCCGTTGTTGTTCCTGCATTTTTTTATATAAAGCTTTCAAGAAACAGTTTAAATGATGTTATCAGCACAAAATATGTAAAACAAAAAAGTATGATACCCATTCTGTTTCTCGGAATGGGGGGTGCGATGATTGCAAATGTTGCCACGAGCGTTATCGCAGACAACTTCTCGCTTTTCGGAATTGAAAACACATCTTCGGGATTGACAAGCGGAGATTCAAGTGTTTTGAGTATTGTTCTGAACATAATTTCAACAGCAATCGTCCCTGCTTTTGCCGAAGAATTTGCTTTCAGAGAAATAGTTATGGGTTCTCTGAGAAAGTTCGGTGACACAACAGCAGTTATAGGCTCTGCAATTTTGTTTGGTGCAATGCATCAGAATATATCACAAATTCCGTTTGCGTTTATTCTCGGGCTTATTTTTGCGTATGTCGATTGCAAATTCAATTCCATTCTTCCGTCAATTGCAATCCATTTTCTTAATAACCTATATGCTGTTTCCATGAGCATTTTAAGAGATGCAAACATTGTTTCCGATTATGCGACAACAATAATCAGTTACAGCCTGATTATTTTCTTCTGTATTGCAGGCTTTGTTTCATATATCGTACTCGCCAAAAATGATAAGAACTTTTTTAAAATGTCCGATAAGAAAGACGGAATTGTAAGTGAACTTAGCTTAAAAGAGAAAATGACTGCATTTCTTGTGAATCCCGGTATCATACTTTCACTTGTACTTTTTCTGATAACTACAATCACAAATTTAGGATTAATTAACAATGGATAAAACTTTATACTATATGCAAAAGGCTATTGAACAGGCTGAGATTGCCGCTGCGGAAAACGAAGTTCCCGTCGGTGCGGTAATTGTCAGAAATGATGAAATTGTTGCCACAGGAAGGAATCGCCGTGAACAAGGCAAGAACGCTCTTCTTCATGCCGAAACCGACGCAATCTACAATGCCTGTCAAAAGCTTGGCGGTTGGAGATTGTGGAACTGTGAAATTTATGTAACACTTGAGCCTTGCCCTATGTGTGCCGGTGCAATAATCAACGCTCATATTCCAAAGGTATATTTCGGTGCTTACGACTTAAAAAACGGCGCTTGCGGTACAATTACGAATCTGTTCCAAATGCCGTTCAATTTCAAACCCGAATCAGTCGGCGGTATTATGCAGGAGGAGTGTTCAAAACTTCTCACCGACTTTTTTAAAAACTTACGCAATAAAAAATCATAGCAAAAATCCCGCTTACAAAAGCGGGATTTTTTATTTGCTGTTATAATCAAAGCAACAAGATTATATTATTTTTCATCTCTTAAAATCTTACTTGCCGCAAGCATTACACCGAGCTTACCGCTGTGGAAGTTAAGACTTCCCTGCATCCATACTGCATACGGTTCACGCAACGGTGCGTCTGCCGAAAGTTCAATAGATGAACCAAGAGTAAATGCGCCTGCCGCCATAACTACCTGACTTTCGTAACCCGGCATATCCGACGGAATCGGAGATACAAAGCTGTCAACAGCCGAACCGCTCTGAACGCCCTCGCAAAAGCGGCATACCTTTTCTGCATTACCGAGCATGATAAGCTGAATGATATCTCCTCTTGCATCATTGTACTTAGGACTGGTTTCATAACCGAGAATTTCAAAAAGTGCTGATGCAAATACTGCAGTTTTAAGTGCTTCACCCGTAACATGAGGAGCATGGTATGCACCCATAAAAAGTTCTCTGTTTGCGTTAAGAGTAGCACCGATTTCTTTGCCTGTACCCGGAGTAGTGAGTCTGTAGGCACACATCTCTACAAGTTCTTTCTTACCTGCAATATATCCGCCTGTAGGAGCAATACCGCCGCCCGGATTCTTGATAAGAGAGCCTGCCATCATATCAACACCAACAGACAAAGGTTCAACCTTGTCAATGAATTCACCGTAACAGTTATCAAGCATAATAATACTTTCGGGCGAATTGGCTTTTGAAATTTCACAAAGCTTTTTGATTTCTCTCCATGTGAGCGTAGGTCTTGTGCTGTAGCCTCTTGAACGCTGTATGTAAACCATTTTAGGCTTTTTTTCTGCAATGTCGCTTGCGATTTTGTCATAGTCAAGTGTGCCGTCAGGATTAAGCTCGGTCATTTCAAAATTGATTGAAAAGTCCTTGAGTGAACCTGGATAGTCACCCTCAATGCCTATAGCAGAACGGATTGTATCATACGGCATTCCTGTTATGGAAAGCATTGTATCTCCAGGTCTTAAAACGCCGAAAAGTGCAACTGTAAGGGCATGAGTACCGCTTACGAAATTATGACGGACAAGTGCGTCCTCTGCATCAAAAACATAGGCATAGACCTTGTCAAGAGCCTCTCTGCCTGCATCATCATATCCGTAGCCTGTAGAACCCCAAAGGTGGCTTTCACGAACATCTGCAAGCTGAAAAGCCTTTATCATCTTCTGCTGGTTATATTCCTGAATATCGTCAATCTCCGCAAGCTTGTCCTTGCAAAGCTCCATTGCCTTTTCGGATGCTTTTATAACTCTTTCATCTATATCAAAAAAACTCAAATATATCACCTTTCAAAATAATATTCCTGCCATAATCCGCACTGTTCAAAACCGAGATTATTATAAAACGACTGATTTGCATTCTTGGCTCTGTGAAGATACACGGTCTTGTTCTCGGCAATCAGCCTGTTGGATATGTACTTTACAACTGTTGAGCCGTAGCCGTGCTTTCTGTAGTCGGGATGACACGATACCGCACCCAACACGGCACCGTTACTGCTTTCGGCAACAGTCATAGCCATTGCAACAAGTTTTGTACCGTCATAAACTCCGTACATTCTCGTTGCATTATGACGAAGCTTGTGATTCACATCAACATAAAAATCATCAAACGGCGGCGGAACAAAATTTTCATCGGCACAGCTTACGATGAGATTATAAACCTCTTTAATATCGGGAACAGCAAAATTTATACTTTCGTCAACATTTTGAAACGGTTCTGATTTTTTCAGAATAACACCCGAAACGGATTTACTGCCGTATAAATTAAGGTTAAAATCTCCGCTGCATATTGCACTTGACGCACCCGCAACACGCATAAATGACGAAACTTCTTCAAGATTTGTTTTATCTGTGAGAAATAAAATGAAGTTTGTTCCACATCGGGAAATTGCACCTGTACACTCATCTGTTTTATCGTCAATTATCGTCCAGTAGTCAACGAAAGCAAGCGATGAATCGTAACTGTTGTACTGAGAAATTATTCTGCACGCAAACGGATCATCCGCCGACAGGTTCATAATTACATTTATATAATTTTCATTGGCGGTTACTATCATTCAGACCGTCTTTCCTTTCGCTAAATTTCCGCCCGCAATATAATCGGACAATACTTTTGCAAGTTTAAAAACGCTTTCGCAATCATCAAGATTTGCCGCAGTTGAAGGAGCATGAATATACCTTGACGGAAGTGATACCGCAAGAGTTCTCACTCCGCCTCTGCTCTGATGAATTGCACCCGAATCATTACCGCCTGCAACTGCCCTCTTATACTGAACAGCTATGTTATTCTTCTCGGCAAGTTCAAAAGCGGCACTTATCATTTCTTTATCATAAACTGTCGCCCTATCCATTACGGTAACCGTTGCGCCTTTTGACAAATTGCATACCTGATGAGATGCATCAACCTCTGCAATATCAGCGGCGGTTGTGCTTTCGATAACAAGAGCAAAATCAGGATTAACCGTAAAAGCCGCAGGTCTTGCACCACGCAATCCCACTTCTTCCTGAACAACAAATGTAAAATACATATCATATTCGGGTTCGGATTTTATAAGATTAATAAGCACATAGCAGCCGAAACGGTCGTCAAGAGCCTTTGTAACAACAGTTTTGCCGTTAATCTTAAAGTCGCCCTCAAAATTAATGCCGTCACCGTAGTTTACATATTTAAGCGCATCTTCCCTGCTTTCGGCACCGATATCAATGTACATATCATTCATTTTCGGAACAGCAGTTTTTTCATCACCGTTTGTAAGATGAATCGGTTTCACACCGATTACACCGTTAAGACCGTTTCTGCCAACACATACACGCTTACCGGGAAGAACTCTTCTGTCAATTCCGCCGACCTCGTCAAATTTAAGGTAACCGTCAGATGTTATATCCGTTACCATAAGACCTACTTCATCCATATGTGCCGACACCATAAGTTTGCTTTTTGCAGACTTTTTTCCCTTTTTAAACACAATAAGGTTGCCGAGATTATCTGTTTTAATATCGTCGGCACAGTCTTTAATCTCATTAATTATAAGATTGCGAACATTCCCCTCATCACCCGAAATACCGTTACAAAGGCAAAGCTGTTCAAGCAATTTTATGTCAATCATTGAAAGCACCTCCGCATTTAATGTATTCGGCAATAAGTTTTGCCGTATTGTCAACATCAGCTACAGAAATAACTTCATTCTGTGTATGCATATATCGCTGTGGGATTGATACAACAGCAGTTTTTACACCTTTTCCGCTGATTGAAATATGGTCGGCATTTGTACCTGTTCTGCCTGCTATCGGTTCAAGCTGATACGGTATATTTATATTCTTTGCAACGCTTTCAAGCGATTTGCTCATTTCTTTGTTGAGAATTGAAGAAATGCAAATCATAGGTCCTTTGTCGAGTTCAACCGAAGAATAGAACCCTGAAACATCCGGCTGAGATGCAAAGCTTACATCAACAACAATTGACTCGTCTGCTTCAATTGTAAAAGCACCTGTTTTAGCACCTGTGCCAAATGTTTCTTCCTGAGAGCTTAAAAGGATAATTACTTTATAATCTGTTTCATTGTCTTTCAATAACTCTGCACACTTAACAAGTGATGCAACACCGCATCTGTTATCAAGGCAAGGCGCAACAATTCTGCCGTTCAAAAGATTTGCCGGCTTTGAGGCAAATGTCAGCATATCACCGAATGAAATGAGTTTACTAACTTCATCATACGGCAGACCGAAATCAACCCAAATTTTGTCGGTTGGCATAGCCTTGTCCTCTTTTCCGTCAGAAAGATGAGGAGGCATACAGCATACAACACCTGTTACATCAGGATTGTTCTGCAGACAAAGCAGAGTATCGGCAAGAGTTCTTGCGTCAATTCCTCCGCACGGAGAAGCTTTTACAAATCCGTTTTCATTTATTTCGGTAACCATAAATCCTATGCGGTCAATGTGAGCGTCAAGCAATATGGTTTTATCTGAATTTTTGTTACCGCAAACAGCCATAAGACTGCCGTTTGATATCTTTATGTCATCCGTGTAGTCCGATAAAAACTTTTCGGCAACAGACAAAGCGGGTTCTTCCCTGCCCGACACACCCATTGCACAACAGAGTTCAAAAATAAGTTCTTTTGTGTTCATTGTATATCTTACTTCAAAGCGTTAACAATTGACTTGAAGTGATTACCTCTTTCTTCAAAATTCTTGTAAAGTCCGAAGCTTGCACTTGCGGGTGAAAGCGAAACAATATCTCCCTTTGTTGAACGCTCACGGGCAACAGCTACAGCCTCTTCCATATTTGTTACATTGACGATTTCAATTTCATCTGCATCATAGTTTGAAGCCTCTTTAACGGCTTTTTCAATTTTCGGGGCAGTATCACCGAGAAGAATAAGGAGTTTTACTTTATCGTTGATTACGGGTCCGAGCGGCTCATACGGAATATGCTTATCATATCCGCCTGCAATAATGCAAATTTTTCGGTTGTAAAGCGAAAGTGTGCCGAGTGCGGTTCTTGTGGGGCTTGACGCAATTGAATCGTTGTAATACTTAACACCGTCAACCTCTCTTACAAACTCTGCACGGTGAGCAACACCGCCAAAAGTCTTTGCAACAGCTGTCATTGTTTCTACATCAACAAGTCCCCACACGGCTGAAATAGCGGCAAGATAATTTTCTACATTATGCATACCGGGAATTTTGATGTCATGAATGTTCATAATACGGGTAATTTTTCCGTAGTCATTATAGCAGATTGTATCGCCGTCAAGAAAAGCACCGTTTGAAACATTTTCTTTTACGGAGAACTTTGCGAGCTGACCTCTTACGCTGTCGGAAAAGCCGTTTGTAATCTCATTATCAAGGTTGAGAACAGCCTTTGAAAAAGCATTCTGATGAAGAATGATATTTTTCTTTGAATCAATGTACTCCTGCATATCCTTGTGTATATCAAGATGGTTAGGAGCAAGGTTTGTTACCACGGCAATATCCGGACTCTTTCTCATAGAGATAAGCTGAAAACTTGAAAGCTCAACTACTGCACAGTCATCGTCATTTACGCTTTCAATCTCAGGAAGAAGCGGCTTGCCGATATTACCTCCGAGATGTACATTAAGACCTGCCGCCTTTAAAAATTCAGAAATAATCGTTGTTGTGGTTGTTTTGCCGTCAGAACCTGTCACAGCAATAATCCTGCACGGACAAAGGTCGAAGAAAACTTCCATTTCAGATGTAAGAACAACGCCCTTGTTACGAAGTGCGACAAGCTCATTCTTATAAAAAGGAGTACCGGGACTTCTGAATACGATGTCGGCGTCAATCTCGGAAAGATAATTTTCACCGAGTAAAAGTTCTGCACCGTATTCCTTTGCCTTTATGCCGTTCTGTCCCAAATCTTCAAAATTCTTCTTATCGCAAGCAGTAACTTTTGCACCCTTTTCAACAAAAAGTTTTATAAGCGGAAGATTGCTCGTACCGATTCCGATAAAAGTAACTTTTTTCCCTTTTATACTGTCAAAAAATTTATCAGCCATAGCATTCATTGTAAAATCCCCTCTGCAATTAGTATTTTATGCCATTTCAGTGACTTTATGCCATACCATATAATTATACATTTTAACGGAAATAATTTCAACCGTAATACACTGATATTGCAATAATATTTTCAAAATGTTAAAATACGGTAGGTGATGTTATGCTGTACGATTTTATAATTATCAATAAAAAAGATAAAACTCCGCTTTACAGGCAGATTTATATGTCGGTCAGAAAATCAATTGAAACGGGAAGTTTGAAAAAGGGGACAAAGCTTCCGTCAATAAGGCAATTGAGTACCGACCTTGATGTTTCAAAAATTACTGTCAACGGAGCGTATGAACAGTTGTGTGCAGAGGGATATATATCAAACAGGCCAAGAAGCGGATATTATGTTGAGGCACAGTTCAGCGGTACACCGTCAAAAAGCGATAAAATGTCTTCAAATATCAACAAAACAAAAAGATACTATGAATATGATTTTAGCAGTAAAAGTATTGATGACGGTATAATCAACATAAACGAATGGAAAAAATATGTTAAAGAAGTTTTAAATCAAAACTATCTGCTCACTTCATACGGTGAAGAACAGGGTGAAGAAATTCTGAGAAATGCTCTGCAAAAATACAGCCTCGGCACACGGAGTGTAAACACCTCATACGAAAATATTATCGTCGGAGCAGGTACTCAGACGCTTTTGCACATACTCTGTTCACTTCTCGGCAATAATAAGAAAATCGCACTTGCGGATTACAGCTACATTCAGAGTGAATATGTGTTCAACAGTCACGGTTATGACATCAAATATTTCAGATGTGATAAATACGGAGCCTGTATTGATTCACTTGAAGAAATCAAGCCCGATATAATTCTTATAAATCCTAATTTTACCGTAAACAGCAACATTACAATGCCTGTTACACGCAGACTTGAGATAATCAAATGGGCAAAAGAAAATAATGTTTTGATTATTGAGGACGATTACAACGGTGAACTTCGATACAGTACGCACCCTATGCCGTGCGTACAGAATTATGATATCGAAAACACGGTTTATCTCGGCTCTTTTTCAAAGATACTTCTTCCCTCTGTCAGAATCAGTTATATGGTTCTTCCGCAAAAGCTCACCGATGAATACAACAAAATCAAAAAATACACAAATCAGACAGCGTCAAAAACAGAACAAATTGCCCTTGCAAAGTATATTAATAACGGTAAGCTTGATGTTCATCTGAGAAAAGCAAGAAGAATTTATCTTGAAAAAAGCAACCTTATGCTTTCAAGCATAAAGAAATATTTCGGAACCTCCGTTAAAATTGTGTTTAACGAAACTTCGCTTTATGTTTCGCTGATTTTTAAGGACAAAACGATTGACGATTCTGTTATAAAAAAAATTGACGACGCATTAATTAAAACTATGCAGTTCAACAAAGCCGAAAATATGATTGTGTTAAGCTTTTCGGGAATAAAAGATGTAAAAATCGAAAGCGGAATAAAATTACTTTATGAAACAATTTCAAAATAGTATAACAAAACGGGACTGAAATCAGCCCCGTTTTTCTGTATAATCAGTTTTCACAACCGCATTTAAAAGAAGATGTATGAGAAGAGTCACAGTCGCCGCGGTGTATTGCGTTCGGCGGAAAGAATGAGTCTGTAGGAAAATCAATTTTACTGAAAACTTCGCACGGATCATCGGGCGCTGACGGACATTCCTTGCGGGGAACACAAAAATCATAGGACGGAATCATAATCTGTACATCTCTTTCAAGCCTTGTAATCGTAAAAATACCGATTGTAACAAGCACTCGCTGTGTTTCAGGCTGTGCAGGCTCTCCGTCAAGGTAATCAATAACACAATTCGGAAATGTTCTGCAAACAGTTATCGGATTCGCATTATTGTAATCCTGTAGATTTGCAGACAATGCCATTGGATTTGAAATTTGAACCGTTGCTCTCGGCAGGCAATAGGGATATTTGCACGGACAATCCGAATCTGATGTATCGCAAACAACATCTTTGTCACTGGAGAATGACTTTACGCAGCCTTCACCGCCGTAAAGCACAACTCTTTTGCCGTACATTGCAAGACCTGTGACAGTTTCGGGAATCGCACCTGCGGCTGTATAGGCTTCAACGGTGACGGCAAAATAGTACATCATATCAACCGAATAAAAGCCACGATGGAACGCAACAGGCTCAACCTCTACCGTAGATGTAATTATGCGCACATTACTTATCTTTACGGAACAAGCCCCATCAATAATTTTCTGGTTTGCTTCGGTAAACATAACAGGAAGATTTGAAAGGCAATCCTTTGCTCCGCAACTGTCATAGATTCGTGAAACATTGATACAAACAGGTTCACAACCGTTAGTTTGCTCGCCGCCTTCGGTGCATGCATTTTCCGAGGAACAGAAAGGTACATCTGACATAAAAATAACCTCCGTAAAAGTATTGACAGTTCAATTAATGCACTGTAACAATACATTTTATGGAGGTTTTGATTTTTGGTGATTAACAGCCGAAAATTAACCGTAAAACGGGGCAAGTGTTTTATTAATGTTATTAAACAGATTAATCGGACTGCTGTTTGAATAGTTTGAAAGTGCTATATAAATTTGATTTTCGTCTTTGGTAAAAACAAGAGCGGCATTATATTTGTCGATTTTTCCTGTGTGAGAAACCGCATTACTTTCTTCTGATACAACAAAACCGTAACCGTAATTGCCCTTGTACGGCGTTGTCATTTCTTTAAAAGATTTTTCCGAAATGAGCTTGTTTGTACAAAGAGCGTCAACCCATTTGAGTAAGTCTGGAACATTTGAAATTAAACTTGTTGCAGAATATCCTACTCCGGGATACAATGTCCACGCGTTATCGTAAATATCCTGATATCCTACAGCGAGCTTATCAGTGCTTTCAAAACCTGTGTTCATCATTCCCGACGGTTTAAGAATATTCTCTTTAATATATTTTTCGTACGAGGTTTTGCTGACCTGTTCGATGATATCACCGAGAAGAAAATATGCGCTGTTTGAGTACATATACTTCTCATCGGGTTCAAAATTAAGTTCCTGATCAAGTATCCAGTCCATTACGGCTTTTTTATTTTTCTTTGCGGAATTTTCGGCTGAAACCTTATATTCAAGCTGAGATTCGTTGTATGCATAAGTATTTGTATCGCCGTCTTTGTTGATGTAATCCTTTATGCCCGCTGTCATTGTAAGCAGGTTTTTAACGGTGATTTTTTTGCCGTATTTATATGACGGAAAATATTTGTCGATTGTATCATCAAGTGAAAGCTTTCCCTCCTCAACAAGCTGCATAACCGCAACAGCAGTAAACTGCTTTGTGAGCGAAGCAATTCTAAAGCATGTGTCCGTAGAATTCTTTGTGTGCCTGTCCTTGTCAGAAAATCCGTTAGTGCCGATATACTCAAGAGCATTTCCGATTTTGACATAAACCGTTCCCCTGAATTTGTTATCGGTTATTATTGCGTCAAGATTTTCGGAAATATCGGAAGATTTTCTTTTGAGTTCGGAATAGTTCCATGTGGGTTCTTGTGTCTGCTCATCGGATGTTGCCGCCTTTGTTACAGGCTGTGAAGCAGCCACGGCGGTTGTTTTCTCTGTAGCAGATACAGAAGACTGCGTGTCTTTTCCGCAACCTGTAAGGCACACAGAAAAAGCTGTCAACGCAGAAATTACAAGACACAGAACCTTTTTTGATGATATAAGCACTTTAATCACCTCAGATTTTTTTCATATTACTGCAATAGTTCGCCATAAGAGTTTTTGTGCCAGCTTTGTCAAAGGCGATTTCAAGCATAGTATCATTGCCCATTTTCTCGGCTTTCATTACCATACCCTTACCGAACACCTTGTGCTGAACACAATCTCCGACATTGAATACAGCACCGCTCTTAACAGGAGGTTTTGTAAATCCAAATGATTTATTCGGTGAATACGAGCTTCCCGATGATTTGCCGACAGAAACTTTTTCACCTGTTCCCGATGCAAAACCGGAAGACGCCTGTGTGAACATCTGCTTTCTTCCGCCGCTGTATTCAAGAAGATTATCGGGAATCTCGTTTAAGAATCTTGAACCCTTGTTATAGCTTGTTGAACCGAACAGCATTCTCGATTTTGTTTTCGTAAAATAGAGAATTTCCTTTGCTCTTGTAATTCCTACATAAGCAAGTCGCCTTTCCTCGTTGAGTTCATCGGGATTCATCATTGTTGCAACGGACGGAAACATTCCTTCTTCCATGCCTGCGATGAATACAACAGGAAATTCAAGTCCCTTTGCCGAATGTAATGTCATCATTACACAGGTATCTGCATCTGCATCGTAGTTATCAATATCAGTTTGGAGAGAAATTTCTTCGAGAAATGCAGAGAGGTCTGCCTCATCGCCGTAGTCCTCTTCAAACTTGACGATATTTGAAGAAAGTTCTTCGATGTTTTCAATACGAACTTCAGGGTTGTCCTTTTCGGTTTTAAGATACTGTTCGTATGATGTGTGTTCAATCACAAGGTTATATAATTCTGCAAGAGAATATTCGCCGCTCTGCTCGGCTTCAATAAGTCCGTCAATAAGTGCAACAAAAGCTTTGAGCTTTACAGAGGCACGAGAAAGCTGCGGATAGTTTTCCGCCTCCTTGATTACATCGTAAATGCTTTCGCCGAGTCCTGCGGCAATGTCTGCGGCATGGGAAACGGTTGTCGCACCTATTCCCCTTTTAGGAACATTAATAATTCTTGAAAGTCTGACATCATCATGAGGATTATTTATAACCTGAAGGTATGCAACCATATCACGAATTTCTTCACGGTCATAGAATCTGTGACCGCCGATTACACGGTGCGGCACACCGCTTCGTGACAAAGCCTGCTCAATTGCGTTTGACTGGGCATTCATTCTGTAAAGAATTGCATAGTCGGAATATTTTCTTCCGTCGGCAACACCGTCAAGAATAGTCTGAGCAATGAAATTAGCCTCGTCACGCTCATTCTCGGCTGTATGTACCTTAATTTTCTCGCCCTGACCGTTTTCGGTCCACAAGGTTTTACCCTTACGCATTGTGTTATTTGAGATGACCTCGTTAGCGGCATTGAGGATATTCTGTGTACTTCTGTAATTCTGTTCAAGGCGAATCATCTTTGCGTTCTTAAATGTATTTTCAAAAGAAAGAATATTTTCGATTGTAGCACCACGGAATTTGTAGATACTCTGGTCATCATCACCGACAACGCAGATATTGCCGTATTTGCTTGCAAGCAGGCTTACAAACTTATACTGCACCTTGTTAGTATCCTGATACTCATCGACCATGATGTACTTGAACTGATTTCTGTAATAGTCAAGTATATCGGGTGCTGTTTCAAAAAGCTTTACGGTATTGCAAAGCATATCGTCAAAATCCATTGCGTCAGCTGTTTTAAGCTTTGTCTGATAGATTTCATAAACCTTTGCAATCTGTGCTTTTCTGCTGTCAAATTCGGCCTCCTTACGCATTTCTTCGGGAGTAAGCATTTTATCCTTAGCCTTTGAAATTTCGGAGAGGATTGATTTTACAGGCAAAGTTTTTTCGGCAATATTGAGTTGCTTTAAAATATCCTTGACGAGTTTTTTCTGATCGTCAGTCCCGTAAACCGTGAAATGACTTGTATAACCGATTCTGTCGCCGTATCTGCGAAGGATTCTTGCACAGGTTGAATGAAAGGTAGCCGCCCAGATGTCGGCACCGCCCTCGGGAACAGCCGCACAGATTCGTTCTTTAAGCTCTCCTGCGGCTTTATTGGTAAAAGTAATGGCAAGTATCTGCCATGGTTTACAAAGCTCACACTGCAAAATGTAGGCTATTCTGTTAACAAGAACGGTTGTTTTGCCCGAACCGGCACCTGCAAGTATGAGCAAAGGTCCTTCTGTGCAGAAAACAGCCTGTTTCTGCATATCATTCATATGTGAAAAGTTTTTTTGAATCTCCGTCTGTACCATTTTTAACCTGCCTTAAAATATTGCAAAAGAAAGGGGCGAACGATGTTCGCCCTCAGTAAATTTTAAATGAATTATTTAATGCTGTCATTAAACATTGTAAGCATATCGGATGCCTTTTCGCCGATAATCATTGTAACAAAGTTACCGTCTTTTGTAACCTTACAATTTTTCACCATATCAAGCTCTTCAGCTGAATAGGAAGCGTTCTGCTGGAAGATTGAATTATAGCGGTTTGTAAGAGCAGTTTCAACTCTTGAAGCGGCATCTGAATTAGTTGCCTCAACAAGAACTACCTCTGTGTTTTTGCTGTCTGTATCAGACTTACCGACCTCAGCGGCAAACTGCTTGATATCGTCGGCATTGATATTGTAATATTTGTACATATCATCCTTTGTTTCATACTTTGTTGCATCTACGCTGTACTCGGAATTCATCTTATCCATAAGATCAGCAAGATTAACTTCCTTTGCACCGCAACCTGCAAATATCGAAAGGCAAAGAACAAGAGCAACTGCAATCGAAATTACTTTTTTCATAAAATTACCTCCAAATTTTTAAAAAAGAAAATGCGCCGAACTTAAAAAAGTACGGCGCCAAACTGGTCGAGGTGACAAGATTCGAACTTGCGACCCCATCGTCCCGAACGATGTGCGCTACCAAACTGCGCTACACCTCGAAATAAAAGAGCCCCGAATTACTTCGGGGCTGTGGCTGTGGAATAGGGATTCGAACCCCAACAAACAGAGTCAGAGTCTGTCGTGCTACCGTTACACTATTCCACAAGATGTAATTGCTACCGAACTTGCAACGATATGAATTATAAGACATATCGTTCAAAAAGTCAATACTTTTTTTAAAATTTTTTCAAAAAAGTTTTCAGACCTTCAAAACAGCCGACAGCAACAGGATTTTTGATGAAAATATTTTAAAATTATTTTCGTCTGATCCTTATATCTCTGCCCAAAAAATCAAGCTGACAGGCATTTCCGCAGATTCTTGAAACAAATCTGTCAGTATAATTCTCCTGCAAATCTCTTATTGTCAGATTTGTATTTATAATTACGGGCTTGTTTGACAACATCCTTGAGTTAAAAATGTTGTAAAGCTGTGATACGGAAAATTGAGAATGAAATTCCGTTCCGAGGTCATCTATAATAAGTAGGTCGCATTCAACAAGCATATCGAATGTTGAATCATCTTCCTTGTTTGAAAAATATATTTTTTCAAGCTTTGAAACAAGTTGCGGAGCAGACGCATAAATTACACCGTAACCCCTCTTTATTGCCTCGTTTGCAATTGCAAGCGACAAATGAGTTTTGCCGAGTCCGGTTGCGCCTTTCATAAGTATACTTTCCGAATGCGAGTTAAAGTTATCGGCATAATTCTGACAATATCTTAAAACTCTGCTCATATGGTCGTAAGGAGATACCTTAAGCTTCGGATCAACAGTCTTGTCATAATATTCAAGATTAAAGCTCTCAAATGTAGAAAGTGACAGCGGAGCGTTTCTGTTAAGCTCGGCACATGCACAGGCTATGAGAGCAGACTTCATGCATGAACATCTGACAGTTTTGCCGTTTATGTCACAATAACCCTTGTCATTACATTTCTTACAAAAATAATCGGGTTCAAAATAATTTTCGGGATAGCCGTTATCTGTAAGGATTTTCCTGACCTCTGCCTGCATTGCAAGATTCTGATCACGAAGCTTTGAAACGGCATTCTTCACATCTCCGCCCGCAAGAACTGCTCGGGCTGTTTTGATTCCGCCCACGGAAATCTGTTTTTCAAGTTCTTTCACACGGGGGAATTTTTTATAAACCTCTTCTTTTCTTCTTTCCGCTGCCTTTTCGGCGTTAAGTCTGCGTTCATGTAATGTGTCTGAAGCAGCCTTATAAACACTATTGCTGTATCCCATACCAACCTCTTAATTAAAAATTATCAAGTGAATTAAATTTGTCGAGCTCATTAATATCATAAGATGACGACTGTTTCTGCGACGGCTTTGACGCTGATTTTTCATACTTATGAAGTTCGTCAAGCGTGTGCAGATTGCTTGCATTCCAACGCTTTAAGATTCCGTCAATGTAGCGAAGGTTCATTGTTCCCTTTGTATCAACGCATCTTTCATACGCCTCTCTGAGCATTTCGGGCGAAAACTTCCACTCGCTTACCCACTTGTCACCGTATTCAAGCTGTTTCTTTGTAGGAGAACCGACATTTTTAAGTCCGAACGCTTTTGAAACAATTGAAAAATTTGCCGTTGTTTTTTGAATCTGCTTAATCTTGTTATCAGCCGCCTCAAGCGAATAAACACCGTCATTTGCCCATTGAATGCCGATATTTTCAATCGTTCTGATATTGCCCTTATCAATGCTTGCACAATAATGTATAAGCATAAAGATAACATCAAGCGGAAGTCCGCAGGTGTCCTTGAGCATAAGCAGAGTTGCAATATCGGAATTTGAAAGAACCTTTCCGAGTGTTGTCTGCGTTTCTTCAACAAGCATTTTTAATTCTTCATCAACCGCAAGCCTTTGTGCCGTAAATACAAAATCAGGCTTTTGCGGTCTTGTAGCCGTAAAATGTTTTTGCGGTTCTTCTGCGTTTTCCTTTGGTGACTGTTCTGTTTCCTGCTTTACAGGCTCTTGAACCGCTTGAACAGGCTGTGGTACTGTCTGTTGTGGCTGTAAAACAGTCTGAACAGGTTGCGGTGTCTGTTCCGTTTGAGCAGGAGTTTGCGGTGCAGAAACAAATTCCTCGTTATTTTTTACGGGAGTAAAGGTATTTTCAATTCGATTAAACACACCCATACTTACCCAATAGTCAAGCGCCTCGGGAATATCGGTTACATTGACACCTGTTGCCTTTGAAATTTCTGTGTCGTCAACGGAACGACCGGCATTACGAAGGACAAACAAAAGGACTTTAAGCTTTACGCCGTCAGAAAATTTTAATCCTTCATCGACTACTTTGGAGGGAACTGCAAAAATTGAGTTCCATGCTCCCAAATCTATATTAATTGACATTATATCCTACTTTCTGTGATTTGCTTTTTGTAAATGTCTGTTACAATATTTATAATAGTTCCATTCTATCAGAGCTGTGGAACATCTGCACTTGGATTTCAATTAAAACAACGCTCTGCTTTCATAACAGGGAGCAAAGTTTGTAACAAAGTGCAATCTGTGTTTAAATTATAACATAGATTTTCAATTTTAAAAACAAAAAAATAAAATTATCTGGATTTTTTTCTGTTTCTGTGATAATATGATTTCAAATTATGAAAAGAGGTATTACAATGAAATATTCATATTTTCCTACGGGAGTTTGCTCCAGACAGATTAATCTTGAACTTGATGACAACGGTAAAATCACAAGCTGTGAGTTTGTGGGCGGCTGTTCAGGCAACACTCAGGGCATTTGTATGCTTGTTAAAGGTATGGACGCAAAAGACGCTGTTGACAGATTAAAAGGCATTGACTGCCGTGGCAGAGGCACATCCTGCCCCGATCAGCTTTCAAAGGCTCTTGTTGAAGCATTAAAACTTATCTAAATCGTTTTTGCGTATAAGTTTAATTATTATTCCGATAAGGAATTTTACTGCATAAGAAAACGCAATTACAAACAAGGTAATTACACTCATTATTGTTATGATAATGAACAAACACAACATAAAAACATCCTTACAGATTTTTAATTACATTATATCTGCAAGGATGTTATTTTTTTAGTTTATTATGTAGTACAGAGCAAAAAATTATTTAGAAAGGAAGTAATCCATCATTGTGAAACCTTTTTCAATATAGTTGCCTGTCTTTTTAGCCTCTTCTTCACAGAATTTGCTTACGCCGCTGTCAACTTCGTTCTTGCTGTCATAGATAAGATAAGGAACAGGATTTGAAGTGTGTGTGCGGATAGAAAGAGGTGTGGGATGATCGGGACATACGAGTACGGCAAAATCATCAAAAGTTCTGAGAAAATCGGTTACAGGCTTGAGAATATGCTCATCAATGAGTTCAATAGCCTTTACTTTATTCTCAATCTCTCCTCTGTGACCGCATTCATCGGGAGCTTCAACATGGATATATACAAAATCCGCACCGTTTTTAAATTCATCAATTGCGGCTTTGCACTTTCCGTCAAAGTTTGTGTCAATATAGCCTGTCGCACCCTCAACATCAACGCTCTTCATTCCGGCACAAATTGCGATACCTTTGAGAAGGTCAACAGCAGAAATCATACTGCCCTTTTTGCCGAACTTGCCGAAGAAGCTGTCAAGAGCAGGCTTTGTACCCTCGCCCCAGAGCCAGATTGAGTTAGCGGGACGAAGTCCTTTTTCAACTCTTGCCTTGTTTACAGGATGATCTTTGAGCAAATCATAGCTTTTCTTCATCAAATCATAGAGAGCGGCAGTATCGTCACCCTTTGGAATGTATTCTTTAATTACACGACCTGAAATATCGTGAGGAGGTGTAAGTTCGCCCGGATGAGGATTGCCGTTTTTCCATACAAGACAATGACGGTATGCAACACCTGAATAGAACTTAAAAATATCGTTGCCGAGCTTTTCCTCAACATAATTGATAAGCTCTCTTGCCTCTTCTGTTGAAATGTCGCCTGCACAATAGTCAACCATAGACTTGTCCACGTAGTTTTCTTCATCGGACAGAGTTACAAGGTTACATCTTAATGTTACATCGGTGTCTTTAAGGTCAATGCCGATACTTGCCGCCTCAAGCGGAGAGCGACCGCTGTAATAAACAGCAGGCTCATAACCGAGAACCGAAAGATTCGCAACATCGCTGCCGGGTTTAAGTCCTTCGGCAACGGTTTTAACCATTCCGACCTCGCCCTTTGAGGCAAGGTAATCCATGCAAGGCTTATCAGCCTTTGCCATAGGAGTTGAATTATCAAGCTGTGCGTTTGGCTCATCAGCCATACCGTCACAGAGCATTACTAAATACTTCATACTAATTCATAGCCTTTCCGTATAATATGAAATTTATTTCTGAAGTGTACCAAGACTTGCACACTTTAAATACGCGTTGATAAAGCCGTCAAGATCGCCGTCCATAACAGCCTGAATGTTACCTGTTTCAAAGCCTGTTCTGTGGTCTTTTACCATTGTATACGGCATAAACACATAGCTTCGGATCTGTGAACCCCAGGTTATTTCCTTTTGAACGCCCTTGATGTCCTCGATTTTTTCAAGATGCTCACGCTCTTTGATTTCAACGAGCTTTGAAATAAGCATATTCATAGCAACATCACGGTTCTGATACTGACTGCGCTCAACCTGACTGGCAACAACGATACCTGTAGGAATATGAGTAAGACGAACAGCAGATGAAGTCTTGTTGACCTTCTGACCGCCTGCACCGCTGGCACGGTAAACATCCATTTTGATATCTTCGGGAGGAATGTGAACTTCTGTATCTTTTGCAATTTCCGGCATAACCTCAAGAGATGAAAAGCTTGTGTGTCTTCTGCCTGCCGAGTCAAACGGAGATACACGAACAAGACGGTGAACGCCTGCCTCGCTCTTTAAGTAGCCGTAAGCATTTTCACCTTCAACAAGAAGCACGGCACTCTTAAGTCCTGCCTCATCGCCGTCAAGGTAGTCAACTTCTTTAACCTTAAAACCGTGAGCCTCTGCCCAACGGGTGTACATTCTGTAAAGCATTTCAGCCCAGTCCTGAGCCTCTGTTCCGCCCGAACCTGCGTGAAATGTAAGAATTGCGTTATTTTTATCATATTCGCCTGTAAGCAAAGTCTGCAAACGCTGTTTTTCAAGATTTTCCTTGACAGCCTCAACTTCGCTTTCTGCCTCTTCAAGAAGAGATTCGTCCTCTTCCTCATTTGCAAGTTCAATCAAAGCGTGAGTATCCTCGTATTTGGCAACAAGACCTTCGTAAGCCTCAACCTTGCCCTTTAAAGAACCCGTACGCTGTAAAACCTTTTGTGATTTTTCCACATCGTCCCAAAATCCCGGCTCGGTTGCCTTGAGTTCAAGCTGTTGAATTTCCGAGAGCATACCTTTCATACCGAGTGCATCGGACAAATCGTCTATTTCAGGCTTTAGAGCCTGAAGCTTTAAAAGTAATTCCTCAAACTGTACCATAAACATGTACCTTTCTGAATATAGTTTATTCTTTCACAATTTAATATTATAGCAAAAACATCCACAAAAGTAAAGAAAAACAGCTATTTTATTCACAAGTAAACTTATATACAAAAACAAGTTGCATTTGTCAATACTATTTGTTATAATTAAAGTGTATAGGTACACAGTATCGTGTATTCTTTGGAGGTTTATAATGGAATTTACAGAATACAAATGTCCGGTATGTGATAAACAGTTCAAAAAGGGTGACGATGTTGTAGTCTGCCCTGAGTGCGGAACACCGCATCACAGAGAATGTTATGAAAAAGAAGGTCATTGTCATTTTGCAGACAGACACGGCGCTGACTTTTCTTTTGAAAAAGAACAGCAGGAAGAGGCCGAACAACAGGCAGAGCAGGACGCTAAAGACGGTGTAGTTCTTTGCAAGCGCTGCGGAGCGGAAAATCCGAAAGAAATGTTCTATTGCTGTAACTGCGGCGCACCGCTTTACGGTGACGACAAGAATAATCCGAACTTTCAGCAAAATCAAAATAACGGTCAGCCAAACCCGAATTTCAATCAGAATCAGGGTATGCCGCCGTTCGGTGTTCCTTTTGGTCAGGCAAATCCGCAAATGGCTGCCGCTTTTGATCCCATGGCAGGAATGAAGAGCGACGAACCGCTTGTTGACGATATCACCGCAGGTGAAGCCGCAAAATTCATCGGTAAGAACACCCCTTATTATCTGAGAATTTTCAGTTTTATCAATAAGTTTAAAAAGAGCAGATTTAATTTTTCCGCATTTATTTTATCGGGAATATATTTTCTGTACCGAAAAATGTACGGCTTAGGCGTTTTGTTCTCAGCTCTCGTACTCGGTTCAATGGTAGGTTCTGCTTATATTTCATCGCTTCCCGCATGGAAATCCATCTACACAGGCATAGTACAGGCTCAGCAATCAGGACAGGTGCTTTCGTTTAATAATTTTTTCGGACTTTCACCGACTGAGTTTTTACTGTTCATCTCTCCCCTGCTTGCAAATGCGGTTTCGCTTATAGTAATGGTTATCAGCGGTTTAATTGCAAATAAATGTTACTACAATCACTCTGTTAAGAAAATCAAAATGATAAAAAGCACAACAAATAAAGAGCTTTTGAATGAGGCACTCGAAACAAAAGGCGGAGTAAATCTTCCAATTGCTGTTTCTGTAGCTTTTGCTTTCCTTGTTGTCAATTATCTGCCGATGTTCTTAATGTAAACGACAGAAACACCGTAATAAATGTATAGAGAAAGAAGGAATATTATGCGTATAACAAAGGCGGTTATCCCTGCGGCGGGACTCGGTACAAGAGTTCTTCCCGCAACAAAAAATATGCCGAAAGAAATGTATCCTATCGTTGACAAGCCAACTATTCAGTTCATAGTTGAGGAGGCTGTTGCGGCAGGAATTACAGATATTCTCATCATCACAAACCGTGGCAAAGGACTTATGGAGGATCATTTTGACGCTTCTCCCGAACTTGAAAGTCTGCTTGAAAAGAGCGGCAAAACAGAATTTCTTGAAACAGTTAGAAATATTTCAAACCTTGCAAACATTTCTTTTATCAGACAGAAGGAAATGAAAGGTCTTGGACATGCCGTTCTCAAAGCAAAATCTTTTGTAGGCAATGAACCTTTTGCCGTTATGTACGGTGACGGCGTTATTACAGGCAAGGTTCCTGCAATCAAACAGCTCATCGATCATTACGGTGAATACGGTGAAGGAGTTGTAGGTGTTAAAAAGGTTGACGCCAAAGACATTCACAAGTACGGTTCGCTCAAAGTTGAACATATGCATGACAATATTTTTGCCTGTACGGACATGAAGGAAAAGCCACAGACTCCCGAAGAAGTTCTTTCGCTTTATTCGATTCTTGACAGATGCGTGCTCCCGGCTGAAATTTTTGAAATTCTCGAAAATACAAAGCCCGGAATCGGCGGAGAAATTCAGCTTACAGACGCAATGAGAGAGATTGCAATAACAAAAGGAATGACAGCCGTTGAGTTTGAGGGCAAGAGATACGATATGGGCAATAAATTCGGAATCTTGCAGGCTCAGATAGAAATTGGGCTTGAACACCCTGAAACAAAAGATTTATTGAAGGATTACATAAAAAAACTTGCAAAAACTTTGTAAAAAAGTATTGCAATTTTCAGAAAAGTGCAGTATAATGTGCTGCAGTTGAATATTGGATTCAAAAAAACAAGGAGGATTTCACATCATATCAGTGCGAAATCCTCTTTTTGCTTTTTAAGAACTATTTTAATTCTTTGTTATTCAATTGTTATTTCATAAGGGCAACAGTTTTCATATATATGGTATGATTTGAACCCGGCTTTAAAAGCAAGCTCTATCCCCTTTTCAATATCTCTGCCGACATCATTTATATTGTGTGCGTCACTTCCGAGGGTTATGTACTTGCCTCCAAGGTCGTGATAACGTTTAATTTCATCAAATGCAGGGAGAGTTTCACCGAGTCCCTTGAACAGTCCCGAAACATTAATTTCAAGAGCCTTATCCTTTTTAATAAGTGTTTCGTAGATAAGGTCAATCTTATCTCTATACGGTGAAAGACTCGGAATAACGCCCGTGTCACGCTTAATATATCTCAACGGATATGTAAGATGTGCAAGAGTGCAAAAGCTGTCAAAAGAGGCGGTTTCGAGAAGTTCATCAAAGTACATATCGAGAATTATATGTGCATCTTCTTTTTTGAAATCCATATAATAAAAATCCGGTCTGTTTCTCAGGTTATGCACGGATGCGATTATTATGTCAAAATCTCCAAAACAAAGTGCTTTTTTTGTACATTCGTCATTGTGCATCGGCTCACCGAGTTCAATGCCTCTCAGTATTTTGATTTTACCCTTATATCTATCTTGCATAATCGAAGTTTCATAATTCGATTTTGGAATTAATTTGTTGAAATCTCCGTACTCACTTTCAGAGCCGAGCAAAATCTCGGGAGCTTCGCAGTGGTCGGTGATTGCAAGTGCAAAAAGTCCCTTGTTACAGGCACTGTTGCACATTTCTTCAACTGTATTTTCAGCATCAAAAGAGTTGCTTGAATGGGTATGAATATCACATATTTTCATTAGTAAAACACCTCACAAAAAAGATGATAACATATGAAAAAATTTTTTTCAATATTGCACTTTACTTTATTAAAAATTAGTTATATAATATGCACAAATAAAGAAAAGCAGTTTTATGCAGAATTCCAACGAAAATCTGCATAAACAGGAGGTAAAAAATGAAGGCAGTTATCACAGTAATCGGTAAAGACAGCGTTGGAATCCTTGCAAAAGTTTCAGAGGCCTGTTCAAAGGCTGATGTTAATATCGTAGAAGTAACACAGAGTGTTCTTCAGGATATGTTTGCTATGATTATGCTTGTTGAAATTGACAAATCCAACATCGGATTTGAGCAGCTCCGTACAAACCTCAAAGCAGTCGGAGAATCAACAAATACAAAGGTTCATGTTATGCACGAGGACATCTTTAACAGCATGCACAGAATTTGATCAGTGCTACCGAATTGAAAGGATATACATAATATGTTAGAAACAAGAGATATACTTGAAACCATAAATATGATAGACAATGAAAACCTTGATGTAAGAACAATTACAATGGGTATTTCATTGCTTGACTGCATTGACGAGGACATTGATAAGGCTTGCACAAAGGTTTATGACAAAATCTGTCGAAATGCAAAAGACCTTGTTAAAACAGGTGAAGACATCCAGAAGGAATTTGGTATTCCGATTATCCATAAAAGAATTTCAGTTACCCCTATCGGTATGGTAGCCGCTCCGTGCCAGAGCAAGAATGTTGTCAAGTTTGCCCACACTCTTGACAAAGCCGCAAAGGAACTCGGCGTAAACTTCATCGGCGGTTATTCCGCTCTTGTTCAGAAGGGTTTTGCAAGCGGTGACTACGCTCTTATTGAGAGTATTCCACAGGCCTTGAGCGAAACCGATTTCGTTTGTTCATCCGTAAATATCGGTTCCACAAAAGCCGGCATCAATATGGATGCTGTTAAGATGATGGGTAAGGTCGTTAAGCAGGCTGCAGAAGTTACAGCCGACAGAAACTGCATCGGTGCCGCAAAGCTCGTTGTATTCTGTAACGCTCCCGAAGACAACCCATTTATGGCGGGTGCTTTCCACGGTGTCGGTGAAGCCGATACTGTTATCAATGTCGGTGTATCGGGTCCCGGCGTTGTAAGAGCCGCTCTTGCAAAAGACGGTGCCGGAAAAGACATCACGGAAATTGCAGATATGGTTAAGAAAACTGCATTCAAAATCACCCGTATGGGACAGCTTGTTGCAAGAGAAGCAAGCAAGCGACTTTGTGTTCCCTTTGGTATTGTTGACCTTTCACTTGCCCCGACACCTGCTGTCGGCGACAGTGTTGCATATATTCTTGAGGAGATGGGACTTGAAGTGTGCGGATGCCACGGTACAACCGCTGCACTTGCACTTCTTAATGACGCTGTTAAAAAAGGCGGCGTTATGGCTTCTTCCCATGTCGGCGGTCTGAGTGGTGCTTTTATCCCCGTTTCCGAGGATGCAGGTATGATTCATGCCGCTACTAAAGGTTACCTTGATATTACAAAACTTGAATCAATGACAGCCGTATGTTCGGTTGGTCTTGACATGATTGTAGTACCCGGTGACATAACTCCCGAGGTTATCTCTGCAATTATTGCAGATGAGGCTGCAATTGGTATGGTAAATACCAAAACAACTGCGGTAAGACTTATTCCGGCTATCGGAAAAAGTGCAGGCGAAGAACTTAATTTCGGCGGACTGCTCGGCAGAGGTCCCGTTATGCCTGTAAGGAAAGGTTCACCGGAGGCATTTATTAAGCGTGGCGGAAGAATTCCGGCTCCGCTTCAGGCGCTTAAAAACTAATTTTTCACGGGGGTGGTATTGTGGAGAATATGATTAAAAAAATCGTTGATGCCGACAACGAAGCCAAAGCCATGGAAAAGGATACTCTTGAAGAAAAAGAGGAACTTTCCAAAACTATTGAAGCCGAAACGAAGAAGATTTATGACGACTTCATGGCAAAAGCTGAAGAGGTTGTGAAACGCAACGACATTCAGGAAACAAAGAAAGCCGAACAGCAATGGGAGGAAATTCAGGGCAAGCACAATTCAGTGCATATCAAGCTTGACTCTGATTTTAAACTCAACTGTGACAAGTGGGTTGACGAAATCGTCAAAAGAACAGTTGCACAGTAACATTCCATTTACTGTTTACAAGGAGGTGTATGCGGATAATGTCAAAAACTTCGTTTGCAGTTCTGACAAAAGCAAGGTCAAAGTTCGGCAACAGACTTACCGAAAAGGATTACCAGAGTTTGCTTGCATGCCAGAGTGTCGGAGAGATTATGTCGTATCTTAAAAATAATACGCATTACTCCAAGGCTCTGACGGATGTCAGTGAGCGTGAAATTCACAGAGGACGGCTTGAGGCTCTTTTGAGGCAAAACCTTTTCTATGAATTTGACTCTTTGTGCAGATACGATTCGAGCGTAAGCTCGGGTTTGTCATCGTACATTATCTCGACATTAGAGGTTGAGCAGATTATAAGATTCCTTATCCTGCTCAGTTCAAACTCGACTGACAAGTTCATCTATCAATTCCCGGGGTATATTTCAAAGCATACGGAAATAGATGTTAACAAGCTTGCCAACGCAAAAAATTATGAAGAGTTTCTGAACGCCACACAGTCCTCCCAATTCTACGATATTCTCAAGCAATTTTCTCCAGATGAGAAAAATCGACTTCCAATATCGGACATTGAGAACAAGCTGTATAACTTGGTGTTCGGAAAACTAACAAAACTGATTAAAGCTACAACAAAAGGACAGGAAAAGCGTGAGTTAATCAACTTTTTCTTCACGATTAACGACTATAATATTTTCTCAAGAATTTTGAGATTAAAAAAATATTATAAGCTTTCTCCCGATGATATCAAATCAAATCTTCTGCTTAATTACACTAATCTCAATGAAAGAACCATTGATATGATGTGTAAGGCAGAATCTTCCGGAGAGATATTTTCTATTATGCAGAACACTCACAACGGAAGACTGATTGATAAAATCGGATATGTCTATGCAAGCGATATTTCGCCAAGAGTAAAATACAGGCTTGCAAAGAAAAATATGCACTTTTCCAACAACCCTTCGGTTGTAATGATTTCATATATTTTTGTTGCCGAAACAGAGCTGATGAATATTATCACTTTGATTGAAGGCACAAGATATGAACTTGACAATAAACTTACGCAGTCATTGCTTATTAAATAAAAAATGTGATGACTGTTAAGAAGAGGTGATTAAAATTTGGCTGTTTCAACCATGCAGGCCGTAAGCATTATCGGGCTTACAAATGATATTGATAATGTAATATCGGTACTTGGTGAATCAGGTGTGTTCCATCCCGATGATGTTTCATCCTTTTACAGCAACACAAAGGATTTTACGCATCTGCAATCAAAAAACATCTATGCTGAACCTCTTAACACTCTTAAGGCAACATTAAGTCTTACAAAACGCAAGTTTAATCTTGTTGATGTAAGTGACTTTAATCCGACCTTTAAAGAAATTGAACTGTTTACAAATCAAATAAACAGCGACATTGAAGTTCTTGCAGATGACAGGCTGTTTGTTGAAGAACAGCTGATGCAGGCAAAGGAAAATCTTGTTGAAACCACACACTTTGTCGGACTTGGGGTTGAAATTGAAAAGGTTTTAACCTTAAAGTATATCAGTTCACGCTTTGGCAGACTGCCTAAGGAAAGCTTTGAAAAGCTTTCAGCCTATAAAGATAATCCTTATGTAGATTTTATTGTCTGTACCGAAGACAAATCACACTATTGGGGTGTTTATTTTGCTCCGATTGATAAAACCGAGGAAATTGACAGAATCTTTTCGGGATTATATTTTGAAAAATGCGATGTTCTCGGAATTAATGACACACCGAGAATTCATCTGAAAAAACTTGAGAGTCTTATCCCCCACCTTGAGGAAAAGCTTAAAGAAACTCAAAAGCGGGTTGACGATTATGTTGACAAATATGAGGTTAGAATCTGTAAATACCTTTCTAAGCTTGAAGAGCTTAATCTTTATGCTAAAATCCGCACCAAAGCATTGCAATACAGCAAAAGCTTTATCATTGTAGGTTGGGTTCCTACAGAGTATGCTAAGCCTCTCAGACGCAGACTCAAAAAAATTGCCAGCGTCAATGTAGATTTTTCAGACGGCAAGACGGAGATTGCAAAATCGCCGCCTGTCAAACTCAAAAACTGTTTCCTTGCAAAACCGTTTGAATTTTACACAGAGATGTACGGTGTTCCGAAATATAACGAAATTGATCCGTCACTCTTTATCGCTATCACTTATGTCATTATATTCGGCATAATGTTTGCTGACCTCGGTCAGGGCATTTGTGTATCAATTGTCGGTGCGCTTATGTGGAAACTCAGGAAAATGAAAATCGGTAAGATTCTTGTGCCGTGCGGAATTTCTTCTGCGATATTCGGCTGTGTGTTCGGAAGTGTGTTCGGATTTGAGCATGTTCTCGATCCTCTTTACAAGGCACTCTTCGGACTTGATGAAAAACCGATTGAAGTAATGTCATCAGGCTCAATTGTAATGATTCTTCTTGCGGCTGTTGCAATAGGTATTTCGCTTGTTGTGGTTGCTATGGGACTTAATATTTACAGTTCCTTCAAGCAGGGAGATGTGGGAAGAGCCTTGTTCGGATCAAGCGGTTGCGCAGGTCTTGTATTCTACTGTTCAATTATTTTCGGTGTTGCAGGACAGCTCGTATTGGGTCTGCAGGTATTTTCCCTTGCATACATTCTTTGCCTTATCGTTCTCCCCTATCTGCTCATCTTCTTTGGTGAGCCTCTCGGACTTCTTATCGCCGGTGAAAAAGACTGGCAGCCCGAAAGCTGGGGCGGATATATTCTTGAGCATGCTATCGAGTCAATCGAATTTTTGCTTGAGTATGTTACAAACACGGTAAGCTTTTTAAGAGTCGGTGCATTCGTTCTTGTACACGCAGGTATGATGACGGTTGTTTTCGTACTTGCCCAAACAGCTCCCGCAGTAGCATACTGGCCCGTAGTTGTTTTAGGTAATGTTTTTGTAATGGTTCTTGAGGCGCTTCTTGTTGCAATTCAGGTGTTAAGACTTGAATATTACGAGATGTTCAGCCGTTTCTATTCCGGTGAAGGCAGACCTTACGAACCTGTTAAATTAAATATTGATTGATAATTTTTTGGAGGTATTATTATGTTATTCAATTTAATTATGTTAGCTGTTCCGGTAGTATTTCTTTGCGCATCTGCAATCCTCGCAGTAAAGGCTTTTGAGCATGGAAAGAACAGAAAGAAAACAGTTCTTACTCAGATTTGCTCATTCGCTGCTGTATTTGCATTCTGCATGGTATGCCCTATCGTAGCAAGTGCTGCTACAGGTGATGCCGCTGCCGCTACATCGGGTATGGCTGACGGTCTTGCATATATCGGTGCCGCTCTTGCAACAGGTCTTTCATGTATCGGCGGCGGTATTGCCGTTGGTAACGCTGCTCCTGCCGCTATCGGTGCTACAAGTGAAGATCCTAAGGCATTCGGTAAAGCAATCATCTTCGTTGTACTTGGTGAAGGTATCGCTATTTACGGTATGCTCGTTTCAATTCTTCTTATCTTTGCAAGATAATTTAAGCGATTTAAGTTTCGTTAAGGATTGATTATTATGAAATTTTTTCTTATAAGTGATAATGTCGATACCAAAATGGGTATGAGATTTGCAGGTATTGAAGGCGTAGTTGTTCATCAGGAAGATGAGGTACGCAGTGAGCTTGAAAAGGCTGTGAACAGGGATGATATTGCAGTTATTCTTATTACGGAAACACTTGTTTCGCTCTGTCCCGACCTTATTTATGACCTCAAGCTTAACCGCAAACAGCCGCTTATTGTTGAAATTCCCGACCGTCACGGTAACGGAAGAACCAAGGACAGTATTACAAAATATGTTCAGGACGCAATCGGCGTAAAGCTGTAATTATCACATATCTAAATTTATTCATGGAGGTTATTTTTAATGGAAAACTCCAAAAACAAAACAGATAACTTTCTGAAAGCCATTAAAAAATATGCTGATGAACAAAGAAGTGCCATGCAGACAGAGGTTGCTCAGCTTAAAGAAGAAAAGCTGAAAGAGGCAACCGAAAAAGGCAGACATGACAGCGAAAAATATATCAAGGACAAACTTGAAGAATCAAGAAACAGACAGACGGGTATTCTTGCAAAGAAAATTCAGGAAGGTCAGAAAAAACTGTTTCTCGAGAGAGCTGAAATGACTGAAAGCGTATTTAAAAAGGCTGAAGAAAAGCTTGTTGAATACACAAAAACATCAGATTACTCAAACAGCCTTGTAAAAAGTGCAAAGGAAGTTGCTAAGCTTTTTGCAGACAACGACTGTGTTGTTTATGTCAACGAAAGAGATATGAAGAACTCAGACAAAATCAAGGCAGTTTTTGCAGGAAGCACCGAGGTTGTTGCCGACAAATCAATTAAAATCGGCGGAATCAAAGGCTTTTGCAAGGCAATGAATATTGTTGCCGATGAAACTCTTGACAGCAAGCTCTATGCACAGAAAGAATGGTTTATTGAAAATTCCGGACTGAGTGTGCTTTAATCTTGCTGACTGTTAATTTCTTTTGAAAGAGATGGTAATAATATGGAAAACAACAATGTTATATATGGAATAAACGGACCTGTTGTTACCGTAAAAAATACCGACAGCTTTGAGATGATGGAAATGGTTCATGTAGGCAAGCAAAAGCTTGTCGGTGAAATCATCGGTATTACAGACGACATCACAACTATTCAGGTTTATGAGGAAACAACAGGACTTAAACCGGGCGATCCCGTTGAGGGTACCGGTGCTCCTATGAATGTTCTTCTCGGCCCCGGTATTATTGATAACATCTTTGACGGTATCGAAAGACCGCTGAAGGCTATTGAAGAAGAAGCAGGTGCGTTTATTAACCGTGGTTCTTCGGTTTCTGCTCTTGATGACAAGAAGCTGTGGAATGTTACAATGAAGGTTAAAGTCGGTGACAAACTTGAGGGGGGTCAGATTTACGCTACTCTCCCCGAAACTCCTATCATTGAACACAGACTTATGGTTCCGCCTGAGCTTTCGGGTGAAGTAGTAAAGGTTAATCCCAACGGCGAGTACAAGCTCTTTGATACAGTTGTTGTAATCAAGGATGACGAAGGCGTTGAGCACAACCTTACCCTTTGTCAGCAGTGGCCAATCAGAACTTCCCGTCCTGTTAAGGAAAGACTTACATCATCTGTTCCGCTTATCACGGGTCAGAGAGTTATTGATACTCTCTTCCCTATCGCAAAGGGCGGTACAGCAGCTATTCCGGGCGGTTTCGGTACAGGTAAAACAATGACTCAGCACCAGCTTGCAAAGTGGTGCGACGCCGATATCATCATCTATGTCGGTTGCGGTGAGCGTGGTAACGAGATGAGCCAGGTTCTTGAGGAATTCTCAGAGCTTATTGACCCAAAGTCACAGCGTCCTATGACCGACAGAACCGTACTTATCGCCAACACATCAAATATGCCTGTTGCGGCTCGTGAGGCTTCAATATACACAGGTATTACTCTTGGCGAATATTACAGAGATATGGGTTATCATGTTGCCATGATGGCTGACTCAACATCCCGTTGGGCTGAGGCTCTCCGTGAGATTTCAGGCCGACTTGAAGAAATGCCTGCCGAAGAAGGTTTCCCTGCGTACCTTCCTTCAAGACTTGCCGAGTTCTATGAGCGTGGCGGTCGTGCCGAGGTTCTCAGCGGCGGCGAAGGTTCTGTAACGCTTATCGGTGCGGTTTCTCCGCAGGGTTCAGACTTCTCTGAGCCTGTAACACAGAACACAAAGCGTTTTACAAGATGTTTCTGGGCTCTTGATAAGGCTCTTGCTTATTCAAGACATTATCCTGCCATTAACTGGATGGACAGCTACAGCGAGTATTTTAACGACCTTGATCCGTGGTTCAGGGAAAATCTCGGTGAGGATTTTATTGAATACAGAAACAGAATAAGCGCACTTTTACAGGAAGAAAGTTCACTTATGGAAATCGTAAAGCTTATCGGTTCGGATGTACTCCCCGATGACCAGAAGCTTGTAATTGAAACAGCAAGAGTAATTCGTGTCGGTTTCTTACAACAGAACGCTTTCCATGCCGATGATACTTATGTTCCGCTTGAAAAGCAAAAGCTTATGATGAAAACCATTCTTCATCTTCATGCTAAAGCTAAGGATATAGTTGCTCAGAATATTCCGCTTTCCAAGATTCTTAACCTTGGTCTGTTTGATAAGCTTACAAAGATGAAGTATGATATTCCTAACAGCAAGCCTGAAATGTTTGACGATTACATTAAGGAAATTGACGAAAAGCTTGCTGCAATTTCTTAATAAGGAGGGAACGCAATAATGATTATAGATTATGTAGGCGTTAAAGAAATTAACGGCTCTCTTATAGTTATGGACGGTGTTAAGGGCGTTTCCAACGAGGAAATTGTTGACATTCGTCTTGATAACGGTACAATGCGTCAGGGTCGTGTCGTTCAGATTGAGGGCGAAAGAATAGTTGTTCAGGTTTTTGAGGGTACAAGAAGAATCAGCCTTAAAAACACAAGAACAAGACTTACAGGTCATCCTATGGAGATGCCTCTTTCCCCTGAAATTATCGGCCGTGTACTTGATGGTGCGGGCAAACCTATTGACGGACTCGGAGATATTTTCCCTGTTAAAAAGGCTAATATCAACGGTACTCCTATCAACCCTGTTTCCCGTGTTTATCCTAAAAACTACATCAACACTGGTATTTCAACCATTGATACGCTTATGACTCTTATCAGAGGTCAGAAGCTGCCTATCTTCTCAGGCTCAGGTATGAAACATAATGACCTTGCCGTTCAGATTGTAAGACAGGCTAAAATCAGCGGCGCAAACAGCTCTAACTTCGGTGTTGTATTTGCCGCAATGGGTGTTCAAAAAGATGTTGCAGAATACTTTAAGAAGAGCTTTGAAGAAAGCGGCGTACTTTCAAGAGTTGTAATGCTTTTGAACCTTTCAAACGATCCTATCATTGAAAGAACTCTTACACCGAGATGTGCTCTTACAATTGCTGAATATCTTGCATTTGAGCTTGATATGCACATTCTCGTTATTATGACCGATATGACATCTTATGCCGAGGCTCTTCGTGAGTTCTCGTCATCAAAAGGTGAAATTCCGGGCAGAAAGGGTTACCCCGGCTATCTTTATTCTGACCTTGCATCACTTTATGAGCGTGCAGGTATGATTAAAGGTCACAACGGTTCTGTTACACAGATTCCGATTTTGACAATGCCTAACGACGATATCACTCATCCTATCCCAGACCTTACAGGTTACATTACAGAGGGACAGATTGTTCTTGACCGTTCACTTCAGGGACAGGGATTGTATCCGCCTGTCAATGTTCTTCCTTCCCTTTCCCGTCTTATGAAGGACGGTATCGGTGAGGGTTACACAAGAGCCGATCACCAGCCTCTTGCAAACCAGCTTTTCGCTTCTTATGCAAAGGTAATTGACGCAAGATCGCTTGCATCTGTTATCGGTGAAGAGGAGCTTTCCCCTACTGATAAGAAGTACATTGAGTTTGGCAGATTGTTTGAATCAAAGTTCGTTAATCAGGGCTTTAATGAAAACAGAAGTATTGAACAGAGTCTTGACCTTGGTTGGGAATTGCTTTCAACATTGCCGAGAGCAGAACTTGACCGTGTTGACGATGCTTTACTTGATCAGTACTATAAGGGTGACAAATAATCGTTTGAAGAAAGGAGTGTGAGCATTTATGGCAGTACAGACAGTACCTACCAAGGGTAATCTTATGAATACTAAGAAATCCCTTGCACTCGCCAAAAACGGCTATGAACTGTTGGACAGAAAGCGTAACATTCTCATCAGAGAAATGATGACGCTTATCGACCATGCAAACGCAATCCAGCAGAAAATTGATGACGCTTATGCAGAGGCTTACACAGCACTTCAAACGGCAAATGTTACCAACGGCTTTTGTGAAGATATTTCTAACGCTATTCCCTATGAGAACGGCTTGAAGCTTGATTCAAGAAGTGTTATGGGTGTTGAAATTCCGATTCTCACTATTGAGAAACGAGAAGACCATCACTACCTACACTACGGTCTGCGCACAACAAATTCGGCAATTGATAAGGTTTATACAAAATTTACCGAAGTTAAAAATCTTACAGTTGAGCTTGCCGAGATTGAGAACAGCGTTTACCGCCTTGCCGATTCAATCAAGAAAACTCAGAAGAGAGCAAACGCTCTCAAGAACATTATGATTCCCCGTTTTGAGGAAACAGTTAAGTTCATTTCCGACGCACTTGACGAGAAGGATCGTGAGGAATTCAGCCGACTCAAGGTAATCAAGAAGAAAAAGCAAAAAGATGCTGCTTTGAAAAAAGCTAAAGAATTAAGTGCTGAAAGCGCATAAATTATCAGCCCGACCGTAATTTGGTCGGGCTGTTTTAATGTGTCAACATAATAAAACGGATTGGCATTTTTATTGAGCCAATCCGTTTTGTTTTAGATGTTGTGAATAAGCTGTTGTTTCTTTTTTGTTCGGTATTTTATAAATACCGAAACAATACATTCTGCAAAAACAACTATTGCAATCCCTGAAATAAGGTAGGCAAACATACCAAATGATGCCTTTGCCATAACAATTCCAAGTATGTCCGTTCCCTGTTTTATTGGTACGCTTATGCTGTTAATTGATTGATACGCCCAACACCATGCGATAATACCGTTGATAATGTTGGATACAGCAAGCGCAGTAATAACAGTACCGTATATTTTCATTTTCTTTATGTTGTGATGAAATATAAATACAAACAAAAGCTGTGCTAACAAGAGAATAAAAAATACAATCGAATTTCTTATAACAGGTATTTGGGTCAGTAAAGACGAAAGTGCCGAAAAAATAAAAAGAACAGTTAAAAATATTTCACTTATTTTCATATTCCACTTCACTTACGGTCAAGTTTTCTTCCGTGCATTTTCTCTTTTGTATTTGTACCCTTTACTTTGAAGATAATCAGGTATCCTGCAAGAAGTGCAAGGAATGTTGTCTGAGTATAGAACAATGCGTAATCTCCGCTTGAAAAGCCCTTGCCATGCTTTACGGGCTTATTCTCGGGCTTTTCTGTGGGAATAGGCTCAATGCCGTCATAATTGCCCGAAATCACCGCCTCATCGGGCGAAGACGCCGCAGATACACTTACACAAAAGGCTGATGAAAAAGTCATCAGAACAGCCATTAACAAGGTAATTATAAATTTAGTCTTTTTCATGATATTTCCCTTTGTAAAAATTAAGATTTAAAATAACTACAGTTAATTGTATCACAAGAGAAATATATATGCAACTGCTCTTTATTCTTCTGTCCAAACCTCTTTTGCCATATTGAAAGCTGCCCAAGCTTTTGACCATCCTGCATAGAATGCGGAATGAGTGATGATTTCTGCAATTTCTTCCTTTGTAATGCCGTTGTTTTTGGCTGACATAAGATGATACTTAAAAGAAGAATCTACAAGTCCCTGTGACATAAGTGCAACAACTGTAACAAGTGAACGGTCACGAAGTGAAAGTTTGTCTTCCCTACTCCACACTTCACCGAAAAGCACATCGTCATTAATTTCTGCAAATTTCGGTGCAAACTCACCGAGTTTATCTCTTCCTGCTGTCTGTTTTACCATTGATATTAACTCCTAAAATTCGTTTATAATAGTTATTTTTAAATTATTTAAATCAAAGCGACTGCATCTTCTGCAATCTGTTCGGGTGTGAGGCGGTTTTCTTTGAGGACATCGGCAGGATTATATCTGTCAATGAATTCCTTTTTAAGACCGAAATTGATAACCTTTACATCTGACGGACCGTAGAAGTGGGCAATCTTCTCACCAAAACCACCGTCAAGCACTCCGTCTTCAAGTGTTACAACAACATCATGATCTTTCTTGAGGCTTTCAAGAAGTTCTGTGTCAACGCCTGTAATGTAGTAAGGATTGATAAGAGTAGGTGCTGTGCCTGTTTTTTCTTCAATAAGCTTTGCAGCCTGTTCGCCCATTCCATAGAATGATCCGAGTGCGACTACGGCAATCTTACCGCCCTGCTGAGCAACTTCATATTTATTAAGTTCTGCAAAATTCTTTGTGCAAGGCTTGCCTGTTGAAACAAGTTCTGCAACGGGAACACGAATTGCAACAGGGTAATCTGTCTGCTCAATACTCAAGTCGAGGACTGCAAGGTAATCTTCCTTAGTTGTCGGAGCGATATAAACAAGGTTAGGAATGTTTGAAATCATGGGAATATCAAAAATTCCGAGGTGTGTAACATCTGTCATACCGTTTACAGATGCAGTCTGAACAAGGATTGTTGCAGGGTTTGAATCAATGCACAAGTCCTGTGAAAGCTGATCGTAGGTTCTCTGGATAAATGAGCTGTAAACATTGAATACGGGCTTGCCGCCGTTCTTTGCGATAGCAGATGCCATTGCAACGGCTGTCTGTTCTGCGATACCTACATCAAGGAACTGTCTGCCGAATGCCTTTCTCTCATCAGGAGTAAAGCCGTAAAGTGCGGGAGTGCCGGCTGTAATCGCCACAACTGACTTGTCAGAATTCATCTTATTTCTAAGATAATCTGTTGTAATTGAGCTGTAGTCCTCCTCATCAGGGAAATTAACAGTAGTTTTGCCTGTTTCAATATCAAACGGCATACACCAATGCCAGCTTTCTTTGTCAGTTTCAGCAGGCTTATAACCTTTACCTTTAAGAGTGTTAATATGAACAACAACAGGATGATCAATGTCTTTTACAGACTTAAAAGCCTTGATAAGCTCTTCAATATTGTTGCCGTCCTTGACATATACATAATCAAGCCCCATTGACTTGAAAAGGTTACATTCAGCCTTGCCGTCTGTGTCACGAAGAAGTTTGAGATTTTTATAAAGTCCGCCGTGATTTTCTGCAATAGACATTTGGTTATCATTTGCTATAATAATCAGGTTTGAATCCATTTCACCGGCAACATTAAAACCTTCAAGAGCCTCGCCTCCGCTGATTGAGCCGTCACCGATGAGTGCAATAACATTGCCCTTGCCGTTTGTTACATCTCTGCCCCTTGCAAGTCCGCAGGCAAGGCTGACAGAGGTTGATGTGTGACCGACAGTAAACATATCGTGTTCGCTCTCTATGGGGCTTGTATAGCCTGTTACATCATCGTAATGCTCCTGTGCAATATATGCCTCTTTTCTGCCTGTAAGGATTTTATGCGGATATGACTGGTGTGATACATCAAACACAAACTTGTCCTTTGGTGAATCAAATACATAATGAAGGGCAATTGTTGCCTCTACAATACCGAAATTCGGGCCGAAATGACCGCCGTGAACACTTGCACGGTGAAGTAAAGCGTCACGCATCTCCGATGCAAGAGCATTAAGTTCTTCAATACTGAGTTTCTTAACATCCTGCGGTCCGTTTATTTTTTCAATATACATAGTAATCAAAGCTCCTTATCATATAAATTTTAAATATAAATCAGAGATATTTCTCTTTAGCTATATTATATAACCTAAAGCTAACTTTAGGTCAAGAGTATTTTTAAAAAATTTATCTTTTGCATTCTTTTTTTATGTATATCTTTGCAACGCAATAGCATAACCCTCGACAGGTAACTATAATTGAAACAGGCACTTACATAAAATTGCAAGTGCCTGTTTCATGGCTGAGCCGGCGGGATTCGAACCCACGGGTGACGGAGTCAAAGTCCGTTGCCTTACCGCTTGGCGACGGCTCAGTATATTCTGCTTTTATTGATTATTAAAAAAACAAGCCGCCAAAGAATTTCTTCAGCGGCTGTTGGTGACCCATCGGAGATTCGAACTCCGGACACCTTGATTAAAAGTCAAGTGCTCTGCCAACTGAGCTAATGAGTCAAATGGGGTGGAATGCCGGATTCGAACCGGCGGTCTCCAGTGCCACAAACTGGCGCGTTAACCAACTACGCTAATCCCACCATAAGTGGCGCGCCAAAAGGGACTCGAACCCCTGACCTACTGCTTAGAAGGCAGTTGCTCTATCCAGCTGAGCTATTGGCGCATTAGTTGCTGACCTCAGTCAGCCTTTATATTATACCCATATACGGCATATTTGTCAACACTTTTTTGAATTTTTTTCATATTTAATTTTTAAAAAGTTTTTTTCGGACAAAATCCGCCAAATTACGGCTTTCCGTATTTCTGAGCAAGTGCAAGATTCCTGTAATCGGGTTCAGACGAAACCTCTCTTATAAGCTTTACAAACTTAGGAAGTTGATACCGCTGATCTTCACTAAGCAATTCAATTTCTATTGTTGCCCTGTCATTCCAGAACGGATAAACATCAAGTTCGTAGTATGTGTTGTTATCGACAATGCAATATCTGTCTTTACTGATGACGCCTGTAATATACTGCCTTTGAGCAAGGTATGAATCGTATTGTTCTTTTGAAATATAATTTTCAATTTCAATCCGCTTAATATCCGATATTTTGATTTTTACAGTTTTAATATATACAGCCTTGTCACCCTCTCCCCTTTTGCGGATTCTAAAATATCCTTCTTCGGGAGTAGTGAGGTATGCCTGTGTAATAGGAATTCTGCGACAGGTTTTTATGCTGTTCAAAAATTCAATATCAGGATATTCAATCAAAAATTTTCTTTCAATTTCAAGCGGTTTCGGAATTCCGAGAAATGCAACAACCTCCTTGAGAAGTCTTTTCAGCTTAGTATCAAAGTCGGTCGAATTATCAATAATTCTCAGATGCGGTGTGCCTGTCCACACAGCCATAACATCTGTGTCAACTTCTCTTGCTTTTTCAAGACTTTCTTCTCTGCGGAAAATATTAGTTTCTTTTCCGTAATACTCTTCTGCACCGTCTGCGGAAGTCACAAGATGAAATACTGCGTCATAAGAGCTTCGTATTACATCTTCATTCAAATTGTGAATACCTGCATACTTTGCAAACTCATCTTTCGTAACATATGCTCTGCTGTCAAGCAATCCTCTGTCAAAAAGCAAAACTACCTTTTCACAATCCATATTTTTGGCAATTTGCGTTTTTTCATTCTCCTCAGCAAGCTGAATTTCAAACAGTTCTCTGTGAAATTCATAAGAACCTACATTTTCGGGTGTTTTGCCCTCACTAAACAATCTGCTTGCAACCTCACCGATTGTAATTGTAGGAATATTAAGCTTTTTAAGCTCTTCGCTGATATATTTTAATGCGGAAGTCTTGCCGCCGCAGGGTCCTCCCGTCAATACTATTTTTACAACTTCAGCCATAAAATCACCCATGTAACTTATTAGATTAAGTATATATCCCAACAGCAATTTTTTTATTCTGTAGAAGAACATTGTTGTTTGTTTTTGCCCTTTAAAAGATAATATCGGAAAAATGAAAGTTTCTTATGCAGTAAAATTCATATTTTACATTAAAAAGCGTATAAATTATCATAAAAACGGTGAAATATGCTGTTATAACATTGACAAGTAGCGTGTTAAAGTGCTAAAATATGTGTATAACCAATGAGGTTTTTTCTTATATTGAAAGGAAGTATTTATGATGGAAAAGCAGAATATTGACTGGGCAAACATTGGCTTCGGTTATATGCCCATCGGTGAAAGATTTGTAGCTAATTATAAAGACGGTAAGTGGGACAACGGCAGTATGACAGCCGACACCACAATTACTATCAGCGAATGTGCAGGCGTTTTGCAGTATGCTCAGACTTGCTTTGAGGGTATGAAAGCGTACACTACCTGTGACGGCAGAATTGTTGTGTTCAGACCTGACCTTAACGGTCAGAGAATGGAGGACAGCTGTAAGCGTCTTGAGATGCCTGTATTTCCAAAAGAGAAGTTTGTTGAGGCTGTTTGCAATGTTGTTAAGGCAAATGCCGATTATGTTCCTCCGTACGGCACAGGCGCAACACTTTATATTCGCCCGTATATGTTCGGCAGCGGTCCTGTAATCGGTGTTAAGCCGTCGGCAGAATATCAGTTCAGAGTATTTACTACTCCTGTAGGTCCTTACTTTAAGGGCGGTGCAAAGCCTATTACAATTAAGGTTTCAGACTTTGACAGAGCTGCTCCTCACGGCACAGGTCACATCAAGGCAGGACTTAACTATGCAATGAGCCTTCACGCTATTGTTACCGCTCATGCAGAAGGTTTTGACGAAAATATGTATCTTGATGCCGCTACAAGAACTAAGGTTGAAGAAACAGGCGGTGCTAACTTTATTTTTGTAACAAAAGACAACAAGGTTGTTACTCCAAAGTCTAACAGCATTCTCCCCTCAATTACCCGCCGTTCACTTATGTATGTTGCTGAGCATTATCTTGGTCTTGAGGTTGAAGAAAGAGAAGTTTACTTTGATGAAGTTAAGGACTTTGCAGAATGCGGTCTTTGCGGTACAGCTGCCGTAATCTCACCTGTCGGCAAAATTAACGACCACGGCAAGGAAATTTGTTTCCCGAGCGGTATGGATGAAATGGGTCCGATTACAAAGAAGCTTTACGATACACTTACAGGTATTCAGATGGGCAGAATCGAAGCTCCCGAAGGCTGGATTAAGGAAATTAAGTAATCAATTTTATACATATAACAAGACGGTCTGCGAGAACAGACCGTCTTTTATTTGCAGTTTTTAATTATATTGTTGTAGGCAACATCCACGGCACACTCATCTGTATTGCAATGCAGTACATAAAATTTTGTATGCCGAATAAGATTATCGAGATTTGAGAGCAAAGACATTCCGTCTGACTTATTCACAAATTTGACAGTTGATTTGTAGAGCCTTTGTACAATCTCATTTGTGTCGGGAATTGTAACAAAATTATCGTCTGAGCGTTCTATGAATATTATAGCGCCTACGGGAACGGTTTCGTTGTTAGCAATTCCGCTTCCGCCGTCAAACGGAGTTCCGCAGCATAGCGGGACTTCGTTTTTAATTTTCACAACAGGCTTATCGTCATTGAGAATATGAGCTTTTGAGCCGAATCTTTTCAGCCACATCTTTGTATGAGTGGATTTGCCGACGCCTGAATCGGCGGAAAACAAATACGCTTTTCCGTCAAAAACAAGTGCTGAGGAATGCACAAGCATAGCGCCACGATGAATTATTTTGCGGTTAAAAATTGATGCCGTTGCAAATTCTTCGGCTTCATCAATGGTTGAACCTTCAACCATACGGCTCAACAGGGAATTTAAGTATGAGTCTGACGGTATTGCAGAAAAATCTGCACTTCTCTCCCCTTCATACAAAAACGGTTCGCACAATTTTTTTAAGTAATCAAATTTTGGTTCAATTTCAACGATAAAATCAGCTATTAAGTATTTTGGCAAAGCGTCCTCCGAAATAAAACAGACTCACAAAAAGTGAGCCTGTTTTTTTATTGGTTAGTTTAAATGAACGATAAACTTCTGAATTTTCGTTGCGTCAACTACCGTGATGTCACCGTCGTTGTTATAATCGGCAAGATGTTTTTGTTCTGCCGAAAGTTCAACAATACCGACAACATACTTCTGAATAAGAGTTGCATCTAAAATATCAATCCTGCCATCCATATTAACATCACCGACATCATAAGCAGAAATGCCCTCAAACGGAATATTGTTAGCCTTTGCATATTCCTCGGCATAAGAACCATAACTGCCCTTGATTGTTACATTCGGAGAGCTTCTGAAAGCGTTAGAAGCAATAGAAGTCACGGATGTAGGAATATACACCTCTGATAGTGATGCACATTCAGCAAAAGCACTCTTACCAATCGCACTTGTACCGGCAGGTAAATATACCTTGTCTAAAGAAGTACAATTGTAAAACATCTGATCGGTAATTTTACTCGGCACACAGTTAAAGGTAACAGATTTCAAACTTGTGCAATTCTGAAATACGGCAGCACCAAAATCTCTCACCCAGATAGGAATTGAAATTGATTCAAGTGAAGTACAACCGTAAAAAGAATCAGTACCGATTCTTCTAAGATATCTTGCTTCGTTAAGCCTGACCGATGTTATTGCGGTCTTTCCCACAAAGGCAAAATCAGAAATTTCCGATACAGACCAGCTTTGAAGCTTAAGCGGAAGAACAATATCGGTCTTATCACCTTTATATCCGGTTACGCTCGCATTACCGTCAGAAACAGAATATACAAAGCCGTCGGTTTCATATGAAGCCGCAGAAATTTGAAATGTAGAAATAATAATCAAAAATACAGATAATAACAATCCAGAAAAGCGTTTTAGGGATTTTAAACAATATGTTTTTTTCATATCATTACCCCCAATCGTCACCATCACTCTTAGTAGCCTCAGGAGTATCATCAAGACTACCGGTCAAAATTATATCCTCGAATTTAAATTTTACTAATTCAAATTCAGGAGAAGAATACTCTTTTTTCATAAATAACTCCTTCCTAAATTTTATGTGTGCAACAGTATTGTCTGTTGCACACAATAAATTTAAAATTAAACTGTTGCGTTCGCAACATCATAGAGTGTAAAGTAGATAGGATCACCAAGTTTAACAACAGGTACATTTGATTCATTAACATACTTAATATAAGTGTAAACTCTATAAACACAATTTGCGTTAGCTTCGGTATTATTGAAACGAGCAAAATACTGAAGTCTGTTCTTGTTGTCAAGTCTCTTATTATCGATCTGTTTTGTGAGCGACTCGATACTTGATTCACCTGTCAAAATTAATTGTTTAGCATCTTCAGCTGCCGCGGAAAGGTCAGCAGTGTACTTATCAGCGTAGTACTTCATATCAGTATTGTAACCTACACCAATGGAATCTTTTTCTAACTCTAACTTCTGCATCACAATACCTGTCTGAACCTTACTGCTGTTAGGATCAAATACACTAAGCTGTTTGCCGTTATAGAAGAAGTTAAGTACAAAGTCAGCGTAAAGCTTGTCTTCACCGTCACCCTTAATGAAATCATCAGTTTTATCAAGTGTCTTCATACTATCAGCGTCAAATCCGTCGAAGCTGGTCGTATCACCAGCTGTCCACTGATTTCTTGTTACTTCCATAAACTGAGTTGAAGTAGAAACTTCCTTAACAGATGCAACCGGAGTTGAGCTTTCTCCATAAACAGGAACTATCCAACAGTTATCATACGCTACATAGCTGAAAGCTCCTTCACTGTTGTATGCATTAATAACAAGATTCTTACATTCCGGATCGGAGTAGATTGCCCAATACATAAACTGAAGTTCTTTACCACTATCTTTATATGTTTTCGGAGCAGTGATATCATACTTATAAGTTCCGTCATCTTTTTTTGTATAGAATACTGAACCGTAAGGTAATTCAGGTGAACCATCTTTTTCGTAAAGCTTAAATTGACCAGCATCATTTATAAGCGGAGTAGGTTTACCGTTATTGTCACGGAAAACATTAAGGTGGATTGTTCTGTCTGACTGAGTTGAATTAACAACAGCAGAAGCTATTGAGTTAGTAACTGATGAATCAAAAGGCTTAGAATCTGTAGGATTATCCCAAGTAAGATTCTTTGTAAAGTTTGACTCATACGGTGCAAGAGAAAGGATAAAGCTATCTGTAAGAGTTACCTTTACAGAATGTGATTCTACACCTTCAACATTAGTAGCATTCTCAACAAATGTGTATGATGAAGTGTCTTCGGGATCAACATAACCTGCCTTGTTGTAATACTTTTGATCACCCATTCTGTCAGTGTAAGAGAACTGAACCTTATACGGTACTTTAATAGAAGTAATGTCAGAATAGAAATTATAATATACTGTTCCCGCATTATCAATAAGAGTATCCTTATGAATAGTATAGTAATCATTAAACGAGAACGTATATTCTGATTTAGTTACAAGACCTTCTTTTCTGTCTCCGCTAACTTTTGTTGTAAAACCAGTAGTAGGATTAAAAGCAGTTATATCTGTTGTGTTTTCAGCAGAATAGTAACCATTGAAATTATAAAGGTTCTTTGTTGTTGTGTAAAGAGTAACAGTTACAGTAAGACCTTCTTGCCTTGCTAATTCAGTAATCTTAGTCTTATCGATTGAAGCTGTGCCTGCAATCTTGTGTGAATCATAAAGAGATTTACCATCCCTGTCTTTAACAACAACCTGAATTTCGGTAGTGGCTTTACCGCCGCCTGCATTTGTTCCGTTGTACAATGAATGGTGGAAGGTCATTGAACCGCCCGGAGTTTTGATATAACGAGCAACAAGCGTTACATCTGAATTTCGTGTAACTGCACCTGTCAAACTGCTCATATTTGAAGGATTGATTGCCTTGTAATCACCATCAATAAGACGGTACCAACCAACAAATGTGTATGCTGCAGTTGAAGTTGCAGTAACTTCAAACTTATAATCCTGAGTATTATCAGCTTCAGTTTCAAGTTTTCTTACTTTTTTCGCTGGATCGGTAAAGTATGCACTTGCTCCTGTTGTCGTTCCGACAATTGATGAAGCATTTTCATCAGCAAATGTATCTTCATGGAAATCGCTTACTTTGTAGTCATCAAGTGTATTTGCATACTGAATCTTGATTTCACCGGTGATTTTCTGTTTACTCTGAGAATAGTACCAACGACCGTCAAGACGATTGCCATAATCGTCACCACCTTTGATAGCTGCCTCAAAGTTAATCTGAGCATAAACACCTTTATAATTTTGATATAAAGTTTTAAATGTTGTCCAATAAGAATCTCTATCTGTCTTGCCGGGGAGGAAGTCAGTAGGAGTTGATACAGAAGCAATGGCGGTTGTCATTTGCTCATCGGTCTTGCCAAGGGCATACAAGAGAGCTGATGAAGGAATAGTAGCCACTCTATCGCCAGCCTTGTTATAAATGCTCCACGCAGTTGCATATTTACCGATGTAGTTATTTTGATAACCGTCCGAAATAATTGACAGGTAATTATCCTTACTGGTTACACTCTTAGTGTCCTTATAATCAAGCTTCTCTGTACCAATTTTATTGCCAAAAATATCTGTCGGATAATTCTGGTAGTCGAGGAATACTTCCCAACCGGCAGCATCAGCTTTAGAAGCAGCAAATGTATCAGCCGGTTCATTATCGAATTCATTATACTTAAAACGATAAATAATGTTATCAGCAGCAGCACCGCTCTCAGCTATCTTAACAAAATCATCGTAGTCGTATGTCTGTGCATTATCACTTTTTTGATCTTTACCGTTATAATCTCTATGAACATCGTCCCAAACATAGTTATTAAGCGTCATACCTGTAATTTTTTCTGTGGTATCACCATTGACTATAAATTTAGGAATCTGAGTAAAGATAGAACCGTTGTAGTCAACCATTGGTTGTCCGGGGTAATAGCCTAATGCTTCTAATGTTGTCTTACCACTACCATAATATACATAACATGAAGGAGTATTGCCCCAAATTTGTTTTGCAGAATCGTAGTTCTCGATGTAGAAATATACGCAGTTATCATCATTTTTGAGGAAATACACAGGAGTGATTTCAAGCTTTGAACCATAAATCTCTTGATTTACTTCAAAAGTATAAGTATATACATCACCACTATGATTTTTACCGTCAGTCTGTGAAAGAACTCCGCCAAAGACACCGTTTACGCTGAATCCCTTAACATAGTAATCACTGCCCTTGTGACCTGCAAAGGTTGCGTTAGGGTTAATTGTGGTTGTAACGGTTACTGTTGAGCCATTAGGAACTCTCTTAGCAGTAACAGCACGATTTTTTTCTTCAATCATGTATGAATCAGATGCAGTAATTATTTTATCATCAGGAGTTGTTATTGAAAGAGTTGTGTCACCTAAAACAGCAGTTGTTTTACTGGCATCAGTATCAGTATAGCCCGCACGAATTGTACCGTCTTTTGCCGTGATTTCAACAGTATCAGCAGGTGCTACATCAAAAGTAGGCTCAGCAGAGTATGTGATTTTCTTATTACCTAAATCAAGACCGGTTATTTTAATGGTAAAGCCGGTAACATCATCTTTGTCAATGTAAACTTTTGCAAATTTTACATTATTTGTACCACCACTTGGATTTTGAACATTCTCGTTATAGTCACTAAGAGAGAATCCATTTTTATTAACCGCATTAACTGTAACATTATTACTATCAACAATTATGCCGGAAGTATCTTCTTTTGTAGAAAAAATGATAAAATAATCTTTACTTTTAGGAATGGAATCTTTGGCTACATCAAAGTCTGCGTAGAATACACCATCTTCATTTGTATAAAGAGGAACATGCGTATACGAATCTGCTTTGAATGTTGCGCCTGTGCCACAGAGAAGATAATATTTTGACAGAGTGCCGGTTACTTCTTTAAAGTTAGCGACTACGGTTGTGTCTTTTTGGACTGTAATTGTATACGGATTAGTTGTTGAAGAAGCTGATACACCGTTTACAGTCCAGTCGGAAAGAGCGTAGCCATCCTTTGAAGTTGCAGTGAATGTTACTTCATCGCCCTCGGTTACTTTTGTATCGGAAGTAAAATCAGTTCCGTTGTATTTAGCGGAAACACTACCGAAATTATCGTCACTTGAACTGAATTTTACTGTGTATTTCTTCGCTTCACGGAATGTTACATTTGTTACGGTAACATCCTGATCAGGCATTGTAAATGTTGCGGTGTTGCCACTTACGGTGGTATCAACTGATTTACCGTCAGCACCCACAACAGTTACTGTGTCAAGAATCTGTCCTTGCGGAACTGAGGTTGCGGTAACAGTAACCTTTTCGCCGGCTGTAGCTGTTGGCTTATCAACAGTTGCCGATACACCTGCTACATTAACTTTATGAGGAAGTGCCTTTGTATACCAAAGTTTATATTCGTTATTTCTTGTATCAAGCCAAATGGTAACCGGAGTTGTGGAAGTGTTATTAACATCGTTAAAACGAACAAGGTACTCCTCTTTCGTACCACTACTACTCATAAGTGCAAGTGGGGTATTAACAGTATTGTTCTGGAAATTGTGACCAACCCCATTACCTGCGGTAAGATAATTACTATCTTTAGTCGCAGCTCTATTTACATAAAAATATCTCGGATAATCACTTGTAGTGTTGTTATAAGTTTCTGATATCGTACCTGACAATTGAGCAATAGTTTCACCTGTTTCATAGTAGAAAAGACCAGGATTGCTTTCATCTTCTACAAACTGCGGATCATTATCTGACGGATCATGCCATTTATTATTAAATCTACCGCAAATATAATATTTAACAGAATCAGTAACTGTAAAACTAACCTCGTTGCTTGTAACAGGCGAATAACCGTCTGCTGAAACTGTGACCGTATACTTATAAGTGCCGGCTACAGTCGGGGTTACAGTAAGAGAATTGTCAGCATTCTTTTCTTCAGTTGCTGTGCCATCAGATGTCTTTTTATAAGTATAAGTAAGATTATCCGATTTTGCACCACTTACTGTAGGTGTAAGAGTAACGGAATTTCCGACTTTTACAGATGTAGGATTAGCTGTGAGAGTTACACTATCAGCAACTTTTTTTACTGTCTTTTCTACTTTAAGATCAGTACCATTTTCAGCACCGTCTTTAACGGAGATTCTGTAATCACCAATTTCAGATATAGTATAGTTGCCACCAGAAGCACCGAAACTAGTATCCCATTTACCATCGACACGAGCTTTAAATTCACTCGACTGTGTAATGGTAATGTCTAAATACCAATTACCTGTTGTTTCATCAAAAGTAAAAGGATACTCAGTTGAATCCCACTTAGTGTTACCGTTAATATTACCAACAAGATTAACGCTATTAAATTTCTTAGTGACAGCATTAACTGTTGAAACAGTGCCGATAAGCATTGTTGACAGGAGCATCATTACCGCAAGGATGACGGAAACAGTGCTTCTGCCTAAATGAGAAATTTTTGTTTTCATAAATATTACCTCCATAACCGAATATTTTGGTTTTAGTTAGGTTCGGGTTCGACCTTTACCGCCTGACCAACGGTGAAACATAATCGGCAAAGCCACGGGATTTTGTTGCTAATTTACAAAAAGTGCCGTGTCTTTAGCTAAAAAATGTGTCCTTGAGCTTGTTTCAGTCAAAATGTGAACACTAACCCATATTCTTTATAGTAGATTATACCATTTTAGATTGATTTTTTCAATTAGGTTGCAATAATTTTATTGTGTTTGTTTAATGTGATAGTTTTGTGTTTGTTTTTACATTCAGTTTTGCCGTTTTGACAAGATATTTTTATGTTATGCACAAGTTATGGTGCGTTTTTTGTAGAATTCGTCTATATATCGGTGTTTTTAATTATTCCGATTAAGAAATTGTTATGCCGTGTGTTACAAATTTGATAATGTTATTTTGCTGAAAGTTCAATATTTGAATGTTGTAAAGTAACATTATAAAATCAGTTTGACGGAAAATTTTCTGCCTTTGCGTGACGGCAGTCCAACGAACACAGCTACGGATAACCGTGCATAGTTTAATATACAAATAAAAATGCCCGACTGTGGTGTCGGGCATTTTGTTTGAGATTATATGATTTTGATTATTTATCCTTACTTAAAAGCATACGGTCGTTTTCAAGCTTTGAACCGCTTGCTTTTTCAAACATCTCGAGGAGGTGTTCAACCGTAAGATTTTTCTTTTCTTCGCCTGAGATGTCGAGTATAATTTTGCCATCACTCATCATAATAAGACGGTTGCCGTGAGTAATTGCGTCATGCATATTATGAGTTACCATAAGTGCCGTAAGGTTGTTTTCGGCAATGATTTTGTCGGAAAGTTCAAGCACCTTTGCGGCTGTTTTCGGGTCAAGGGCTGCTGTATGCTCGTCAAGCAGGAGAAGCTTTGGCTTTTTGATTGTTGCCATAAGGAGTGTTATTGCCTGACGCTGACCGCCTGAGAGAAGTCCTACTTTTGATGACATTCTGTCCTCAAGTCCGAGGTCAAACTCTGCAAGCATCTGACGGTAACGAAATCTTTCGTCAGCCTTTACGCCCCACGAAAGTCCTCTTTTTTTGCCTCGTCTTGCGGCAATTGCGAGGTTTTCTATAATTTCCATATCGGCTACCGTGCCTGTCATCGGGTCCTGAAAAACTCTGCCGAGGTACGGCGCTCTTTTATGCTCGGGCAATGCGGAAATATCCTTGCCGTCAATGAGAATCTGACCGCAGTCAACAGGCCACACGCCTGCAATTGCGTTGAGTGTTGTTGACTTGCCTGCACCGTTACCGCCGATTACCGTACAAAAATCGCCGTCATTGAGGGTGAGATTAACTCCGCAGAGTGCCTGCTTTTCGTTTACTGTGCCTTTATTAAAGGTTTTCCATACATTCTTGATTTCAAGCATTCTTAACCCTCCTTCTGTGCGTTTTTAGCATTCATTTTTGCAACCTTCTTGAATGAAGTCTTTCTCTTTTTCTGGAGATACGGAACTGCAAGGAAGATTGCAACGATAATTGCCGTGAAGAGCTTTGTATCGTCTGTCGGCATCTTGAGCCAGAGTACAATGCCCATTGCTATATAATAGAGAATACCGCCGACAATTACAAAGAGCATTCTGATGATGAAATTCATGTGCTTGCGGAAAATTGCCTCTCCGAGAACTTCACCGATGATTACAGCGGCAAGACCGATTACGATTGCACCTCTGCCCATGTTGATATCCGCAAAGCCCTGATACTGAGCAAAAAGTGAACCCGAAAGTGCAACGAGTCCGTTTGAAAGTGCAAGAGCAATTACCTTTGTAAAATTGATGTTAATGCCCTGTGCCTTACTCATTGCAGGGTTTGAACCTGTTGAACGGATTGTTGAACCCTGTTCCGTGCCGAAATACCAATACATTGCAGCAATTACAACGGCACAAATTCCAAGACCTACGAGAATTGCCATATTTATATTACTTGCAGAAACAACAAGCGTATAGTTTCTGTAGCTGATTGGGAGGTTTGATTTTCCCATAATATTCAGGTTAATTGAATAAAGAGCAATCTGTGTGAGGATACCTGCGAGAATGTCGGGGATTCCGAGAAGCGTGTGAAGAAGTCCCGTTACAAGACCTGCCGCAAGACCTGCAAGGATTGCTACGATGATTGTTGCCCAAACGGGACAGCCGTTGATGAGCATAACTGCGGTTACTGCACCGCCTGTTGCAAATGAACCGTCAACGCTGAGGTCGGCAAAGTTCAAAAGCTTAAAGGTGAGAAATACACCGAGTCCCATAAGTCCCCAGATTATACCCTGAGCAATATTACCCGGAAGTGCGGATAAAAAGCTCATTGGATTAAGAGAACCGAAGTAGTTTGCTAAAAAATCCATAAAAACCACCTATACATAAAATATCGGGGTGTCGCTTGCACGGCACCCCTGCCAATATTATTTTTCTGAATATGAATTATTCTGCTTTGATTTCCGTGTAACCGTCGGGAACTTTGATTCCGTATGTGTCACAACGATCTTTGATATATTCTTTTGTTACATTCGGAGCAGCCTCAACCTTCATCTTTGTGATGTCCTCGCCCTTTACAAGAATGTTGTAAGCCATTTCGCCTGTTTTTCTGCCGAGTTCATCATAGCTGATTGAAAGTGTTGCAACACCGCAGCCCTTGCAGATGCCTTCTTCGCCGGCAACAATAGGAGTTTTTGCGGCTGTGGCAACATTGTCGATGATACCTGTGTTAGATGCCGCTGTATTATCTGTCGGGATGTAAAGAACATCGCTCTCATCACAGGCAGTCTTTGCAACTGCGGCAACATCGTTTGAATCTGCAAATGAATATGATTTTACAGTATAGCCTGCATCCTTGAAATAAGGAGTGATTGTATCGCTCTGATACTTTGAGTTAGCCTCAGCCGAGCAGTAGAGAATTCCGACATTCTTTGCATCGGGGAAAAGCTCCTTGAGCATTGCCGCCTGCTGATCAAGCGGAGCAAGGTCTGTTGTACCCGAAACATTCATACCCGAAACGCCGTTCCAATCAGACTTATCGAGCGCTGTGCCGTAGTCTGTGATTGAAGTACCGAGAATCGGAATATTAGGTGTTGCTGTGTATGCTGCCTGAAGTGCGGCAGTACCGTTGCCGAGAATAAGATCATAGTTTGAAGATACAAACTGGTTACAGATTGTAGCGCAGGTTGCGGAATCGCCCTGAGCGTTCTGCTCGTCAAACTTTACATTGTCTGCACCGAGTTTCTCAGTAAGATAATCTTTAAAGCCTTTTGTTGCGGCATCAAGAGCCTCATGCTGAACAAGCTGACAGATACCGATATTGTAAACCTTACCGTCCGTGCCTGAATTATCTGCCTTTGAGCTTTCTGCAGAACCGCCGCATCCTGCAAATGCGAGTGACATAGAAGCCGCCGCAAGAGCAACTGCGACAATTTTTTTAGCTTTTTTCATTTTAATTTCCTCCTAAGCTTTCAGCACTTTCACGCTGTAAAGCATCATATACTTCTGCACTTTTATGCAATAAAGTGTTTTAACAACATAAATTATAATACAAAAAAACGAAATTTTCAATAGCTTTCACCAATTTTTATTGCAAATAACTGAAATAAAAGTTTGTTTTTGGTTATTTTGCCACCACATTTTCGTCACCAAGCTGATATTTGAGTTCTTTTATCATTACAGGATTGATATCAACCCACATTGACGAGGGGGCTTTCACCTTTCTTTTAGTGTCGGTAAGATAGAAAATAACAGGTGTTCTTCCGTCAAAAATGTCAAGAACACGCTTTGCACGGTTGTATTTGTCGGTATTGAGGTCATCAATACGCAAATACAGTGCAGAAGGCTTTTGTGTATCATTTTTCACGGCTTGCTTCTGATAATTTTGTGAAAAATGTTCTGTGTTTTTTATTACAACAGGGTTATTTTTGCAATCCTCGTTTGTACGGGCAGACGCTATGGAATCGCAGATGATTTTCGGCTCTTCGTTTTCTTTTAAATTGACAGTTCCACGGAACAGCAACGCACCGCCTGCACCGAGAAGGGCGGAATATTTTTCATATACATTCGGGAAAATCACGATTTCAAGCATTCCGTATCTGTCCTCGGCATTGACAAAAGCCATAATCCTGTTATTTTTTGTAAGCTGGGTTTTCAGCTTTGCAACTATGCAGACAAGGCTGACTTTTTTTCCGTCAAAATACATACCGCTGTCATTATTGATTATATCACCCGTTTTGTCGGCATGGATTGCTTTTGAAAAAGTTGTGTATTCATCGAGCGGATGACCGCTGAGATACATTCCCGCAATTTCGTTTTCCATATGCAAAAGTTCAGAAACGGGAAATTCGGGCAAATCGGGAATTTTGGGCTTTGATGATTGAGCATCAACTTCTGCGTCATCAAAAAACGACATCTGACCGCCCGCATTTCTTCTGCTTTCGTACTCAACATCATCAAGAACGGTTTTACTGATTGCGAGCAATTGTCTGCGATTTGCTCCGAGTCCGTCAAATGCACCGCATTTTATCAGACTTTCAATTGCTCTGCTGTTCATATTTCTGCCGTAGAGCCTTTTGCAGAAATCAAAGAAATCTTCATAAGGATTGTTTATGCGCTCCGAGATGATTTCATCTATGAAATTTCTGCCGAGATTTTTAACGGCAAGAAGTCCGTAACGGATATCGTTTCCGCTGACTGTAAAATGAAGATTGCTTTCGTTGACATTAGGCGGTAATACACGGATTCCGAGCCGTTTGCACTCAGTGATATATGACGCAAGTTTATTTTGATTATCAAGAACACTTGAAAGCAGAGCCGCCATATATTCACGGGGGTAGTGGCATTTGAGCCATGCAGTTTTGTAGGAAATGTTGGCATATGCCGCCGCATGAGATTTGTTAAATGCGTAGTGTGCAAAGCTTTCCATTTCATCGTAAACGGAAATTGCCGTTTTTTCATCAACCCCACGGCGAATGCATCCTTCAACTATGATATTTCCATCATCATCAGTAAGACCATGAATGAATATTTCACGCTCCGACTCCATTACGGCAAGTTTTTTCTTGCTCATTGCACGGCGCACTATGTCTGCTCTGCCGAGACTGTAGCCTGCAAGCGTTCTGAAAATCTGCATAACCTGTTCCTGATAAATTATGCAACCGCTTGTAACTCCGAGAATTTCCTTTAAAAGCGGATGTTTGTAACGAATATGCGACGGATTGTGACGACAGTCAATATAAACGGGAATGCTGTCCATAGGTCCGGGACGATAGAGAGCCGTAACAGCTATAAGATCCTCAATTCGCTCCGGTTTTAGCTGAGTGAGAACATTTTTCATTCCTTGGCTTTCAAACTGAAACACACCCTCTGTGTATCCTTTTGAAAACATTTCAAAAACTTTTTTATCGTTTTCATCAACCATATCGGGATTATAGTCGGGATTTTTATGTTTTATCTGCTTTTCTGCATCATTGATTACAGTTAAGTTTCTGAGCCCGAGGAAGTCCATTTTTAAAAGACCGAGTTCTTCAAGTGCCGTCATGGTGAACTGTGTTACAACATTATCGTCATTTTTTGACAGCGGAACATAGTCGCTGACGGGCTTATCGGTGATTACAACACCTGCGGCATGCATTGTTGCGTGACGGGGCATTCCCTCAATGCTCATTGCAACATCAAGCAGTTTTTTTATCTGCGGATCGTTATTACAGCGACTTCTCAGATCGGGACTCAGTTTCAGCGCTTCCTCGATTGTCATATCATGTTCCATAGGAACAAGCTTTGCAACAGAATCTACTGTCGCATACGGAATTTCAAGCACCCTTCCGACATCTCGGATTGCACCTCTTGCCGCCATTGTACCGAACGAAATTATCTGTGCAACATGATCTTCGCCGTATTTACGCACAACATAGTCGATAACCTCTCCCCTGCGTTCCTTACAAAAATCGACATCAAAATCGGGCATACTGACTCTTTCGGGATTGAGAAATCTTTCAAAAAGAAGATTGTACTTTATCGGATCGATTGCTGTTATGCCTATGCAGTAGGCACAAAGTGAGCCTGCACCCGAACCTCTGCCGGGTCCGACAGGAATTTGGCATGATTTTGCGTAGCTTACAAAGTCATTTACAATGAGGTAGTAATCTACAAAACCCATTTGCGACACCGTGTTGATTTCATATTCAAGTCGGTCAATCAGAGATTGGGCGGGATTCTCACCATAGTGTTTATAAAGCCCCTCATAGCATTTTCTTCTGAAATAATGCAGATGATCTTCATTATTAGGAACATCAAATCTCGGAAGCTTGCGTACACCGAATTCAAAATCCACATTGCACATATCGGCAATTTTCTGTGTATTGTCGATTGCTTCGGGGTAACTTGCAAACACCTCACGCATTTCATCTTCTGTTTTAAGATAAAATTCCGAAGTTTTGAACTCCATTCTGTCGCTGTCATTGACTGTTCGGTTGGTCTGAATACAGAGAAGAATATTGTGAACCGTGCTGTCCTGTTTTTCGATATAGTGACAATCGTTTGTTGCAACAATGTCAACACCGATTTCACGGGCAAGCTTTATAAGGCTTGGAATTATCCTTTTCTGTTCCTCAATTCCGTGGTCTTGAAGCTCTATAAAAAAGTTCTCACTCCCGAATATATCACGGTAAAATTCTGCCTTTGACTTTGCACCGGCATAATCACCGTCAAGGAGCTTTTGAGGAATTTCACCCGCCAGACAGGCAGAGAGGCAGACTAAGCCCTCATGATACTCGGCAAGGAGTTCATCATCAATTCTCGGCTTTGTATAGAATCCCTCCGTAAAGCCCTTTGACACAAGCTTGATAAGATTCTGATAGCCTGTATGATTTTTGCAGAGCAGAACCATATGATAGTATTTTCCGTAGGATGAGGTCTTGTCAAAACGGCTTTGCGGTGCAACATACACTTCACAGCCGATTATCGGCTTTATACCCTGCTTTTTGCATTCCTTATAAAAATCGACTGCACCGTACATTACACCGTGGTCGGTGATTGCGAGTGCAGTCATTCCTTTTTCTTTTGCGGCTTTTGCAAGTCTGCTCAAACGGCAGGCACCGTCAAGCAGACTGTATTCTGTATGAAGATGTAAATGTGTAAATGCCATTTTACTCACCTGTTGCTTTTGCCTTTATTTCACCGTCTGAAAAACGGAGTGTAAATTCATCTCCGCTTTTCAGCATTTTTGCGGAATTTACCGCCTTACCGTCTTTTTCGGCAATCGAATAACCTCTTGAAAGAATTTTAACGGGGTTGAGTCCTTCAAGTTTAGCGGCTGTCTTTGTGATGTCGGCAGTCTTTTTATTTATTGTTTCCTGAACAAAATGCTGTATTTTCGTTTTGCAAAGTTCAAGAGATTTTTCATATTCAAAAATTCTCTGTTGTGGTGATACAACGGACAGTCTTGTTTTTAATTCTGTAAGAGCATTATATTCCTGCCTTAATTTTAATGTTGCCATTGACGAAACATACTGCTTTTGAGATTTATAGTAATCAACAAGCTCCGCAGTATCGGGAACTGCAAGCTCTGCCGCCGCAGACGGAGTCGGCGCTCTGAGATCGGATACAAAGTCACAGATTGTAAAATCGGTTTCATGACCGACAGCGGAAATTACCGGAATTTTACAGTTGTAGATTGCATAAGCAAGGTTTTCATCATTGAATGCCCACAAATCTTCAATTGAACCGCCGCCTCTGCCGATTATGATAACATCACAGGCGTTGTATTTATCAAGTTTCTGTACGGCGTCAATAAGTTGAGCGGGAGCATTCTCGCCCTGAACAAGTACTGGACACATAATTATGTCGGCAGACGGAAATCTTCTTGAAAGAATGTTGCGGATATCCTGAACTGCTGCACCTGTGGGAGAAGTAATTACACCGATTGAATTCGGAAACGGCGGAATTTTCTTCTTATGTTCGGGAGCAAACAGTCCTTTTTCGGCAAGTGACTTTTTAAGTTGTTCATAAGCAAGCGAAAGCGCACCTATGCCGTCGGGCTGCATATCTTCAACATAAAGCTGATACTGACCTGTGGGTTCATAGACTGCAACTCTGCCACGGCAGATTACTTTCATTCCGTCGGTCGGTCTGAACTTTAAATTACGGGCATTGCCGGCAAACATTACGGCTCTTATAACGGATTTTTCGTCTTTGATTGAAAGATAGATGTGTCCGCTTCTGTAATGGTCGGTTATGTTTGAAATTTCACCCGTAACAAAGACAAAATTCAGCCTTGCGTCATTTTCAATAATTGACTTTATATAGAAATTCAGTTGTGAAACACTTAAAACTCGTGGTTTGCTAAACTCGGGTGTGTACATCGTTATACTTCCTGTATCCTAAATATGCAATTCCTGCCGAGTTATCTGCCGAAAACTGCGGCGGTGCGAATATTGCATTGTATTTTTCTTCAAAAGAATTTTTTATTATCCGATTTGACATTACTCCGCCGGCAAAAAGCAATGGAATCTCTCCGTATTTTTCAAGCAGTCTTTCGGTCATTTCGGACAAGGTCTGTTCAATATATTTAAGACAGAATGCCGAAACATATTCGGGAGATTTGCCTTCGTCAATCAGCTTTTTGGAAAGATTTTCAACTCCGCTCAGGCAACAATCGCAACCCTTGAGAGTTGGTTTCACCTTGATTTTTTCTGTATTTTTAAGGGCAAGCTGTTCAAGCTGAGGACCGCAAGGAAATTTTAAACCGAGCATAAGCCCTGTGCGGTCAATTGCCTGTCCTGCATTAAGGTCGAGTGTGTGTGCCGCAAGTTCAACGGAAAAGCCCGTGCCGAATCCTTTGGCAAATACTGCCTCGGTTGTACCTCCGCTGACATGGAAAGCGATAAACTGATTATCAAACAAATCTGTTCTCTGCGAGCCGAACAATGCCGCCGAGATATGTCCCTCCTGATGCGAAAATGTGTAAAGAGGGATTTTCATTGCGGAAGATAAAATTTTTGCCGTGTTCTCTCCAACGGTGAAACACGGCATATATGAGCCATCAACAGGTCTTGGACGGCTTGACGCCGCAATTGCGGCTATTTTGCTTGTATCAACATCTTTCAAAAGTTCTTCAATAAGCGTGTGCAGCTGTGCTGTGTGGTGAAACACAGCGTCACTCTGACGAAGTCCTAGCTGACCTTCTTTTACGGGAAGAAGTTTTTTCTGCTGAACCATTTCGCCCGTTTTGCTGTCGTAAAGGGCAGTTGATGTTGTGTAATTTGAAGTGTCAATTCCGAGAAAAAGGCTCATATCACTTCTCCGACTTTCCCGAAAATTCACGTGAATATGTGCCGAGAATACCGTTTACAAATTTACTCTCGTCGATTGTATATTTCTTGGCAAGTTCAACAGCCTCGTTGATTGAAACGCTCTGCGGAACATTGTCGAGATACTTCATCTCATAGATTGCAAGGCGGAGAATTGCAAGCGACGGCTTTGAAATTCTTGAAAGAGTCCAGCCCTTTTTCAGGTGGCTTGCAATGATTTCGTCAATCTCCTCATGCTTGTCCTCAATGCCGGAAACTACAGCCTGAGCATATGCGCAAACACCGCCTACAAACATTTCCGAATTATCATCTATTGTTTCTTCAAGAGGCTCATCGTCAAAAGACTTTGAGAACAAAAGCATAAAAGCCTGCTCTCTCGACTCACTTCTTGTAAGATTAACCTCTTCCTCAAAAATATCATTAACTTCAATATCATTAGTTACATTGTTCATTTCATTATCCATATTAAGCCCAACTTTTCGTTAAATTAATTTAATAAAGGTAGTTATTATCATCAAGATTATACCATAACTGAAATTGAATGTAAATAAGAATTGACAAAGATATCTGTGACAAATCATTTGAATTTCGGAAATTTCTTTCTGAATAACTCTTCAATAATTTTAGTGCTCTCATCACAGCCGAATGTATCGGACTTTATGCACAAATCGTAGTTATCTGCATTGCCCCATTCGGAAGATGTAAAGTATTTGCAATGGTCGGCTCTTTCACGGTTTACCTTTCTGACCTTTTTAAGAGCATCGTTTACGGAAAGATTATCCCTTTCGGAAATTCTCTCTGCCTCGGTATTTTCATCGGCTGATACAAATACATTGAATGTATGCTTTTTGTTTTTGAGAATCTCGTTTGCAAGTCTGCCGACTATTACGCAGGATTCATTCTGTGAAATGGTTTTTATTACATTTTTTTCACGGTTAAAAAGTCTTTCGACATTCGGCATATTTGCGGTATCAAGCGGTCCGCCGTACCACGCAAAGAAATCGTGAAGTAAAGGATTTTTAATTGTCTGTTCATTCTTTTCAATAAAATCAGGAGAATAGCCGCTCTTCTCAACAACAAGTTTTATCAGCTCGTTATCGTAATACTTAAACCCAAGACTTTCGGCAAGTGCCTTTGCAATCTGTCTGCCGCCGCTGCCGTATTCCCTTGACACGGTGATTACATATGTAGGATTCTGCTCATCATCAGTTTTTTCATCAACCTGAACGGACGGAGTCTTTTTAAGAAGTTTATCTCTGTATTTTCCGAAAGCTTTGTTGATAATGCCGAGAATAAATCCGACAAGAAATGCCGCAATTACTGTTCCTGCACCGACACTGCCAAGGCTATGAATCATAATCAGACAAGCCGCTGCCGACACTACCACCATAGTGATATCAAAACCCATTTTTATCTTTGAAAATTCGATTTTTGTAACCTGTGAAACAGCAGACATTACACCCTCGCCTGCGAGCGGAATAACATCGGCAGGAAGATACAGAAAAATTCCGACTGCGACAATAACGGAGCTTGCAAGCACCATTAAGATTCTGACAATAAGATTATCGGGTGTCGGAAAGAATGATGCAAGGTAGTTGCAGAATGTTGTAAAATAGCCGAAGATAACGCCTACGGGAATCTGCAAAAGGGTTATTAATTTAAAGTTTTTGCGAAGTAACAAAAACTGAATGAACACAAGAACAATGTGGAATATGATTGTTGCCTTGCCCATTTCTATGCCCCATATGCAGGTCATTGTGTATGGGATTGAGCTTACGGGAGATACACCGAGATTTGATTTTACCGAAAGTGCAATTCCGATTGTCATTATAAAAAGACCGATAAAATACATCGGCAATCTGATTTTCATATTTTTTAAATTCATTACATAACTTCCTTTTCAAAATGCTTTGTCATATTTTCATACACTTTTGCAAGCAGACTTTGGAACACTTCCGTTTCTTCTTCTGAAAAGCCGTCTGTTGCAATACTTTCTACGCTGTCAAATTTTTCATTGAGATATCGGACATACTCTTTTCCCTTATCGGTGAGAAAAACATAGAGTGACCTTCTGTCGCCGCCAAGAGATTTCCTTGCGATATAGCCTTTGGTTTCCATACCACGCAAAATCACGGTTATGGACGCAGGCTCAATGTGACAGCCTGCCGCAATATCCTTTTGTACACAGCCGTTATGGCCTTTTAGGTAATCGAGTATTTTCGGCTGACCCGATGTAAGTCCCGATTCTTTGATACTGCCGAGAAGTGCCTTTTGCACAAGCATATGGTCAGACATCAGCAGATAGTGAATTGACTCTTTCATACACAACCCTCTCTTTAATAGTTTTAATTCTAATTGTTATAATTCTAATTATATATCCGTTTAAATCGATTGACAAGTTTCCGGAAAAATTTCAGCCTATTGCGCAGTATTCTTTGTGAACATAGGAATATTTTTATGCATAAAAAAAGCAGAGGACACTATGCCCTCTGCTAATTTTATGCCCCTATTACCGATATATCGTCATAATCAACCTCATAATGAGTAACCACGGCATCGTCAATAATCAGAACAGATGTATCGTCAAGCTGAGATTTCGGAACAATTACCGACACACCTTGTTCGCTTATATAGCAAAGGCATTCTGAAAATCCTTTGGCTTTGACAATACTTTCAATGCTGTCCTGAATTGTAAAGGTTTTGAGAAGCTCTTCAACATTCTTTTCAGCCTCGCTTTTGTCAGCATCGGACGAGCTTTCAAGATTGAAAATTTCTTTTGCATCATCAATTATTTTATCCTGAGTTGCCTGCCGCTTTGTCCTTTCGGCTGAAAAATAGCTTTTGCTCTCGTTTGAAAGTGCAGCCGTCTGCTGTACCTCATCATCCGACGCCGAAGCGGTTGCACTGACATATGATGCCGCACCGAGTTCTTTGGCACTTTTGGGAGTTTTTGCCCCCGAAAGCTGCCAGTTTATGTACACAGCCGCTGAAAGTGCAAGCACAAGTGATGCAAAAACAATATATTTTTTCTTAGATTTCATATTACTCCCGACCTTTATTCTGATAATTTTGTAATACATACTTTTGCTGTTGAAATATCAAGCGCTTTTGTGACTGCATCGGTGACACGCTCAACCACAACAGGATCATCACCGCCTTCACACACTACAAGCACTCCTCTTATCAAAGGTTCAATTTCCTTTGTTTTGGTGGTGCTGTTGTCAAGATAAACATATTCAACGGAATTTTCCATTGTGAGCAAAACTTCCGTCTTGCCTGCTCCCTCAATTTTTGAAATCACCGTCTGCAAATCATTTTCTATTTTTGTGCTGTATGTTTTAACGGAAAATGCTTCATCTCCTTTTCCTGATGTCAAAGAACCGAAATCAACCCAGTTTGAAAGAAATATTAAACCTATGCCAATAAGACCGACAACGATTATGATATTTCTTATTTTTTTACTGTCGAGCATTGATTTCAGCTTTGAACTTGTTTTGTCTTCCATAATTCACTCCGTCATAATGTTTGGTGTAATTCCGAAATTGTCATAAACAATTGACGATACAAGATTTGTGTACCGAACAAATTCTTTGTCTATATATATGCTGATTGACGCTATGATTATGCCGTTGTTTTCAACTCTGCTCAAAATTATGTCACACGATTTGATTGTTATATTATTCTGTAAAAGAAGATTTTTTAATGCAGTTTCAAGATTTATCTCCGTCTGCTTTATAACGGCATTGCTGTATGCCTCATCATCTGTTGATATTTCTTTTGCAGAATTTTGATTTTCCTCAATATCGGTATTAAATGACGATACGGCATTTTTTACGGGAACAACCATACAGCAGATAATAAAAGCGCCTAAAACAAAGCTGATGATTTTCTTTGTACTGCCGTCTGTAACAAAGGTCTGAACAAGCGAGCATATTAACGCAGACGCACACATTACAACAACAACCGTAAAAAGTCCGCTCATGATGAACCTCCGCCAAGCATAATTACTGCCGCCGTTGAAAGAATGTAAATTGACATAATGCACAGCAAAACAGCTATGAGAGTTGAAAACACAGACGATATGTTTTCAAGCAGTTTTGCCGGACCATTTAGATTGAGAACCTCTGCCGTTGATTTGCCGATCCAAAGGGTGAACATCCACATTACTCCCTGCAAAATCACTGGCATAAACACAATTGTAACGGACAGAATCACTATTATTCCTATTCCCGATTTCAAAAGTCCGATACTGCCCTGAACTACCTTGTAGGCATCCGAAAGTGCCGAACCGACTATCGGGATAAATGAATTGAGAGTAAACCTTACGGCACGGGTTGAAACATTGTCAACCGAAACGCTTATAAGCTGTCTGAATGTCAGCACGGCTGTGAAGATTGTCATAGCAAAGCCCAAAAGCCACTTTACGCTCTTTGAAATCATTGACATAAAACCGCTGAGATTTACGGACGGCGATACGGATGATGTTATGGACAGACCGAGAAACATATTGAGCAGAGGAACGATTATTTTTGATGAAAGCTGTGACACACCCTCCCCTGCCCCTATCATAACGGCATAGTATGATGCCGAACCTGCCACAGATCCCGAGCTTGCCATAATTACAGCCATAACAGGAACATAGGCAAGCATTATATTTGATGCGGTGCAGATTACCGAACCCGTTGATGCGATGACTCCGACAGCCGGGACTACTGCGGCACAGGTTATACAGAGCGTTGCGGTTATATTCAACGAGTTTGAAATATCGCAGGAGAGCGAACCGTTGTAGGTGCTGATTACGGAGCAGAGCAAAAGCAGGGCGGTTATATTGACAAGACCTTTGAGCGGTGAAGAAATGTTGCCGAGTGCAAGCGAGAGGATTTCGCCCATTACATTTTCAAAAGACAGGTTGGCAAGCTTTGAAAAATTCCCCAAATCAACGCCCATATTCTGAAGGCTTTGTTTTATATCGTCGGACAGCGAATCAAAAACATTTGACATATCATAAATCATTTCACCTTCTTCAGCGTTTGCACAGACACATGAAAGGGCTATAAGCACAAACACGACAGTAATTATTACAACACTTTTTTTCACTTCTTCACCTCAATTGCCTGCAAGTGACAACACGGTTTTTAAAATATCCGAATAAAGCGGAAGTGCCGTTACCGTAACCATAATTTTTCCGGCAAGCGAAACATTTGATGCAAGCGACTGACTGCCCGAATCCTTGCAGGTATTCACAGCGAACTCGGTGACAAGGCATATTCCGATTGATTTCAGCAGAATTACTATGTAGTCAATGCTTATTCCCGATGACGCTATGATTTGATTGATTGTTGTAACGATAGCCGAAACCTGAGTAAGCACGCCGATTAAAATAATAACGGAACAGCTTATACCGAGCATTACGGAAATTTCCGCATTTTTCGGTTTGAGCATTACGCAGATTATTACGGTCACAACTGCAAGCACGGAAATTGACAGAATATTCATATTAAAAACCGAAAAGCTGTTTTATTGTGTTGAACAGAGTGCTGATTTGCGTTATTATCAGCGTCAACACAACTATAAGTCCGGCAAGCGAGGTCAGCATTGCCTGCTCCTCTCTACCGCTTCGTATGAGAAGTTGGGTAAGAACCGCAACAATTATGCCGACAGCGGCAATTTTGAAAATAAGCTCAACATCCATTACTACCTCTAAATCATCATAAGGGCGATTGCACTTCCTGCAAAAAATCCCATTGTTTTATATAGCTTTGATTTTTTTGTTATAGCATCAAGGGCTGATGAAAGCTGCTTTGAAAATGACACCTCGTAGAGTTCAAGATGTTTTAACTGCCCCTCTGTATCGGTTTTTCCAAGCTGACCTCCGAAATCGTTCAGCATTGAAATGTCGGATTTTGAAAGCGGTATCTCAGAAGATAATTGTTTTACCCTTTCAAGCCACAATTCGTCAAAAGGTCTGTCACATTCTGAAAAAAGCAATAAATCAAGGCTTGAATTTTTCGCACAGGAATTAACCAGAGTGAAGATATCATCACCGCTGTAGCGAAGATTTGTTGCAAGCAATGATATAAATTCCGTGAATGATTTCAGAAAATCTCTGCGTTTGTATAACCTACCCGACAAAACAAAACCTATCATTGTACCCGTGCAGACAACAAGCAAACATCCTATGAGTTTAAACGGCAAAGTTGTCACCTACCTGCGATATTTTCACAATTTCACCTGCGTGGATTCGATTTGACAGAAACACAAGCGTTTGAAATGCCCCTGTTTTCATAAGAGAAACCATGTTTGCTTTCTGTTTCAATTCGTATTCATTTGCACAATGCGTTGATGAAATTATCCGAACTCCGCAGTTAACCGACTTTTCTACGGCATAGATATCTTCTTTTGAGCCGATTTCATCGCAGATGACAATTTCAGGAGCCATACTGCGGATTGCGTGAAGCATTGCCTCGCTCTTGTTGTATGAATCATAGACATCGCACATTCCGATATCATTCTGAAATTTACCCGATGCCGTGCCTGCAAGCTCTCCTCTTTCATCAATCAGGGCAACATTCTTCTTGCCCTTGGTTGACAGAAGTCTTGCAAGGTCACGAAGTACGGTTGTTTTTCCGCTGCAAGGTGCTCCGCATATGAGAACACCTCCCGAAACGGCAATTATCTTATTATAAAGAGAATCCGCACAACCCTTATGCTCCCTTGCTATGCGAACATTGATTGAGGTTATGTCACGGATATTCACAATTTTTCCGTTGTTTACGACCGCTGTTCCGCAGATTCCTGCCCTGTGACCGCCGTACATTGTGACAAAGCCGTTTACAATTTCGTTCTGTCTGTTATACACGGAGTAGTTGCAAATGTTGTTGAAAGTATCGACAATATCGGCTTTTGACACAACAAGCATTGCACCGTCAAGGATTGTATTGCTAAGTCCGCCGTTTTGCGTTAAGTAGTATGTATTGTCGGGACAAACAAGTGCAAGCGGTCGGGAAAGTCTCAATCTGATTTCCTGAACCGAATCAGCTAATTTAGGTGCAAGCGGTAAAAGTCTGCGTGAAATATTCTTGCAAAGGCAGTTGAGGGCCGCCGTAAATCTCTTTTCGTTTTGTTCAGCAAGCATATTTTAAATTCCTCCCAAAAGAGTTTGTACAATAAATACTATGCAGACAAGCACCGCCATATGTCAAAAGGGCAAAAAAAAATCCCCCGACATAAATTGGAGGATTGAAAATTGTATTATTTGCTTTTTATTTCACTAAAGATAGCAGCATATTCTTCGTTAGTGTAATCACCTGTAAAATTAATATTGCCGTCAGTAATTTCAACATTTATATACGGGTTTGAAACCGTCTTTCCGTTAATAACAAACCGAACAGCAGAACCGATATTATTTTTAGTGTAGTCTGCAAACTTATCAGTTCCGTCAGCTGTAAGTTTCATATTTAACACCATACCGTTAATATCATCAAGCAAACACACATACTCGATTTGAGATGACTCAATAATAACTTTGTTTTCATCTTCATTATCACGGATTTCTACATTGGTCGGATTATAAATTTTCGGCAATTCAGCATTTGATGTCTGAACTGTTTCATAAACCGAGGTTGAAACCTGAGTAGTTGTATTTTCAGCAGAAGTATCATTACTTTTTACATTTCCGCTGCAAGCAGATAATGCAACAGCAAGTAAAGTTACGACAGCTAAAATCAAATATTTTTTCATTTTAAGTACCCTTTTTGTTATAATTATACAACAGCATATATACAGTGCCAAGTATTTATTGTAGCTATTCCATTGACAGCATTTCTTTTAATTCTTCTTCGGAAATTATTGTAACACCTAAGGTTTGGGCTTTGGTTAGTTTACTGCCGGCATCTTCGCCTGCCAAGACATATGAAGTCTTTTTTGAAACCGACGAGCTTGTTTTTCCGCCGTTCTGTTCAATGAGTTTTGAGGCTTCACTTCTTGTCATTGTGGGAAGTGTGCCTGTGAGGACAAAGGTTTTGCCTTCAAAAAGGCCTCCAGTGTTTTTCGACTGAGAGGGTTTCATTCTCAGACCGAGTGATTTAAGGTCTGCAATAAGCTCCTTTGTACCGTCAAGTGAAAAATAATTTTCAAGGCTTTCTGCCATAACAGCACCGAAACCGTCTATTTTTTCAAAGTCCCCAGCTTTTGCGCTCATAATATCGTCAATTGTTGCAAAATTTTCGCAGATTATCTTTGCGGCTTTAAGACCTATGTTACGGATTCCGAGAGCAAAAACAAGCCTGAAAAGTTCGTTTTCTTTTGATTTTTCTATTGAAAAAATAAGATTCTGAGCAGATTTTTCAGCCTTGCGTTCAAGACTTGAAATATCTTCAGCTTTAAGTCTGTAGAGGTCGGCAGGAGATTTTACAAGTCCTTCGTCTGAAAGCTGTTCAAGAATTGCAGGACCGAGTCCGTCAATATCCATTGCGTCACGGCTTACAAAGTGAATAAGATGTCTTGTCAGCTGTGCGGGACAGTCTGTGTTCGTACAACGGATTGCCGCCTCGCCCTCATCGTGTGTAACAGGGTTACCGCAAGACGGGCATACGGACGGAAATTCAAACGGCACGGCATTTTCAGCGTGTTCCTTAACTGACAGAACTTCGGGAATAATCTCGCCTGCTTTTCTGATTATAACCGTGTCTCCTACGCAAATGCCTTTTTCGTCAATAAAATCTTTATTGTGGAGTGTGGCACGGCTTACTGTTGTTCCGGCAAGAAGTACGGGTTCAAAGTTGCCTACAGGAGTAAGCACACCTGTTCTGCCGACATTGATTTCAATATTGAGGAGTTTAGTAGGCTTCTCCTCGGGAGGATACTTATATGCCTCCGCCCATTTAGGATATTTTGCGGTACTGCCGAGAAGTCGGCGGCTTGCAAAGCTGTCAACCTTGACAACAGCGCCGTCAATTGCATAATCAAGCTCTCCACGCATATTTCCTATGCGCTCAATTTCCTCAATCACCTCGTCAACATTATCGTAAACGCTGTAAAATGCAGTCGGAAAGCCGAGTTCCGTAAGATAGTCAAGCCCCTGAATATGGCTTTCAATCGTCATTCCCCTGATTTGCTGGATATTGAACACGAATATATCAAGACTTCTCTGAGCGGTTATTTTTGCATTTTTCTGACGAAGTGAGCCTGCGGCGGCATTTCGTGGATTTTTAAAGGTTTTTTCCTCGTTTTCTTCCTGTCTGCGAGTAAGTGCGTCAAACGAATTGAACGACATGTACACCTCACCACGAACCTCGAGATATTCGGGTGCATTCGGAATACGCTTTGGCAGACTTTTAATTGTCATAAGATTTTCGGTTACATCTTCACCTACAGAGCCGTCGCCACGGGTTGAACCTCTTACAAAAATGCCGTTTTCATATTCGCACGATACGGAAAGACCGTCAAATTTAGGTTCAACAACATAGCGTACATTCGGCACGGTTTCTCGCACTCTTGCGTCAAATTCACGAAGCTCTTCGTGTGAAAAACTATCGTGAAGGCTTTCCATTACAACCTCATGAGTAACGGGAGAAAACTTTTCTCCTGCATTACCGCCGACACGGTTTGTCGGTGACATAGGAGATTTGAGTGACGGAAATTCCTTTTCGATATTCTCAAGTTCACGCATGAGCATATCGTAATCGTAGTCGGAGATTTCCGGATCATCCTGATTGTAGTAAAGGTTGTTGTGGTATTCAAGCTGTTTTGTAAGCTCTTGGGCACGATTCTGTGCTGTTATAAAATCCATTTTGGTTTCCCCATATCATAAATTTATCGGTAAAATAAGTATCTGCACCTGTGTTTAAAATATTACCTGTTATTAACCTGTGAAGTTCCTTTTTCACGGAGGAAGGTTGATTCAAGGTCTGCAAGGTGAAGCTTTACGGCAAGCGGATATTTGTCATAAGCCTGACTGATTGTGTTGCTGTTTTTGTCACCGAATTCACCCATATGCCAACGAATTGCCATAGCCTCATCAATTTTAAGGTGCATTTTGCGTTCAATGAGAAAAACAGACTTTTCACCATGACCGTAGGGAAACTGATCTTCAATTGCATAATACGGCACTTTTTCCCACTGACCAGTTTTTTCATTCTTAACATTTCTGCTTGAAACCTTGTAGAACTGAGCCTTGCACAAATCGTGAAGAAGTCCGCAGATTGCAAAACTTTCAATATTGTCGGTTTCTTCATCATAGTGCTTTTCCATCATTGTATTGAACACGCTGACGGAGTGCATTACAAGACCGTTTTCACAGGCACAATGATATTTTGAACTTGCAGGGGCGGTAAAAAAATCGGTTCTTTTGAGCCATTCAAGAAGTTCGTCAGCACCCTGTCTTGTGATATATTTGTTGTAGATTTCAATAAATTCTTCCTGCGGCGTCATATTAATCCTCCTCATATTATTGTATTTTTAAAAAGGCAACAGCAGATAATCTGCCGTTGCCCTGCATTAAAAGTTTAAAAGATTTACTTTGCTGAAGTTGTAGCTGTTTCCGTAGCCGCCTTGGTTACTGCTGCTGTAGTTTTTGCCGAATCGTCATTCTTTGTATAGAGAATGTCATTGAGCTTGAGTCCGTTGCTTTCTACGGAATAAGCAACATCCATTTCAACTTCATCTGTGTAATAGTACTTGATGATGATTGTGCCGTTCTTGATTAGGTAAGTACCGTCAACATTGAGTGCGTCTGACTGGTTGATTTCAACAGTACCGTCATCATTGAACTTGTATGTCATCTTAGCGTAACCGTTATCATAAGTCCATGAACCTGTGATTTTCTTGTCAGCCTTGAAGTCCTTATCAACCTTCAATTCAGGCTTAACCTCTGAACCTGACTTGAGTTTCACCTTGTTGGCAGCAGTTGAAGTTGAAAGCTCAAGAGTTCTGCCAGAGAACATATTACCCGAAACAGCGTAGTTACAGCTTGTTTCATTGCCGTTAAGCGTCATGGCAAGTGTCTGATTACCCGAATCATCTGTTGAAACCGTGTATGTACCGTTCCAAACCATTGAACCGATTCTGTAATTGAGAGTATTGTCACCGTTAAATGTGTAGTAAACATCAACCTTTGACGCCTCGTCGGATGATGCTGAATTGCCTGTTACATCAACAGATTCAATCCATGTTCCTACAATGCTTGTATCAAAAAATCCTTTGATTACGAAAAGAGTAGCTGCCGCAACCGCAACAATTACGATACCTATAATGATAGGAAGCTGAACAATACTCTTTTTCTTTGGCTGCGGAGCAATCACGCCGTTTTCGTTTGCAGGTTCTGTTTCAGCAAAAGACATTTCTTCGCTTTCTGTGGGCTCATCTGCAACGAATGTTGTATTTTCTGTTGTTTCTGCTGTTGTATCTGTGTTGGTATTCTCTGCCTCATTTTCAGAAGTGAGAATTTCTTTATTCTCGTCCAACTGTGATACCTCCTTAAATTTTGTCATCGCCTTCTATCATACTATAAATATGAAAGAAAATCAACTGTTTTTTATGCCGTTAAAATGTAATGAAAATTATTTAAAATACATATAAAGTTCGCATTTAAGCGTTCCGTTATAAAGTTTGCGGCGTTTGTCAGCCTTTCTGCCGAAGATTTTTTCAAAATCATCATCGGGGCTTATAACGGTGTAGCTTTTACCCTTCATTCTTTTAAAATGTTCACCCATAACTGCATACAGCTTTTCAGCTGATTTTACATCAAGTAATCGTTCACCGTATGGCGGATTTGTGATGATTGTCTGAAAACCGTCCTCAAGTTCAAAATCTTTAATATCACGGTTTGCAAATGTTATTCTGTCGGCAACTCCTGCAATTTCTGCGTTTTTCTTTGCGATTGCAAGGGCTGAATCATCTATATCGTAACCTGTTGCCCTGAATGTTGCGTCGTGTCTTATTTTCTGTCTTGCATTTTCTCTTGCTGTTTCAAAAACATCTTTCGGAACACAATTCCAATGTTCACAGGCAAAATAACGGTTAAGTCCCGGAGCAATGTTAAGTGCTTTCATAGCCGCCTCAATGAGAATTGTGCCGCTGCCGCACATAGGATCGGTTACAAAGTGGTTTGCCCTTACTCTTGAAAGGTCAACCATAGCGGCGGCAAGTGTTTCTTTTATGGGAGCATCATTTGAATCGGCACGATATCCACGCTTGTGAAGTCCTGCGCCCGAAGTGTCAAGCATAATACTTACCTTGTTGCGAAGAATAAGAAACTGAATCTGATGCGGAGCACCTGTTTCGTCAAACCACGGGAGCATATATTTTTGTGAAAGGCGGTCTGCGACTGCTTTTTTAACGATTTTCTGACAATCGGGAACGCTCATAAGGTCGGAATCAAGGCATCTTCCCTTTACCGGAAAAGCCTCAGAAATTCCGATATAATCTTCCCACGGGATTTCCTTTACGCCCTCGAACAAATTGTCAAAGGTGTGAACCTCAAATTCTGCAAGAAGAATGAGTATTCGCTCCGCATAACGGGAATTTATATTTGCAAGTGCAAGTGTTGACCAATCGCCTGTAAAGGTAACTCTGCCGTTTTCGGCATTGACATTTTCAACACCGAGATATCTCAGCTCATTTGCACAAAGACCTTCAAGGCCGAAAATGCATGGAGCGGAAAATTTCATATTCATATTTATCTCCTGTTTTATTGATACACAAATTCTATTAAGACTGAAAGACAAAAAAACAGGGTATCGGAATAACCGATACCCCTTGCTTTTAAAAAATTAATCGGTTGTCGGCTCGAGCACACCATAGTTGCCGTCTGCACGCTTGTAAACAACATTGATTTCATCTGTCTCGGAATTGATAAACATAAAGAAGTTATGGTTTACCATATTCATTTCAAGAATAGCTTCATCAACCGAAATAGGCTTTACAAGAACATGTTTTTTACGAACTACGCTGTATTCATCGTCCTCCGGTTCATCAGTCTGAGCTGCTTCCGTGATTAAATCTTCAATACCGGCGGATTTAATTTTCTTTTCAAGCCTCGTTTTATTCTTACGAATCTGACGCATAAGAATGTCGCAAACCTTGTCAAGAGCGTCATTCATTTCGGGCATTGTGCTTTCGGCACGATAAATCATACCGTTGTCACGGATTGTAATTTCAACAGTCTGACGGTTCTTTTCGAGGGTGACAACTACATTGACAGAAGCATCCTCCGAGAAAATACGATTAAACTTTGAAAGCTTTTTCTCGCATCTTTCCTTAAAGTTATCTCTGAGGTTGACTTTTCTTGCTGTGTAGGTGATTTTCATAAAATCTGCCTCCCTTATATAATTTTTTATTTTCTGCCGTTGCCGTTGCCTCTGCGGCTGTAGCCACGGCTTTCTCCGCCACGCTTAAGATCGGACATCTTATCCTCGCTTGTCTGCTTGAACTTTGACATCATATCCTCAAACGAAGAAGGAGCATTTCTGCGTGAACTCTGCCACTCGTAATCACCCGGTGAAGTTACGGGCGGAGCAGGCTTGTATGGCTCTCTGCTTCTGTGATTCTGTCTTTGAGGTCTTTCAGAGCGTTTTCTCTGCTGTTGCTGTTCTTTCGGGAGAGCCTGTTTCATTGACAGACTGATTTTTCCGTCATTAAGAGCAAGCACCTTAACCTTTACTTCTTGTCCGACTTTTACATAATCACTGATTTCATTGATGAAGGTAGGTGCAACCTCCGAGATATGTACCATACCGGTTTTTGAATCCGGCAAATCAACAAATGCGCCGAATTTTGTAATACCTGATACTTTGCCTTCCAGAATCATTCCGACTTCAATAGCCATAAAAATTTATTACCCCTTAAAATTATTTCTACCCTTTTATTCTCCGGCAACATTAATGAAAATTCTTTCACCGTCACCGACATAGCCTAATTCATCCTTAGCTATTTTTTCAATATATTTCTTAAGATCGTCACCCTTGTAATTCTGAACCTTTTTCAGATACTGCGACTGAATCTCAACCACGCTGATCTGCTGTTGCAAATCCGTAAGCTCTGCCTTTTTCTCGGCAATCTGAACATTCTGATTGATAATTGTAATTACGGCATAAAAAACAAAACCGATAATTGCGAGATAAATCAGAATATATCTTCCTTTTTTACGCTTTTTCGGAGTTATCTCCTTTATTGCGCCGTCTTCTGTCTGCCGAGAAGCCGCAGTGCTTTCTTTTACTTTCTTTGTGCTTTTTTTCATCTTCAAAACTATCTGCTTTCTCTGCTGAATTATTATTATCGTTTCTAAATATACCTTTATTCTTACCCTCATTATACAATATGTTGTTGCTGTTTTTCAATAGCTTTTTTAGATTTTTTTTAATTTTTTGCGAAATTTTCACACAGACACTCTCCGTGAAACGAATCATCGGACAATATACAAGCGATAAAAGTCTGCCGAGTGTTAATCGACAAATAACAAAACCGACAAATGAACCGACCGTTACAAACACTCTGAAAAATCCGAGCATATATGCAACGGAAAAAATAAACAGATTAAGTGATACAATAAAAACATAAAGAAAGTCTGTAACAAAAACCGACGCTCTTCCTTTGCAAAGCGTCATTCTGATTATTTTAAATATATCATACAGCAATCCTGCCGCCGCCCCGAATACAAGTGAACAGAGAAAGGCGGTTGACTGCTGTGCAAAAGTCAGCTCCAAGATTACACCTACTTAAAGAGTTTTGAAAGTTTGGATTTTGACGCACCATTGCCGAGGTATTGCATTGCGTTAATTTTTCCGTCAATTGAAACATCTCCCGTTTCAAGGTTTAACTTATCAATGTGCAGATTTTCACCTTTGATTACAAGGCAACCGCAGGAAGTTTTTACCGACACCGTTTCCTCGTTGAAGCCCGACACATCCTCCGTGCCTGTCATAACAAGCTTTCCTCTGTTATCAAGCATAACCGTATGATTCTTAGCCTTTGGCATTTCCTGCATAAAAAAACCTCCGTATAAATTATTTGTCAGTAATTTATACGGAGAAAAAAATAAAATTATTCTTTTTATTTTGGTAAAAAATCAGACTGCCGCCTCATACATTGTTGCCGCATCTTCCTTGCGAACAACTTCTTTTACCTCTGTAACCTTAACCTTTACACTTTTTGAACCGAGTGTGATTTCGATTACATCACCGACTTTTACATCATAGGATGCACGGGCAACCTTGTCATTAACTGTGATTTTGCCTGCGTCACATGCCTCATTTGCAACTGTTCTGCGTTTGATGAGTCGGGATACTTTTAAATATTTATCAAGTCGCATATTATAAACCCTTCCGATTTTTAATAAAAAAGGGTAATGATACAGCGTACCATTACCCAAAATATAAAACAAGATTACTTGTTTACTACATCCTTAAAGCCCTTGCCTGCCTTGAATGCAGGAACCTTTGAAGCAGGAATTTCGATTGATTTACCTGTTCTTGGGTCACAACCTGTTCTTGCATTTCTCTGACGCTGTTCAAATGTGCCGAAACCTGCGATCTGAATCTTTTCGCCTTCAGCTACTGTATTGATGATTGTGTCTATTGTTGAAGAAACTGCCTTTTCTGCATCCTTCTTTGAAAGTCCGCTCTGCTCGGCAACTGCAGCAATAAGTTCTGTTTTGTTCATAATAATAAACCTCCAATTAATAATTCTTAGATAATTTAACTTCATCCCAAAGGGAATCGAGTACAGATAACGGTGCCGTTTTCATATCTATTCCACGCTCGTTTGCAAGCTTTTCAACAGACGAAAAACGGTCGGTGAATTTATCGCAGGCATCGTAGAGTGCGTGTTCGCTGTCAATGTTCAAAAATCTTGCAACATTAACTGCTGAGAAAAGCACATCACCGAGTTCTTCACGCTGATTTTCAACATCATTGTTTTCAACAGCGGCTTTAAGCTCTTCACATTCTTCAAAAAGCTTATCAAGCGCACCGTTTACATTTTCCCAGTCAAAGCCGACCTTTGCGGCCTTCTGCTGGATTTTTGTACTGCGCATGAGTGACGGAAGTGCCTTTGACACGCTGAGAATTGCCTGTGTCTGAGTTTTCTGGGATTTTGTTTTCATCTTAATGGCATCCCAGTTTTTGAGAACCTGTTCGGTAGTGTCAGCGTTGACATCACCGAAAACATGGGGATGACGGATAATGAGCTTTTTGCAGATTCCGTCACAAACATCATTTATATCAAATGTTCCCTGTTCACTTTCGATTTCCGCATGCAGAGCAACCTGCAGAAGAACATCACCGAGTTCTTCTTTAAGCAAATCGAGGTCGTCGGTATCAATTGCCTCAACAGCCTCATAGGTTTCCTCAATAAAATTTGAGCGGATTGACTTGTGAGTCTGTTCTCTGTCCCACGGACAACCGTCGGGTGCACGAAGGATTTTTACTATCTCAACAAGGTCATTAAAATTATAATTTTCTTTTTCTGTAAAGTTCATTCGTGACATCTCCGATAATCTTATTAGACAATGCAAATTTTATCTGAGAAGCGGAAACAACCGCAACAGATATATATTTTACCTAATTAATCCTAATTTTTCAAGTGTTTTTGCAATTTTCTCACCTTTCGGCAAAAATTTCAGTTCTGTTGCCGTAAAAGCACGCAATATCAACAATACAGCAATATAAACGATAACCGCAACAAAGATTGCAACTGCAAGCGAAACTGCAATTGACATTCTTGCAGAGCCGATAATGCTTTCCATAAGGTGATATGCGCCGAATGCCGAAGCGGCACTTGCAATCGCACCGATAAGCGGTTTTACTGTTGTACCGAATAAATCAGGCTTGATTTTTGAATACTTGATAAGCAGATACATACCTACGATTGTCATAATTGCATAGGTAATCATTGAACCGACAGTTGCACCCTGAACATTGATTTCCGGAACGCTTACAAACATCCATGTAATGCCGATCTTGACAGCCATACAAACTGTGTATAGCTTCATCGGGAGGTCAACTCTGCCGATGCCCTGGAGCATACTGCATACAGGAGTTGACGCCGCACCGAATATTGTTGTAACGCCCATGATGAGGAGGATTCTTCCGCCGACATCTGTAATAAGCGGATCGTTATACACAAGTCCCATAATCGGGAACGAAAGTGCCATCATACCGAGAGCCATCGGGAATGTAAAAAGCATTGTAAGGCGGATAACAGTTTCGATTGACTTTTTGAGTTCGTCCTTGTTGCCCTTTGTCCATGCACTTGTTACATTTGGCATAGCACTTGAACCGAACACCTGTGTTACGGCTGTTACAAGCTGAAGAAAAGTGAGAGCGGCTGAGTAGCAACCCCAAAGGCTGGTGTGTATTGTCTTTGTGTCGGCATAGAACATATCGGCTGTAAAATACTGACTGTACTGTGCCTGCAGAGCCTGCGGATTAGTTTCAATCATATTGAGGAGTACACGCTGAACAATTACCTGGTCAATAAGCGAACCTACGCTCATAATGAGTGAACCCATTGCAACAGGAATGGCTGTTTTGAGAATCTTGTTAAAAGTTTCTCTTTTTGAACGAGCCTCTACGGAATTACGGTAGTATTCTTCCGGAATTCCGTCACCCTGAATTTTAAATTTGAGAATATAGAACACAAATGATGCGGCGCTTCCGAGGGTGATACCCATAATTGCACCGGCAACCGAGAATGAAACGATTGTCTGATAAGCCTCGGTTTGATTTGCAATGTAAAGTCCGAAAACCGTGCCTGACTCAGCATAAGAATTCATACCGAGATGTGCAATGATGTAAGCGAGGAATGCACCGATAAAGAGCTTGATTGTTGCCTCAATAATTTCCGAAACGGCAGTCGGGAACATGTTGCGCTGACCTTCGTAGTATCCTCTGTAAATTGAAACGAGGCAACCGAATAATACCGTCGGAGAAAGGCAGAGCATACCGAGCAATGAATACGGTGACTCAATAATCTGAACATAGATAAAGCTTGCACCGACAAGAATTGCAAATGAAAGAATGCCGACAATAACGAAGAAAGGAATTGAAACCCTATGAATTTGTTTTACATCGTTAAATCGTTTTTGTGCCGTACTTTCAGATACAAGTCTTGAAATTGCTATCGGCAGACCGCCCGTTGCAACCGTGAAAATTACGACAAAAATTTCATAGGCATTACTGTAAAGACCCAGACCGAAAGATGCAAAATTGACGGTTTCCGTTCCGCCTGCAACAGCCTGTTCAAAAGAAACACCGGAGAAAATACCTGTAAGAATAACCTTGTCAAGAAGTCCGAAAACCTTGACAATTACCATACTTAAAGTAAGAATTGCCGCACCTTTGACAAAGGTTTGAGAAGCGTCCTTCTCAGCGTTTGCAACGGCATTGTATTTTTTAGTTTTTAATTTAGACAAAAATAATCACCCATTAATAATAAATCAAAGTTCAAAATCCTCATCAGTATCGTCAATCTTGATACCGCAGATGTTGCAGAATACAGAATTTTTAGGAATAACAGCATTGCATCCGGGACATCTTCTCTGATCTTTTGCCACGGCAATATGTTCGTTTACAACATCAAGATTATCTTTCAAATCGGAAATTTCCGAAACGATAAGCTTAATCTGCTGTGAATTGTCTGTTCCGTGAACCTCAGATTTGTATGTAAGAGCACCGAGTTCACGAAGCTTTTTGTTGATATCGCCTCTGATTTCAGCGGCAGTAATCTTGTGCTTTGAAACATCATAAACTGTTGACGCTTTCTGCGAAACAGCAGACGCACAGGCTTTTGCGTTGACAACTACATCGTCAAAAATTTCATCAAATTTTCCCATATTAATCCGACCTTTCTTAAAATTATCTCATCAGAAAAACAAATTATGAACAAAAAACCGATTTGTTCAATATATGACAATTTCACTTCCGTATGCAATCACATATGTCGTATTATAACACCGTTGACAGCATTAATCAACTGTGTTATTGACCATAAAACTGCATTATCCCGGACTTTCTTTGAATAAGTTCATCAAAACGGTCAATGTATTCGTACGGATATTTAAAATTGAATATTCTTTCAAGATAATCGGGATTGTTGCGTTTCAGTTTTGTAACACCGCCCGAACCACAGGCAAGGATTGTGTGGGTTTCGTCCATAACATAAACATTGTACAGGCTTTCAAAGCCTCTTTTTGACCAGCCGACATTTTCAAGATTACCGACCATTCTGCTCTGGCGATACATATAGTACGGAATGTACTCGTTTTGTCCGAGAATATTCTGCGTGTATGCAAGCATTTCTCTTGCATCTCTCGCCTGTTGCAAATCAAGCGTTACTCCCTCGGTTGTAAGACGGGACGCTCTTTTCATGCACAGCGTGTGAACCGTAATGCATTCGGCATTCAGCCTTACGATTGAATCAAGTGAATTTTTAAAGCTTTCGGGAGTATCTGTCGGCAAGCCTGCAATGAGGTCTGTGTTGATATTATCAAAGCCGCATTTTCTTGCAAGCTCAAAAGCGTCAAAAAACTGCTGAGCAGTATGCTTTCTTCCGATAGTTTTCAGTACCTCATCGTTTACAGTCTGCGGATTTATGCTGATTCGGTCAACTTTATTTTCTTTTAAAGCAAAAAGTTTTGCAATGTCAATTGTATCGGGGCGACCTGCCTCGACAGTAAATTCACGACAGGTTGACATATCAAAGCTTTTGTTTACTGTTCTAAGAACCGTATCAAGCTGTTCGGCACTCAGAGTAGTGGGAGTGCCGCCGCCGAAATATACGGTTTCAAGCCTTAAACCAAGCTTGTTTGCAATTTCGGCTGTCTGTTTAATTTCTTCGCACAATAGCTTTGTGTACGGTTCAATCAGCTTTTCAGCCCTTTCGATCGACGCCATTACAAACGAGCAATAACTGCACCTTGACGGACAAAAAGGGATTCCGACATAAAGACTGAACGATTCGGGTTTTGAAAGTTCAAGAATTTTTCGTTCGTTATGCTCGGTTTCCCTTGACAATGCTATTTTTTCGTTGCTGACAAAAAAGTCTTTCTCAAACTTTTTTACAGCCTGTTCTTCATTTGATTCTTCGGCAAGTCGTCTTAAAAGCTTTACAGGACGAACTCCCGTAAGTATTCCCCACGGCTGTGTAAGTCCCGTAAAATCACAAAGGAGTTTGTACAAAAGCTGTGCCGAAACAAGCTCGTTGTCATCATCCGTAAGCTTTTTCACAGCTGTTTCGGACTTATTAAAAGAGCCGATATTCACCGAAATTGTGATTTTATCCGAAACCTCCGTATAGATATACGGAGGCTGTGGTTCTGAAAAATCTCTTATTACCGTTATTTTTTCATTTGGAAAGAAAAGCCTTGTAAGATTTTCAAGTTCAAAATGAAAATTGTGATTTTTTACATATAAATTCATATTAAAGAATCCTCATCAGCGGATTGTATTTTCTCTCGTGGTCAAGGGTTGTTGTCGGTCCGTGACCGGGAATTACACGATAATCACCCTCAAGATTTTTAAGCTTTCTGATTGACTTTGCCATTTCTGCATCGTCACCTGTGGGAAGGTCTGTTCTGCCGTATGATTCGCAGAAAAGAGTATCTCCCGAAATGATTGTGTCATCAAAAATATATGAACCGCAACCGCTTGTATGTCCCGGCGTGGTGATATATTTGATTTCAGTGTTGCCGAGCATGAAATTGTCACCGTCTTTAAGCAGAATATCGGCTGAGAACGGTTTGAGTGAAAGTCTGTGCTTTTCGGTAAGATTGAGTGCAGGGTTGCTGAGAAATTCGTTATTCTTCTCGCCCGTAACAATTTTTGCGTCAAACTTTTCCGCAAGCTGTTTTGCATAGCTTATGTGATCGTAGTGACCGTGTGTAAGAATTACATATTCAAGCTTTCCGCCGTTTTTCTCAATTTCAGAATTAAGTTCTTCATTCGGTGCGCCCGGATCGGTTACAGCCATTTTGCCTGTTTTTCTGTCTGTAAGCAAACAACAGTTTGTCATAAGAACCGTAACATTAAAAACTTTTACATCTATCATATTTTCAAATCCTTTGTGTTGATTTCAATAGTAACGGGACCGTCATTCACAAGCGAAACCTTCATATCGGCACCGAAAATTCCCTTTTCAACACGCTCAATTCCGTTATCGTGCATTTTTTTGCAGAAATATTCGTAGAGCGGATCGGCTGTGTCAGGTCTTGCGGCAGCCATAAAGTTAGGGCGTCTGCCGTGTGAGCAGTCGGCGCAGAGGGTAAAGTTTGAAATTACAAGCACCGAACCGTTTACATCGGCAAGAGCAAGATTCATTTTATCATTTTCATCCGTAAAGATTCTCAGACCTGCAATTTTTGCGGCAAGTGCGTCCGCCTCTTTTTCGGTGTCACCGTTTTCAACTCCGAGAAGAATAAGAAAACCCGTACCGATTTCGCCCACGGTTTTTGAATCAACTTCAACCTTGGCCTTGGTAACTCTTTGTAAAATCGCTTTCATAAATTATAACCTCAATTACAGTCTTTTTACTTCGATTGTTCCGTTGATGTCGGAAAGCTTTGAAATTACACCACGGAGGTGATTTCTGCCCATTACATCAATTGTTGCGGTAACTACGGCAGTGCCGTTGCCGGCCTCTCTTGAATTAAGCGAATGTATAAAAATGTGCATATCCGAAAGCTTGATTGTAACATCTGCAAGAAGTCCTGTTCTGTCGGTTGCGGTGATCTGGAGCGTACTTCTGAACGCCTCTCCTACCTCGTCCTCCCAGTAACAGCTTACCCATCTTTCGGGTTCTTCACTTTTACTGATATCTTTCGGCACATTTGTACAATGTCTTTTGTGAATTGAAACGCCGTAGCCCCTTGTAATATAGCCGATAATATCGTCACCCGGCAGAGGATTACAGCACTTTGAAAATTTCACAAGAACATCGTCTGCACCCTCAATTACAACGCCTGCGGATGCCTTCGGTCGCTTTACGGGTGCTTGCGGAACATCAATTTCTTCAATATCTGACGCATATGCTTTCTGATATTCTTCTTTGAGCCTTGGCATTATCTTCCAAAGCTGAATACCGCCGTAGCCTACTGCGGCATAGAAATCATCCATGGAATTATACTGCTTTTTAATCATCAGTTTCTGAAGAAAATCGGGATATTCTTCTTCGGAAAGATTGATGCCGTGGCGCTTGAACTCCTTGTCAAGCATCTGCCTGCCTTCGGCAATATTTTCATCACGCTTTTCATGCTTATACCATGAGCGGATTTTTGATTTTGCCGATGCGGTTTTACAGATATCAACCCATCCCCTGTTTGGGTGTTCCTCTTTCTGGGTGATAATTTCGCAGATATCGCCTGTTTTAAGCTTATAGTCAATCGGAACGATCTTTCCGTTGATTTTTGCGCCGACCATTCTGTGACCTACCTGTGTATGAATAAGATAAGCCATATCAATCGGAGTTGAACCCTGCGGAAGATTGAACACATCACCTCTCGGGCTGAACACATAAACATCGTTTTCCGTAAAATCGTTTCTGATATTCTTTGCGATGTCGGTAACATCTTCTGCCTCAAGCTGATCAAGAATCATATCCTTGACCTTTTTGATGTTCTCCTCCATTTTGTCATTATTTTTGCCGCCTGCGCCCATTCCAAGCTTATACTTCCAATGGGCGGCAATTCCGTATTCGGCGGTGTAATGCATTTCCCATGTTCTTATCTGAATTTCAAAAGGAATTGCGTTTTTGTCGAGTACGGTTGTATGGAGCGACTGGTACATATTCGGCTTAGGCATTGATATATAGTCCTTGAAGCGGTTAGGGATAGGCTTAAATATATCATGCACTACACCGAGAACATTGTAGCAATCGGATACTGTATCAACGATTACACGCACGGCAAAAATGTCAAAAATCTGATCCATTGTTTTGCCCTGCATATATGTTTTGCGGTAAATACTGTTAATACTCTTTACTCGACCGCTGATATACACACCGGGGATTGTACCCTCGGTTTTTGCGAGAATCTGATTCTTGATGGATTCAATAAACTTGTCACGACCCTCTTCGGTCATAAGAAGATCATCTTCGATTTCCTTATAGCCGATTGGATCAAGGTACTGAAGAGAACGATCCTCAAGCTCATCTTTTATGGTTTTAATACCGAGCCGATGAGCAATCGGAGCAAACACCTGCATATTTTCAAGTGATTTATCTCTTCTTTTTTGTTCCGGCATACAATTCATTGTACGCATATTATGAAGCCTGTCGGCAAGCTTGATGATAATTACACGGATATCATCAGCCATTGCGATAAGCATTTTTCTTATATTTTCAGCCTGTTGCTGTTCACGGGTTGAGTACGGAATTTTTGAAATTTTTGTAACACCGTCAATCAGCTTGGCAACATCCGCACCGAAAAGCTTTGTAACCTCTTCAAGTGTGACTCCTGTGTCCTCTACTGTGTCATGAAGCAATGCACCGCAGACGGAATCGGTATCCATACCGAGCTCTGCAACAATACAGGCTACTGAAACGGGATGAAGAATGTACGGAATTCCCGATACTCTGCGCTGGTCACCGTGAGCTTTTTCGGCAAATTTATATGCCTTTTCGATTTTATCCATATCGTAAGTGTTGGCAGCAGATGCGGAAAGAATCTTTTTCAGTTCCGTAAAATCCTGATAGTGTGCAACATTTGAAAATTTACCCATCAGAATACCTCCCTTAATTTCTTGATAATCGGGGCTGATTCAAGGTCAACCCTGCCGTTTACGGGCAGGACTGAAATTTTTGAGGCTTTCATTCCCTCCGAAATTTCGATAAGCCTGAGCTCTCTCATGGCCTCAAGTATCACTTTAATTTTACCAAAAGACAGCCTGTTGTCAAGCATGTGAGCCAAAGTTGCGGTTTCAAAAGCGTAACCGCCGTTGCTTTTCAGATATCTGTAAAGCAATGCAAAATCATTTCTGTCGGGCATTAAATCCGAAAGCTGTGAGCGGTCAAGCTGTATTCCTCTGCAAAAATCCTCGTAATTTGTACGGCTGTCAAGGAGCTTTTCGGTATCGCAGTCCGATGATTTTATATCTTTGACAATTACGGAAACAGACACATTTCCGTTGAACTCATTGCGGTCAAGATTTACTGCAAGATCAAGTGTTTCACCGATTTTATACGGAAATTCTTCGGTTGATGTAAAGAATTTCATCGCAGTAATCTGTATGTTATTGCGGGACAGAGTGAGTCTTAAATGCCTGTTCGCCGAAAGCGGAGTAATGTTCTTCAATGTCATATTGTACAAACCGAAAACAGGCGTCGGATTGCCGGCACCGTAGGGCTGCATAAGCGACAGAGAATCAATCAAATCAAGGTTTATGTATGCCGGATTGAGCTTGCACTCAATGTTGATTTTATCATACGGCATCTTGCCGAAATTGTCGGCAAATTCGTTTATTTTCCTGCGAAAAGCAGGGATATTCTCAGAATCAAGAGAAAGCCCGACAGCCATAGGATGACCGCCTCTGTGTGTGAGAAGATCCGAACAGGCAAAAACAGCGTCACAAAGAGGAAATCCCTCTACACTTCTGCCCGAGCCCTTTGCAATATCACCGAGTTTTGAAATGACGATTGCCGGCTTGCCGTAAGCCTCTTTGACTTTGGCGGCAATAAGTCCGATTACGCCCTGATGCCAGTTTTCACCGTCAATTACTATGATTTTATCATTGACAAGCGACGGTTTTCTGCGGATTATTCCGTCAATTTTTTCAAGAATATCACGCTCAATCTCTTGCCTTTCGGAGTTGTCAACGCAGAGCTGCGATGAAATTTCAGCCGCCTCATCATAATCTTCCGTAAGAAGAAGCGATACTGATTTTTCGGACAAACCGAGTCGTCCTACTGCATTTATTCTCGGGACAATTGTAAATGACACATTTGTTGAAGATACGGTTTTTCCCGTAAGACCGGAATTTTTGATAAGCGCCTGCAGTCCGGGACGGTCGGTATTTGTAATGCTTTCAAGTCCGTGTTTGACAAATACTCGGTTTTCATCCTTCAACTCAACAACATCACCGATTGTGCCGATGCTCAAAAGGTCGGAATAGTTGTCGAGCAAGGTGGTTGTGTCGCAGTATTCGCCCTCAAGCGCCATAATCAGCTTGAATGCAACGCCCACCCCTGAAAGATTTTTGAATTTGCTTTTGCAGTCCTCTCTGTGCAAGTCAACTACGGCACAAGCCTTTGGCAACTCGCCTGACGGCATATGGTGGTCTGTGACTACGGTATCAATTCCGAGTGAGCTTGCGTATGCAACCTCTTGTGCTGCCGCAATTCCGTTATCAACCGTAATTATGAGTTTTATTCCACGCTCATTGAGTTTGTCAACAGCGTTTTTGTTCACTCCGTAGCCCTCGGTTTCACGGGACGGAATATAGTACATTGCATTTGCGTCAATTGTTTCAAGGTAAGAATATAAAAGTGCTGTTGAGGTGACACCATCGGCATCATAATCACCGTAAACACAAATCGGTTCACCGCAATCAAGCGCCTTGTTAATGCGTTCAACAGCCTTATCCATATCTTTTATTTCAAACGGATCGGCAATGAAAGAATCGTTGTAAAGAAAGCTTTCAATTTCATCTTTCGTTGTAATATTCCGTATCTGAAGCAGCATTGCAACAATTGCAGGCAGCTCATAGCGGGACTGAATCTCCCCCGCCTTAGTTTTATCAAGTTTTGCAACCGACCACAGCTTCAAAATGCCGCTCCCTTTCATTTATATAGTTAATTTATATTAGTTGTTATACCTTTCAAGCATTGATTCTGCGTGTTTAAGTGCGGCATCGGTTATGTCAACACCGCCGATTATTCGTGCAAGTTCGCCTGCTCTGCCGTTATGGTCAAGGATGGTTACATTTGTAAATGTTCTTCCCTTTTCAACCTGTTTGCGGATAAGATAGTGATAATCCGCAAGAGCTGCGATTTGTGCCTGATGTGTCACGCAGAGAACCTGACTGCTTTTGCTGACTTCACGCAGTTTTAAGCCGACCTTTTCTGCCGCTGACCCCGAAATACCTGTGTCAACCTCATCAAAAATGAGGGTATCAACCGTATCCGTGCTTGCGAGAACTGTTTTAATTGCAAGCATCATTCTTGAAAGCTCACCGCCCGATGCGATTTTTGCAACAGGGCGAGGTGTTTCACCCGGGTTTGCGGAGATGAGCAGTTCCATTTTATCCGTACCCTTTGAATTTGGTTCGCACTTTTCAAAGTACGGAACAAGCTCAACATTCGGCATATTCAAAAATGCCATTTCGGATTTTACTTTTGTTGCAAAGGTTTTTGCGGTTTTTCTGCGGAGAGTACCGAGTTTTTCGGCAGCCGCAAGCATTTTTTCTTCGCTTTCTCTGCATTTTTCCGCAAGCTCGTCACGGTTGCGGTCATAGTTCATAAGTTCGTCAAGTCTTGCCTGATATTTTTCGGCAAGGTCCGAAAGCTCGTCTGACGGACAATTATATTTTCTTGTAAGACGATTGATAAGGTCAAGCCTTTCTTCAACTTCTTCAAGCCTTTGCGGATCGGATTCAAGCGAATCAATAGCGTCGGAAATGCTGTCGCAACAATCCTTTAAATTGTAATATGCATCTGTAAGCGTATTTGCAATTTCTTCATATTCAGCATTATATGATGACGCTTTTTGAAGGGCAGTTGATGCAGAATCGACCGATTCAAGACCGCCGCCATAGTTTTCGTCACCGTCAAGAGCCATTTTAGCATCATTGAGCAGAGAAAAGATTTTCTCAAAGCTCATAAGAGCTGTTCTTTCGCTCTCAAGCTCCTGTTCTTCGCCCTGCTTAACATCGGATTCTGTGAGTTCATTCACCTGATATGAAAGCAAATCAATTTCTTTCAATCTTTCACTTTCGTCCGAATCGGCTGAATTTAATTTCTTTTTGAGAATTTTATATTCATCATAACATTTTTTATAATCAGTCAAAAGCTTTTCGCAACCGCCGAAACGGTCAATATAATCAATATGAGTTTCAGGAGAGAAAAGTTCGTAGCTTTCATGCTGACCGTGAATGTTTATAAGGTGCTTTGAAAGTTCTTTGAGCATTGAAACCGTTGCAGGCTTTCCGTTGATTTTACAACTGCTCTTGCCGTTTCTGTTGAGAGTTCTCTGCAAAATGAGTGTTCCCTCGTCATCGGAAAAGCCGAGTTCATCAAGCTTTTCAACAATGCTTTGGTTAATATCGTCAAATTGAGCGCTTACAAAGGCTGAATCAGCCTCGGTGCGAATAATTTCCTTTGATGTCCGCTGTCCCATAATTGCATTGATTGCGTCAATTATTATACTTTTACCTGCACCTGTTTCACCTGTGAGGACATTAAGACCGTTTTCAAAATCTATTGAAGTTTTTTCAATCACGGCAATGTTTTCTATATACAAAGTTCTGAGCATTTCAATCAGTCCTGTCAAATAAGCTTTTTGAGTTCTTCGGTAAGCGACACCGCAAGGTCGGCTGTTCGGCAGGCAATGAAGATTGTATCGTCACCTGCAATTGTTCCGACAACAGACGGATAGTCGGCTGAATCGAGTGCGGCACAAACTGCCTGTGCCATACCGCTGAGGGTTTTTATTACAACAAGATTCTGTGCTACATCTATTGAATTTACCGAAGTGCTGAAAAGATTTGAAAAATTGGTACGGATATCGGTTGAACTGCGAGATGCAGAAACATAGCGATATTTTCCGTCACTTCCGAGAGTTTTAACAAGGCGTAAATCCTTGATATCTCTTGAAATTGTAGCCTGTGTCGCCTTGAAACCTTCCTCACGAAGTCGGGTAAGCAATTCGTCCTGTGTTTCAATGGGATGTTCGGCTATAATATCAAGAATTCGTGCGTGTCGCCCTGTTTTCATCAAAAATCCCTCTCTTTCAGTTTTTCATTGAGCAGTTTATAAAAATTGCGGTTGTGGAGTAACGCAAGTTTAAGCTTTAAATCGGATTTGCGGATTACAACCCTGTCGGTTGCAAGGACAGGAACATTTTTTTCACCGTCAATTGTCAGCACACAACAGCATTCTTCGGGGATTTTCACATGAACCGAAAGCTCCGATTCTCCGCTGAAAAGTACGGAACGGGAAAATAATGAATGGGGACAAACGGGAGTCATAAGAATACATTCCATTTTAGGTGCGAGGATAGGTCCGCCTGCCGACAATGAATAAGCGGTTGAGCCTGTCGGAGTTGCAAAAAGCAGACCGTCCGCTCTGTATTTTGAAATTTCGTCACCGTCAAGACTCAGGTGCAAATCAATTGTTTTTGAAAGCTGACCTCTTGCGACAACGGCATCGTTTACTGCAAGATAATGCTTTGAACCGTCCTCTTTTATGACCTCAACATCAAGCAAAATTCTCTCCTCTGTTGCGTAATCACCCGTAATAAGCCGTTCAAGCTGTTCATATTCGTGCGGTTCAACATCTGCGGCAAAACCGAGTCTGCCGACATTCACACCGATAAGCTGTTTATCGGCTTTTGCGGCATATTTTGCGGCATGGATAATCGTTCCGTCACCGCCTACTGTAATTGCCATATCGCAGTATTCAAAAAGCTCCGTAATATTTTTTGAATAATGAATGTGGATTCCCTTAAAATACTGACTGCATTCCTCAATCATAGCAATTTCTGCATTTTTATCAAGAAGAAAAAGAGAAATCTTTTTTGCATATTTAATTGCCCGTTCTTTTGAAAGATTGACCACTAATGCAAATTTCATAAAAGCACCTGCTCATTTTTTGTCAAGAGCGGCATGTGAATTTTCAACAAGCTGCTCGGGTGTTACATCTGTGTATGACTTTGGATCATCACTCTTGCGAAGATGGATAAGGTATTCTATATTGCCCTCGGGACCTTTGATTGGTGAATAGTCGAGATTAAGTACATCAAAGCCGTTTTCAAGGCAAAAATCAAATATTTTTCTGACAACCTCAACATGGACGGCAGGATCACGAACTACGCCCTTTTTGCCCACCTTTTCCCTGCCTGCCTCAAACTGCGGTTTGATTAGGCAGACAGCCTGTGCGTTTTCGCTCATAAGCTGTCTTGCAACAGGCAGAATCAGCTTTAATGAAATAAATGAAACATCAACCGAGAAAAAGTCAATTTCATCGGGAACCTGCTCCCTTGTAACCTTTCTCATATTGGTGCGTTCAAGATTGACAACACGGGGATCGTTGCGAAGCTTCCATGCAAGCTGACCGTAACCGACATCAATTGAATACACCTTTTTTGCACCGTTTTGGAGCATACAATCGGTAAAGCCGCCTGTAGAAGCACCGATATCCATTGTTATCTTATCTTTTAAATCAAAGTCAAAATTGTCTATGGCCTTTTCAAGTTTTAAACCGCCACGGCTGACATATTTCTGTGTGTTGCCTCTTACTTCAATTTTAACATTTTCATCATAAGAAGTTCCGCACTTGTCGGCTTTCTGATTGTCAACATAAACCTGTCCCGACATTATAATCGCCTTAGCCTTTTCACGGCTGTCGGTAAAGCCCTTTTCATATACAAGAATATCAAGTCTTTTTTTCATCCTAATTCTTTTCCTTTAAATTTTTGGTAATGGTATTTACCATTCCGTCATCATCGAGTTTCAGTTCATGAAGAGCCTCGCTGACAGACATCTGCTTGACAAATTTGTCATTAATAGCCTTTATATGATAATCTCCGCAGAACTGTGTGCAACAGAGTAAATCGGAGAAATTTCTCGCAATACCACCGTTTTTGATGCCCTCTTCAAAAAACCATACATTATCGAAATCTGCCGCAAAATCAACGGCATTTTCGTCAATCGGTTTAATTCTGCAAAGTTTTAATATGCAAATCTCAACGCCCTGTTTTGCAAGGGTTTCCTTGGCTTTGCAGGCATAAGAGAAAAGTCTTCCGTAGGTTATAAGAAGATTTTTACAATTCGGATTTCCGTAAACATCGTAAGAAAGATTTTCTTCACCGAAATCATCGGGCCTGTAAAGCTCTCCGCCACGGGGATAACGCACAACAGCGAGGCTGTCGCAAATGTAAATTGCGGTTGAAAGAGATTTTCTCATACCGTCAAAATATGCCGGAGAAAAAATTGTTGTGTTCGGAATGGTGTTGAGTATCGAAACATCAAACACACCCTGATGAGTTTCACCGTCATCACCAACAATTCCCGCACGGTCAACCCCGATTACGAGGTGAAGCTTTCCGAGAGCCGCATCATGCAAAAGCTGGTCATAGGCTCTCTGAAGAAATGTTGAATACACGGCAAAAACAGGTCGCATACCCTTTGCGGCAAGTCCGCATCCAAAAGTTACTGCGTGTTCTTCAGCAATACCGACATCAAAAAATCTTTCCTTAAAAAGCCTTGAAAATTCGGTAAGTCCCGTTCCTCCTGACATTGCGGCTGTAATTGCGCAAATCTTTTTATCATTCTCGGCAAATTCGCACATAGTCTTTCCGAACTCAGCCGAAAATCCCTTGTGACTTGAAAGCGGTTCGCCCGAATCAATATCGAACCTGCCTATTCCGTGAAATCCGCCCGGATTGTCCTCGGCAGGCTGATAGCCTTTGCCTTTTTTGGTAACAACATGAACAAGAACGGGAGAATTCACCTTTTTTGCACACTCAAACGCATTTTCAAGCTCATCAATGTTGTGTCCGTCAATAGGTCCGAGATAGGTAAAACCGAAGCAGTCAAAAAGAGTGTTTTTGTACACAAGATTTTTAAGTTTAGACTTTCCTCCCTGAAGAAATCTTTTCAGAGGTTTTCCGATAAGCGGAATGTGTAAAAGAATTTTTTCCGTAATTTTCTTGACTCGCATATACCACGGCTGAATTCTTACCGTTGTAAGGTAGCGTGACAATGCGCCTACATTCGGTGAAATGGACATTTTGTTATCATTGAGAACAACAATAAAGTTCTTGTTGAATCTGCCTGAGTTGTTCATTCCCTCAAAAGCAAGTCCACCCGTAAATGAACCGTCACCAATCACGGCAACGGTGTAGCTTTGGTCGCCCATAAGGTGTTTTGCTCTTGCAATTCCGTATGCGGCTGATATTGATGTACTGCTGTGACCTGTGTTAAAATCGTCGTATTTGCTCTCGGCACGCTTCGGAAAGCCTGAAATTCCGCCTTTTTGGCGGATTGTGTCAAACTGCTCGTAGCGTCCCGTCAACAGCTTGTGGGTATATGCCTGATGTCCGACATCCCATACAATGCTGTCTTTCGGAAGATTAAAGCTACGCTCAAGAGCAACGGTAAGTTCAACAACACCGAGGTTCGGTGAAAGATGTCCTCCGTTTACAGACACGGTTTCAACGAGCTTTTCCCTTATTTCGGTACACAGCTTTTCAAGCTGTTCGTCATTAAGCTTTTTGACATCATGCGGTGATTTAATTTTAGAAAGCAGTTCATACTCACCCATAATTTATTTCCTATCCGTATAATTAATATTTGCAAAGAATTATTTATTTCTCTTTGCAAGCTTGTAAGCAAATTCTTCAAGCTCTTTTGTATCACCGTCAAAGCCATGAAGTGCGTTAACAGCTTTTTCGGTAAGTTCATCAACAAGCTCACGGCACTTTTCAATTCCGAGAAGTGAAACATATGTTGATTTACTGTTTTCTGCGTCACTGCCTACAGGCTTGCCGAGTTCCTCATCGGAGGAGGTTACATCGAGAATATCGTCCTGAATTTGGAACGCAATACCGATGCATTCGCCGAATTCAGAGGCGGCTTTAATTTGCTTATCGTTTGCACCTGCGCTTATACAGCCCAGTTCACAAGCTGCTTTGATAAGACAGGCTGTTTTTTTGTAGTCCATTTCACGAAGGACTTCAATCGGAGCGTTTGTGTTTTCGCTCATAAGGTCAATCACCTGACCGCCTATCATTCCTGTCGCACCTGCGTATTTTGAAAGTACGGAAACACCTCTGCAACACGCAGAAGTTCCGCAGATTTTTACTGTTTTTTCGTTTGTAAGGGTTTCAAAGGCAAGCGTCAGAAGGGCGTCACCTGCAAGCAATGCGATATCTTCGCCGAATACCTTGTGGTTTGACGGTTTGCCTCTTCTGAGGTCATCGTTGTCCATACACGGCAAATCATCGTGAATGAGAGAATATGTGTGAATCATTTCAACTGCACAGGCAAATGCCTTTGCAGACTCTTCACTTCCGCCGCAAAGGCTGTTAAACGAGAACACAAGATACGGACGGACACGCTTTCCGCCTGCCTCAAGGCTGTAAGCCATTGCGTCAATCAGCTTTTTTTCACGGCAATCCGTACTCGGCAGACAGCTCTTTAAAGCGTTTTCAATATTTTTTGCATAATCTTCAGTCATTGTCATCACCCTTTGAAAGCTTTGAAATTCTCTCGTTTATATCAATAATTTTACCCTTGCATTGTTCAAGCTGTTTCATACAATAAGCAAGGAGTTCACACGCTTTTGCGTACTCCTCCATTGTCTGTTCGAGAGTAAGTTCACCGCTCTCCATTTTTGAAACCGTTTTTTCAAGCAGTTCGTTTGCCTGCTCAAAAGTCAAATTTTTATTTTCCATTGGTTTTTACCTCTGTACCTGCATATTCAAGCAGTCTTTGCATACGGTGATTTGCACCGCTTCGGCTGATTGGGGTTGAAAGATTCTGTCCCAAATCACGAAGTGACATATCGGGATTTTCAAGCCTTAAATATGCGATTTCACGCAAGTCCTCGGGCAAAGAATCAATTCCGACTGTCTTTTTTATATGTTCGATTGCACTGAGCTGTTTTGCAGACGCTGTTGCGATTTTTCCGATATTCGCAACCTCGCCGTTAATTCTGCGGTTCACATTGTTGCGAACCTGCTTTATTGCCTTTGTACCCATAATTTCCATTGATCTTATCGGTGAGCCTATGTAGGTAAGCAAGTCACAAATCTGCTCGCTCTCCTTAAAATAGACAATGTAACTGCCGCTGCGGACAACCGTTTTTGGAATAAGGGTACATTCGGTTATTTCGGAAAGAATCTTGCACAAATCCTGAGAAAGATTTTTGTGCGGAACACAGAATTCAAGATGATAGCTTTTCATGGGATCGGATACCGAACCGCAGCTAAGAAAAACACCACGCAAAAACGATTGCGAAAGTTCTTCGCTTGAAAGATTTGCCCTGTTGACACGCAAAGTAATCTGACCGTCCGTATGACCGAAATCTTCAAAAATACGCTTGCAATCGTTTCCGTCAACCACAATTATTTTGTAAAGATGGCTGTCGCTTGATTTTGTTCGCAAAGCCGATTGTTTTTCAATTATCGGCATATATAAATTCTGCAAAAGAAATATAAGACGATTTCCCGCATAATTGCTTTCTGTTGTGAAGGTTATTTTGTTCGGAGAAAAATTTCTGCTGAATAAAAGCATTCCGTAAAGCTCCGCTTTGAGAGCCTCACGGTCAAACTGTTCAACCGAACAAATTTCTTTTTTTACATCCGAGGAAAATGACATTTCTGCACCTTACCTGTCAATATCTCTGTGCTGAATAACACACCTATAGCCTTTTTCACGAAAGTGGTCGTTCAGCTGCATTGCGATTGTAACACTTCTGTGCTTGCCGCCCGTACAACCTATGCCGACAACAAGCTCGCTTTTGCCCTCTTTGAGATAGAGCGGTACGGAAAAATCGAGCATACTCAAAAGTCGCTTTAAAAATTCGGTTGTTTCTTCACTTTCAAGAACATAGTCACGCACATCTTTGTCAAGTCCTGTAAGATGTTTGAGTTCGGGAATGTAAAAAGGATTAGGCAGACAACGCACATCCATAATGAGATCTGCCTCAAGCGGAATTCCGTATTTGAAACCGAACGACATAAATGTCAGCGTAATGCTTTGTGAAGTGTCTTCCATGAACATTGACATAATTCGCTCTCGGAGCTGTTTGTTTGACATATATGTAGTGTCAATGTTATAATCGGCTGTTCTTTTAATAGGCAAAAGAAGCTCCCTTTCAAGCTCAACGGCAGACAGTACCGAACCGTCCTTGAGTTTATCCGAAAGAGGATGTCTTCTTCTTGTTTCCTTATAACGAACAACGAGCCTGTCCGTCATTGCGTCAAAGAACAAGACCTTTACATTTTCGTAATGCATTTTGAAGTGTTCAATCTGAGAACACATTTCCTCAAATTTTTCGTTACCTCTTACATCGACAACAACCGCAACCCTCTTCATTGAGTCATCTTCAGATTTGAGGCAAAGCCGATAGAGTGTTGACAACAGACTTGACGGAAGATTGTCAACACAATAATAACCGATGTCTTCAAGCACATGAAGAGCGCCTGTTTTGCCTGCACCCGACATTCCCGTAATGATTACAAATTCCATAAAATTACACCTTTTTTTGCTTTATAGAAAAATAAGTTCACATTCAAGCTTGTAGCCTGTTTCATTTTCAACAGTTTTCTGAATTTCCGACACAAGCTGTTTTACATCGTCAGCCGTAGCCTTTGATTTGTTGATGATAAATCCTGCGTGCTTTTCGCTGACCTGAGCACCGCCGACTGTTTTGCCCTTGAGTCCGCATTGCTCAATGAGCGCACCTGCAAACGCACCCTCGGGTCTTTTGAACACACTGCCTGCGCTCGGATATTCAAGCGGCTGTTTTGTTGAACGGCGGTTCATATAATCGTTCATTCTGTTCTGAATTTCTTCGGGATCATCTTTTTTAAGTTTGAATACCGCACCTGTGATTATGCAACCGTTTTTGCGGTAAACGCTTGTTCTGTAGCCAAACTCGAGATTCTCCGCCTCTGTTCTGCCGATATCGCCGTTCTGTGTGATGTGAGAAACGCTGTATACAACATCTTTCATTTCACCGCCGTATGCACCTGCGTTCATAAACAAAGCACCGCCGACTGTTCCCGGAATTCCCCATGCAAATTCAAGTCCCGAAAGTCCGCATTTTTGGGCAAACTTACACAGACTTCCCAAAGCCGCACCGGCGCCGCAATAGATTGTTGTATCGTCAATTAATGAAATATTCCTGAAATCACCGTCAAGACGGAGAACCGTGCCGTGGATTCCCTCATCCGGAACCAGAACATTACTGCCATTGCCGAGAAGAATATACTTCTCCTTGCAGACATCGCATTCCTTTAAAATTTTTATCAGCTGAGAAAGATTTGTCACCTTTATGTAAACATCTGCTTTTCCGCCGATTTTAAATGAAGTGTGTCTGCTCATCGGTTCAAATCGTCTTGCGTCACAATCAAGCTTTTGAGCACAATTATATATAATATCGGTAGTGTCCATTCAATTACCCTCCGTTTTTAGTTTAGAATATGAAATTTCTGTTCCCTGTATTCCGTTACAAAGCGGAATTATTCCCATGTATCAACAATAACCTTTGGTGACGGCGGAAGATCCTCAACAGCCATTCCGAGATTTTTGAGAAGTTCTCTTGCGGCATTATAGCCCATTTTCTTCTGTCTGTTATTCATGGCGGCAACCTCTATGATTACGGCAAGGTTACGGCCGGGCTTTACGGGAATTGTAAGAGTCGGCACTTCGACACCGAGAATCTTCATGTATTCGTTGTCAAGTCCCATTCTGTCATAAACCTTTGCGCTGTCCCATTGTTCAAGGTTGATTACCATATCAATCTTTTCCTGCAGCTTGATAGCGCCCATACCGAAAAGTTTTCTGGCATTGATAATTCCGATACCTCGAAGCTCAATGAAGTGACGGATATTCTCGGGCGACTGGCCATAGAGTGTAGTCTGGGCAGTTCTTCTGATTTCTACGGCATCATCGGCAACAAGGCGGTGACCGCGCTTAATAAGCTCAATTGCGGTTTCACTCTTACCGACGCCGCTGTCACCCGTAAGCAGACAGCCTTCGCCGTACACTTCAACAAGAACGCCGTGACGGGTGATTCTCGGAGCAAGCTCTTTGTTAAGATATTGTACAAGTGACGCAGTAAGATCCGATGTACTCTGCGGGGTACTGAAAATAGACACCTTGTGCAGCTTTGCACTTTCGAGAATTGCGTTTGACGGTTCAATATCACGGCAGATTATTACAGCCGGAGGACCAAAGCTGAAAATGGAGTCAATAACCATTTTCTGAGCCTCCGGACCGTATCTGCCGAGATATGAGAACTCTGTATTACCGAGAACCTGAATTCGCTTGTTGTCAAAGAATTCAAGATAACCCGTAAGCTCAAGTCCCGGTCTGTTGATTTCAACAGTCGATATGTTAGTTTCCTTGTAATTTTCAGCGACATAAACTTCGGTGAGGTTCAATGCTTCTGCAATTTGCGACAGCGGAACAGAAAATTCAACAGACATAAATCATCGTCCTATCCTAAATATTTATTACCTTTCACAAATCAGAGCAACCGCTCTGCCGCCTAACAGGCAGATGTATGCTCTCAGGCTATATACTTATTGCTATTATACACCATAACGCAGTTTTGATAAAGTCTTTTTGTGAATTATTTTTCAATTTTTAATAAAATTTTCTCATTTTTCTGTTACTGTTTTAACAATGTCTGCTTTTAATTCTTTATCGGAACTAATATAACAAATACTCAAATAGCCGTTGTTTTTACCCTTAAAATTATTGAATATGGATAAAGATGTCACGGAAAGGTTGTTATTATTATTCTTCAACAGAACAATGTGTTCTTTAACTTTTTTCAGTGCGTTTTTATCTTTTGAAAAAAGTTGCAAAGTTTTTGTATCCGAAAGGGCAGTATAGGTCAAAGGTGAAATTGCGGTTTCTTTTGAAATATAGCCAATATCGGTTTTGAGAGTTTTTTCTCCGAGATTTGAGTCGATAAGATACAATTCAAGCTTTGAAAGCGTCAGCGCAGGGATATAGTCTTTCTTTGCCGATATTACGGCTTTTTCAAGGCTGTCAGCCTCAACCGAAACACTTTGCACATCCTCGCTGTTCTCAAGCAGATAGAAATTATATATGGTTTTGCCGGATTTATTTTCAGCGGTAACAGTCTGTACCAGTGATGAGGTGTCAATTCGGTTTGAATTTGAGCAGCCGCCTAAAATCAGAACAATTGCCATAATCGGCAGTAAAAATAATTTTTTATTCATAAAGCTTTCTCCGATATACAAAAAGATAGATTATAGGAATCAGAAGTGCGGAAATAAAATTGAGTACAGTCATAAAAATATTGTTCAGCAATAATTCTTTTATCGCATTATAACTATCTGCACAAACAAACAAAACAAACATTATAAGCGCAATTATAGAAACAAAAACAAGCGTTCTTTTTGAAGATGTATTTACAATGCAGTTTGAAACGCTGATAAGGACAGCCGTTACAAAAACAAAAATACAGGCAGTTACTACGGCAAGGTAAAAGCTGTCAAAGCCTTTCATATCACCGAAATAAGCGGTTTTTGACAATAGCTGAACAGAAAACGGTTGCTGTGCAGAATATGCACCGATAACAAAATCGGTAAAAAACAAAGTCAACATTAATGTGCCGAATATAATAAGAGTTGTAATTACAGGTTGTTTTATTGACAGATTTTTGGTGCTTGTGGAATTGAATCCAAAAATGACAGGCAGAAACGCAAAGATTAAACAGTCTGCAACATTGCTCCGAATATTTGAAAAATCGGGTGTAACAAAGGTGCTGTTAGGTGCAAATTCAAAAGATTTTATATTTCCGAAAAATATCACGGCAAAAGCAATTATGAGAAATGCAAGCACAAAAATGCTGACTCTTGAAAGCGGATTTATCCCCTTTGACGCACCGTAAACACAAATGCAAAGTATCAGAAAAGCAATCACCTTTGTGTCAACATCGGGATTAACTCCCGAAACAAACATATCGCAAAATCTAATCAGAAAAGAAACGGTTATCACGGTGAAATACATACAATAATATGAAGAAACAAAGAAAAAGCCCGTTTGCGATGTGTTTTTTGCAAAGGCTGAAAAATCAAGCCTTGTTCTGTGCTTTATCGAATAAAAAGGAACAAAGCACAACAGCGTGAAAAATATTCCGAATCCGATTGACGCAAGACTTGAAAAAATATTGTCGCTCTGCAAAAAGCTCCGCCCCATTAACAATATCGGAAGCACAGAACATACAAACAGCGAAAGCATAAGTCTTTTTGACGGAAAAGTTACATTTGATTGCATTACATCTCCTCCGTTTCGGGGAATTTCTGAACCTTGATTGTGTGCTTTGAAAGCCTTTTCCAATCTGCTCTGACAAAGACATCACGCATACTCCGCCACGAGAACGGTGCAAGCGATGACATATACGGCACGCCGATTGATGTTTTGGAACACATATTAACAAGCACTCCGCAGGTGAGCAGAACTATTCCCCACAAGCCGAACATTCCGCCTGCGATAACGCAGAAAAATCTCAACACCATAATAGGCGGATAGAGTGCGAATGTGACATAACTGCAAATTGCCGCAGTTGCAACAACCATAAGAGTTGACGAGCTGATTATGCCTGCGCTGACGGCACTTTCACCGATTACAAGCGCCCCGACAATGCTGACAGCGTGTCCGAGCGGCTTTGGAATACGCAGTCCGGCCTCTCTCATGACTTCATAGATAAAGGTTATGAGAATAACTTCAAGTGTTACGGGTAAGGGTGTTTGCGACAAAGAATCGGATGTTTTCACGAGCAATCCGGTCGGAAAATATTCGGGATGAAACTGTGCAAAAGCTGTGTATATTCCCGGCAAAAATACGGCTATAAGGAACGAAATATACTTTAAAATCCGTATAAATGCCGCATAATACGGGCGGTTTGAATAATCATCAACGCTTTGAAATTCTTCTGCAAAAAGGTGCGGAATGATTATCACCGACGGTGTTCCGTCAATCAGAATTGCCACTCTGCCCTCCGACAGCTTTCCGCAGACCGTATCCGGTCTTTCGGAAATCCCGATACCCGAAAAAAGTGATTTTGAATTGTTGTCTTCAAGATAACTGCTTAAATATCCCGACGCAAGAATCATTTTCAGGTTGCAGTTTTCAAGCCGTTCTCTGATTGCTTTAAGGATTTGCTTTGACACGCTGTTTTGAAGATAACAAATCATCATCTGCGTGTTTGAACTGTATCCGCTTGTTACGGTTTCAAAAACAAGGTCGGGACTTTTGATTCTTCGTCTTATTAAAGTCATATTGATTCTCAGCGGTTCTGTAAAACCTTCTCTGCAGCCTCTCTGCACTACCTCACTTTCGGGTTCCGAAACACTTCTGAATGAAAAGCCCTGTGCTCCGATTGCAAGCATACGACTGCAACCGTCAACAACAAGCAGGGCAAAACCTGATGTTGAAAAGCTAATTGCCTCGTCAATTGTCGTGAACTCGACAATTTCACTTGATGTCAGCACGGTATTTTTTATAAGGTCAAAAACCTTATCGGGAGATTGGCAGTCAAAATAATAATCGAGCAGAGGATTGATTACCGACAATGCAAGCGTGTCCTTTCCGCACATTCCCTCAATTGTGATTATTGCGGATTTTATACTGCATTGTCCCTTTAGATTCATTTCACGAACCGTAAAGTCTGCCGAATTTTTGAACATTTTCTTTAGAGTTGAAATATTTTCTTTTAATGAATTATACATTTAATCACCGTCTTAATATATCTGCTTTTTATTTTGCGGTATATCGGCTCAAATTATGCAAATATTAGTAACGGTGATGTTATGTTAATTTCAATAATCAGAACAATTTTGCTCTATGCCTTTGTCATTCTGGCAGTCAGGTTAATGGGAAAGCGACAGATGAGCGATATGCAGCCGAGCGAGCTTGTAATCACAATGATAGTGTCGGATATCGCATCAATTCCTATGCAGAACACATCTCAACCGCTGTTGAGCGGAGTTATTCCCGTTGCAATTCTCGTTGCACTTGAAATTACCGCAAGCATTATTATGATGAAGTGGAGCGGTTTCAGAAGTCTTGTGTGCGGAAAACCCGTTATAGTAATTAAAGACGGAAGGATTCTGCAATCGGCTATGAAAAAGCTGCGGCTTACTACAGAAGATTTGAGCGTCAGATTAAGACAACAGGGTATTTTTTCAATCGAAGATGTTCAATACTGCATTGTTGAAACAAACGGTGAGGTGAGCGTTCTTGAAAAGCCTGAGAAGAGAAAGCCGTCTGCCGAGGATTTTGGGTTAAAAATTAAGGACAATAAAATTGAAACCGTAGTTGTCAGCAACGGAAAAATTCTTGAAAATTCGCTTAATTTATGTGAAAAAGAAAAGGGTTATGTTAAAAATATTCTGCAAAAGAAAAATATTAAACAGAGCAATGTTTTTCTGATGACTCTTGACGCACTCGGAAATTACAACATTATAAAGAAGGAATAACAATATGAAAAGAATTTACATTGCACTTTCACTTGTTCTGGCGGCACTATGCTTTGCATCTGTTGAAACAGGATTTATTTCGGGCAAAACTGATTCATTCATTGCAAAAATTGAATGTGCCGACAGACTGATGAGCAGACTTGAATTTGAAGATGCGCTCAAAATTTGTGAAGAAACCGAGAAAGAATGGTATGACAACGCAAAATTGATTGACACCATGCTCATTCACGATTATGTTGACAATATCGGATTAAGCATTTCGAGAATGACCGCATTTGCACAAAAACAGAACCGTGATATGTACTTTGCCGAAAGCGTTCAGGCAAAAAAAGAACTCGCCTCCATTAAAGAAAGCGAGTTTCCGTTAGTTGAAAATATTTTGTAATTCTTACACAGAATTATTCTTTTTAATTTTGGAATTGATAAATTCAACCAGTCGGAATATGAGGAAAACGGCGGCATTGACTATTACAACGCTTGCACCTGTCGGGGTATCGCATGAATATGACACGCACATACCGACAAAGAAACAACAGAGTGAAAGCACACCCGAACAGAGAATTACCGACTTGAATTTTTTACAGACTCTCATGGAAGAAAGCGCGGGGAAAATTATAAGTGCGGAAATAAGCAGAGTTCCCATAATTCTCATACCGATTACAATTGTGAGAGCCGTAAGTAGAGCAATTACCGTGTTATAAACGCCTGTTTTAAGACCTGTTGCCCTTGAAAATGTTTCGTCAAAGGTTACGGCAAAAATCTTGTTGTAGAACAAGATGAATATTACGATTACAACAAGTGCAAGGATTCCGCACATAATTGCATCGGCTGTTGTAGTGGCAAGAATACTGCCGAAAAGGTATGAGTTGAGATCGGTATTTACGCCCGATACACTGACAAATACAACACCTATGGCAAGCGCCGTACTTGAAATTATTGCGATTGCCGCATCGCCGTTGATTTTACTATTCTCGGAAAGTCTTAAAAGCAGGAATGCCGCAATAATGATTACAGGAACAGCAACTTCAAGCGGTGCAAGATTTAGTGCCGCCGCTACTGCAAGCGCACCGAAGCCCACATGAGATAATCCGTCACCGATCATTGAATACCGTTTGAGAACGAGCGTTACACCGAGCAGTGCCGCACACAAAGAAACCAGCGTGCCGACAATGAATGCTCTGACTATAAAATTGTATGAAAACATTTCAAAAATCATATCAAACATTTTTAGCACCTCCGTGAACTCTGTGCTGACATTCATCACACGGGCAATCGCTGAGAATAAAGCGTTTGCCGGCATCCGAATGCAGATACTGATGTGCCGTACCGTAGAAATACCAATTCTTTGCAAGGTGCAGAATTTTTGAGGCATTGCTCACGGCTGAATTCACATCGTGAGAAACCATAATAATCGTGATTCCGCTTTCATTCAACTTTTTGATGAGAGCGTACATATCAGCCATTGCCATCGGATCAAGTCCCGTTACAGGCTCGTCAAGAATAATCAGTTTGTGAGTTGCACACAATGCACGGGCGAGCATAACACGCTGTCGCTGACCGCCCGAAAGCTCTCTGAAACATTTTTTGCGTAAATCATAAATGCCAGTGAGCTTCATATTCTCGGCGGCAGTTTTTTTCTGCTCCTTTGAATAGAAAAAGGTGTGTTTTTTATTAAGGCAGCCCGAAAGCACCACCTCTTGCACCGACGCAGGAAAGTCACGCTGAATATCGCTTGACTGCGGAAGGTAGCCGATTTCATTCTGTTTTAGTCCGTCACTATAGGTAATCGAACCGCTCAATGGCTTTAAAAGTCCGAGAAGTGCTTTCATGAGAGTAGTTTTGCCCGAACCGTTTTCACCAACTATACAGATATAATCCTTTTCTTTTATATCAACCGAAATATCATTGACAACGGTTTTGCCTTCATAACCGAGCGAGGCATTTTCAATTTTAATAAGCGACATCAGTATAACGCCTCCTTTAGTGCTTCAAGATTTTGTTCCATAACAGAAATATAAGTTGCACCGTTTTCAAAATCATCCTTTGTGACATTGTGACATGAAGAAAACTGCATCGTCTTTGCAGAAGAATCTTCAGAGATAATCCGAGCAATTTTGCCGCTTGAAAGCTCAAGATAGAATACAACGGGTATATTGTGTTCTCTTGTAAAATCAATCAGATGAGAAACAACGGCTGTACTCGGCTCGGTTTCATGACTGCAACCCGGGAATGCACATTCATATCCAAGGTTGTAGTCGCTTACAAAATATAGAAACGGAAATCTGTCGCCGAAAACAAGCGTATCACGCTTTTTGTTATTTGCAACTTCGGTAAATTTCTTATCAAGATTGTCAAGCTGTGAAATGTAATTTGTTTTTCTGTCATTGTAATATTTAGAGTTTTTACTGTCAACTGACATCAACTCATCTGCGATTGAGGCAGACATACGCTCCGCATTTCTGATTGAAGTCCAGACATGCTCGTCATACTCCTCCCCTTCCTCGTGATCGTGACCTTCGTCATCATCATCCATATCTTCATGGCTGTCGTGTTCATGGTCATGATCCATAGACTGTTCGTGTCTGAGAGGAACATACTCCATCATCTTCATCACTTTTACATCTTTATTTTCAATTGACGAAAGAACTCCGTCAACCCATTCGTCGCTTTCACCGCCGTTGCAGATAAAAATATCGCAATTTTCAATTGCTGTAATATCTGACGGTTTTGGTTCATAACTGTGCGGATCGCTTCCCGGCGAAAGCAACAAGCGGATATCAACTTTATCGCCTGCAAGCTGTCTTACAAAATCATAGTAAGGAAAAATCGTTGTTACTACGCTGATTTTGCCGTCAGACTTCCTGACATTTTCAGTTCTGTCACAAGCGGAAATTAATAACAAGCCGCAAATTATCACGGCAGAAAGAAAAATTGAAACAAGTTTTTTCATATATCACTCCAAATAACGCTTAAAAAGTCTTAATACACAAAAGGGATTGCATAAAACATCTTTATGCAACCCCTTTATAATTATTTGCAGAATCGGATAGATTTATCCGAAGGCTGTTTTATGCAGCTTTAGCGGCAAGCTTCTTTGCCTTTTTATGACGCTGCCACATAACCCAAAGCGGACCTGCGATACAGATTGAAGAATAACAACCTGATATGATACCGATAATCATCGGAAGAGCAAAGCCCTGAACAGATGTGATATTGAACGCACAGGCAACAGCATAAACAACAAGAATAGCCGAAAGTGTTGTTACAGAAGTCATAATTGTTCTCTTAATACACTTTGTACAGCTGAGGTTGAATATCTTGCCAACATCTGTTTTGCTTCCGACAAGCTTCTTTTCCTCACGAACACGGTCATAGATAACAATTGTATCGTTAAGCGAATAACCGAGAATCATAAGAACAACTGCGATGAAGCTTGCGTCAATCGGCATCTGGAAGATTACATACATAAAGTAAATCATTGCAACATCGTGGAAGAGGGCTACGAGAGCCATAACACCTGCCGAAAGACCGCCGATTTTCTTAAATCTGATTGTTACATAAAGAACCATAAGCACGGCTGCAATTGCAACAGCAGTAAGACACTTGAGAAGGAAGCTGAAACCCATTGAAGCATCAACTGAATTTGATTCAAGACATTTGAAGTTATTGTCCGGATACTTCTTCTGAAGGTCTGATTCAAGGTTCTTCTGAATATCGGTTTTGATTGAATCGTTACCCGAGAACTGAACTGTTACCGTTGTGCCGCTGTCGCCCATAAGATCCTGAGCATATGTAGTAGTGATTCTGTCCTCTGTTGTTTCAACCTGAATAAAATCAGTAAGTTCAGACTGATTGATTTCACCGCTATAGCTGAATTTAAGAGTTGCACCGCCTGAGAACTGAATGTCAAGCTGTGTACCAAAAATAAAGTTGCAGATGATACCGATAATAATAATTGCAAGAGAAATTCCGAAGAAAATCTTTTTGTGACCTACAAAGTCAATAATCTTGCGGCCTCTGTTATACTTTTCGGCAAATTCCCCATCTGTAAGGGGGGCATTTGAAACTGCCTTTGTCTGAGTTTTATCAGTCATTCTTAGCACCTCCAAACAACCATTTTTTACGCAGGAACTTAAAGCCTGCAACACTTCTGAGCATAATTCTTGTACAGAATACACCCATGATAAAGTTAGCGATTACGCCTACAAGAAGTGTGTAACCGAATGAGTAGATAGTACCTGTTGTAGACTCACCGAAGATGATTGAGAGAATATTTGCAGGACCAAATACAAGCATAAGGATAATTGATACGATAATAACGGTCATATTACCGTCAACGATAGCGGAAAGTGAATTCTTTGTACCCCTTTCAAGAGCACCGTCAAGAGTTCTTCCTGCCTTAAGTTCTTCCTTGATACGCTCGGCAGTAATAACATTACAGTCAACACCCATACCGATTGAAAGGATAAGACCCGCAATACCCGGGAGCGTCATTGTAAATGAAGAGAATACAGGGAAGTAACCTGATACAGCCGCAATGGCAAGACCCATCTGACCGAGAAGTGAGATAACTGCAACAAAACCGGGCAAACGGTAGAAGAGAATCATAATGATTGCAATAATGATAAATGCGATAACACCCGCATATGCCATTGCAACAAGTGAGTTCTCACCGAGGGTTGCGCTGATTGTGCCGTAGTTTGATGTTTCAAGCTGGAACGGAAGAGCACCTGCATTAATTTTTGATGCAAGGTCCTGAGCCTCTTTAGCTGTGAAACTGCCCGAAATAACAGCATTGCCGTCAGTAATTTCAGCATCAACCTTAGGAGCTGAAAGCATAATATCATCCATCCAGATTGAAACCTGCTGGTTGAGATATTCTTTGGTGATGTTACCGAAAAGCTCTTTACCGTTCTTGTCACCGCTGCTCTTCAGCTTAAGCTGAACTACATAGGAATTTTTACCTGTGGTCTTGTCTGTTGTCATACCTGCTGTTGCACTTTCAACATAAGAACCGTCCATAAGGATTGTCTTAGCTGTGTCGCCCGAAGGAGTTTTGTAAACATACTCGCCGTTTGAATCAACATCTGTTGTTTCATGACCGTCTCCGGGACGGAAAGTAAGCTGTGCCGTTGAAGAAATCTCTTCGATTGCCTCAATTGCGTTCTGGTCGGAATCTTCCTTCCATGGGAAACGAACAATGATTCTGTCGCTTTTTGCATCCGCATAAAGCTCATAATCTGTGATACCCTGAGATACCATTCTTAATTCAATGATTGACTTTGCAGACTCAAGCTGCTCGTCAGTTGCGTCAACATCTCCTGCCGGTTTGAATGTTGCTTCAACACCGCCACGGATGTCAATTCCCCATCGTATATCGCTGATGCCCTTTAATACTGTTGTTTTGTTATCGCCGGTGTAGTAGGAAATACCAAAAATCGCAGTAAACGAAAAGGCAAGTATCAGCAAAGCTACGACAAAGAATACAGGCTTTGGAACTCTTTTCATGCCTTTGAAACCTCCGTTAAATAATTGGCTGTGATTTTATTTTGCTCAAAAGTCAAAATAACTCTGTCACGAACATCCAATCACAGACCGTAACAGAGTTATTATAGAATTTTTTTAGGAAAATGTCAATGGATACGGAAATATTTAATAAAAAAAGAATTGAATTTATCAAAAAATACATTCTAATGTCATAAACTGCATACAAAATTCTTCCAAAATCCAACCGACAAACCAAATTTTCAAATGATGATTACTTGTTCAGAATCTTTTCGCAAGCTGCAAGCCTTGCACAGGTACAAAAAACATCCATAGCAACCTCAAGCTCGTTGTTCGGAGGGAAGGTCGGTGCAATTCTGATGTTGGAATCCTTTGGATCAATTCCGAGCGGATATGTTGCACCTGCACCTGTAAGAACAACTCCTGCCTCCTTACAGAGAGCGACTGTTCTCTTTGCCGTGCCCTCAAAAACATCAACGCTTACAAAGTAACCGCCGTGCGGCTTTTTCCATGATGCGATATCAGCAGGCGCAAGTTCTTTGTCGAGAGTATTAAGAACAATCTCGAATTTTGGTTTAAGGACAGACTTGTGCTTTTCCATATGTTTAAGCACGCCGTCATAATCCTTGAAGAATCTTACATGACGGAGCATATTAAGCTTATCATAGCTGATGATTTCGTAGTTATATCTTTCACGGAGAACCTTGAGGTTGTTCTCAGATGCAGCCATTGCGGCTACACCTGCACCGGGGAAAGTAATCTTTGATGTTGAGCAGAAAAGAATCGGGAGATCTTCATTACCTGTCTTTTTGCATTCATCCATAATGTTGAGCAAAACATCAGGTGTGTCGCTGATTTCATGGATGCAGTAAGCATTATCCCACATAATTCTGAAATCCTTAGCGGCAGGCTTTAAAGCGGCAAAACGCTTAACAACCTCATCGCTGTATGTGATGCCGGCAGGGTTTGAATATTTCGGAACGCACCAAATACCCTTGATTGAGTCATCCTCAGAAACGAGTCTTTCAACCATATCCATATCGGGACCGTTGTCGTCCATCGGAATCGGAATAAGCTCAAAGCCGTAATACTGAGTAATGCCGAAATGACGGTCATAACCCGGTACCGGACAGAGGAATTTTCTGTTCTTTACTTCATACCATGGTTTGCAGCCCTCAACAGCGGGAGCTGTCATAAAGCATGAAATTGTATCAAACATCATATTAAGGCTTGAAGAACCGCCTACAATAACATTCTCTGCATCTACACCGAGAATATCCGCAAAAAGCTTTCTGCACTCTGTAATACCGTTGAGAAGTCCGTAGTTGCGACAATCCATCTTATCCTCACCGATAAAATCGGATTTGCTGTTGATTGTATCGAGCATAGGCAATGAAAGATCAAGCTGTTCTTTGCCGGGCTTACCTCTTGCCATATTGAGGTTAAGTCCCATACCTTTAATCTCCTCAAATCTCTTTACGAGATTGCCATACTCTTTTTCAAGTTCCTGCTTACTCAAGTCAAGATAACCCATTTTGAATAACTCCTTAAAATATTATTGCAAATGTAATTTAAATTTCTAATATATTTTACTCTATTCGCCAAAGAAATGCAAGATGTTTTTTGCAATCTTGCATTTTTATTTTCACAAAAAAGAACAGACCTGCAACAGTCATTTTTGGTGAAAGTTTGCAAGTCTGTGATTTTGTGTTATTTTTATCGAGAATGTGTAGTTTTGTGCCAAAGCACAAAATTGGGATTAATAATACTGGTAGTAGTAATAACCTTTCTTTCTTCTCTTTGAATCATAAGTACAACCTACCTCAATCAGACCGAGTACGGTTGAATCGGCAAGCTTTACGCTGTCAAGAAGGTGCTGAAGGTCACCGTGAGTTGTTGAGCGTTCACGAACAACTACAACAAAGCCGGCAATCATATCCTTGAGAAGCAGAGCGTCGGCAACCACACCGATAGGAGGCGTATCAAAAATTACATAATCATAATCTCTGACAAACTGCTCATAAAGTTCCTGAAATCTGGTACTGCACATAAGCTCAGAGGGGTTTGGCGCAACCGTACCTGCCGGAAGAATGTCAAGATTCGGAAGAACATCATGCTTAACAGCCTCGTCAATTTCAATCATTTTACCGATTACATTGGTAAGTCCCTTTTTATTGTCAAGCTTAAAAATGTTGTGAACATTAGGACGGCGAAGGTCGCAGTCGATAAGGAGAACTCGTTTTTCCATTTTTGAAAAGGAAATTGCAAGATTTGCGGAAACGGTGCTCTTGCCCTCACCCTTTGAGTAACTGGTTACGGCAAAGCATTTTTTTTCTTTTGCAGAAAGCGAGAACATAATATTAGTTCTTGCGGCCTTATACGACTCAACAATTGCAAACTTGCTCTTATCGGAAAGAGAAAAATTCTGTCCGTTATTTTTTTTATCGTCTTTCTTTTTAAATAATTTAAAATCAGAAGCCATAGTTCCTCCTTAACCCTGGTTCTCAAAGTCGGGAATTTCGGCAAATATAGGAATACCGTAGATATCCTGAATATCGTCCTCAGACTTGATTGTTGTGTCGATAAGTTCAATAAGAATAGAAATAAGGCAGGAAGCAATTAATCCGATTGCGGCACCTATAAGCATATTCTTTGTGTTACTCGGTGCATACGGAGCCGAAGGAACCTTCGCCTGACGAAGTGTTCCGATCTGACCGTAGCTGAATTTTGAATTATAAACCTCAGCCGCTTTTTCGGCAAGCTGATTTGCAACATTGGCACACTTCTGTGCGTCTGTACCGTCCACTGTAATTGTGATAAAGAAAGTACCGTCGGCTACATCAACATTAACCGTGCAGCCGTCATAGAGTGCTGTCATCTCATCGGAATTTTTAAAGAGTGTAACACAGATTTCAGCAAGATTTGCAGAGGCGGAAATATCAGCAGGATATATCTTCTGGTTCTCCTCATTGGTTGTCTTTTTGGCAGTATCATCGTCAGCCTTTGAAGGTGTCGTACTCTTGGTGTCGGCATTGGCATTTGCTCGCTGTGACGAACTGTAGTTCTGTACATAAATCATGGTAGATGTGCTGTACATCGGTGCAATTACAAAGCGTGAATACATAAAGAACAGCAGTCCCATTACAACAGTAGCAAGAATAATAAACTTTATTCTGTGCAAAAGGACGCCGACAATTCGCTGAATGGTTACATTCTTTGCCATTTATATAGCCCCTTTAATTCATATTAAGTATTAAGAAAACATACCGTAAAGCAAAAAAGGTGTTTTTACGGCACTGATTTACATATTTATATTTCATTATATCTTATGTATTCTCAGCAATAATTCTATCATAGAATATTGATTGAAATAATTTCTTTAATATTATACAAATTTTTCATTGTCGGATTCTTTAATAGCAAAAATAAAGGAAGCCGTAAAGACTTCCTTTATCATAGTTTATTAAGTTACGGTTATCAGCCTACAACATTAAGAAGTACGCCGGCTGCAACTGCTGAACCGATTACACCTGCAACATTCGGGCCCATAGCGTGCATGAGGAGGAAGTTGCCGGGATTTTCAGCCTGACCAACCTTCTGAGATACACGGGCAGCCATCGGAACGGCGGATACGCCTGCTGAACCGATGAGCGGGTTAACCTTACCGCCTGTTGCCTTGTACATAATCTTACCGAAAAGTACACCGAATGCAGTACCCATACAGAACGCAAGAAGACCGAGAACGATAATCTTGATTGTGTCAAGAGTAAGGAAGTTCTGACCGGATGCGGTTGCACCTACAGTTGTACCAAGGAAGATTGTGATAATATTCATAAGCTCGTTCTGAGCTGTTTTGCTGAGTCTTTCAACAACGCCGGACTCCTTAAAGAGGTTACCGAGCATAAGCATACCAACGAGCGGAGCTGCGTCGGGAAGGAAGATTGCGATGATAATAACAACAATTACCGGGAACATAATCTTCTCAAGCTTTGAAACAGGACGAAGCTGCTCCATAACTACGGAACGCTCTTTTTTGGTTGTGAGCGCCTTCATAATAGGCGGCTGAATAATCGGCACAAGAGCCATATATGAATATGCGGCAATTGCGATTGAACCGAGAAGATGCGGAGCAAGCTTTGTTGTTACATAAATAGCCGTAGGACCGTCGGCACCGCCGATGATACCGATAGCACCTGCCTCTGCCTCTGTAAAGCCGAGGAAAATAGCACCTGTAAATGTTAAAAAGATACCAATCTGTGCGGCAGCACCGAGAATAAGGCTCTTCGGGTTAGAGATGAGCGGACCGAAGTCAGTCATACAACCGATGCCGAGGAAGATAAGAGGCGGATAAATGCCGAGCTTAACACCCTGATAGAGGTAATAAAGAAGTCCGCCGTATGTCGGATTCTCAATATAAGTTACTCCGTCAATCACCGTTTTGGCGTGTCCCGACACCGCAACATTCTGTGCGGTACATTGAGCCTCTGTCAAAAGCTGTGTTGTAGGCGGAGCCATAATGCTCGGATAAAGATTAACAAGCAGCATACCGAATGCGATAGGAAGGAGCAAAAGCGGCTCATACTGCTTTTTGATTGCAAGGTAAAGCAAAACGATTGAAATACCAATCATTACATAGTTCTGCCAGTTAAGAGTTAACAGACCCGAGTCTTCAAAGATACCGACAACGGCATCTACAAAGCCTTGTAAAATTTCCATTAGATAACATCCTTTCCCTTAAAACTTTGCCTTAAAACGGGCGGGTATTATCAAGTACACCGGCTTTTGCCCATGCGGAACGACCGCCGTCTGATGACTTTTTAATACTCTTGATTCTTGCTTTTTCAGAAGAGCCGTACATAGTGGCAACTGCTGCGGAAATTACGGCAACAACCTCATCGGAAACACCGTCTGTCTGAGCAGGAGCAACAGGAGCGGCAACAACGGGAGCAGGAGTTTCTGCTACGGTTTCAGCCTTTTTCTCTTTGCTCTTTTTGCCGGCATTTTGAGCTTTCTGAATAATTGCGCCGTAAATCTTGATTATGAAAATCAAGAGAATCAGCATTGCGAATACAACAACAAAACCTGTAAGAACAACTTTTGCAGAGGCAATACCTTTTTCGGCAAGGGAAAGCTCCTCTTTAGCCAATAAAGCTACATCGGAAAGATTCATAAAACAACCCCCATATTTGTCATTTGCATATAGGAATATTATACTTTATTCCCGAAACATTTTCAATAACAAATATGGGGCGAATAATTTTTTGGCGATATTACCAATTTATTTATTTGCGAGCCTGTTTATTTGTGAATTAAAGCTTTGCAATTTTATCGTTATTTGTCGTTACAGAATTATACATATTAATCCGTTACAGCCGTCATTGATAATTTTTTCAACTGTCTCCCCTATCCGCCTTCTGGCATCGGCAGGCATTCTGTACAGCTTGTTGTGAAGTCCCTCGTTAACGAGTTCGTGAACTGATTTTCCGAATATGTTACTCTCCCAGATTTTTTCCGGATTTTCGTCAAATTCTCTGAGAAGATAAGACACAAGCTCTTCGGACTGCTGTTCCGAACCGACAATCGGAGTTACCTCCGTCTGCGTAAAAATCTTCATCATATGAATTGACGGTGCGCTTGCTCTCAGCTTGATACCGTATTTTCCGCTCTGCTTAATAATCTGCGGTTCGTCAAGGGTAAGTTCGTCAATTGTCGGCATAACAATTCCGTAGCCCGTTTCCTGAACCTGTTCATAAGCCTGTGCAATCTTGTCGAATTCTTTTTGTTTTTGCGAAAGAGTCTTTATGCAGTTCAGAAGTTCGTACTCCTCGGTTATATCAAGCCCTGTTTCTTCCGAGATAACCTTGTAGAAAAGTTCGCTTTCGATAGATACGGCCATCTCCGCATATCCTTTTCCGAGGTCAAGACTCGTAACCTTTGCTGATGTGATGTACTCACATTGCTCAATATCAGAGATTATCTGCTGAATTTGCCTGATTTTCTCAATTTTTGCGGCATTTTTCTTTATTGAATCAAATACAACCGATTTCAGCCAATGGTCTTTATCGAGCTTTACAACCCATTTCGGAATGTCAACCTTGATTTCACGGATTGGAAATTCAAACAAAAGCTGTGCAAGTATCCTTTTGATTTCGGTTTCGTCAAGCTCCATACAGCTAACGGGAATTACGGGAACCTTGTATTCGGCGGTCATTTCGTTTGACAGGCGAATTGTTTCATCTGCCGTAGGGTCAACTGAATTCAGAAGTATAATGAACGGTTTATTGATTGCCTTCAGCTCATTAATTACTCTTTTTTCACTTTCAATATAATCTTCTCTCGGAATATCGCTGATTGTTCCGTCAGTAGTGATAACAAGACCGATTGTTGAATGGTCGGTAATTACCTTTTTAGTGCCTATTTCTGCGGCGTCATCAAAAGGAATCGCCTCGTTTGACCACGGAGTTTTTACCATTCTCGGTTCGTCCTCTTCGCTGTAACCGATTGCACTGTTTACAATATAGCCTACGCAGTCAATCATTCTCACATTGAGGGTTGTGTTGCCGCCGAGATTGATTTCAACGGATTCCTCGGGAATAAATTTGGGTTCTGTGGTCATTATGGTTCTTCCTGCCGCAGATTGAGGAAGCTCGTCAACGGTACGCCTGTAAACTGCCTCGTCACGGATATTGGGCAGAACAAGCGAATCCATAAACCTTTTTATAAATGTAGATTTTCCCGTTCTGACGGGACCGACTACTCCGATATAGACATCGCCATCGGTTCTTCGGGAAATATCCTGATAAACATTTCTCTCTTCCATTTTTTATACCTCCCTATATTCTCGGAATCAACAGCATTTTAGGTGCGTCGAGCACCTGATTTTCAGCCGAATTTTCCGAAAGCAGCAAATCAAGCTTTGTGTTGTGGGATTTAGCAATATCCCAGAGCTTTTCTCCCTTGTCGGCAAAGTATAATGTCAGCGCACAATTTTCGGGAGGTATAGGTTTATCCTCAAAAACATTTACATTTTTTACGGTGTTTACTCTGTTTTCCGAAAAAACAGCACCGCAGATTTTCAGCTCACAACGAATTTCTATGACATCATCCTCGGCAAGTCTGTAGCTTATACTTGCTGTCCTTGTACTGAAAATTTTGGCACAGGTGCAGTCTGTCTGCGGAATAATATGCTCATAATCGGCTGAACGCTCAATAAACACAGGCATATCTTCCCCGTTAAGCGCCAATATGCATATGTTGATTTTTCCGCTTATAACCATACCTCTGTCATCGTGTGAAGTCTCGGCAGTTATTTGTTCTGTGAAAATATCGAGAATTCGTGAGATTTTTCCGTCATCAATCTTAACGGACATTTTTTCCATATGAGGTTCATTAATCGGAACAACCTCGCCCGTAATTTTTAATTGTTCAAACTCCGGCAACGAGGAAAATTCTGTTGAGTAGGCGTCACATACAATTTCCTCCTCACGGGTTATATAGCCCTCCTCCGTAACGCAGAGCTTTACTTCAAGTATCACCGACGGCTTTTCGGAAAGCATATCATTTTTCAGTCTGATGTCATACGACATAACATCGCAGGAAACACAGTTGATTGTGTTTTCGTCAATTCCGTCACAATCTAAAATTTTGTTAAACGGCAACAGATAGTCAAGCTTTTCAACTTCTCCGCTCTCTGCGTTTGAAAGGTACAAAAGCTTGAGATTAAGTTCACCGTTGAGCATAAGCTTTCCCGTTACAGCCTTAGCGTCAATCACTCCGACGCTTACATCGCTGCGGAGAACAGATTCAATCTGCGGTTTTTCGCCTACCGAAATTTCTTCGCAAACAGAAAACTGCTCCTGACAGAACGATTTAAGATCGGCACAGGTAACGGTCTTTCGGTCGGTTTCAACATTATCGGAAGGCGTGAAAATGCTCGTCTGAGTTTTTGAAAATACCTTTGCATACAACGAAAACGCTCCGTGCATAACAAGTCTGCGGGGACTTAATGCCCTGCAGTTTATGTATTCCGGCTTGGTTTTTGTGATTATAACCGGATTGTCGGGAGCGTCTTTTACCGAAAAGTTCTGTGAAAAATTCACGCTTTGTTCGCAACAGCGCACGCTTTTCTTTATGCTTTCCACATACATCACATTCACCGTACAAAATCCGTCAATCTGAAGCTGACCTCCGGAAAGGGTTCTGCTCTGAATTTTGGGTGTGAGGGTACATTTCAGAATTTTTTCTATATCCGGACAATAATCGGGCAGAGTGAGGTCAACATCTGCAAGCTGTTCGGCAACCGTGTCAAGCACAGCCGACGGTGTGCAAAACGAGCGGTTTTCCTGATTAAACTCCATATTTTTCTCTCCTTTATGTTTTATAGTTCAATTATATTAGGGAGTGCGGAAAAATATTACCCGTAAGATTAATCATAATTTTATTTTAAAAAATAAGATGTGCAAAGTTTTTTGTAACTATGCACATCTTTGGCTCGAATTTATTGTAAACTATTACCAATAGCAAGATTTTGGAACAGTGTCCAAACATACGACTATTATTCCGGCTTGGTTTCCTTTTTGATTCCGTAAATTTTTCTCAAAATTGCCGATATGAATTTTGGTTTCTCAATAAGTACAACTTTCATAATTACCTCCGTACACAACAAATACTGACAACTACGAGTGCGCCTGCCGCAATGACGAGTACCCATTCACTCGGCAGAAGTGATGCACACAGCAGTCCCAGTCCAAAGCATACTGCAGATTTTATTCTCTGTGTGTAACAATTCACTGTATCACCCTATATCAGAATATACACAAAATCAAATTATGTGCAAAAGCGGTTGAATTATTTTTAAAATTGATATAAGATAAACTGAGAAAACAATTACGGAGAATTTTACAGACTATGAGAACACTTGAAATTAAAAAGAATGACGCAAATCAGCGACTCGATAAATTTTTGCAGAAAAGATTCAAAACTCTGCCAAAGTCGCTTATGTACAAATATATAAGGAAAAAGTGTATTAAGGTAAACGGCAAAAAGTGTGATATTCAGACCATGCTCAAAGAGGGCGATGTGCTTACCTTTTATATTAAGGACGAATTTTTTGAGGCATCGGAGCAAAAAAGCTATGAGTTCATGAAAGCACCGAAAACCTTTGACATTGTTTATGAGGATGAAAACCTTATACTTATAGATAAAAAGCCGGGCATAATCGTACACCCTGACAAGAATTATCACTTTGATTCACTTGTTGCAAGAGTTCAGCACTACCTCTATGACAAAGGTGAATACAATCCCGATGAAGAAAAAGCCTTTGCACCTGCACTTGTAAACAGAATTGACAGAAACACGGGCGGAATTGTTATTGCGGCTAAAAATGCCGACAGCCTGAGAATTTTAAACGCAAAAATGAAAACAAGAGAGCTTGAAAAATACTATCTCTGCCTTTTATACGGAAAGCCAAAAAAGGACAGTGACACACTTCACGGTTATATGACCAAGAATGAAAGTAAAAACAAGGTTACTGTTTTCAAAAATGAAGTTGAGGGTTCAAAAGAAATCAAGACAAAATATGAAATTCTTGACTTCAACGGCAAATTCAGCCTTGCCGAAGTTGAACTGCTGACGGGCAGAACTCATCAGATAAGAGCGCACATGGCATCAATCGGACATCCGCTTGTGGGCGATACAAAATACGGCAAAGGCAAAAAAGCACCCGACAGCATTAAGTATCAGGCGCTTTACAGCTATAAGCTGAAATTCAATTTTGAAACCGATGCAGGCATTCTTAATTACCTTAACGGCAAGGAATTTGAGGTAAACGATGTATGGTTTGCAAAAAACGGAAAGATAAATCTAGATAGATAAAGGCGGTCAATAACCGCCTTTTGTTTTGCAAAAACAAAAATAGTATTCTTATTTTATACACATAAACGCACTCATTGTGCCTCTGTGACCTTTGGTGGCACGGTGACTCCATAAGAGGTCGCTGTTGCAATTGGTGCAGACATCCGAAACTGTTATGTTTTCATTCTTTACACCTGAAGCAGTAAGAATCTGACGGTTGGTTTCTAAAAGGTCGACCATATATTTTCCGTTTCCTTTTTCAAAAACAAACTTTGAACTGTCAAGGTCTGCAAGATTCAGAAAATGTTCTGCACACGGATAGTCAACCTCATAGCAACAAACTGAAATTGCGGGACCGATTGCGGATTTGATATCGGCAGGGTTTGTGCCGTAAAGCTTAGTCATTTTCTCAACAACCTTTTCCCCTATTCTGCCGACAGTTCCCCTCCAGCCGGCATGGGCAAGTCCGATTGCCTTATTCTTTGTATCGACAAAAAACAGCGGTGTGCAGTCGGCATAGTAGGTTACGAGGGTTACTCCCTTTTCATTTGTAATCAAGGCGTCAACGCTCTCCATATCACGGGGCTTGTAGATACCTATGCCCTTTTCGGCAGATGTTACCGCTCTTACAACCGTGTGGTGATCCTGTGCCGAGGCTACAAGACTTTCATAGTCAAAGCCTGCACTTTTGCAGAATCTTTTGTAATTTTCGGTTACGCTGTCGGGATTGTCACCTCTGTTGAATGCCATATTCATTGATGTAAATTCACCCGTTGACACACCGCCGAGTCGGGTTGTGAATGCGTGATTGATGAAATTAATTTCTGATAAAGAATTATATGTAAGATACGGAACCGTATCAATGTTGTTGAGCTTCATTGTTTTTGAAAAAAATTTCATAAGTGTTCCTTCCATATTTTATAATAAGATTATTTTTAACCGATTAATTGCTTTGTCAATATTTTCCGACAAAATATTATGCTTGAAACACGGCTGAGTTAATGATATACTATATTCATTCAGAGGTGTTGATTATGAAAAAAAGTTTATTTGGCAAGAATATTCCTGTCAACTGTTCATATTGCGAATACAACGGAATTGAAAACGATATTATGTTCTGCAAAAAGTCAAAGCAAGTCAAGGACGGAAAATGCAGATCATTCAAGTATGACCCGTTGTTGCGTATGCCGAATGTCACGGTTTTTAAGACAGATTTTTCGGCAAAGGATTTTAAACTTTAATCCGCCGTATTTTTATTATACAGGAATGAATTTTGTTAATATTCCTTTTCAGAATTAAATTACACATTCAAAAGAAAAAGCTTTACCGTTTTTCGGTAAAGCTTTTAGTTTTGCAGTCTTTATAAATTTACGCCATCTGAAAATCACGAATATAGCTTGTGATAGCCTTTTCAATGATTTCCTTTGCCTTGTCAACACCGTCAGTTTCGGTTACCGAAGTAACCTTGTCAGCCTCAAGTGTTTTGTAAACCTGGAAAAAGTGCTGAATTTCTTCAAAATAGTGTTTCGGAAGTTCGCTGATGTCGCTGTAGCAATTGTAGTTGGGATCGTTAACGGGAACTGCAATAATTTTTTCGTCACAGCTGTCGTTATCAACCATATTGAGAACGCCGATAGGCTTGCATTCAACGAGCGTCATCGGCTGAATTGTTTCACTGCACAAAACAAGAACATCAAGCGGATCGCCGTCATCTGCAAAGGTTCTCGGAATAAAGCCGTAGTTGGCAGGATAGTGGGTTGATGTAAAAAGCACACGGTCAAGCTTGAGCATACCTGTTTCTTTGTCAAGCTCATACTTGTTTTTGCCGCCCTTTGAAATTTCGATTACTGCATAAAACTTGTCTTTTGTAATTCTCTTCGGAGAAATGTCGTGCCAAATGTTCATAATTTCTGTCACCCTTCTTAACCTTATTTTTTATATATCCTGTAATACCCTGTGAATCATTACGCTGTAATCTAATTATAAGAAACCTGTCAAACTTTGTCAAGGAATTTTTGTAATTTCAATCAAAATAGTTCAAAATAAATAATTCTCAGTCATAATTCTTCAAGGATTATGACCGAGTTTGATTATTTAAGTGTTTTCATAAACCTCTCGCCTGTGACCTATAGACAAAGCAAGAATAACAAGTTCTTCGTCTTCTATAAGGCAGAGCAGTCTGTAATCTCCGATACGATACCGCCATTGACCTTTGCGATTTGCCGTGAGAGCTTTTCCCTTTACTCTTGGATTTTCACACCCCGACAAATTCTTTTCAATCCACGCTTTAATCATCTTCATGGTATATCTGTCGAGTTTTTTAAATTCTTTTTCAAATCTCGGAGTGGTTCTTACAACATAACTCATATGTCAAGTTCCTTCCAAAAATCAGAGATTGGTCTGCTTTCTTCACCGCTCTTTTTGTATTCATCATAAGCGTCATCAAAAACGGCAAGGTCATATTCTTCTTCGATTTTTTCAAACAAAGCCTGTTTAAAAGCCTCTCCGAGTGATATTGAGTGCAACCGAGCATAGCTGTCTACTATTTTCTTTTCCTGTTCTGTTAATCTGATTGAGAATGCCATAATACTGACCTCCTTGTATAGTACATTGTACTACATTATTATTTCTTTGTCAATGAATTTTATTCGATAAAAGTAAAAGAACACGACAAAATCAATCTGCCGTGTTCAATGTTATTAAATTTACTTTCTCACATTTTCAACAATGACTTTTACAAACTGAATTATAAATGTCGGGATGAATGCAAGGAGGGCTATAAAGCCTGCCTGTGCGCCTGTGAGTGCGGTAACGCTGAAAAGCGGCTGCATAAACGGAACAAACAATACAAATGCGAGCAGTAATGTTCCGATAAAGAAAGCGCCTATGCTTGCCGTATTTGAAAAGAGTCCGAGTTTAAAGATTGAATGTGTACTTCTGCAATTAAAGCCGTGGAACAGTCTTGCAAGCGTGAGTGTTGCAAATGCCATTGTGCTTGCAACGGCAGGACTTGTCTGAAGTCCGATGTAGAATGAAATGAGCGTTACAACGGCAATCAAAGCACCCTGTCCGAGCATAAGAGCAGAAAAGCTTTTTGTGAGGATTCCCTGTTTCGGATCACGGGGTTTTTGTCTGAGCAAATCTTTTTCGGGCTTTTCCATACCGATTGCAATTGCGGGAAGTGAGTCTGTAAGAAGGTTAATAAACAGAAGGTGAACCGCCTCAAACGGTACGGGCAGAGCCATAATTGAACAGAACAACACGGCAAAAATGCCTGCCATATTACCCGAAAGCAAGAAAAGAATTGCATTTTTAATGTTGCGGTAAACATTTCGGCCGTTTGCAACCGCCTTGATAATTGTAGCAAAGTTATCATCCTGAAGAATCATAGATGCGGCGTCTTTTGAAACTTCGGTACCTGTGATACCCATTGCAACACCGATATCCGCTTTTTTGAGAGCGGGTGCGTCGTTTACACCGTCACCTGTCATGGAAACAATGTTGCCTTTTCTTTGCCAAGCCTCAACGATTCTGATTTTGTTTTCGGGAGAAACTCGTGCATAAACAGAAATTTTCTCAATTTTTTCGTCAAGCTCCTTATCGCTCATTGCGTCAAGCTCAAGACCTGTAACTGCGATGTCGCCGTCATTGAAAATACCAATCTGCTTTGCGATTGCACTTGCTGTGATTTTGTGGTCGCCCGTAATCATAACAGGCTTGATTCCTGCACGGATTGCATCGGCAACAGCCTGTTTTGACTCCTCTCTCGGAGGATCTATCATTGAAACAAGTCCGATGAATGTATAATCATTCTCTGTGTCAACCGTGAGAGCCTCATCAGATTCCTTATATGCAAAGGTGAGAACACGGAGTCCCTGTTCGGAATATTCACGGTTAACTCTTGAAATCTCAGCCTTATCTTCATCTGTAATCGGACGAATACCGTCTTTTGTTGCGATACTTACACAACGGTCAAGAATCGAATCAAGTGCACCCTTTGTGAGAATATGATTTACACCGTGCATTTTGTACTTTGTGCTCATCATCTTTCTGTCGGAATCAAACGGAACCTCCTCAACCCTTGTAAGAACATCACGAAGCACATTTTCGTCAAGTCCGATATGCTGAAATGTTTCAAGCAAAGCGTACTCGGTCGGGTCGCCTATTCCCTTTCCGTCAACGATACTCGAATCGTTGTTTAGAACCATATCGTAAAGGAGATGACGGTGGCTTTCAATATTAAGGTCAAGCTGATCCTCAAGAATACTTTCGCCGTTCACATAGATTTTCTGAACAGTCATTTTGTTCTGTGTGAGCGTACCCGTCTTATCGGAGCAGATTACAGACACACAACCGAGGCTTTCAACAGCTTTCAAATCCTTGATAACGGCATTTTCTTTTGCCATTTTTTGCGTACCCATTGCCTGAACAATTGTAACGATTGAGCCGAGTGCCTCAGGGATTGCGGCTACTGCAAGTGCAACGGCAAACATAAGAGAGTTGAGAACCGACATTCCGTTGAACATACTCAAGCCGAAAACTACTACACAGATTGCCATAATAATAACGGCAAGTCTGCTCGAAAATTTATCAAGGCTGAGCTGGAGGGGAGTTTTCTTGCTCTTTGCCTGATTCATAAGTGTAGCAATTTTACCGATTTCTGTGTTCATGCCTGTTTCCGTAACAACGACAATTGCTCTGCCGTATGTTACAAGGCTGCCCGAAAAGACCATATCAGTGCGGTCGGCAAGCGGAACTTCCTTTTCAATTGTCTCCACACTTTTGTCAATATTTGTAGATTCACCCGTGAGCGAGCTCTCATTTACCTGTAAAGAATAGTTATTTATTATTCTACCGTCTGCAACAACAAGGTCGCCTGCTTCAAGTACAACAATGTCGCCTGGAACGATGTTTTCTGAATCAATTTCAATTTTTCTTCCGTCACGGATTACCTTTGCCGAGGGTGACGAAAGTGATTTAAGGCTTTCAAGTGACTTTTCTGCCTTGACATGCTGAACCGTGCCGAGAATAGCATTGAGTGTGATTACCGCAAAAATTACAATTGCGCTTTCAACACTTCCCGAAAACATTGAGACGATTGCCGCAATGATAAGGATTATTACCATAAGGTCGGCAAACTGACTTAAAAACACCTGAAAAACAGATTTCTTTTTGCTTTCTTCAAGCACATTTTTTCCGTGTTTTTCAAGTAGGTTGTCAGCCTGTTGTGACGAAAGTCCTTCGCTTGTGACACCGAGCTTGTCAAGAGTTTCGCTCTCGGTCAACTGATACCAATTTTTCATAATTTTCTCCTCCGTTCGGTTGCAGAATACAGACAGACTGAAAAAGGCAAATAAAAAAGACCTTTATTGCAAGGTGCAACTCACCCTACAATAAAAGTCTTGTCCTTTAAGATATAACCGATACCGAAAACGGTATGTACTGACGATTAATATCACAGATTATCTGCGAACTACTCCCCTTTATCTGCAACCATTCTATCAAATTTATTCCTCATTGTCAACAGAATTTTCCGAAATTTTGTTGATATCATCATTTTCGGCAACAATTTCATCTGTGACAAGGTGTCTTTTGCGTTTTTTGGGTTTACTGCAGGTTGCAAATATTATGCCCAAAAATGCAAGAAAAGCACCGCTGCATGAAAAGACTGCGGAGAAATACGGGCGTTCAAGAGCATATGCAACAATTGTTGCAACAATGAAAAGCACTGCGGCAACAAGCATTAATATAAAAGCGGTTTTATAAAGGCCGTTCATTTTTCTTTTCATAATCAATCACCAAGATTGTTTGCAATGTTTGCAAAATTTTCAAGTTTAAGCTGTTCCGCCCTTGCATTCAGAGGAACGGAGGAATTTTCAAGAATTGCGTTAACCTCTGCCTTTGGCAGAGAAAGTCCGGATGCAAGAGAATTTGAAAGTGTTTTTCTTCGCTGTGAAAAGGCGGCTTTTACAACCTTAAAAAACTTTTTTTCGTCATCAACCTTCACGGGCGGTTCTTTGAGAATGTTAAGTCTTAAAACAGCCGAATCAACCTTTGGAGCAGGCATAAACGAGCCGGCACTAACCGAAAACAGCATTTCGGGTTCTGCGTAATAGTTGACCGATACCGTTACCGCACCGCTTGCACGAGAACCCACCTCAGCACAAATTCGCTGAGCCGCCTCTTTTTGAACCATAACCGTGATTGCACAAATCGGCAGTCTGTCCTCAAGCAATTTCATAATTACGGGAGATGTGATGTAGTACGGAAGATTTGCGCACACAACAACATCCATACCCTGAAATTCTTCTTCAATCAGCTTGTGCAAGTCAATTTTAAGAATATCATCGTTTACAACTTTAACATTGTCGTGTTCGGAGAGTGTTTCTTCAAGAACGGGAAGAAGTCGCTTGTCAAGCTCAACCGCTACAACCTTGTCGGCAAGCGAGCAAAGCTCTGTTGTGAGAACCCCTATTCCGGGACCGACTTCAATTACGCCTACTCCCTCTCCGGCGCCCGAAAGCTCTGCCATTCTCGGACAAACTGACGGGTTTATAAGAAAATTCTGACCGAGTGACTTTGAAAAAGTAAAGCCGTGTCTTGAAAGTATATCTTTGATTGTACCTATATCTGATAATTTTTTCATCTTAATATGCGAAGCCCTTTCGGATATTTATTTTTCAGTCTTGAATTTGACGCTTTGCCAAAGCCTGTTGTGATTCCGTTTACGCAGACAGCCGTATAGCCCTTGACATCCTGTGGCACGGCAATTTCCTCACCGTGAAGATACGCTGCAATTTCTTTACTGTTCACATCAAAATCAACTGCGGATTTACAGTTTTCCTTTTTAGCTGCCGTAAATGCACTGTGATGCGGTTCGATTCTGTTCTTGACAATTTCGCCGAGAATAACTCCCGCACGGAGAATCTGCAAGCCTTTTACATCAAGATTATAATTCTGCGGAAGAACTATAATTTTATCCTTTATAACCTCAATATTTTCACCGAACGGTCTGCCGATAAAAATACTGTCATAAAAATCAAAAATTTTCGAGTCAATTTTATTATTCTTTTTAGGAATACTATAATTAGAACACGGCTCGCCCTTTTTGTGAAGCTTGGCGGCAAAATGTCCTTCTCCGCCGTCCATCGGGAAAATTCTTCTCGCATAATCAAGCGTAGGTCTGCCGAATGTTACGCCCGAATCAACAAGTTCAAAATCGGGATTTTCTGCAAGGAACCGAGAAATTACGCCCTCGTTTTCTTCCTTTGAAAAAGTACAGGTTGAATAAACCATATATCCGCCGTTTTTCAGGGCATCCTTTGCACTGTTAAGAATCAAAAGCTGACGGGCGGCGCAACTCTTTACATGCTCAATGCTCCATTCACGCTCCGCATCATTCTTACGGAACATTCCCTCACCGCTGCAGGGTGCGTCAACGAGAATCCTGTCAAAACGGTTTTCAAGCCTTTTGCAAAGTTCATCGGGACGGCAGTTTGATACAACTGCGTTTGAAATACCCATTCGTTCAATATTCGATAAAAGAATATTCGCTCTGTTTCTTACAATTTCATTGCTCCACAAAAGTCCTGTTCCGTTAAGCTTTGCACCGATTTGCGTACTTTTTCCGCCCGGAGCGGCACACAAATCAAGGACATAATCGCCCTCATGAACATCAAGCATTGTAACTGCCGAAGTTGCAGACGGTTCCTGAACATAGAACGCTCCTGCATGGTGCAGAGGATTGTTGCCGATTGACTTAACATCGGACGGAATATAGAAGCCCTCATCGCAAAACGGAGTTTTTTTCAGTTCAAAATCAAGAAGTGAACAAAGCTTTTCGGGCAAACATTTTAAGGTGTTGACACGAAGTCCCTTTATGAAATCGTCACTGTTGTAAAATTTTAAAAATTCGTCAAATTCATCACCCAGAAGTGATTTCATTCGCAATAAAAAATCATTCATGAATAAACAAGCCTTTTCGGGTTAATAATAGTTTTGTAAAGGAGGTGTTGAAATGAATTTCAATCAGAATCGGAACAACAATCAGAACAAGAACGAACAGAACAGCCAGAATAAGAATCAGAACAACAATCAGAATAAAAATCAGCAGAACAGCCAGAACAAAAGTCAGAACAATTGCAGATGATTACATTCTGAAGTTCTCCCAAGCCGTGTCTTTTTGATACGGCTTTTTTCTTTATAGAAATTAATAGCCGTATTCTTCGCCGATGATAATAACCTTGATTCTGTCAATATGTCTTTGTTGAGCGGATACCACATAGTTACAGCAGATTCTTGTGTCACCGTGACAACCGTCACAGAGCTCGGGATTTTCTTTTCTCAATGAAACACATTCGCCTGTTTTTCCGCAAGGGGTTTCAATGCCGAGTCTGATTGTATTCTGCGGAGCGGCAATTGTTTTAACTCTCTTGATTGCCTCGTCAATATTCTTTACGATTTTGTTGATACCGCATACAACGATAACGCTTTTCGGGCCGTAAAGAAGTGCGGCAACACGGTTTGAGTTGCCGTCAACATTATAAAGCTCTCCGTTTTCGGTAAGAGCGTTTGTGCTCATAAAAAATGTGTCTGCCCTGAAAGTCTGACGGTAAACCTCTTCAACCTCGGGACGAGTCATTCCGGGTGCGGAACGGTCAAGAAAATTGTAATCGGGTGAATTAATTATCTGATAAATTCCCGTTTCATCAAGAGTTTTTGAACCTCCGCATGAAATTGTTTCGCCCTTTTTAATGAGTGTTTTTACAAGTGCCTGAGCCTCTTCCCTGTTTTCGCAAAAATAAGGTTTCATCTTGTTGCGTTCAAGATTTTTCATAACTTTCTCAACTTTTGCTCTCATTTTATCAGTCATAATAATTTCTCCGTTTCATAATTTCATAAAGCAATTAAGCAAGTTTTTGCATTAAATAATAGTTCTTCAAATGAACAATATCCGCTCCTACGCTTGACATTCTGCCTACGGTTACAATCTGCTCACACATAATAATTGTGATATCATACACTGCCAACATTTTCACCAAAATCATATGTAATCATTATACAATACAAATTGAATTTTGAAAAGAAAATTATTTGTCAACGGCACGGGTTTTGCGAATAAAATGATAAGAGAATAAATTTAGGAGAGATTTTATGCCGTCAGTTTATCTTTCACCGTCATTGCAGGAGTACAACCCTTATATTGACGGAGGAAATGAAGAATATTATATGAATCTTATTGCGGACGCAATGGAGCCTTATTTGAGGGCAAGCGGAATAGATTTCAGACGAAACGATCCCGATATGACGCTGAGTCAGGCAATTGCAGATTCAAACAAGGGCAATCACGATTTGCACCTTGCAATTCACAGCAATGCCGCTCCCGAGGGTTCGGCAGGCAGATACACGGGTGCTGACATTTATTACTATCCGACAGGCAGTAACGGCAAGCGTTTCGCTGAAATTCTGCAAAAGAATTACAAGGATATTTATCCCGAACCGAACGATGTTGACATAATCCCCACCACCTCACTTGCGGAAGTCAGACGGACAAAATCACCGTCGGCATTGATTGAGGTTGCATATCATGATAATCCCGAAGAGGCTCAGTGGATTAGGGACAACATTAATACAATCGGAAGAAATCTTGCAAAATCAGTTGCCGAGTATTTTAATATGCCGTTTGTCGAGCCGTAATTTAATTTTGACAAAAAATAAAGGTCAACACGATTATGTGCTGACCTTTTGTTATTCATCAAGATATGCGTTAAAAAACAATCAGTTCTTTCGCTCATATTGTTCCTTTCATTACATTTCAATTAGATGTTCACAACATTCGGAACACATATTTTTTTGATATTAACCGTTTGCCAAACCGCAAAATTCAATTTGTTTTTATACAACTTCAATATCATTCATTTCAATACTTCCCCAGGCTTTTTGCCAGGTGTTTTGGTATTTATCGGGTTTTCTTCTTCTGAAAGTCAGACCGTCTGCGACCTCTAAGGTTTCAAAGGGGGCGGCATCGTTCTTTCGGCTGTAAAAAACATAGCGTGTATAGTATCCGCCACGGACAATTTTTGATATGTCTATTTTCAATTTTGCCGTGTGGGTTTCGCCCTTTTTTCCCGAATAGAAATTTTCAACCACAAATGCGGTAACGGGATATCTTCGGTAATCGCTCACTTCAACACGCAGACAAAGATTTTCAATATCAGCCTTGTTTTTCCATGTGAGTTCAAGCAAAATCTGCTCGTCATCATAGAAAATATTATTCTCTTTGCCGTTATATCCGGCAAATTGCAGACATAGGTCATTTCTGTCGGCATGATGCTTGTGTTCGTTTCCGACATATTCAATGGCACGGAAATTTTCGTTTGCACTTCCGAGATAGATTTTTACAGCGTCTTCAACATCGCCGTCAAAAACAATTTTGCCGTGGTCAAGAACTATGCATCTGTCGCAAAGGTCACGAATAGTGTTCATATTGTGTGAAACATAGAGGACAGTTCTGTTCTCCTCGGTTGCAAGGTCACGCATTTTTCCAATACACTTTTTCTGAAAATGCATATCTCCGACAGCAAGCACCTCGTCCATAATCATGATTTCTGCATCAAGGTGTGCCGCAACAGCAAACGCAAGCTTTACGAACATACCCGATGAATAACGCTTTACGGGCGTGTCAATGAACTTTTCACACTCTGAAAATTCAATAATACTGTCTATTTTTGAAGCGACCTCTTTCTTTGTCATTCCTAGGATTGCACCGTTAAGGTAGATGTTTTCCCTGCCGGTAAGCTCAGCGTGAAAGCCTGTTCCGACCTCGAGCATACTGGCAATTCGTCCCCTGAAACGCACTCTTCCGTCTGTCGGAGATGTAATTCTGCATAAAACCTTTAACAGAGTTGACTTGCCTGCACCGTTAGCGCCTATAATTCCTATGCGTTCTCCACGGTTCACCTCAAGGTTCACACCGTCAAGTGCTAAAAATGTGTCGCTCTTTGTGTATTGTTTGGCACCGATTCTCTGATTCGGATCTTCTTTACCTCTTTTTTTTGCATACCAACTCTGCAAATCATGACGGAGAGTTCCCGAACCGATTGCGCCGAGTCGGTATTCTTTTGAAAGATTTTCAATTTTTATTACGCAATTTTCATTCATTTCAGTCATGACATCATACCGTATCTATAAAATTCTTTTCTACCCTATTAAAGACGATTATTCCGAACAGAAGAATGACTGCCGTAACAGCAAAGCTCAATATGAGATATTGCCACGGAAATGTTCCGCTGCCTAAGAACCCGTAACGGAATGTTTCAATTAGCGGAGCAACAGGATTTAAGAGTGCAAGCGGACGGAATGAATCCGACACCTGAGAAACAGGATAAACAACAGGAGTAATATACATCCACAATGTTACTCCGAATGAAACAAGCACACCGAGGTCACGGTATTTTGTTGTTACAGATGAAACAATCAGTCCACAGCCTGTGCCTAAAAGTGCCGAAGAAAGCAGAATCAAAGGCATAAGCAATGCGCATAAATTCGGGTGAACATTTGAACCCGTAAACATATATATAAGAACAAGTATAAAGAACATTACAAAGTTAATCAAAAAACCGATTGTGTTGTAAATTATGTTTGCGCACGGCATTACAAGCCTTGGAAAATACACCTTGCCAAACAGTCTTGCGTTGCCGATAAAGGTTGATGAACTGCCGTTAAGACAGCTTGAAAAAAACGACCACAAAATGTTGCCTGCCATAAAAAACAGGAATTGAGGCATTCCGTCAGTTGAGATATTGGCAATCATACCGAAAATTACGGTAAAAACAAATGTTGAAAGGAACGGCTTTATTATTATCCACAACGGTCCGAGTACGGTTTGCTTGTAGGAATTTTTAAAATCACGCTTTACGAACAGCATAACAAGGTCACGGTACTTTCGGACATCACCGAGATTAAGTTCAAACAATCTGCGTTTTGAAGTAATATCGGTTATTTCATTATTTTTCAAGCCACATTCCCCTTTTGTCGGTATTTCACATACAAAAAATTTTAACACATTTATATTTTTGTGTCAATTCAGGTTGATTTGCAGACATAATAATGATAAAATAAATTAAGTTTATTTATGAAAGGAATTTGAAAATGACAAAAATTAAAAAGATTTCGGCAATTATGGTTGCCGCAGTTATTCTCTGCACATGCTTTTTAATGAGCGGTTGCGGCGGTGACACAGAGAGCAGTTCTTCTGAAAAAGCAACTTCTGCAGTTTCAAACGAAGAAACAACATCCGCAAGCACAGACACAACCGACTACAAATCAAGCTACACAGCTATTATTGATGTTAAAGACTACGGTAAAATTGAAGTTGAGCTTTATGAGGAGCTTGCTCCGATTACAGTCAAGAACTTCGTTGACCTTGCAAAAGACGGCTTTTATGACGGTCTTACTTTCCACAGAATCATTACCGGCTTTATGATTCAGGGCGGTGACCCCCTTGGCAACGGTACAGGCGGAAGTAAAAAAACAATCAAGGGCGAATTTGCTCAGAACGGTGTTGAAAACAACCTTTCACATACAAGAGGCGTTATCTCAATGGCTCGTTCAAATGAACCCGACAGTGCAAGCTCACAGTTCTTTATTGTTCAGGCTGACAGCACATATCTTGACGGTCAGTACGCTGCATTCGGCAAGGTAACAAAGGGTATGGATATTGTTGATAAAATCTGCGAGGACACACCTGTTACAGATTCAAACGGTACTGTTGAAAAGAAAAATCAGCCTGTTATCAACTCAATTAAGATTGAGGAAAAATAATGAACGGTATAACTGTTCTTGTTGATGCGGATGCCTGCCCTGTTGTAAAATCGGTTGAAAGGATTGCAAAAAGTCACAATGTTCCCGTTGTGCTTTTGTGTGACACAAACCATGTTCTAAAGTCAGATTACAGCGAGATAAAAATTATCAGTGCAGGTGCAGACGCAGTTGATTTGGCACTTATCAACCTTTGTAAAAAGGGCGACATTGCGGTAACTCAGGATTACGGAGTTGCGGCACTTGTGCTTGGAAAGGGTGCGTACTGTATTCATCAATCGGGAAAAATTTTCTCGGATGATAACATAGGCGGTCTGCTTATGGACAGGCACCTTGCCAAAAAGGCGAGAATGTCAAACGGCAAGCATCACATTAAAGGACCGAAAAAGCGTACAAAACAAGATGACGAAAACTTTGAAAAAAGCTTTGAATCTTTACTTGTGAAAGCGTTAAATAATTCTAATCAGGAATAATAATGATTTTTCGGCATACTTGAAATGCACAGAAATGTGCGTTTCAATAATCATAGGCAAAATGATGTAAATAGTCCATTGGGCAAAACGAAACCCTCGAAGCTACCGACTTCGAGGGTTTCTTCATAGGTTGGCTGTTGAAGTCACTATCTATCCGACCACTTGCAAATGTAGTAGGCAACTACACTTGCTCCAACAGATAGGAAAAAGGATATAAGCAACTCCAAGAAAGTCACCTTCTTCCTGACGGAAAGAGTCAACAGCACAATCAGCATATCACATCTGTTGAGATATATTTCAGCCAACCTTTACAAACAGAACACCCCGAAGAACTTAATCTTCGGGGTGTTTTATGTTTTACCGTAAGAATTTTTGCAGTCGCATACTCGGGCAAAATATGATATAAACGATTCAAATTATCTTCCCGACCGCACCTAACAGCTATTAACTTTTCACTCCTCACTTCCAACGGTATCCGTTGGTTCGGTTGATTTAACTTTTTTCTGATAGGTGTCAATATTAAAAATGCCGAGATTCTGTTTCCATTTCAGGATTCGCTTTACGGATGCGTCAACCTGAGCTTCGGAAATTTCACCGTTTTGAACAGCCTCAAGAACTGCGGGATATTGGGTATCGACAGATGAACAACAGAGCAAATCGTTACCGCATTTTGCCGCTGTGACTGCCGCCGCTTCATCTCCCGTAAAATCCGTGATTGCGTCCATGATAAGGTCATCGGTCATAATTACACCGTCAAATTTGAATTCATTTCTGAGAATATCATGCACCTTTTGTGAAAGTGACGCAGGATATTCGCTGTCCATGCAATTAACTATGTTGTGTGAAACAAGAATACAGTCGGCACCGGACTCAATTCCCTGATGAAACGGTTTAAAATCTGTATTTTCAAATTCCGAATAGTCACGGTCATCGTATGCAATTCCCGTATGTGTGTCACTGTTATTGCCGTAACCGGGAAAATGCTTCAGAACCGTGCCGAGCTTTTTTGATTTGCTTGTTTCAACAACGGTTCGCACATATCTGTTTTCCATATCAACATCCGAGCTGAAAGAACGGTCATACATAAAGCCGTATTCATCCGAGGTCATATCGCACACGGGAGCCAGATTCACATTGATTCCGAGTGAAAGAAGCAAATCCGCTTTTTCTTCTGCATCATGCTTGACAGCATCCCAACCGCCGTCTGCATAAGTATCTTTTGGAGAAAGAAACGGAGTTTCACGGAGGTTTGGGTTACTGCTGACACGCACAACCGTTCCGCCCTCCTCATCAACGCCGATTAAAAGCGGAATATCCGCCTCGTTCTGATAGCTGTGAATATCGTCAACAACTTCATCTTTGGTTTTACCGTCAAAATCTCTGCCAAACAGGATGTAACCGCCGATATTGTACTCGCTGACCTGTTGCACAGCATCTTCATCGGGGCAGCGTACAAAAAACATCTGCCCCACCTTTTCTTCAAGCGTCATATCAGATATGAATTTATCAAGCTTTCGGTCATTAATTTCCTCGGCTGACATTGTTGTCGGCTGAACAGTCGTCTGCTCTGCAGGCTGTGATTTTTCGGACTGACTGCTGTTTTCGGCACAAGCCGTCATTACAAAAACCATACATAATGTAAGCAAAGCAAATGAAGTTATTTTTAATTTTCTGTTAAATATTTTCATAAACGCCTTACGCTTTCTGCATTTTAGTCAGCGCACTGCTTGTGACATATACAAGGCACCTTACCGTTACACCGTTTGCCGTGGTACATGATACTGTGGTTTTGCCCGTTTTGTTGGCTGTAATTTTTCCGCTGTTTTCATCAACAGACGCAACAGTCGGATCTGTTGACGAATAGGTTGTTGAACAGGTCGCCTCACCGTCTGCTACAGAAAGATTCAGCAAGCTTGAATTACCCTCTGAAAGTGAAATTTTATTTTTGCCAAAGCTAACCGCCATTGCAAGAAACTTTACATTCACATTCACATTTTTTGTTTTACCGTCAGAGGTCGAAATCGTGATAACCGTATCGCCTATGCCCGTGGCAACAATATTGCCGTTTTCATCAACAGAGGCAACTGACGGGTTACTGCTTGAATAGCTGACATCTATATCTCCCCTCAACTCCGTAATTTCGCTGTTAAGGGTGTAACTTTCAAAAAGTCCCATAGAAATGTCACTTTTCGGCAAAACAAGTTCAGACTTGCTCTGTACTGTTTCGTTAAGCTTTTCGGCAACGATGGGACCGTATATCTTCATATTGGCATATGCAAGAGGGTGAATCCCGTCGCCTTTTTTGGTTGTTGCATTATACCTAAAATACTGTGTTGTAATTTCCTCATTATCACCGGTAAGCTCTGTTTCTTCCGAAAGGTCAACATAGGGAATTTCCCACTTATCAAGTATATTTTTCATTAAAGACCAATACTGTGACTGTTTTTTTCTTGTTGAGCAATTGTGACAGAGTACGAACAGCTTAATTGAGTCTTTATAATTCTTGTCAAGAAAATAGCAAATACTTTCCAACGCACCTGCTGTGGTGTATTCATTGTATTTTCCCGATTTATTATTTATATCGGTCATTGCACCCATTTCAACATTTTTGAACAGGTCATTAAAACCGCCGTCAAGCAGAATAACATCGTAACTGCCTTTCATTTCACGGACACGCTCAAGGATACTTTTGTGATTTGTACCTATAAAATCCTTGCGTATTGCAAGAGTTGTGCCGGGTACAGCCTTGTTGGTCATTGTCATATTATATTTTTCGGCAACATAATTGCAGAAAGAATATGTTGAATTTCCCATTGTGTTCGTACCCGAACCGTAGGCAACGCTGTCGCCGTCACAATACATAGTTCTGCCCGAAAGGTAGTCGGGAGCAGAATACATAGCCTTTGCACACGGAAAAAGCTGTGCGTAAAATTCGTTGCCGACAGCCTGCAAAATAAGATTAACATCATTTTCCGTGATTTTGCCGTCATCGTCAACATCGGCAGCCGTCAGTTCTTCCTCGGTTGGAACAGTGTCGATAAGGCTTTTGGCAAGCTTTGCATCAGCTGCATCAACAGTTACGTTGTTATTAACATCACCGTAAATCACATTGCCCGACGAAACAAAGTTTAGCGAATTATCATTGCAATATTTTTCTGCGACAGTCCCCGAATAGCCTTCAAGAGTGAACGATGAATCGGTTGAATACTGCTGAGTGCTTATTGTCTGCTTACTGTAGGTGTCAAAAACGCCCTTTTTGGTTGAACAGCTTACCGCAAACGAATCATCGCAAATCTGCGTTACGGACATTGGAATGCTCACGGATTTAAGATTTTTACAATTCATAAACGCACCGTAGCCTACAGTTTTTAAACCAAAATTCAGGTTGATTTTTTCAAGGCTTTCACAACCGTAAAAAGCCCACCATTTGATATTTTTTACTGTGTTTGGAATTGTCACTTCCTTGATTTTGCCTGAATAAAATGCCGTCCTGCCAATTGAGGTTACAGGCTTTGAATCAATGCAGTCGGGAACAGTCACGACTGCCTCCTTACCCGTATAACCGCATATTTCGGCTGTGTTATCGTCAAGAATTCTGTATTTAAAGTTTTTGTATGTGCGTTCATCGGTTGCGGCAAAAACGGTTGTACCGACACCTGCAACTGATGAAAATATTATTACCGTTGAAAGTAAAAATGATAAAGTTTTTTTGAAATTTCTCATTAAATTGCTCCATAAATCATTATTCCTATATTTTACTACAAAATGTAACATTTTGTAAATAGGCAAACAACCTAGAATTACCAAAAATAAAAAAAACAGAGGAACAACATTGAAAGCAGTTCAAAGAATGCTCCGGTTAATCCTCTGTATCCTTTATATATTTTGTAAAAAATCAGCCTGCAAGCACAAGCGGAAGAACATCGTTACGGTCAATATGAAGAACAACCGAAACCTCGTCACAAACCATTTTTTCAGCTTCTTTAAGAAAACGCTCGTCAGTAATGTGAAGTCGTCTGCCCTTTTTGAGCTGGAGCTTACTGTGGAAGTGCATTCTCCTGATAAGCTCAACAAGCTTCATACAATCGCCGCCCGAAATAATCTCCTTGATTTTTTCACATCTTTCGGCTTTATTGTCAATCCATATTTCATTATCGGTTTTCTGTGACAAAATATCTTTAATTTCATCCGAAGAAAGGACAACACGCATTCTTGACACAAGCATTTCATTCTGAGTCGGAACAAAAAGCGTTGAAGAATCCGAGCAAACAGGTTTTAAAACATAGTATTCAATAGAATCCTTTCCGATTTTTTTCGTTGTAATTTCGGTAATCTCACAAACTCCGTTTGAGCCGTAAAGAACAACCTCACCAATACTGTACATACTCTCACCATCCGTATAATCGCATCATCTTAAATCTCAGATAAACACTGAGTTCTTACAATATTATTGTACCACTTTTTGCATAATTTTGTTATAGGCAAAATTACCGAATTTGACAATTTTTTCACTGTGGGAAATTAGTTGAATTACAACTATGTACAATTATGCCGAAATGGAAACCCGCCGAAAAGTGAAATGACCGACAACAAGCGTCGGTCATTTTCGGGGTATATTGGGTTATAGAAGGAATATATCAATATAAATGAACGAAATAAGCATTGAATACAGGCAGAAGAAAGAACTTTTCACGACTAATTTCAAAACTCCAAAACAAATTACCTAAAAACGAATCTGTTTCAATGCTTATTCCGTGGGCATCAACTTTAGTTTTATTGTACAACAAAAGAGTTTTAAATTCAATTGCATTTGCAACGGAATCAAATATTTGATGTAAAATATCCTTTGGAATTTTTATCTAATTGTTACAAAAATAACAATCTCAACCTTTGCAGAACAAAATTCGCAATCTTTTAGGTGTAATTATTGAAGCTATAAATATATATTTATATCCTTTTATTATTGCATTTATGTCAATTTATTATGATATTATCCAAGAATTTCATCAGCAAGTTGTTCAAGCTGAGGAATATTTTCTTCTTTCATGGCAGAACGGATTGTCACAACGGTAGGACAAATTTCAACATTTTTCATTTCTTCAAGATATGTTCTCATTGTCTTTGCTGCCGAAGGAGCCCAAGAGCCGTTTTCAACCATAGCAACCTTTCTGTTCTTGTAGCCCTTGATTTTAAGGTGGTGCAGGAAATCGTTCATTATCGGGAACACGCCGCCGTCATAGCTCGGTGCGATAACAACCATTCTGCTGAAACGGAATGCGTCCTCAATATCCTCGGCAAGGTCTGTGCGTGAAAGGTCAGCAATCGAAACCTTTTTGTCGGTTTTTGATTTGATGATTTCACAAAGCTTTTCGGCAGCCTTGGCTGTGTTGCCGTGAACCGAACAATATGCAATGAACACACCGTCGGTTTCAGGCTCATATTTGCTCCATGTATCGTAAAGACCGATGTACCAACCGAGATTTTCGTCAAGAACAGAACCGTGAAGCGGGCAGATTTTCCGAATATCAAGCTTTGCGGCTTTTTTGAGAAGATTCTGAACCTGAACACCGTACTTACCGCAGATATTGAAGTAATATCTTCTTGCCTCACAAGCCCAGTCATCCTCCTGAGCGTCAAGTGCGCCGAATGTGCCGAAGCCGTCCGCAGAGAAAAGAACCTTTTCTGCGCTTTCATATGAAACCATAACCTCAGGCCAATGAACCATGGGAGCCATTATGAATGTAAGCTTGTGCGAACCGAGTTCAAGTTCGTCACCCTCTTTGACGGTAACGGTTTTATCGGCAAAATCAAAATCCGGAAAAAACTGTGGGAGCATTGAAAAAGTCTTTGCATTACCAACAAGCTTCATTGACGGATATTTCTCGGAAACAACCTTAATATTTGACGCATGGTCGGGTTCAAGGTGGCTGATTACAAGATAATCGGGAGTTCTGCCGTTAAGCTCTCTGTCAAGATTTTCAAGCCATTCGTCAGTTTTTCTCTTGTCAACCGTATCCATAATTGCAACCTTTTCGTCAACAATAAGATATGAGTTGTAAGAAATTCCGTTGGGAACAAGATACTGACTTTCAAAAAGGTCGATTGTCTTGTCATCAACGCCAATGTATTTTATAGAATCGGAAATTTTAACCTGCATTGTATTCTCTCCTTTATAAATCTGTGTCCGTATTTGTCGGAAATTTTGGCTAAGTCAATTATACTATGTTATCAAGTTGAAATCAAGATGATTAGGATAATTTAAACACTATGCAAATTTTGTTCATGTGTCTGATTGTATATGAAATTATTTTGCTATTGATTTAAAAGAAAAGCGATGATATAATATTGTTAAAGAAAATACAAATTGGTTTTATTATGGATATAGGTTCTCGCGGAGATATTTATAAATGAAAGGAGTTGCCGTATATGAGTACGAAAACAGCTGAAATTGCTAAAATGATTGATATGCTTCCCGACAGTGACAAGGAACTTGCCTACGAATTGATTAAGAAACTCGTACTTGCTTGGGATCCTGACTATACAAAAGTTACCGAACAGGAGTATAAAGATATTGCTGAAGCGGAAAACGGTGACTTTGTTTCCGAAGACGATATTGATTGGGATAATCTTTCAAGATATGCAAACTAAATAATTGCATTAATTTAGCGGTGGCATTGACCACCGCTTTTTATTTTAGTTTTTAATATTTTGAGTGTATGACATTTACCCACTAAAGCATAATTTTCCACTTTCAATTTTCAATTAACAAAACAGTCCCTTTCAATGCATTTGCAAATTGAAAGGGACTGATTGTATAAATATTAAAAAGTATTAGATTTAAGATTACAAAAATTACTTTCTGTTGTTTCTGTTAAAGCCGCCTCTGCGGTCATTGTGAGGTCTGCGTGGACGAGCTGCTCTTTCTGCGTCAATGTCGTTTTCGGGAACAAGACCGTCAACATCAATAAGAACCTGACGGCGAGAGAGATTGAGTCTGCCCTTATCGTCAATTTCCATTACCTTAACACGGATAATGTCGCCTACATTAACAACATCTGTTACATTCTCTGTACGCTTAACATCAAGCTGAGAAATGTGAACAAGACCTTCCTTACCCGGAGCGATTTCAACGAAAGCACCGAAGTCCATAATACGGGTAACCTTACCGAGGTACATTGCACCCGGCTCAGGATCAACAGCGATTGTGTTGATGATTTCGATTGCACGCTTACACTTGTCGGAATCAATACCCGAAACAAATACCTGTCCGAGTTCGCCGTCTTCCTCAATGTCAACCTTAACTTCGCATTCAGCCTGAATTTCCTTGATAACCTTACCGCTCTTACCGATAACCTCGCTGATTTTGTCAGCAGGAATTGTTGTTGTGAACATCTTGGGAGCGTACTTTGAAAGCTCTTCTCTCGGCTCTGCAATAGCCTTGAGCATTACTTCATCAAGAATGTAGTTACGAGCCTTGTGAGTCTTGGCAAGAGCCTCTTTGACCATTTCGGGAGTAAGACCGCTGATTTTGAGGTCCATCTGAATAGCTGTGATACCGTCATGTGTACCTGCTACCTTAAAGTCCATATCACCGAAGAAGTCCTCAAGACCCTGAATATCAACCATTGTCATCCAACGGTCGCCCTCTGTGATAAGACCGCATGAGATACCTGCAACAGGAGCCTTAATCGGAACACCTGCGTCCATAAGAGCAAGAGTTGAACCGCAGATTGAACCCTGTGAAGTTGAACCGTTTGAAGAAAGAACTTCCGAAACAAGGCGAAGTGCATACGGGAATTCTTCTACCGAAGGAATTACAGGAACGAGTGCTCTTTCTGCAAGAGCGCCGTGACCGATTTCTCTTCTGCCCGGGCCACGGCTTGGCTTTGTTTCGCCGACTGAGTAGCTTGGGAAGTTGTAGTGGTGGATATATCTCTTTTCTGTTTCACCGTCAATGCCGTCAAGGAGCTGTTTGTCGGAAACAGGACCGAGTGTTGCGATTGTGAGAACCTGAGTCTGTCCTCTTGTGAACATACCCGAACCGTGAACTCTCGGAATTACGCCAACCTCTGATGCGAGAGGACGGATATCGTCCATTCCTCTGCCGTCAACACGCTTCTGCTCATCGAGTAACCAACGGCGAACAATGAACTTCTGTGTCTTATAAAGGCACTCGTCAATGAGAGCTTCGCTTTCGGGATAAATCTCGTCAAATTTTTCATGAACTGCCTCATAGATAGGCTTGAGTCTTTCGTCACGAATTCTCTTATCATCTGTATCAAGAGCAACCTTAACATCTTCTTCTGCAAATGCCTTGATTGCCTCAAACATATCATGGTCGGGTTCAAGACTTGCAAACTCAAACTTAGGCTTGCCGATTTCAGCCTTGATTTCCTCAATAAAGCTGATAATCTTCTGGTTAGCCTCGTGACCTGCCATAATAGCGTTGTACATATCGTCATCAGATACGCAGTTAGCACCTGCCTCGATCATAGCAATTCTTGTGCTTGTTGAGGCAACTGTTGTTGCCATCTGAGAAACCTTTCTCTGTTCCTCTGTCGGGTTGATGATGTACTCACCGTCAATCATACCTACAGAACAACCCGAGATAGGTCCGTTCCACGGAACATCAGAAATTGAAATTGCAATTGAAGCACCGATCATAGCAACAATTTCAGGCTGACAGTCGGGATCAACGCTCATAACCGTACAAACGATTGAAACATCGTTTCTCATGCTCTTGTCAAAAAGAGGACGGATAGGACGGTCGATTACACGGCTTGTGAGGATAGCCTTTTCCGAAGGTCTGCCCTCTCTCTTGAGGTAAGAACCGGGGATTTTGCCTACTGCGTACATCTTTTCTTCATAGTCAACCGAAAGCGGGAAGAAATCAACGCCCTCTCTTGGCTTTTCTGATGCTGTAACAGCAACATGAACTGTTGTGTCGCCGTAGTGAACAAGACACGCACCGTTTGCAAGCTGTGTCATCTTGCCTGTTTCAACCTTTAAAGGTCTGCCGGCAAATTCTGTTTCAAATACTCTGTATTTGTCGAATGTCATAAGTCGATTCATTTTAGTAAAATCCTTTCCGAAACATAAGTTTCACATTTTAAATAAAGTTCAAATTTATTCAAACGGGATTTTACGCCGATTTAGCAATAAAACCATTAAACAAAACTGACAAACACACAAAAGCATATGTTATTTAATCGTTTTACCGCTAAAAAACAGCAAATAAAAATCCCGCAGAAAATCGAATTTAGGGCAAGCTTTCGCTTGCCCTTGTGTACTTAAAAAATTACTTACGGATACCGAGTCTTGCAATGATAGAACGATATCTTTCAATGTCTACCTTTGTGAGGTAAGCGAGAAGGCTTCTTCTCTGACCAACCATCTTGAGAAGACCTCTTCTGCTGTGGTGATCCTTCTTGTGAACCTTGAGGTGCTCGGTAAGGTCATTGATTCTCTTTGTAAGAAGAGCAATCTGAACCTCCGGAGAACCTGTGTCGCCTTCGTGAGTTGCGTACTCAGCCATGATAGCCTGCTTTTCTTCTTTAAGCATTAAAAATTCCACCTTTCAAAAATAGTCGCCAACATCTCAGGGCAGGGCTGTGAAAATCCGATAAACGGCATACTCCCTGTTCCGAGACACGGTCATCTGTTTTATATTATCACAATCAAAGTCAAAAGTAAAGTGTTTTTTACAAAATCTTCTTTGCTTTTTCATTGTAGAGCATATCTATATATTCACAAATTTTCTTCTGATCTTCTTTAGACATTGAGCGATATCTTGCAATGATTGCTCTTTCGGAAAGAGTCAGTACATTGAGCGTCATGTCACCGTCGGCAACTCTTCTTTCAAAATAATCTCTGTTGTCAAGAATTGCGTTATAATCGATACCGAACATTTTAACGATTTTTCCGAGAAGCTCGTGGCTTGGTTCGGAAACTCCCGTTTCATATTTTGTATAAGTTGTTCTGTTTATCTTTAATGCGTCCGCAACCTGCTGTTGGGTAAGTCCGCACTGAATTCTGTAATAACGCATTCTGAGTCCTACCGAAGCGTCGATATTACTGCACTTTCTTTTGGGCATCTTCTGCACATCCTATCACATAAAAGTATTTCCGCTTTGCACACTGCGATTCAATTATAATACTTTTAAATAAAATATTCCACAAATGTGATAACACTTCACTAAACAAAAATCAGCATGATTTTTGTGCATTATTTTGTATTCATAAATAATTTTTTGATGAATTATATCTGCATCTATTATTATTGATTCGTAAAACTTTTATGCCTCTCTTCCGGTTTTTGTAAACCTCTTTTTCAAATTTGGTATTGAAATCTTTAAATTTTTGATGTATAATCATGTAGCGGAAGTTAGTGTGTATGTTTTTATGCAATTTCTGCGTTCTGTATTTTTTGCTTTATTACAGCCGAATTACAGCCGAACAATCGAAGAATTAAACGCTGGAGTAGCGCAGTTGGTAGCGCAACTGATTCGTAATCAGTAGGTCGAGGGTTCAAGTCCCTTCTTCAGCTCCATAACAAAAACCGCATCAGAAAGCCGTTTTCAGGCTCTTTGGTGCGGTTTTTATTTGCTTGTTTTTACCGTAAAATATTGCGAAATATCGCATAATATTGCTTAAATATTAGTCAAATGTCAGTCAAAAAGCAGCAATCACATCAATCACACATATATACCTAACACATTATGCATATAAAACTGAAAGCACCCTGCATTCTGCAAAGTGCTTTAAAAATTACTCTTTCGTATTCGTTTTAGCCGGATTTTTAATCATTCTGCCGTTGACGAAGATGTAGTCATCATCGGAGTTTGCGTTTTCGACTGCTTCGGTTTCACGCTGAACCTCTTCTTCCGTAAGGACATACTGCACATTATCACCTGTAAAGTAACCGACAGACTCCTGCACACCTTTTGCGATTACGGATACTATTATATAGGTTGCAATCATCGGGTAGAAAATTACCGAGAGAGCAACTGCAACAACAAGCATTGCACCCTTTGCATAGATTACTGCGAGGAATACTGCGAATGAAACTATTACGACAAGCACAAGTGCTACAATATTTCTGAGAATTTTACCGAAAATCAACAGGAGTGAATTTTTATAAATGTCACGGAGTCTGAGGTCATAGGTAATTGTTAGCAGGGGTACATAGAACAGCATAATCAGCATTGCAATTGAGAACACTATATATATGGTAAAGACAGAGCCGTAGACTACGTCTGTCTGAGCAAGTGTTCCGTAATAGAGAATTGCAAAAAACGAACATGCTACTATGAGGTAAGCAACGAATCCGTTGAAGATTGATTTTTTTAGATTTTCACGAAATGCCTGTACAAAAGTTTTGAAAACATTTACATCCTCTTTTTCAACCGAAATTTTGCGGATTACCATTACAAGTCCGGAATAGAACGGCATTGCGGGAATTATACCCAAGCTCCATAATATTACATTGTTGAATCCGGACAGAAAGCTTATGAGAATGAATATTCCGGAAAATACGGCAAACGGAATTGAGTACATCAGTCCCGCAAATAACAGCTTAGGAAATCGGGTGAAAAATCGTGCAAGTGATGATTGATTAAAATTTTTCATAATTGCTGAATTAACCTTCTTAAAAACAAATTTGACATAATTTTAGCACAAAACGCTTGTCATTTTCAATAGAATGACCATATTTGACAGGTTACAATATTGTAACTTTAATATTGCTTTAATATTTCTTATTTGACAAATAAGTCACAAAACTCAGATAATATGCGGTTATTTTTTGTTTGATTTTGAAATTACATTTGGTCAACACCTTCGTTTTGACTAATCACAGAGAAAATTTTTAAAAAAATCTATTGTATTTTCATAAATAGTGTGTTATGATTGTGGCAACAGAGAGAACGCAGAATGTTGTTCTCTCGCCAATATCCGGGTTTAGCGGATAAATATTTTTAATTAAGGTGAAAGCTATGAAAAAATCAACAATCAAAAGAGCTGCAGCTCTTGCAGTTGCAGGTATGATGACTGCTACTGCTCTTGCAGGCTGCGGCGGTTCTTCATCATCAGGTTCATCAAAAGATGATTCAAGTGCAGCAGGCAACGCAAAAAACGGTAAAGTTTACTATCTTAACTTTAAGCCTGAGCAGGACAAGGATTGGCAGGCTCTTGCTAAGAAGTACAAGGACGAAACAGGTGTTGAGGTAACTGTTAAGACAGCTGCCGAGGGTACTTATGAGTCAACACTTACAGCAGAGATGGACAAGGACAACGCTCCTACACTCTTCCAGGTTAACGGTCCTGTCGGTCTTGCTAACTGGAAAGACTATTGTGCAGACCTCAGCTCATCAGAAATTTACAATCAGCTTACTTCAAAGGATTATGCACTTGAAGAGGACGGCAAGGTTTACGGTATTGCTTATGTAATTGAAACATACGGCATTATCTACAACAAGACTCTTCTCCAGAAGTATTGCGATTCTGACTTTGCTTCGGTTAAGAAGATTGAAGACATCAACAGCTTTGAGAAGTTAAAGACTGTTGCCGATGAAATCCAGAAGAATAAGGATAAGCTCGGCGTTAAGGGTGCGTTCACATCAGCAGGTATGGATTCTTCATCTGACTGGAGATTCAAAACTCACCTTGCTAACCTTCCTATCTACTTTGAGTACAAGGATAAGAACATCAAATCAACAGACGCTATCGAGGGTAAATACCTTGAAAACTATAAGAACATCTGGGATCTCTACATCACAGATTCAACATGTAAGCCTGCAGACCTCGCAAGCAAGAAGGGTACAGACGCTGAAACTGAGTTCACATCAGGCGAAGCAGTATTCTTCCAGAACGGCAGCTGGGAATATTCAACAATTACCAAGGCAGGTATGAAGGACGACGAACTCGGCATGCTCCCAATCTACATCGGCGTAGGCGATGAAGCTAATCAGGGTCTTTGCACAGGTTCAGAGAACTACTGGTGTGTAAACAACAAGGCAAGTGCTGACGATCAGGCAGCTACTCTTGAATTCTTGAACTGGTGTGTAACAAACAAAACAGGTACATCTGCTCTTGCTGATGATATGGGCTTTGTAATTCCTTTCAAGAATGCTAAGGAAGCAACCAATGTGTTTGTTAAGATTGATAACGAACTCACAGCAGCAGGCAAAACTCCGGTAAGCTGGAACTTCACAACAATGCCAAGTGAAGATTGGAAAAACGGCGTTGGTACAGCTCTTACACAGTATGCAGCAGGCACAGGCGACTGGGACGCTGTTAAGACTGCATTTGTACAGGGTTGGAAAACAGAATATGCAAAGGCTAACGGCTGATTGTAAGATTTCTGTTTTAATTTAACAGGTTCGGTAGGGGGGCGGCATTCCGCCCCCCTTTCTTATGAACGGAAAGGCAAAATATTATGTTTAGAAAACCTAAAAGAAAAATTTATTTTCTGATATTTGTTCTTCCTACTCTGGCTGCTTTCCTTATAGGTTTTGTATATCCGTTCTTTAACGGCATTTACCTTTCATTCTGTAAATTCAGAACAACAAGCGACGCAGTATTCATTGGGTTCGGAAACTATGTCAAGGCCTTTCAGAATGAGGGCTTTTTACATTCATTCTGGTTTACGGTACTGTTTGTTATAGTATCAGTTATACTCATTAACCTCATTGCGTTTTTTGTGGCATATGCACTCACGCTCGGAATCAGGGGTTCAAATGTATTCAGAACTGTTTTCTTTGTTCCTAACCTTGTAGGCGGTATCATTCTCGGCTACATCTGGCAGTACATTTTTAACGGTATTCTTCAGTATTACGGAACAAACCTTGCGCTTAACGCAAACTACGGTTTCTGGGGACTTGTAATTCTTATGTGCTGGCAACAGGCAGGTTATATGATGATTATTTACATTGCCGGTTTCCAGAGCGTACCTCATGATCTTTATGAGGCGGCTAAAATTGACGGCGCAGGCAAAAGACAGTTGCTTACAAATGTAACATTGCCGATGATGATGCCTTCCATCACAATCTGCACATTCCTTACACTTACAAACTCATTTAAGCTGTTCGACCAGAACCTTGCCCTCACAGGCGGTGCTCCGGGTATTGTATCACAGGGAAGCGGTACAATGGTTTATCAGACGGAAATGATGGCTCTCAATATTTACAATACATTCTATGCAAACCAGAATTCTCGTGGCGTAGGTCAGGCTGAGGGCGTTATCTTCTTCGTAATTGTTGTTATCATTGCCCTTATTCAGCTTTACTTCACAAGAAGAAAGGAGGTTCAGCAGTAATGGCAAAAGTTGCAGCAAAGGCTAAGGATAGGCCTGTAAAGAAAAAACAAACCGTAGGAATGAAAATTTTAACAATTCTCTTTTCTATTGTGTCAGTATTCTATGTTGCTCCCGTTTTCATTGTACTGATGAACTCCTTCAAGAGCAATGCGGCAATCAGCCGTGCAATCTTTGAATTTCCTAATGCAGACAGTTTTCAGGGCTTTCAAAGCTATATGACAGGTATGTTCCACGGCAACTATCCGTTCTGGAAGTCAATTGTATGGAGCTTCTTCATTACAATCGGCGGCGTTGTGCTTATTCTTTTCTGCACATCAATGTGTGCGTGGTACTTGCAACGTTCAAATTCTCGTATATGCAAAATCATCTACTATTTCTGCATTTTCTCAATGGTTGTTCCTTTCCAGATGGTAATGTTTACCCTCTCAAAGACAGCCGACAGTCTCAAGCTTACAACTCCATGGGGTATTTTGATTATATACCTCGGATTCGGAGCAGGACTTGCGGTATTTATGTTCTCGGGATTTGTTAAATCAATTCCTGTTGAAATTGAGGAAGCCGCAGATGTTGACGGAGCAGGTCCTTTGAGAACATTCTTCGGTATTGTTCTTCCGATTATGAAACCTACTTTTATTTCGGTTGCAATCCTTGAAACAATGTGGATTTGGAACGACTACCTTCTCCCCTATCTTATTCTTGATATGGATTACAAAACTATCCCGATTCACATTCAGTATCTTAACGGCAGTTACGGTCATACGGACACAAGTGCTATTATGGCGCTTATCGTTCTTAGCATCGTTCCGATTATTATTTTCTACTTTGCCTGTCAGAAATACATCATCGAGGGTGTTGTTTCAGGTGCTGTAAAAGGTTAATCTTTCTTTCATTTTATTTTCAAAAAACGGCTGTGTACATTGTGCTACACAGCCGTTTTTTTCTCTTGTGTTTTTTCTCTCGTGTAGACAGTTTGTATAATGAAAAACAAACTATCTACACAAACAGGGTACGGCGGCTCGCCGTGCGGGCGCATGATATCCGCCTCTAAATTTAAACGCAACTTCTATATATACAAAGACAATCGGGCGACAATGATTTGGATTTTGCAAACTGTCTGCCCGACCACAATTTTACATTTTCAATTTTCAACTTTCAATTTAAAAAAACTTCCGCTCGGGCATAATATGTTTTTTGACATTTACAAACTATCTGCACGAACAAGAAAAGTAGGCTCGCCGTGTGGGATTGTTCTTTAATGGAATTATATTGTAATAAAAAATCGGGCAATCGTAATGACTGCCCGATATGCGAAATTTTTATGTATTAACTTTTACCGCAAGAAAATCAGATTGACTGAAGAACAGGCTCACCGTTTTCGGCTGTAAGGTGCATTGCAGTAACACCGCCTGCACCTGCCTCAATCATTGCGTTTGCAATTTTCTCCTCAACCTCTCTGCGAATTGTGTTTCTGAGGTCACGAGCACCGCTTGCACCGTTGCATGACTTTTCTGCAAGGAGCTGACAAACCTTTTCGTCAAATGTGAATTTGATGTGCTTTTCCTCAAGAGTCGGTACATACTCAGAGAGCATAAGGTCTGCAATCTTAACAAAATCGTCCTTTTTAAGGCTGTTGAATACGATAACCTCGTCAACTCTTGCGATAAATTCGGGACGGAGGAACTCGGAAAGTGCCTTCATAACCTTTTCTTTTGAGGCATCTTCTTCAGTCTTGCCAAAGCCTAATGCGCTGTCCTTTGATGCAGAACCGGCATTTGATGTCATAATGATAACAGTATTTTCAAAGTTTACTGTTCTGCCGTGAGCGTCTGTAACTCTGCCCTCGTCAAGAATTTGGAGCAAAATATTGAGAACATCGGGATGAGCCTTTTCGATTTCATCAAAGAGGAGAACCGAATAAGGTCTGCGGCGAACTTTCTCCGTTACCTGTCCTGCCTCATCGTAACCGACATATCCGGGCGGTGAACCGATAATTTTAGAAACCGAATGTTTCTCCATAAATTCACTCATATCAAGTCTGATAAGAGTTTCGGGGGTATCGAAAAGTTCCTTGCTGAGAACCTTTACAAGCTCTGTTTTACCGACACCTGTAGGACCTACAAAGATGAACGATGCAGGTCTGCGGCGAGGTGAAATCTGAACTCTGCTTCTTCTGATTGCAGACGCAAGAGCCTTTACAGCCTCGTCCTGACCGATAATTTTCTTTTTAAGCTCGTTCTCAAGGTCGGCAAGCTTTGAAAGCTCGTTTTCCTTGATTCTTGATGCGGGGATGCCTGTCCAGAGTTCGATTACCTTGGCGATATCCTCCTCTGTAACCTTTGAAACGAGAGTTTCGGGATCAATTTCTTTAAGGTCGCTGTCAATTCTTGCAAGGCTTGTGTTGACCTCGGCAAGCTGTTCGTAGTTTACCTCATCGGCATTTGTAAGAGCGTCCTTTCTGATAAGAAGCTTCTGTCTTTCATCCTCAAGCTTATCGTGACGCTCCATGCTTTTATTGCGGAGAGCAGCACAGGCACAGCTTTCATCAAGAAGGTCGATTGCTTTGTCGGGAAGAAAACGGTCTGTTATGTATCTTTCGGAAAGGATAACCGTCTTGCGAACGATATCATCGTCAACAATTACACGGTGATGTGCCTCATAATAGCCTTTTACACCTGCGATAACATCAATTGACTGAGCAATTGTAGGCTCGCCGACCTTTACGGGCTGAAATCTTCTTTCAAGAGCAGAATCCTTTTCGATATATTTTCTGTATTCGTTGAATGTTGTAGCACCGATGACCTGAACCTCGCCCCTTGAAAGAGCCGGTTTGAGGATATTTGCGGCATTCATTGTACCCTCGTTGTCACCTGTGCCGACAAGGCTGTGAACCTCATCAATAAAGAGAATTATGTTGCCGTTCTCCTTGATTTCGGAAACAAGTCCTTTTATTCTGCTTTCAAACTGACCTCTGAACTGAGTACCTGCAACAAGTGAGGTGAGGTCAAGAAGCTGAATTTCCTTGTTTTTAAGTCTTTGAGGAACATTTCCTGCGGCAATGCGGAGAGCAAGCCCCTCTGCAATAGCGGTTTTACCTACACCGGGTTCACCGATAAGGCAAGGATTGTTCTTTGTTCTTCTTGAAAGAATCTGAATTACACGCTCAATCTCGCTGTCTCTGCCGACAATGCGGTCGATTTTGCCCTCTCTCGCCTTGCGTGTGAGGTCTTCACAGTAAAGATTGATGTGCTTTCTGTTCTTTTCTTTTTTCTCTTTTTTGCCCTTTTTATTATTATCCTGATTTGTCGCATTGTTGTTCTGTCCACCGAACATACTGTTGAAAAATGCAGGGAATGCAGGTGCACCGTGAGAGAAGTCATCATCCTCGCTACCGTCACCGTCTTTAGCAAAATCGCCCATCTGCTCGGCAAGGTTATCCGCACCAAGCTGTTCCATAAGCTGCGACATATCGCCGTCACCCATACTGTTCATGAGGGTGTTCATCTGATCCTGAACATTTTCAAGGTCCTCGTCCGAGATACCCATTTTGCTGATAAGATCCTCAACCGGCTTGATTCCAAGCTCTTTTGCACAGGTAAGGCAATAACCTGCCGTCGGGGCGTCTTTAGAATTATTATTTGAAACGAAAACAACCGCAGGCCGTTTTCCGCATCTTGTACAAAGCATAGCATACTCCTTTTTAGGACACCAAATTGCACATTTGCTGTCATGGTAATATAAGAATTATACAACTGTTTAACAAATAATTCAATATTTATTTGTCGGAATTTATTTATTTTTAATGTCAGCTGTCTTTTTAAGTGATTCGTTGTACTCCTTAATCATTGCAAAATAGATTTTGCCGTAACGATACAAAGCGTATAGCATGGATGCGGCTGTAACCGAAAGCAATATCAGATCAAGCACCATATTTTCGTAGGCAAAAAAGGCCTTGAGAAATACGATAAGACATACGGAAAAGTAGAAAATAATTGTTCCGACCTTTCCGTACCAATTTGCAGAAGGCGGAGTGAGTCTTTTTTTGATTAAATCGGCACCGCCGAGGAGCATAAGAAGGTCTTTGACCAGAAGTGTTACAAGAATCGGAAGAACCATAGGCACATAAATCACCATACAGATAACGACCGCAAAAAGCGTTACCTTGTCTGCAATGGGATCAAGGATTTTTCCGAGAGGAGTTACCTGATTGAGTTTTCTGGCAGCCATTCCGTCAAAGCAATCGGAAAGTCCCGACAAACCTATACATATTGCCGCATATATATACTGTTCCGCAAGGAAAAAATATACGAACGGGATTATAAGCACAAATCTTACATAAGTTATAATATTAGGTATAGTAACCAAATCGGATGTTTTAAAGCTCCACACATCTTTTTCTTTTTCCATTACTGTTCCCTCCTGTTTCTTCATTCAGACTGCAACGCTGAAAAATTTAAAAACAGCACCCGAAATCATCGGGTTATTAAGCATTTCGGGATTTGAAAACTCAAGCACTCCCGAAAAGATATTAACGGCAAAAAATACAAGGATTGCCGCCTCCGCAAGTCCCAACACACCGCCGAGAAGCTCATTAATCTGTTTCACCACGGGTATTTTAAACACTCTTGCAAGTTTTTTGACAAGAATTTTTATAATTATAAAGATAATTATTGATATAACTACACCGATAACCAAGCGGAACATTCCTGTGATAACCGGCTGAATAAGATTTTCCACCGAAGCCGACACCGCCGTTGCGGCAGAGTTCGGAACCTGAAAATCGTTTGTATAGACACTTGAATCCAATCCGAAAATTGAAAGGAAGAATCCGAGCATTCCCATAACCCAGTTTGGCAAAGCCGAAAAACTGTTTGCAATGGCTGAGTTGATGCCCTGAGTGTCAATCATTTGTTGCAGATTTGTTGTTAAGGTCTGCTGAACAAATGCCGTATAAACCCACGATGCAAGAAAATTTGAAATGTGATATGCAAGAAAGCCCGTGAGAGCCACACCTGCAACATTGAGAATTGTAATTGCTATGCCACGCTTGAAATCAATAAAAAACAAAAGCGCAAACACGGCAATAATAATTATATCTGCAACCAAATTTATTACTCCTGTTTTGAAGTTTGAGCGGTATCGTCGCTCGATACACTGTCAAGGTCAATAAACCTAATTTGATTTACGCTGAGAATGTAAGCGGTGTAGTCCGAGGCAAGCACAATCTTTTTTGAACCGGTTCCCGAATTTGTCGAATAAAGCAAATCGCCTTTTTGATTATAACCGTAAACAACATTTCCGTCAAGGATTGCAACCGTACCCTTGTAGACAGAAAGCGAATCGGCTTTGTGTTCGGTATTTATTGTGTACTGTGCCTCGCCGTTACTGTTATAGCTTATGAGAGCAACACTTCTTCCGTCACCGCTCCTTGAAAGAGCCATTGTATAGGTTGATGTATCTGTGTTAAAGCAGTAATTTGAAAGAGTTTTGTCCTCATAGCTTACTGTTTTGTAATTCTTTTCACCTTTTTTAACAGTATAGCTTGCCTGTGAACCCACAAGAACCGCCGTATCTGAGGTCAGATACTTGCAATCAAGCACGCTGTCACCCGAAATTTTGTAGGTTGAAACAGGCTTTTCCTGTGAAAAATCAAGCACATAAACGCCCGTTACCGCTGAACCCTTGTCACTTGACACACCTGTGGCAACGCAACCGGAGCCGTCCTTGTTAATTGCTACCGATGTTATATAATACTCCGAAAAAGAATATTTGTAAATTCTGTTATTATTTTTGCTGTAGGCATACAGCGTTGTAAGATAACCGTTGTCCTCGGTAACAAGACAGTATGTACCGTTTGAGGCAACATCACCTGTGTATATTTTATTTTCGGCATTGCCTGAGTAAAGCGTTTCGTCAAAACTGCTTATCTCATAGCTTGCACTGCCGATTCCGTATGTGAGAAATCTGTTTTCATTGTTTTTCATTACGGGATTTGAATGTGTAAGCTGAAGTCGTGCAACCTCTGTACCCGAATTTGTAAGGGTTACGAACGAGGTGTCCGATGCATACACGGCATGTCCCTGTGACACTGCAAAGTTGCCCGATGAAACCTCGGAACCGATAATGTCAACGGGATAGCCGTGACCGGCATTTCCGAGTACATCATAAGTCCACCAGTTTGAGATGTTCTCCCATGTGAGCTTGTCACGGTTTGCAAAGGCAAAAACTATAAGTCCTGCCGCAATGGCAATACACGCACCGAGTACGATTTTCTTGACAGCCTGCGGCGACATTTCGGTTTTTTCCTGTTCATAATCGTCAAGAGGCATATCCTCATAGCTCATTACATCTCTGTCGGTTTTATGTGTCTTTCGTTTTGAATAATGTCCTTTAAATTTTTTAAACATCAGCGTTCACTCCTTTTTTGTGAACTGTTGTCATTTTCATAATTCACACGATTCAGGTACAATCCGCAAGCCTGTGCGGTGGGACCCGAATATTTTCTGTTTTTCTTTTCTATAATGGAGGGGATTTCATCGGGAGCAATTTTACCCTGCTGAATCCTGAGAAGTGTTCCCACCATAATACGAACCATATTGTACAAAAAGCCGTCAGCCTCAACCTTCATTGTAACAAGGTTACCCTCACGGGTTACCGAAAAGGCTTTTACATTTCTGGTCATATCCCCTTTTTCACGGTTATCAAGCGTGCAAAAGGAAGTGAAATCGTGTCTGCCGACATATGCCTGAGCGGCTTTGTCGAGCAGATTTTCGTCAATTTTGTATCTGTAATGAAGTGCGTATCCGTCAAGAAACGGATTTCGCACCTCGCTGTTCCAGATTTTGTAGATATATTCCTTGCTTGTGCAGGAATAGCGGGCGTGAAAATCGGGTGCAACCTCTTTGCAGTCAAGAACAGCAATGCTTAGCGGAAGCCAACGGTTAAGTGCGGCTTTGAGCCTTTCGGGCTTTATGGGATGCTCTGTTTTAAGGCTGATGCAATACATATTTGCATGAACTCCGCTGTCTGTGCGACTGCATCCCTTTACATCAAAGTCATTGCCGATAATCTTAGAAAGAGCAGTTTGAAAAGCCTCCTGAACCGTCATTGCGTTCTGCTGAATCTGCCAGCCGTGGAACTCTTTTCCGTCATATGAAATTGTGAGAAGAAGATTTCTTAAACTGCCGCAGGCAGGAATATGTTGCATAAAATCACTCCGCCGATTAGAAGTGCGACCATTACAAAAGATACATAGTCACGCTTTGCCATATGAATAGTTTTCATTCGTGTTCTTCCTGTTCCGCCACGGTAGCAACGGCACTCCATAGCTGTTGCAAGCTCATAGGCTCTTCTGAATGCCGAAACAAAAAGCGGAATAAGAATAGGGATAAACGCCTTTACCCTCTGAATAATATTACCCGACTCCATATCGGCACCTCGTGCCTTTTGAGCCTGAGTAATTTTGTCGGTTTCTTCAAGAAGTGTGGGAACAAATCTTAAAGCAAGCGACATCATCATTGCAATCTCGTGAACGGGAAAGTGCAGTTTTGCAAGCGGCTTCATCAGTCTTTCGATTGCATCCGTAAGCTCTGTCGGAGAGGTTGTGAATGTAAGACAGGAACTTGCAAGGATAAGACAGATGATTCTTACCGAAACAAAAATTGCTCTGTTAATGCCGTTTAAGGTAATTTTGAAAATACCCCATTGTACAAGCGGATCACCCGAACCGTAGAATACATTGAGAATTGAGGTTACTATTATAATAAATATAATTACTTTCATGCTTTTGAAATAGAACTTTGCAGGCACTTTGCTTGCCGCAACAAAAAGTGCGGTAAAAAGCACAACAAGCGCAAGCGAAGCATAATTAAAAGTACAGAAAATAATTACGAGAAATCCGACAAGCATAATCAGCTTTGCACGGGGATCACATTTGTGGATTACGCTGTTCGCAGGAAAATACTGACCGAACGCAACATCTCTTACCATATTTTACCCTCCTTGTCAAGCAGTGAGGAAATACAGTCCATTGCCTCATCAACAGTAAGTATTCCTTCGGGAATATTAAAACCTTTTTCACGCAGTTCAAGCATAATCTTTGTTATCTGCGGTACTCGAAGTCCTATTTTTTCAAGCTCTCGTCCCTTTGAGAAAACTTCTTTTGTCTTATCAAACATAACGAGGTTTGACTTGTTCATAACGATTATCTTATCGGCAACCCTTGCAATGTCTTCCATGCTGTGGGATACAAGGATAACGGTGTTTTTGCGTTCCTTGTGATACTGCACAATCTGGCTCAACAGCACATCTCTGCCCATAGGATCAAGACCTGCGGTCGGTTCGTCAAGAACGAGAACCTCGGGATTCATTGCTATAACACCTGCAATTGCCGCCCTTCTCTTTTCACCGCCCGAAAGGTCGAACGGAGATTTTTCAAGAAGTTCATCTTTAAGTCCGGTAAATCTTGCGGCGTCATTTACCGCTTTTTCAAGCTCTGCACCGCTCTTGCCCATATTCGTAGGACCGAATGCTATGTCCTTGGCAACGGTTTCTTCAAAAAGCTGATATTCGGGATACTGAAATACCATTCCGACTTTGAAACGGATTTTTCTGATATCCTTGGGATTTGCCCAGATATCCTCACCGTCAAGAAGAACCTGTCCCGAAGTTGGTTTCATAAGTCCGTTTAGCATTTGAACAAGTGTTGACTTGCCCGAACCAGTGTGTCCCATAATGCCGATAAACTCGCCTTTTTCAATTGAAAGGCTCAAATTATTGACAGCGGTTTTCTCAAACGGAGTGCCTGTTCCGTAAACATAGCTTAAATTTTTCAGTTCAAGCACCTTGCTCATGACAGCACCTCCTCAAGCATTTTTACACATTGCTCTGCATTGAGAGGAAGTTTATCAAATTTCACTCCGCACCCCCTAAGTCTGTATGCAAGCTCTGTTGCCTGCGGAACATCAAGACGGTGCTTTTTGAGCAGCTCCGCCTGTGAAAAAACTTCTTCGGGTGTACCCTGAGTGAGAATTTTTCCTGCATCCATAACGACAACTCTGTCGGCAAGGACTGCCTCTTCCATATAGTGTGTGATGAGGACAACCGTCATATCCTTTTCACGGTTGAGTTTTAAAAGCGTTGTCATTACCTCGTCACGGCCGTTAGGGTCAAGCATTGCCGTGGGTTCGTCAAGAACTATGCATTGCGGCTGCATTGCAAGAATTCCGGCAATTGCAATACGCTGTTTCTGACCGCCCGAAAGCTTGAACGGAGCGTGTTCACGGTAATCGTACATATCAACGGCTTTGAGGGCATCATCAACCCTCTGTCGAATCTCCTTTGGCGGTATTCCGAGGTTTTCGGGGCCGAATGCAACATCTTCCTCAACAACGCTTGCAACAAGCTGATTGTCGGGATTCTGAAGTACAAGTCCCACTTTTTCTCTTATGTCATATGTCTTGTTTTCATCTGATGTGTCATCTCCGTCAACATACACTTTGCCCTTATCCGGCAATAGCATTGCGTTGAGATGTTTTGCAACAGTTGACTTTCCGCATCCGTTGTGACCGAGAAGGGCAACAAATTCACCCTTTTCGATATTGAGAGAAACACCGTCGACCGCATTTTTATACGGCTGACCGCTTTCAATGTCAGAATATGAAAAGCTGATGTTGTCAAGTGAAATAAAGCTCATTTATTATTTCTCCCATATTGCGGTTGAGCCGCACGGCAATACAAGTCCCGTGTCGCTCACCTTCAGTCCTATTTCATCGCTTGATACTTTTCCGCCGAAGTCCTTCTGCAAAAGAACTCCGAGCAAATACTCCATTACAGCGGGAGAAAGTCCCGTTGTGTAGGAATTGAGAATGAAAAACAGCGGATTGTCTGAGAGAACCTGTTTGCACAGGGTTACGAGTGAATAAAGCTGTTCTTCAAGTTTCCAGACCTCACCGCCCGGACCTCTGCCGTATGACGGAGGATCCATAATGATTCCGTCATACCTGTTGCCACGGCGGATTTCACGCTGTACAAATTTTACGCAATCGTCAACGAGCCAACGGACAGGTCTGTCGGCAATACCGCTTGATGCGGCATTTTCCTTTGCCCACTGAACCATTCCCTTTGATGCGTCAACATGGCAAACGGTTGCGCCTGCGTTCATACACGCAAGAGTGGCGCAGCCTGTGTAACCGAAAAGGTTGAGAATTTTAAGCGGTCTGTTTTCGTTTTTAATTTTTTCTGCGGCAAAATCCCAGTTAACTGCCTGTTCGGGGAACACACCAGTGTGCTTGAATCCCATAGGCTTGATGTTGAAAACGAGGTCGCCGTAATTTACAGTCCAGCGGTCGGGAACTTTTTTGTACTGCTCCCAACTTCCTCCGCCACGATTTGAGCGGTGGTAACGGGCATGTGCCGAATACCAAAGAGGATTTTTCTTTTCGCTTGACCAGATAATCTGCGGATCGGGACGGATAAGGATTATATCTCCCCATCTTTCAAGTCTTTCCCCATCAGAGGTATCTATAAGTTCATAATCTTTCCATTTATCAGATAATCGCATTATGCAAGTCTTTCCCTTACTACCTGTGCGGCTTCTTCCGCAAGGTTCTGAATTTCTTCGAGGTTTTCGCCCTCGAGCATTACTCTTACGAGAGGTTCTGTTCCCGACACACGAACAAGGATTCTGCCTCTGTCACCGAGGATTTCGCTAACTCTTTCGATTTCAGCCTTGATTTCCCTGTCTGTATAGAATGAGAGCTTGCCCTCTCTGCTGACCTTTACATTAATGAGCACCTGCGGCAAACGCTCCATAATCTTTGCAAGCTGACTGAGCTTTTCGCCTGTTCTCTTCATAATGCTGAGAATCATTGCACCTGAAAGCTGACCGTCGCCTGTTGTTGCATAGTCAAGCAAAATGATGTGACCGCTCTGCTCACCGCCAATGTTGTAGCCCTCCTGCATCATTGCCTCAAGAACATATCTGTCGCCAACCTTTGTTGAAACAAAGTGCATATCGTTTTCTTCACAGAACTTGTTAAAGCCCATATTTGTCATAATTGTTCCGACAACGGCATTCTTTTTGAGAACGCCTCTCTGCTTCATATCATTTGCACAGATTGCAATAAGGTAATCGCCGTCAACAAGGTTTCCGTTTTCGTCAACTGCAAGACATCTGTCAGCGTCACCGTCAAATGCAAGACCGCATGAAAGCTTGTGTTCACGAACATACTTCTGTAATTTGCTCATATGAGTTGAACCGCAGTCACGGTTGATGTTCACACCGTCAGGCTCGTCAAAAAGCATATGAACCTTTGCACCAAGCTTGGTGAAAAGCTTTTCGGCTGTTCTTGAAGAAGAACCGTTTGAACAGTCAAGTGCGATTTCCATACCCTCAAAGTCGCAGTCTACTGCCGAAACAAGGTGGTCAATATACAAATCAGCCGCCTCTGTATCATATGTTACTCTGCCGATATTTTCATCTGTTGCTGATGCATACGGAACAACATGGTCAAGTACGATTTCTTCAATTCTGTTTTCGAGATCATCGGGGAGCTTGCATCCGTCAGAACTGAAAATTTTGATACCGTTAAATTCAAACGGGTTGTGTGATGCGGAAATCATAATACCTGCATCGGCATTGTATTTGCCTACAAGATAAGCAACCGCAGGAGTAGGAACTACCCCGAGAATGTGAACATTTGCACCTACCGAGCAAAGTCCTGCGATAAGTGCGCCCTCGAGCATATCGCCCGAAAGTCTTGTGTCCTTACCGATTAAAATTGTGGGGTGTTCAACCTCATCGCTGATAAGAACCATTGCCGCCGCTCTGCCTATATTCATTGCAAGTTCGGGTGTAAGCTCTGCGTTTGCAACACCTCTTGCACCGTCTGTACCGAATAATCTTCCCATTATATATATTCCTCCGTTAAATAATTTGTAGATTGTAAATTTTCATAACTGCAATTTTCGGTATAACCCAAGTAAAAGCCTTACACTCTGTTGAATTATACACTCATATTGTGACTGATTTATGACTCCCTGTCACCAAAGAGAGTCGGCTGTGTTGGCTGTGCATTTACAACACCCTTAGGAAATTCACAGCCGAGATGCTTGCAAGCCTCGGCAGTTATGCATCTGCCCCTCGGGGTTCTACTGACAAAACCTATCTGCAAAAGATACGGTTCATAGACATCCTCGATTGTTACAGCCTCTTCACCGATTGCCGCCGCAAGTGTTTCAAGTCCGACAGGACCGCCGTTGTAAAAACGAACGATTGCCTCAAGCATTCTTCTGTCGTTGCGGTCAAGACCGAGTTCGTCAATTTCGAGTCTGTCAAGTGCTGTCCTTGCGGTTTCAAGTGTGATGACGCCGTTTGACATAACCTGTGCAAAGTCACGCACACGCTTTAAAAGTCGGTTTGCAATTCGTGGTGTTCCCCTTGAACGGGACGCAATTTCAAGCGCACCGTCATGTTCAATTTTTATTCCGAGGATTCCGGCACTTCTTTCAACAATCTGTGCAAGCTCCTCGGGAGTGTAGAGCTCAAGTCTTAACACCACACCGAAACGGTCACGCAAAGGAGCGGTCAGCTGACCTGCTCTTGTGGTTGCTCCGACAAGTGTAAATTTTGGCAACGGCAGATGATACGAAGCCGCCATCTGACCTTTACCCGTGATGATATCAATTGCAAAGTCCTCCATTGAAGGGTAAAGTATTTCTTCAACGGAACGGCTCAGTCTGTGAATTTCGTCAATAAAAAGCACATCGCCCTCGTTAAGGTTGGTAAGCAATGCCGCAAGGTCGCCCGGTTTTTCAATTGCAGGGCCTGAGGTTATTCTCATTGACACACCGAGTTCATTCGCAATGATTCCCGAAAGAGTTGTTTTACCGAGTCCCGGAGGGCCGTAGAGCAGTACATGGTCAAGGGTTTCGCCTCTGATTTTTGCCGCCTCGATAAAGACCTTGAGGTTTTCCTTTGCCTTTTCCTGTCCTATGTATTCCGAAAGTGTTTTCGGTCGCAGAGGGTTGTCGCTCTCTGCCGTATCTTCGGGAATTTCGGAAGTATCGGTTATTCTGTTTTCAAAATCAAATTCATCCGAGAATTCCATTTTACTCATATATTACTGTCTTCCCATCTGTTTTAATGTGAGCGAAATAAGCTGTTCAACAGGCAAGGTGCTGTCGAGTGTTGCGAGTACGGGCGAAACATCCGAAGGGGAGTAACCCAAAACTCCGAGTGCCTCGATTGCTTTCGGAACATTTCCCGTTGAAACATTCACGCTGTTCTGTGCCGCCTGTGCAAAAGAGCTGTCCTCCTTAGCCGCTTTTGCAAGCTTGTCCTTGAGTTCAAGAACAATTCTCTGTGCAATTTTTTTGCCTATTCCCTGTGCTCTTGTAATTGTTTTGAGGTCATCGGAGGCAATTGCCATTGCAACCTGTTCGGGACTGAGTTCCGACAAAACCGCAAGTCCTGCCTTTGGACCTACACCGCTTACGCTGATGAGGTTTTTAAAGGTTTCAAGCTCTGCCTTTGTTGCAAAGCCGAAAAGGTCAACCGCATCTTCCCTTACATTAAGGTAGGTGTAGAGCGTTACCTCTGTGTTAAGCTTTACGGCTTTGAGTGTGTTCATTGTTGTCTGGCACATATAGCCGACACCGCCGCACTCTACTACCGCCGCATTTGATTCTATAGCAATAAGTTTTCCTCTTACGGAATAAAGCATATTTAAAGTCCCTTTCCGTACATTACTCTTCTGAGCTGTGAGCCTGCCGCCTGTGTGTGACAGATTGCAATTGCAAGTGCGTCACAGGTATCATCGGGTTTCGGAATTTCTTTCAGCTTTAAAAGCCTTGCGGTCATTTCCATAACCTGTGGCTTTTTAGCCTTGCCGTATCCCGTTACAGCCGTTTTGACCTGAAGAGGAGTGTACTCAAAGATTGGTATTTTAAGTTTTTGTGCCGCAAGCAGGGTTACTCCCCTTGCCTGAGCAACATTGATAGCCGTTTTCTGATTGGTCTGAAAGTAAAGTTTTTCGATTGCAAGGGCGTCGGGGCGACATCTGTTAAGAATAGCATAGGTTTCGTCATAGATGTACTCAAGCCGTTTGTTAAAATCAGTTCCGGCAACGGTTTCAATTGCACCGTAACCAAGAGTTTTATATGTATTCGATTGAAAATTGATTGCTCCCCAACCTACAATGGCATATCCGGGATCAATTCCAAACACTACCAAAACAATACCTCCGAAAAAATCCAAAAATGGCATAATAACATAGCTTAAAACATTATAACACACACAACTTTATTTATCAATAAAATTATTCGTTAATCTGCGTATTCCGCTCAAAATGTACATAAGAAACTTTGAACGGCTGATTTACTCGGTTTTTTGCGTGTTATCGGCACGGCTGAGCGTGATTTTTGAACCGTTGTATGACAAATCAAGCTTTTTTCCGTGGGGAATATATTCAAAGGTGTAGTTTCGGTAAAGTTTCGGCACAAATATGACAAGCGTTGTATCATCGGCTACATATTTTCCGCAAAGCTCCGCCTTGTCTTTTCCGCTCATCATAATAAGGGATGCATTGCCACCGTCAAACGAAAGGTTTATCTTTCCGCCGCCGTCAAGCTCTGCACTCCAGTCTGTGCAGGTAAGCTCGTTTTGATATCCCGATGTGTCGGCACTGCATGAACAAAGCAGAAAACATAAGCAGATTAAAAGCAAAATGACAAATTTCTTCATAAAAACCGCCCTCACAGGTATATGATATTATTACAGATTATTCATGAAATCAGAAAATTAGTACATATACCGTTGGCGGCAGAAAACGAAATTTACAGTTTTGTTATAATTCTTGAAAAGCATAATTATTTTGTGTATATTGTATGGTGTGATTTTATGGAAAATTTTAAAAACGAGAACACGGAGGGATTGTTTTGCAACATGAGATAACCGAAAAGCATAATGTTTTTGAAGAAAACGGAGAGGTTATGTGTGCAGGCTGGGCAAGAACGCCTGTTTTTGAATATAACAGCGAACAGAGCAAAACAAGCGGAAAACACAGCGAAAGGGATTGCTATTTCATAAGCAACACAGAGATTTCGCTCTATCTTTCGGTTGAAAATTTAGGCATGGAATTTGCGGTAAAAATTGCGGTTGCCGACCTTAAAAGAGGCGGTGTGATTTATGATTGTGTTGTAAAGAAATTTGTTTTCAGCAAGAACGAGCTTCCCGAATCGGGCAGTTCTGGAGAGCTTTTGTACACGGACAAAAGGCTTCAGCTGCAGTTGACAAACACACCGAACGGAAGATTTTTAAAATGTGATTTTATCGATTTTGGCGGCATAAAAAACCTTTACTTTAACATTAATCTCAAAAAGACGGCGGGCGAAAGTCTTAACGAAATTGCACCGTTTGAGAGAGACAGAAAATATTTTTATCTCAAACGCTTTGTTCCCAAATTTGTCGCAGGCGGAATTATCCGTGTTGGCGGTATGGAATATTCTTTAAACGAAACAACCACAAACGCTTACTTTGACTGGACACGCTTTTCAAAGCCGAGGAAGCATAATTATCAGAGATTGAGCTCCGACTGCTTTATTGACGGAAAACGCTTTTCCCTCTGCCTTGCAAGCAGAGTCGGCGACAACCGTTACGGCAACGAAAATTGCTTTTTCACAGACGGTCATCTTGTAAAGCTGTCACAGATAAATGTTAAAAGCACAGGCGGAAAGCTTGACAGACCGTGGTACTTTAAGGCGGGATATTCGGCGGTTGACATTACATTCAAGCCGTTCACCGTAAAAGGCGAGGCTATGGCGGCATATATGGACAAAACAACCGTAATTTTCGGCAGACTCTACGGAGAATTAAAACGGGTTGATATGGATAAGCCGTTAGTCCTCGATAATTCTCAGGCACACATTGTTCTGACGGAATTTTAAAATTTAAATCGGCAAAAATAAACACGGCAATCATTTCAGATAATGAACTGCCGTGTTTTAATTTTATAAAATAAAGTCGGGAAAACAATGCTTTGCATTAAGCAAGCTGTGTTCCCGACCGAAATTTTCAATTTTCCGTTTTCAACTTTTAATTTGTAAAATTACACTTCCCTGTTCGGGTCTGTGTTTTTCTGCTTAACAGGAGCTTTTGTAGCATCTTTGTCGGTAAATCTTGCAAAGATTGAAAGCGTTGTGAGAAAGCAGATGATAATGTACAAAAGAAGTGCAATTACAGAAGCAAGGCTGATTGTATAGCTTACCATTGTGAGAATTGAAAGCACACCGAGCAGACAGCAGATGATTGAAACGATATTCTTCATATTGCGTTCTTTGTCAAGAGCGCAGAAGAAAAATCCTGCAATCGGGATAATGAAGAAAATCGGCATAAAGAGCGAATACTTAAAAACCGCATCATTTGAACCGCTGAGTCCCCATACAGACATAATATCAAATACGGAATAAGAATGAAGTACATTTTTTTCGTCAATGTACTGGAAATACGGCAACGCACAGAGTACGATTTCAACGAGATAAAGCACGCAAAGTGTGATTCTTAATTTTTTTCTTGTTTTGTTTTCGGGCATTTTGAGCATTTTGTTCCTCCGAGATTTTTTTAAAATCATTTTTTAATCATCAATATGTTACATTGTAACACAAATTATTCAGTTGCACAATAGAAATTTTAGTGTTATAATTATGACTAATGTACACAAAGCACTGCATTCGTACATTGCTTTATTCTGTGCAAAAAGGAGATAATATAATGGGATATATAAATGAATCCGTAATTTACAATATTTATCCGCTCGGTTTTTGCGGAGCACCAAAGGAGAATGATTTCAAACAGGAATACAGACTTGACAAAATTTACGGCTGGATTGACCATATGAAGTCAATGTCGGTAAACGCACTTGTTTTCAACCCTGTTTTTGAAAGTTCAAAACACGGCTATGATACTATTGATTATAAAAAAATCGACTGTCGGCTCGGTGACAACGAATCTTTCAAAAAAATTTGCAAAACACTTCACGATAACGGCATCAGAATTATGCTTGACGGCGTTTTTAATCATGTGGGAAGAGATTTCTTTGCCTTCAAAGATGTTCAGCAGAACCGTGAAAATTCAAGATATGCGTCTTGGTTTGAAAATTTAAACTTTTGGAACAACAGTCCTTATAATGACGGTTTCAGCTATGAGGGCTGGGCAGGTTACTACGACCTTGTAAAGCTTAATCTCCACAATGACGAAGTAGTAAACTATCTTCTTGACTGTGCAAGATTTTGGATTGATGAGTTTGATATTGACGGACTTCGCCTTGATGCGGCTGACTGCATTGACATTGAATTTTTCAAGAAATTAAAAAATGTTTGCAAAGAGAAAAAGTCCGATTTCTGGCTCTACGGTGAGATTACCCACGGTGATTACAATCATTGGGCAAATCCCGATGTGCTTGACTCGGTTACAAACTACGAATGCTACAAAGGCATTTATTCAAGCCATAATGACCACAACTATTTTGAAATTGCTCATTCTCTTAACAGACAGTTCGCTAACGGCGGTATTTACAGAAACATCTACACATATAATTTCGTTGATAACCACGATGTAAACCGTGTTGCAAGTATGCTTAAAGACAAAAATCATCTCAACAATGTTTACACAATGATGTATACAATGCCCGGAGTACCGTCAATTTACTACGGAAGTGAATTCGGCATTGAAGGTATGAGAACTGCCTACAGCGATTATGAGCTTCGTCCTTGTCTTGACCTTGATTCCATCCCGAATCCGAACTATGAACTTCTTGAGCATATCAAAAAACTCGGTGTAGTAAGACTTGCACTCGAAGCTCTCAAGTACGGCGATTTTGAAAACATAAATATTCAGAATGAAAAGCTTGTATACAGAAGAAAAACCGACAATCAGACTGTTTTTGTTGCATTCAACCTTACAGACCGTGTTGAAAGAATCGGTTTTGACACAGGCTGCAACGCAAAGCTTACAGATGTTCTCAACGGCAACGAAGTTATTGATGTAAACGGTTACTATGAAATTGAAATGCAGCCGTATCAGTCAAGGATTCTTGTTGTTAATGACGGAAGTTTCAGGGTTGATTTCAATGCAGACAATACAGATTGCAGGGCAGCTGAAATTGACGAGGCTCCTGCAAATGAAGAAACTTCAGTTAAAGCTGTTAAAACAGAAAATTGCTGTGAAAGCAATTCGGACAATACCGAAAATACGACAAAAGAAATCAAGCCGGGTATTTACCTACATTTCAAGGGTGGCGAATATGAGGTTATCAACTTTGCAACCCACAGCGAAACAGGTGAAAAACTTGTAATTTACAGAAATCTCCACAACACAAGTGAAGTGTGGGCAAGACCTGTCGAAATGTTTGCCGAAAAAGTTGATGTTGACGGCAGAAAAACAGACAGATTTACTTTTATAGGTTGACAATAAGCGTAAGCAAATGATTAAAAAGACCGAATATATTTTTTATTCCGGTCTTTTTTTGTGTAAAAATACTACTTTTTAATCGTGATGACAAGATTAGACTATGTTTTTGCAAATAGTGTGTTGAATAAATCACATAATATGATAAAATAGACATATGTTGTATTATGACTGAATTTTTGTTTTTTGAGAGGAACTTAGGGGGATTAAATATTATGTTGAGGGATTTAAAGCCAACCGATAATGTCGGTGGTTTCGATGTCAGACCCGGCAACTTTCTTTTAAACGGTGCAACAACCGTTTCCGGAGGTGTAAACTTTACTATTCATTCGGTTTATGCAGTTGAGTGTACATTGCTTTTATTTAGACCTTATGCAAAAATTCCGTATGCAAGGCTTAGATTTCCGGATTCTTACAAAATCGGCAACACCTATTCAATGCTCGTGTTCGGTCTTGATGAGATTGATTTTGAGTATGCATATTCCTTTGACGGTCCGTATGAACCCGAAAAAGGCATTATTTTTGATAAAAAGAAATACATTCTTGACCCATACGCAAAGGCTGTAATCGGTCAGAGCGGCTGGGGTAAAAAACAGGAGCATGAGGGTGTTTATAAGGCAAGAGTTGTAAACAGCGACTATGACTGGGGCAACTGCACTCAGCCGAAGCTTCCGTTTGAAGAGCTTATAATTTATGAAATGCATGTAAGAGGCTTTACTCAGGACGGCTCCTCAGGTGTTAAAAACAAAGGCACATTCGCAGGTATCCGTGAAAAAATCCCCTATCTTAAAGAACTGGGCATCAATGCCGTTGAAATGATGCCTATTTTTGAGTTTGACGAAATGGGCTCGTATCGTAATTATGACGGTCGTCAGCTCTACGATTACTGGGGCTATAACACCGTATGTTTTTTTGCTCCGAACACAAGCTATGAGAGCGACCACAAGCATCATCACGAAGGCAGAGAGCTTAAACAGCTTGTTCGTGAGCTTCACGAAAACGGAATTGAAGTTATCCTTGATGTTGTGTTCAATCACACGGCAGAGGGCAATGAAATGGGACCGTATTTCTCGTTCAAGGGCATTGACAACAACATTTACTATATGCTCACTCCGGACGGAAAGTATTACAATTTCAGCGGTTGCGGCAATGTTCTCAACTGCAATCAGCCGATTGTTCAGCAGTTTATACTTGACTGTCTGCGTTATTGGGTAACAGAATACCGCATTGACGGTTTCCGTTTTGACCTTGCGTCGATTTTGGGAAGAAACGAGGACGGTACTCCTATGGATAAGCCTCCGCTTCTCAAAAGCCTTGCGTTTGATCCGATTCTCGGCGGAGTAAAGCTTATTGCAGAGGCATGGGACGCAGGCGGACTTTATCAGGTCGGCTGTTTTCCGTCATGGAACAGATGGGCTGAATGGAACGGAAGATACCGTGACGACCTCAGAAAATTTCTTAAAGGCGACAGCCATCTTGCATGGGATGCGGCTCAGAGAATTACAGGCTCAAGAGATTTGTATGACCCTACCTACAGAGGCTACAATGCGTCGGTAAACTTTATTACCTGTCATGACGGATTTACTCTTTATGATATGTATTCATACAACGAAAAGCACAATCTTGAAAACGGCTGGAACAATACTGACGGTGCTAATGACAACAACAGCTGGAACTGCGGTGCCGAGGGTGATACAAATGATTACAATATCAACAAGCTCCGTATCAAAATGGTAAAAAATGCTTTTGCAACCCTTATGTGCAGTCAGGGACCTGCTCTTTTCCTTGCAGGTGATGAATTCTGCAACACTCAGTTCGGCAACAACAACGCTTACTGTCAGGACAACATTATCTCATGGCTTGACTGGACAAGAAAAGAAAAGCATAAGGATGTATTTGAATTTTTTAAATATATGATTGCTTTCAGAAAGAGATTCCATATTATCACAGACAGCAGAGGCAAGGCAACATGCAGTTATCCGCCTGTCAGCATCCATTCAAATGTTGCGTGGAGTGCCAAGTATTACGATGATACAAGAATGATTGGCGTTATGTACGCCGGTGCAAGTCTTAAACAACAGGGACTTGACGAGTTTGTTTACTTTGGCGTCAATGCTTATTGGGATTATGTAAATGTTGAGCTTCCCGACCTTCCCGAAGGATACCACTGGAAACTTTATGTCAACACAGGCAACGAGCCTCAGGATGTAATCCTTGAGGACAGAAATGTTATTCTCTATGACAAACGAATTAATATGGCAGGCAGAAGTGTCATTGTTGCTGTCGGAGAAAGATATTAATTATAAGGACAATTTCTTTGTTTAAGAAAACCGCCCCTACACGAAAATGTGTGGGGGCTTCATGTTTTTATAGGTTTCGGATTGTTAATGTACTGCTGTGTTGTCAGCATAAATTTAAGTTCGTAACGCTTGAATATATTTTTAACGCCCATTGTAAGACCTCCCTGTCTTTACCTTTTCTTTACTGTGGCTATATAATAATTTACAAACTTTAAATGAAATTTAAAAAAAGCAGAAATCCCGAATTTTTTCAGAATTTCTGCTTTAGATAATAATATGGAGTTTTATTTCTGTTGTGCAATTATCTTTCTCTAAGCAACACGCTTAAATCCGTTTTTTCAGAGCGTTTTACTGCCCAAATGCTGACGATTGCAAGTACAATCAAATAAATCACGAGGAACAGCAGTACATAAACAGCCGAAACATTCACGGTCATTTCCATTATTGTATTGCCCACAAGATTCATAAGGTACGGATTTATAAGTAATATATCGAGTAATACAGTCAAAATTGTACCGACTGCAATTGATATTATTCCAATAAGGAAATATTCCGCAAATATTATATAGAAAAGTTGATTAGACTTGTAACCGAGTGAGCGATACAAAGCAAGCTCTTCGGTTCGTCTGCTTATATTGCTCTTGACGAACATATACTGTCCCGCAATTACGAACAATGCAAAAAATACAATTGAACCTATAATAATTATGAGTGCGATATTGTATGACTGAGAATCAAAGTTCAAGTCCATTGTATACGGTTCGCAATATGAGGAAACCTCGGATTGTACACTTTCAAGATTTTTTGCATCATCAACGAGAATTTTATAAGCCTTATCGGAAGTTATTGAAGCCATACCTTTGGCATTTGCAATAACTTCATTATTGAACTCAATCAAACTGTTGCGTGGAATAAGAATTTGATTGCCTGTAAAAATCGGGTCAGATGTGTTATACACTCCGACAATTTTAAGCTTATGTTCCTTGCCCGATTCATCAGCGAAAACAAGGTTTTTGCCCACAAGCGTTTTGCCGTCAATTTTATTGATTCGTTGACTTTCGCTGTTAAAATCCTTTAAAACTTCGGGAACAACTGCAACATTTTCTTCATTCTCTTTGAAAGCTCTTCCGCTTGTTATTTTAAGGTTATACCCCTCGTGAACATAACTTAGTGTGTAAGCTGAAAACAGCACTCCTGAAGTTTCCGACACATCAAGTTCGGCAGGCACGTTATAAACACTCGTTATGTGTTCAATGCTTTTTATGCTTAAAATTGTATCGTCAATTTCATTTTGAGGAGTATTTTCGTTTATCTCAAAATTCAACTCTCTGTTAAGAATATGATTATTTATGTTTTGGTCAATATTATTTTTCAGCGGCATAACCGCTCCTGCCGACACAAGAACGAGAATGGTTGCAATAACCATAAAGCAACAAAAAAATATTGTTGCACCTTTTCGTGAAAGAATTGAGGCTTTAACAAGCATACCGAGTTTTTTATTTTTCATTTTAATTTTCCTCTAAAATGCCGTCTTTCATAACGCAAATTCTGTCTGCAAAATCAGTTACGGCATCATTATGGCTGACAACAAGAACACCCTTGCCAAGCTCTGTAAGTTTTTTCAACTCTTCAAAAATCATACGTTCGTTTTTGCTGTCAAGGTTGCCTGTAGGTTCATCGGCAAGGATAAAGTCGGGATTATTGGCAAGTGCTCTTGCAATGGCGGTTCTCTGCTGTTCACCGCCTGAAAGTTCTCTCGGATAGTGGTCAATGCGGTGTGTAAGACCTACTTTCTGCACAAGCAATTCGGCAGTTTCTTTCATTTCGGCTCTGTTTTTGAAATGGTCGTTTATGAGCATTGGAACCATTATATTTTCAAAAACTTTGAGATGCGGATTGAGATGAAATGCCTGAAAGACAAATCCGAGTGAATTCATTCTTGTGTCGGCAAGTTCGTTTTTGCCGAGTGACGACACATCTTTGCCGTTAATCAAAATCTGACCTGAGGTGCAGTTGTCAAGCAAACCTGCCATTTGGAGCAGAGTGCTCTTTCCGCTGCCCGACTGTCCCATAACAGCCACAAATTCACCCTCTGACAATGTAAACGATACATTATCCACGGCGGTTACTTTGTTATTGTATATTTTTGAAACATTTTTTAATTCTATTGATTTCATTATTTTACCCTCAAAATTATTCATTCATTGCGTCTTTGGGCTGAATTTTATTCAGCTTGCGTAATGCTATGAGCTGACATATCAGCGGAACTATTGTTACTATCAAAAACGAAATTGCAAGCAGGATTCCGAAAGTTCCCCAATTGATAATGTACAGACGGTCTATGAAATTTCTGTTTGCAAAGAAAAGATTTGAAACAGCCGTAACTATAATCGAAATAATTGTTCCAACCACAAATCCGGTAAATGTAACTCTAAGCTGTTCGCAGTAAAGGCAGGCAAATATCTGACTGTTTCTATAACCTATCGCTTTGAGCAAGCCTATATCGGATTTACGAAGTGAAAGTGCGTTTGCTGTTGATTGTATAATCATAATCACAGAAAGCAACACTGTTGAAATAATAAGAAATACGCTTGCAAAGCTGAATATATTTGAAGCGTTTACTATGCTGTCCTGTATTCCGAGTTCGGAGTCATCGGCACAGCATACATTCATATCGGTGAGTGCGTTATATACCGATTCAATATTTTCAAAATCATCAACAACAACATAGTGAGTCCTCAGCGATAAATCATTCCACCACTTGCCGACAGTGGTTTCGTTATCTTTTGAATATCCGCCTTTTGTAAGTGCGTCATCTAATATTTTCGTAGCTGTTTCCTCTGAAATATAAATCGAATCATAATAGCCTGTTTCGGTCGGTGACAGATAATAAGTACCCACTACCTTTAATTTATATTCAATTGCAGGCAATTCAAGTGAACCGCTTTCTGATGAACCATCAATATTATAAGGTTGAATTAACATATTATTAATCGCTTTTACAGTTATCGTTTTTCCTATAAGACCTTCCCCGTCAATATAATCAGGCTTTTTATTTTCATTCTCAACCTCAAAAGGATAAAAATCACTCGGGACAACACAGCTTAACACAGGGGATTCATCAAGAGTTTTTCCTGCAATAACACTGCGTTTTTCATTTTTAAACAATGACCAAATATTTAAATAATTATTTTTCTCTTGATCAATCATTTTTTGTAAGTTCTCATCCGAGGACTGAACAATATTAAAAGCTTCATTTCTGATTCCTTCAAGAGGAAAAATATCAACTACATGCTCAGTATTTTTAATACTTTCTATAACATTATCGTCAAGTTCGCTTAACCAAGGGTCAACCTCAAGTGTTCTTGCACGATAATCCTCTTTATACTCATTTACAGCTTTTGTGACGGTAATTGAAAATGCCGAAATCAAGGTTATTGATATTACAAGCAATGCGGAAACAATTTTTATTCCCTTTTCATTTTTATTTATCTTGGCATTTGCTTTTGCAAGAAAATTCACATTCGTTAATTTCATCGCCAAACTCCTGTTGTATGTTTTATGTTATATTTAAATTATAATTTATATTTTAATTATAATTTCTATCAATTAAAATTCAATATCAAGATGTCATTTATTACACTTTTATTACATTTAACTTATTTACTAAGCATGGAGGTTACCATATATATGGCAACCTCCATAAATTCATTAATATTTTTCCATGGTTGTAACATTAGCTCTACAACCACCGCCACTCACATATCTATAATCCGCACGCCAACTTCCTGATCTTAGATTGCCATATTTTACTTGTACAGGCGCAGAATAGTTACTCCTAAGAGTATAAGATTGATAATAAGTCCTATCTTTCTTATCTTTATGTTCAACCCTTGATTTTATTACTGTGCTGGATTTTTTGTTAAAAATAGTTGGATATCCATCAAATAAATCATAGGTATAAGTACCGTTCTTCTTAATTGAAAGCCAAGTAGCATCATTACCGCCTGGATATCCACCGACACAAACAGTATGCTTATACTGAGTGGTTTTTGCGCCTGCTGTAATTGCTGTTGCTGATGAAAAAGCACAGATTACAGCCATTGCAGCTATTACAATCTTTTTAACCTTTGAATTCTTGTTGTTCATAAATGATATAACCTCCATAAAAATTTTGCTGTTGCAACAAGCAATCAACATTGTATAATATCCAAATAAAAATGCCCATATACTCTGGAGTAAAATGTCGATTTTTGGGAGTAAAAGGAATTTATTTGTAATTAAATTAAGTTTTTATATTAAAAAACAAAAATGGAACACTTACATTTTTACATTGCTTGTGTTCCATTTTATATTAGATTTTAAAGTATATATTAAAATACAACCGTTATTTCTAACGAATTGCCGTGAGAGCCTTTGAAAGCTCTTTTTCGTCCTCTGCAAGTAAAAGTCGCATTTGGTTACCTCCCGAAAGTTTTCTTATTCTATTATATATTTAGAACCTTAAACAAGGCTTAAATGTTTCTGTAATAAAAGTATACAAAGCTTTTTAATTCCTGTCAAATTGCATAAATAAAAAGTTAATTACTTGAAATATCGGTAAAAAGTTTGTATAATTAAAGTGACAGTATTTTTAAGGAGAATATTTATGCAAAGAGAAAATTTTAAGTCGAGGACAGGTTTTCTTCTTGTAAGTGCAGGCTGTGCGATTGGCATAGGTAATGTCTGGCGCTTTCCGTATGTTACGGGCGAAAACGGCGGCGGATTGTTCGTGCTTTTTTATCTTGCATTTCTTGTGCTTATGGGAATTCCCGTTCTGACAATGGAGCTTGCAGTCGGCAGAGCAAGCAGAAAAAGTGCCGTATTAAGCTATAAAACACTTGAAAAGCCAAAGAGCAAATGGCACATTCACGGTTGGCTGTGTATGATAGGCTGTTACCTTTTGATGATGTTCTACACGCCTGTTTCGGCTTGGATGTTAGATTACTTCTATAAATTTGCAACGGGAACATTTAAAAGCGGAATGAACTCAGAACAGGTTTCGGGAGTGTTTAACAACCTTATGGCATCGCCTGTTGAGATGATTATATGGCTTGCGATAATCGTTGTATTCGGATTTTTTGTATGCAGTCGAGGACTTCAAAAAGGCATTGAAAAGGTCAGCAAGGTTATGATGGTTGCGTTGCTTGCACTGATTATTATTCTTGCAATCAACAGTATGATGCTTTCAAATGCGGGAGAAGGCTTGAGCTTTTATCTTGTTCCCGATTTCGGAAAGGTTAAAGATGTAGGACTCGGCAAGGTAATCACCTCTGCAATGAGTCAGGCGTTTTTCACACTCGGACTCGGAATCGCATCAATGGAAATTTTCGGCAGTTATATGAACAAAGACCGCACGCTTTACGGTGAGGCTGTTCAGATTTGTGCATTGGACACTTTTGTTGCAATTGTTGCCGGACTTATCATCTTCCCTGCTTGCTTTTCATTTGGCGTTCAGCCCGACCAAGGACCTGCCCTTATTTTTGTGACGCTTCCGAATGTTTTCGTAAATATGACGGGCGGTCGGATTTGGGGTACGCTTTTCTTTCTGTTTATGACATTCGCAAGCTTTTCAACGGTTATTGCCGTGTTTGAAAACCTTGTTGCTTTTCTTACCGACACATTCGGCATGAGCAGAACAAAGGCGTCAATTATCAATGGAATTATTATGTTCTTTGCGTGTCTGCCGTGTATTTTTGGATTCAACATTTGGAGTGACTTCAACATTCTCGGCAAGGGTGTGCTTGACCTTGAGGACTTCGTTGTCAGCAACCTTCTTCTTCCGATCGGCGCAATGGTTTATCTCCTGTTCTGCACAACAAAATTTGGCTGGGGCTTTGACAATTACTTTGAAGAATGTAACACGGGTAAAGGTCTTAAACTTTCAAGAGTGCTGAAGCCGTACCTTAAATACGCACTCCCCGTGCTGATTGTTATTGTGTTCGTTCAAGGCTTTATAGGGTAGGATTAACAATCCCCTACGGCTCAATTGTGCAAATTCACACAATGTTACATTCCGACAAAATAACATATAAAACAAAAACTGTACAACCATAATCGGCTGTACAGTTTTTTTATATCTTGTATTACTTTTTAGACTTAGGATTTGTTTTTATAACTTCATTCAAGCCTATAAAGTGCATACCTTTTCTTTTTGTTTTTTCAAGATGAATTTTTTCGGAATCAGCAAGCAAATCAGTATAGGGACTGTTTTCAGATTCGACAAAACAGAATATTCTGAATTTTCCGAAAGTTACGGTTTTGTCGGCTTTATGTGCAGAATCGGAATATGCAAGAATATTCGTTTCTCTATTCGGAACTGCTGCGAAAAGAACCTGTTCACCTGTTTTCTTGTCTTTTACTTTGCAAGTTCTGATAAAGGTATATTCACCTGAATAAGTATCGTCCGAAAGTTCAATGTGTTCAAATGCAGTATATTCGGCATTTCGGTTAATCATAGAAATTCTGTTGTTTTGCTTTGTATAAACTGCAGGAGAAACTAAATCAGTTCCTTTGTCAAGCACAAGTACAAAACTACTACTTGGCAAATCCATTAAAGAATCATAAACAAAATGTTTAATTCTGTTTTGTCTTTTATTTGTAAAAGAAGTTTCCACCTCAACAGAATCAAATTGTCGATTATCTAATATATGTGAAACAATCAATTTTGATAATTGAAACAGAATCAATAATATTAGAAAAACTATGCCAAACGGATTACCCTCTGAATAAAAATAAGCTACAGTGTAATTCAAGATCATTCACCCATTCAAATTGTTATTCATGTAATTATCAATCTGTTCGCCAATCGTATTTATCAGTTAAAACATTAAGTTCAACATCATTTATTACCACAACCTCATCAGATTTCCAGTATAAAGAAACATCTTCCTGATGATATTTCCAATAAATATTACGGCATTTACTTGTTTCGGAATCCACTACCTCACATCTTACCGAAAAATCCGTAGTCGCATTTCCTGAACAAAGATAAGCATTAACCGTATATTTTCCATTTGGAGATATTGAGGAATCAATCAATTCGCCTTTAGGCAAATTATCTAAGCCACACCCTGAAAGGAAAGCACATAGCATAATCATCAAAACGGCAAGAAAGTTTGTAATAATGCGTTTACTTTGCATTTTAATGCCCCCCTAAAGCACCAACCTTTAATCGTATTATACACAATGTAACAAGTTATAGCAATACTCATATAACAAATTATTTGCTCAATATACAAAAACTGTACAACCGAAAAAGGCTGTACAGTTTTTTATTTTGCGGTAGAACCGCATTACAGAAAGGCTTATTTAATTGAATCAATCCATTTTTGAATTTCAGACTTTGGTGTACGCAGAACCGATTCGTCAAAACGGATATTCATTCCCTGCTTTACATCGGCTGTACTACAGGCATTTGCAAAATCTTTGAATGTGTGACCAATCCAACCGCCGTTAGTTGCAAACGGATAAACCGTCTTGCCCGAAAGGTCATTTTCCTTGAGAAATGTGTGCATTGCAGGGGCAAAAGTGTACCACCAAACAGGTGTTCCGAGAATTACCTCGTCATACTTGCTAAGGTCAATATTAAGCGGTTTTATTTCGGGACTATATCCGCTGTTCACTTCATCCTGTCCTTGATTTACAACCGAGTTGTAGTCGCCGTCATACGGAACAACAGTTTCGATTCTTGCAATGTCAGCACCCGTGCTTTTCTGAATCATCTCGGCAATGCTTTTTGTGTTGCCACGATAGGAATAATAAACGATAACTTTTTTCATATTCAGAAGCCGCTTTTCGATTAACCGAGTTTATTATATTCTTCATCGGTTACGGGTTCGCACCACTCGTTTGAACATTCTTCGCCCGGTATTTCAGTTGCGATGTGTGAGAACCAGCTGTCCTTTTTAGCACCGTGCCAATGCTTAACCTCGGCTGGAATTACGATTACCTTACCCGGTGTAAGGCTTACAGGCTCTTTGCCTTCTTCCTGATACCAACCCTCACCTGCCGTGCAGATGAGGAGCTGACCGCCGCCGCTCTTTGCGTGGTGAATGTGCCAGTTGTTACGGCAACCAGGTTCAAATGTTACATTTAAAAGGTGAAGTCCGTCCTCGGGCTTTGTAAGTGAATTTAGGTATGACTCTCCGATAAAATATTTTGCATAAGCTGTATTGGGAGTGCCTGTGCCGAATACATTCTGCTTTTCAAATTCATTCTTGTCTGCAATTTTCATAATATTATCTTCTTGTGTAATTAAATTTTTTTAATCCAATCATTAACAATGCCTTCTGCCTTATCGGCATCACTTCCGAACAAGGGGAGTCCGTTTGTTACGGCTGCACCTTTGGCAGTATTTTTAATATCATTGACTGTGTTTGAAAGTCCGCTTCCCTCGTGAGTGCAAAACGGATGAATTGTTTTGCCCGTAAAATCAAATGCTTCAAGAAAAGTATAAACCGCCATAGGCATTGTTCCGCAGTAGTTTGGATAGCCGAGATAAATTTCATCGTAATCGTCAAGATTCGGCAATGAAACAAGTTCGGGTCTTGCCTTGGATTTAAGGTCTTTAACCGACTGAGCAACACATTCCTTGTAGTTTGCGGAATACGGAACTTTCTGCTCAATTTTAAACATATCGGCCCCTGTGAGGTCTGAAATCATTTTTGCAACCTTTTCGGTGTTGCCGACTTTTACATAGCGGTACTGACCGCCGAAATAATTTTCATCTGCTCGTGAATAAAATGCAATTAACTTTGCCATTGTAAATCTCCTTTGTTTCAGAATTTTTACTATTTTTCAGTTTGTTTTTTACTTTACAGGAATATATTACACCCTGAAGTTGACTTTAAGTCAAGAGGCATTTTTGATTTTTTCGTATAATTTTTAATTAACTGCATAGGTTGCTTTCCGTACAACACTCTTAGCTTAAATATTCTGCTGTTACTTGTGGGCATCCGATGAACTCCTCTATTTAAAATTGCAAAAGCAATCGCTATACTTGCGCTCGGGCATAGTATGTTTTTGATATTGCAAACTATCTGCACGAACGGAGAGTTGCGGTACATCGCAAAAAAAATACTGTACAACCGAGAAAGGCTGTACAGTATCGGAATTATTCTTTATAAGAAACTATTTCTTTTCAGTAAGAAGCTTATTGAGTTCGTCCATAAAAGTGTTAATATCCTTGAACTGGCGATAAACAGACGCAAAACGGACATATGAAACCTCGTCAATATTCTTGAGCTGATCCATTGCAAGCTCACCGATTTGCTTTGAAGTGATTTCACGGTCAAGGCTTGACTGAAGCTGAGCCTCAATATCATTGACCATATTTTCAATCTGTTCAATTGAAACGGGACGCTTCTCACAGGCACGGAGAATTCCGCCTGTAAGCTTGTTGCGGTCAAAAACCTCACGGGATTTATCACGCTTAACAACAATTATCGGAACAGTTTCAATCACCTCATGTGTGGTAAAGCGTTTGCCGCATCTCAGGCACTCTCTTCTTCTGCGGATTCTTTCGCCGTCATCGGCAGAACGAGAGTCGATAACCTTGCTTTCTTCATAACTGCAATATGGACACTTCATATGAAAACCTCCGAATAATTATTCCCTAAAATAATTATAACATACCGTTTTCAAATTTCAAGTATAGAAAATTTACAATTTAATTACACTTTTATTGCATCAGAGATTGCGGTAATGCTTAACATTTCTCTTCTTTCTTTTACGCTTACCGTGAATTTTTGAAATAATAAGGTAAATGATAAGAACGAGGATGATAAGAGCGATAATCACGATAAACCAATAGGACTGAAATACTGTGCCGATGATGTTGAACACATAGAGAATTCCGCTGCGTTCAATCTTTTCGCCTGCAACAACATTAACCTCGGCAAGCTTTTGCTTTTCGCTGTTTGCATCTGCTTTGTAATAGATTGTTGCCTTGCCGACTACCGAGCCTTTGTCAAGCGGAGCGTCAACGCTTTCGGGAATATCCTGTTCAATAATTATATTCTCATCTGTGCAGTCTTTCGGAACAATTGCGCTGAGGTCGGTTTCGGGATAAAGCAATGTACTGTTTTTGCCCCATGCAAGGTTAACCTTTACTTCGCAAAGCGGCTTTGACGAGGTGGCAACAGTGTTCATTTCAAGACTTGTCAACGCCCAGCGGAAAAGGTCTGCCGCATCGGTCATTGTTGCGTAGTCCTCGGTCACACCTTCCTCATACGGTGCGTGAAGGAGAATCGCCATATATGAATAACCGTCTGCCGAGGCTGTCGTTACAAGACATCTTCCTGCCTCGTTCGTCGTACCCGTTTTGATGCCCTTTGCGTACATATAGTAATACTCACCGCCACGGTTGGCGTCAATGAGGTAGTTGGTTGTTACAAGGGCTGTATCGTCACCGTCACAGGTGTATGTACAGGTATTTGTGATTTCTTCAAAGCGAGGAAGTGTGAGCGCATAGGTTGTGATTTTGTACATATCACGGGCGGTTGTATAGTGGTCGGGATCGTGAAGTCCGTCAGGATTTGCAAAATGAGTGTTTTCGCAACCAAGCTCCTTTGCCTTTTCATTCATCAGCTTGACAAAGTTATCAACATTGCCTTCACCGATATAATCGGCAAGAACCATTGCGGCATCATTACCCGAGGGAACCATCATGCTGTAAAGCAGATCGATTGCAGTCATACTCTTACCGACATGATTTTCAACATTTGCAAGGGAACTGCCTGTGTTTTTGAGAACATCAAGAACCGACTGCTTAATCGGAATTTTTGTATTATCAAGATCGGCAATGTTTTCAACCGCAATTATGTAGGTCATAATCTTTGTTGTTGACGCAGGATAACGCTTTGAGTCGGCGTCTTTTTCATACACGGTCTGACCCGAATCCATATTTACAAGAAGGATTGAGTCCGACTTGGTTTTTACATCATTAGGATAGGACGCAGCACCTGCCGTTGTGAAAGCGGAACAGATAATGATGCAAAGCATACAGAGAAGTGAAAGTGTTTTGGTTATGGTTTTTCTCATTTACTTAATTCTCCCATTTATAGTTTTTCAGTTTAAAGCATTTTGTCCGCCACGCTCAAACAGGCGGTCTACCTCTGCTTTTAACAGTCGTATTTCATCGTTTCGGATATCACCGTAACGATCCATTATGCAGTCTGCAATTTTTTGAGAAAGCTCAAGGCTTTTTGTGTCGGCAAAATCGGCAATCGACATCTGCGGAAGTCCGTGCTGTCTGTGACCGAAAAAATCGCCGGGGCCTCTCATTTTCAAATCTTCATCGGCAATAACAAAACCGTTGTTCGTTGAACACATAACCGCAAGCCGTTCTCTTGTTGTCCTACTGCCTTTGTCGCTGATGAGAATACAATAGGACTGCGAACTGCCTCTGCCTACCCTTCCTCTCAGCTGATGAAGCTGTGAAAGTCCGAATCTTTCGGCATTTTCAATCACAATAACCGTAGCATTCGGAACATCAACGCCGACTTCTATTACCGTTGTGGCAACAAGAACGGAATACTCATTCTCGACAAACTTACGCATAACCTCGTCTTTTTCATCAGACTTCATCTGTCCGTGAACAATGCCGACTGCTATGTCAGGAAATTCCCGCAACATCAAATCTGCGGCATATTCTTCGGCTGACGCAACATCGTCAAGCTCGCCTTCTTCAACAAGGGGACAAACTATATACGCCTGTCTGCCGTGTTTTACTTCACTGCGGATAAAGTCATACACTCCGCCACGCATTGCAGAAGTTCGCAACACGGTTTTCACGGGTTTTCTTGACGGCGGAAGTTCGTCAATTATTGAAATGTCGAGGTCGCCGAAAATGATAAGTCCGAGGGTTCTCGGAATCGGGGTGGCACTCATAACAAGCAGATGTGGATTGTTGCCCTTGCCGAGAAGCTTTGCTCTTTGCGCAACGCCGAATCTGTGCTGTTCGTCGGTTACGGCAAGCGCAAGATTTTTAAACTCGGTTTTATCGGTAATGAGAGCGTGTGTTCCGATTACCATATCAATTGAACCGTCTGCAAGTGATTTTCTGATTTGTTTTTTTTCGGATTCCCTGAGTGTGCCTGTCAGCAGACCAACCTTGATATCCGTATTTTCAAAAAGCTTTTGAAATGTTTTGTAATGTTGTCGGGCAAGAATTTCAGTCGGCGCCATAAATGCGGTCTGAAATCCGTTTTTGGCAACCGTGTAGCAGACCGAGGCTGCCACAGCCGTTTTGCCCGAACCTACATCGCCCTGAACAAGTCGGTTCAGCGGAGATGATTTGTTGATTATATCGTTTATACAGTCCGACACCGCCCGTTTTTGGGCATTTGTCATTGTGAACGGCAAAAGCGATTCAAATTCTTTTGAATAATCCTTTGTGATTTCAAGAGAGGTTACTCCTCTGCTGTGGTCACGCAGATTTCTCATTCCGAGGTTCAGCACAACAAGCTCTTCGGTAACAAGCCTTTTTCGGGCTGCTTCAAGCTGTTGGCGGTTCTTCGGAAAGTGAATGTCAAACAACGCCTGTCTGAGTGAGCAAAGGTCAAATCTTTCTCTTATGGCATCGGGCAAAGGATCCTTAATTTTTGACGGCAGCATTGAAAGTGCCTGTCGTACGGCTGATTCAACCGATTTACTCGGAAGTCCTGCCGTTTGTCTGTAAATCGGACGGATTTGTGTCCCTTTGACAGCAGGAGCAAAAGTCGGAGATACAATCTGCATTCCGTAGCTGTCGGATGAGATTTTTCCGTAAAAGAAATATTCTCCGCCCTGTCTGAGCATTGAGCTGATGTATTTATTGTTAAAAAACACAAGCTGAATTGAACCCGTTTCATCATAGACTGCGGTTTTGGAAATAATTCTTCCGCCGCTTATTCGGGTATCGTTTACAGATGTTGCGACAACAGCCTTTATGCAGACGGTTTCACCGTATTCAAGCTCGTCAATATGCTTGATGTTGCTCCAATCCTCGTATGTGCGTGGATAGAAATTAATCAAATCTCCAACGCTTTTAATCCCGAGTCTTGCAAAAAGTGCGGCACGCTTTCCACCTATTCCGTTCAAATTTGTAACGGGAGTTTTATAAAGTGATGTCATACCACACCTCCGTTATACAAAACGGGAGCATAACCGTAAAAATTATGCTCCCTGAAAAAATCCGATTTAAATGCTTATTCTACGCTGAGAATAAAGTAGTAAACAGGCTGGTCGCCCTTTACAAGAGTAATATCGGTTCTTGAACCGAACTTTTCACGAAGCTCTCCGTATGCCTTTTCTGCCTCTTCCTCACTTACATTCTCACCGTAGATAAGAGTAATGAATGAAGTGTCACGGCTGACCATATCCTTTGCAAGCTTGACAAGAGCCTTAACTGTGCTCTTTTCTGTGATTGTAAGCCTGCCGTTTTCAAGAGCGATAATGTCGCCCTCTTTGATTTTCTTACCGCCGAATTCACTGCTTCTTGCGGCAAAGGTTACAAGACCTGTGCCCACAGACGTAAGTGCGTCCGTCATAAGCTGTGCGTTGCTTTCGGCAGAAATCTCGGGATCAAAGTTGAGCATTGCCGTCATACCCTGCGGAATTGTTCTTGTCGGAACAATGATGACATTTCTGTCTTTTACCATAGGGATTGTCTGCTCTGCGGCAAGAATGATGTTTTTATTGTTTGGAAGAACGAGAACATTCTTGGCAGGAGTTGCCATAATTGCCTCATAGATATCGTCTGTACTCGGGTTCATACTCTGACCGCCCGAAACAACATTGTCACAACCGAGGTCTTTAAAAAGGTCTTTAAGACCGTTACCTGCGGCAACTGCAACAAAGCCGAAATCGTTTTCGGGTTCTGCGGGAACAAACTTTTCCTTTTCAGCCTTTTTCTTTGTTGACTTTACATTCTTGTGCTGTTCCTTCATATTCTCAACCTTAACCGTGAGAAGCTGACCGAACTCAAGTCCTTTTGAAAGAGCATTGCCCGGCTGTTCCGTATGAACATGAACCTTGATAATCTCATCATCATTTACAACAACTACGCAATCACCGATTGATTCAAGATAACTGCGAAGCTCGCCGATTTCGGTTTCAATCTCGGCATTTCTGCCAACGATGAACTCTGTGCAATATGTGAATCTGATATCATCGTCAAATTCAGCGGCGGCACTTTCAAATGTGCTGACGGTTGCAGGAGCTGTGTCATCGTCAGCTTCAATCATAATGCCGTTCTTAATTACAGAGAGCATACCCTCAAAGATTACGCAAAGACCCTTACCACCTGCGTCAACAACGCCTGCCTTTTTAAGCACTGGCAAAAGCTGAGGAGTAATTGCAAGCGCCTCGTTAGCCTTGTCAACGATTGTCTGCCATACAGACACAACATCTCTGTCATACTTAGCAGCTTCGATACCTGCCTCATAAGCCATTCTTGCAACCGTGAGAATTGTTCCCTCTGTCGGTTTCATAACAGCCTTGTAAGCGGCGTCAACACCGATTCCGAGTGCTGCGGCAAGATTTTTGCCGTCAACTTCTTCGATGTCTTTAAGTCCCTGGGCAAAGCCACGGAAGATTAGTGAAGTGATAACACCCGAATTGCCTCTTGCTCCACGGAGCATTGCAGAGGCTGTGATACCTGCGGCATCACCTGCACAGGTACCGTCAAAATCTTCAAGCGCTGCAACAGCCGCATTGACTGTCATTGACATATTTGTACCTGTGTCTCCGTCGGGTACAGGGAAAATATTAAGATCATTTATACTGTTTTTTTGGTTTGAAATATTATTCGCACCCGAAATAACAGCCTGTTTGAGAATTTGTCCGTTTATCATTTAGGCACATCCTTTTAATGTACATTTCTTAATCAACTGCACAAGCCGATTTTACACCGACAAACGCAGTTTTACAATAATTCACATTATAACATTATACATTATCAGCTTGTTTTTTGCAATAGTATAATACACTAATTATCTGCAAAAAAAGCCGACTTAATCGGGATTGTTTCATATTTTTTGACAATTGGAAACAATTTACTTTATGCTGATTTGTGTTATTCAATACGCATTGACTCGGCTGAAACACACTTTCCGCTTTTGTCATCAACATCAAAAAGCGTACATTCCATTTTGCATTCTCCGCTTGCAAGGTCAAAGCGCTGCGGAAGCTTATTTTTCAGCTTTGCAATTATGATTTCGCTCTTTACACCGAGAACGGAATGGATTGTACCCGTCATTCCAGTATCGGTTATGTAGCCGGTTCCCTTTGGGAGAACCTGTGCATCAGAGGTCTGAACATGGGTGTGTGTTCCGAACATTGCGGAAACTCTGCCGTCAAGGTAATAACCCATTGCCCTTTTTTCACCCGTTGCCTCTGCGTGAAAATCAACAATTATGATTTTGCTTTCAGCCTGTTTAATCATTTTATCTACACATTCAAAGGCGCAATTCAGGTTGTTATCCATATAGGAATTACCCATAATATTTATAATCGACACAATTCTTCGCCCTGTGTCAACATTAATTATACCTTTGCCTGGTGTTGAATTTTCGGGAAAATTAGCGGGTCTGACAATGAAGGGATTTGAGTCGAGGCAGTCATAGACTTCTTTTCTGCGGAAAGAATGGTTGCCGAGTGTAATTGCGTCAACTCCGCTGTCAAAAAGATGCTTTGCAGACACGGGAGTCAGTCCGTTACCGTCAGCGGAATTTTCACCGTTGCAGATTACAAAATCAACGCCTTTCACCTTTTTGAGCGTGGGAAGATTGTTGCGAAGAAATTCACAACCGATACTGCCTACAACATCACCTATACATAAAATTCTCATAGTTATCCCTCCGTTTGTGTACGATTGCAAAATTTCAGTCGTTCAAAGCAAAACATACAAATTGATTATAACACAACTTTTCTATTCTGTCACATCAAAATCAACCTGATCTGCAATATTTTCGTTAAAAATATAATCTGTTGTCACCCTGTAGCTACCTTTATTTTCTTTAACAGAAATTTGTTTTGAAATAACTTTGCTTTTATTCTTTGTAAAAATCTCATAGAGAATACAATCAGCCTTTGCAATCTCCTCAGCCTTGTTTTTACTTACAGAGTTTTCGGTTGTTACAAGTTCACGGTCGGTTCTGACTTTAAGTCCTACCGGCAGAACAACATCATTTATAAACAGATTTTCTCCGTGAATTGTGCTTACAAAATTGTCGTAGTTTTCAAAGGCAAGGTTACAGGGAAAATCAAGCCATAAAAATCTGAAATTTTTTCTGTCAACATAATTTTCGTCAGCGTAACTGTAGGTTACTTTTTTCGGAATTGAAAGCGTTTGCTGTTCGGTAATGTCGGCATAAACCTTTGCGTTTGCTCTCAAGTAACGCATATCGCCCTGCTTGGTTTCGTCAAGCCCGCTGACAAGAATCTGACCGTTCACAACTCCGCTGCCCTTTGTAACAACAGGTCTGCCGTTATATGCCTGAATCCGTGTTATGACTCCGTCCTTAATAGCTTTTACATTGCAAGGATTTTTTGAGGTGTCAAGCTTTGGCTTTTTGTAGGTTTCCTTAACTTCAACCGTAACAAGACTGCCCGTTATGTTTATGCTCATCCAGCGGATATCGTCACATTTCAGCTGAATATTGCGTTCTATCTGATCTGTATCGAGATTGTTTTTCCACACACCGACAGAAATCCCGTTATCACCAAGTAACGATTCAAGATATGTATTGCTGATTTCCTCTGTACCCGAAATTTTTACCGACCAGATAAAATTTGAAAGAAAAATACAGAGAATAATTCCGCATACCGCACCTGCAAAAAGTCCTGTTCTCTTCTTATAGCGGTTAATAATAAACGGCAGTCCGTGTTTGGCTGTTATTCTTGTTTTAACCCTTGATTTGCGTGCAAGAATTCTGATTTTTTTGTAGTCAGAAAGGTACATTGAGGCTGATATTGCGTTCTTTTTCGGAACGGGATTCCAGAGATTCACACCGTTTTTTGCGGTTATATTCATAAATCTTTCGGGAAATTTTCCGCTTGCGGTAAAGTCCACACTTCCTCTGAGAAAGCGTATTATTTTAAGGAGCATAGTTTCACCTCACGAAAGAAAGTTGATGTCGGTTACAAAGCCTTCAATTTCAACGCAGGAGCTTGAAATGCACTTCAATGTCATTCCTCTCCCACAAAATGAAATTACGGTTTTGCAGGTATTAATTTTTATGCTTTCGCTGTCATAGAGCAAAATTCCCGTTGAACCCTCAACGGTTATTCTGCGGTTTCCGAGCATCTCTATATACGGCATTGTTCCCATATCGAACATTGGAGAAGGCAATCTCTCGTTTTTATCGGCAATTCGTTTCTTCTTTGGCAAAAAAATCTCCCCTGTTTTCGTTTCTCATTTATTTTTATGCAACTGCCGTCATATATATTAATTGGTGATTAATATGTTCCTGAGTAAAAGTGCCGTAAAGGCGGTGAATATTTTTAAAGCAATCGGAATTTTTCTTTTATGCATTACGGCTCTTTTGTTTTCAAAAGAATGTTCAAAGGGTGCTGAAAACGGCATAGGCTTGTGCCTTTCAACGCTTGTACCGTCACTTTTCCCTTTCATGGTGCTTGCCTCATATATTACAGATAGCGGTCTTGCAGAAAAAATCGGCAGACATCTTTCATGGCTGACAAAACCGCTTTTCAGACTTGACGGTTGCTTTGCATCGGCAATAATTCTCTCGCTTGTCGGAGGTTATCCCGTTGGTGCAAAGACGGTAAATTCGCTTTATAAAAAATGTGCGGCAAGTGAAAGTGAGTGTAAACGGGCAGGTCTGTTTTTGGTGTGTTCGGGACCGGGGTTTCTTGTGAATTTTATCGGTGCACAGCTTTATTCGAGCATTGAAGTCGGGTTTATTATATTTGCCGCCCAATGCATCTCGGTTTTTATACTTGGATTTGCTTTAAAATTCGTTTGCAGAAACAAACTTGATGATAATTCCAATTCAGAAACATTAATAAGCACTCCGCAAAAAGGCGATGCACTTGTAAAGTCTGTTCTTGACGGGGCAAGGGGAATGTTTGCAATCTGCGCATTTGTGGTGCTGTTTTCGGCATTCACTGAAATTTTCTGCTCACACATTACGGATGAAAATATTCAAAAACCGTTTTTGATACTCACGGAAGTTTGCAATGCGGTTACTGCGGTATCGAAAGATTTGCCGATTGAGGTTGTTGCATTTTCGGCAGGATTCGGCGGACTTTGCGTACATTTTCAGATTTTCTCGGCACTTGGGGATATTAAGGTGAATAAACTGTTATTTTTCTTTTGCAGAATTTTGCAAGGATTTATCACCGCATTGCTTACGCATTTAGGAATAAAACTTTTCTCCGTCACAACCGATGTTTTTTCAACATCAACGGTTGAAAACTTCAGTTTTTTCGGAGGAACTGCCCTTTCGGGAGCGGCTTTGCTTTTTACCGCTTTATGCTTTTTATATTCACTCAAAAATTACAAACAAAATTGACGGAGGTTACTTTATGTGCGGAATAGCAGGATGGATTGACCACTCACAGGATATGAGCGAAAGAATTGATTTGCTCAACAGAATGTCGGAAACGCTTAACAGGAGAGGTCCTGACGAAAACGGTTTGTACATTAACCGAGGGGCGGCACTTATGCACAGGCGGCTTGTTGTAATTGACCGTGAAAACGGCAAACAGCCGATGTCGGTTCGTCACAAGGACACGACTTATGTAATTGTCTATAACGGCGAACTCTATAACACAGCCGAGCTTCGTGAGGAGCTGAAAGCATCGGGTTTTCATTTCAGAGGTCACAGCGACACGGAGGTTGTGCTGAAATCGTACATTAAATACGGCACGGAATGCTGCAAAAAGCTGAACGGAATTTTCGCCTTTGCAATCTACAACACAAGCGACAAATCGTTGTTTTTGTGCAGAGACAGAATCGGCGTTAAGCCTCTGTTTTACTACGAATACAACGGTGGCTTGCTGTTTGCGTCAGAAATAAAAGCGTTGCTTGCAAGCAAGGTTGTAAAGCCTCAAATTGACGAACAGGGACTCAATGAAATTTTCTTTTTAGGACCTGCAAGAACGCCTTCGTTCGGAGTTTTCAAGGGAGTATTTGAGCTTAATCCGGGCGAATGTGCAATGTATAGGCACTCAAAGCTTCGCCGAAAAAAATACTACACCGTTGAGGCAAAAGAGCATACAGACAATGAAGTTACTACCATTGAAAAGACGAGATATCTGCTGACTGATGCAATTCAGCGACAGCTTGTGAGTGATGTTCCGCTGTGCTTTTTCCTTTCGGGAGGGCTTGACAGCAGTATAATTGTCAAGACCGCATCAATGTACAACAAGGAACACAAACTCGGCAAAATCAACACCTACTCGGTTGAATACCGTGACAACGAAAAATATTTTCAAAAGAGCAATTTTCAGCCTACTCCCGACTACGAATTTATTTCGATGATGTCAAAAAATGCCGACACAAAGCACAGGGAAATTGTCCTTGACAACACGCTTGTGTGCGACGCACTTTATGAAAGTGTTCAGGCAAGGGATTTGCCGGGGTATGTTGATGTTGACTCGTCACTTTTGCTCTTCTGCAAAGAAATCAAGCAAAACTACACCGTTGCACTTTCAGGAGAATGTGCCGATGAACTTTTCGGCGGATATCCGTGGTATCACAACCATGAAATACTTTTTGAGGATTGCTTTCCGTGGTCAAAAAGTCAGGATATTCGCAGAAGCATTCTCAAGGACGGTGTGCTGAAAAACGGCGAGGAGTATGTCAGACAAAGGTATCTTGACACAATAAGCCTTGCCCCAAAGCTTAAAAGTGACACCGACCTTGACAGGCGAATGCGAGAGATGTTCTACCTGAATTTTTACTGGTTTATGCAATGTCTGCTTGAGCGAAAAGACAGATGCTCAATGTTCAGCGGACTTGAGGTAAGAGTGCCGTTCTGCGATTACAGACTTGTTGAATATGCGTACAATATGCCGTGGGAATTAAAGGCATGGGGCAACCGTGAAAAGGGAATTGTGCGAAAGGCTTTTGAGGATATTCTGCCCGAAGAAATTTGCTGGCGAAAGAAAAGCCCGTACCCGAAAACGCACAATCCGATTTACTTCAATGAGTGTGTAAAAAGGGTTAGAAAAGTTCTTAAAAAGCGTTCAATTCTAAACGAACTGCTTGACCGAAAAGGGATTGAAGATATCATTGAAAATCCCGATAAAATCACAAATCCGTGGTACGGTCAGCTGATGAAAGCACCGCAGATTCTTGCGTATATAATCGAACTTGACTACTGGTTTGATAAATATAATGTTGAAATAGTGTAACGGTTATGTTAAAATCTGAGTGTAAAAAGCATTGGGAGATGTAGAAAATTAACCGTGAACAATATATTAAGCTGACCGATTTTTTCAAGAATAACAAATCCGCAAAAAATGTGTTGAAATTCGTATATAAAATTTTTCCGCTGATTGTATTTGCAAGCTATCCGATTTTGCTTGTATATACATTTTTGTGGCAAAAAGATTTGTTTTTAAAGTCGCTGACTGTGCCTGCGGGGGTGTTTTTGGGAATAACACTTCTGCGAATTATCATAAAAGAAGAACGCCCGTATGTGCGGTACGGAGTTGCGCCTGTTTTTGCAAAGAACAGCAAGCCAGACAGTATGCCGAGCCGCCACACCGCAAGCGCATTCATCATTGCAATGGCAATTTTGCGGTTCAATGTGTGGGCAGGGATTGCATACCTCTTCATTGCGGTTATAATTTCCGTGTCAAGAGTGTGTGCAGGAGTGCACTATGTGCGTGATGTCATAGTCGGTGCAGCAATAGCAATCCTCTGCGGAATTGTATTTTTGTTTTTGGTATTTTAATATAAAATTGTGCAGACGGTAACAATGTTACACTCAATCATAATTTTCAATTTAAAAAGCCACAGTAGATTTTAACTTTCTACTGTGGCTTTTTTGTTGGTTGTTAAGTTGTGTAATATCTGTTTATGTAACAGCGATATTATTTTTTGTCGTCTGTTTTTTCTGTAAGGTCGATGATATCGCCTGTGCAATGGGGACATTTTGTGGCTTTGATATCAATTTCACTGAAACAGAACGGACACTTTTTTGTTGTGGGAGATTCTTCGGGTTCAGGCTTTTTGCCGAGTGACATAACCTTGTTGACAAGCTTTACGATAAGGAAGATTACGAAAGCCATAATCAGGAAGTTGATTACCGCTGTGATAAACTTACCGTACATAATTGTTGCGCCGTTGATTGTAACCTGAAACTGGTCAAAGTTGACACCGCCGAAAATACCGAGAATCGGCGAGATAATGTCGCTTGTGAGAGAAGTTACGATTGCCTGAAAAGCCGCACCGATAATAACACCGACTGCGAGATCAAGCACATTTCCACGCATTATGAATTCCTTGAATTCTGAAAAAAACTTTTTCATTTTGCCCTGATCCCCTCTATTTAATTTTCAAAATCAGCCAAGAATCGCCTTATGGTAAACCTTTTTACCCTTTTTGATTACAACATAGCCTTTTTCAAAATCAGACTTTGCAACCTTTGCGTAAACATCTGTTACCTTTTCATCGTCAACAGAAACACCACCCTGCTGAATAAGTCTTCTGCCCTCACCGTTTGAAGGAATGAGTCCGCACTTCTTCATGAGGTCAAGAATTCCGATTTCACCGTCTGCAAAATCAGCCTCTGTAAGAGTTGTTGAAGGCATATTATCAGTATTTGTCTTGTTGCTGAAGATTGCTCTTGCGGCCTCCTGAGCCTTGTCAGCCTCATCTTTGCCGTGAACAAGCTCTGTAAGCTCATGAGCAAGAATTTCTTTTGCTTTGTTGATTTCACTGCCCTCAAGCTTTGCAAGCTCGTCAATTTCTTCAAGCGGAAGGAATGTGAGCATTTTAAGACACTTGATTACATCGCCGTCATCAACATTTCTCCAATACTGGTAAAAATCGTAGGGGCTTGTCTTTTCGGCTGAAAGCCATACTGCACCCGACTGGGTTTTACCCATTTTCTTACCCTCTGAGTTGAGGAGAAGGTTGATTGTCATTGCGTATGCGTTCTTGCCGAGCTTTCTTCTGATAAGCTCTGTACCGCCGAGCATATTGCTCCACTGGTCATCGCCGCCGAACTGCATATTACAACCGTACTTCTGAAAGAGAGCATAGAAGTCGTATGACTGCATAATCATATAGTTAAATTCAAGGAAGCTGAGTCCCTTTTCCATTCTCTGCTTGTAGCACTCTGCACGAAGCATATTGTTAACGCTGAAGCAAGCACCTACATCACGGAGAAGTTCAACATAGTTAAGGTCAAGAAGCCAGTCTGCGTTATTTACAAGAAGAGCCTTGCCATCAGAAAAGTCAATAAAACGGCTCATCTGCTTTTTGAAGCAATCAACATTGTGCTGAATTGTTTCCTTTGTCATCATCTGACGCATATCTGTTCTGCCTGACGGATCACCGATCATACCTGTGCCGCCGCCTACGAGTGCAATTGGCTTGTTGCCTGCCATCTGAAGTCTTTTCATAAGGCAAAGAGCCATAAAGTGACCTACATGGAGGCTGTCGGCTGTCGGGTCAAAGCCGATATAGAATGTGGCTTTACCGCTGTTTACAAGCTCTCTGATTTCTTCTTCATCCGTAACCTGAGCGATAAGTCCTCTGGCTACGAGTTCTTCATATACTCCCATATTTAAAAATTCCTTTCGATTTTTGTCAGTTAAACAATAATATTATAACATTATTTAATTTATAGTCAACCTTTCAGGCATGAGTTTTGGTGCAAATCTCACCGTTTTCTACTGTTATCATAATGGTTTTATCGCTGTCTGTCCGATAAACATTTTTGCAAACGCTGTTAAGCAAGGCTGTTATGTAGTAATCGGGAAGTGCCGTATCATCAGCCGAAACGCTTATTACAGCGGTTTCGGGGCTTGCCTTTGCAAGAAAATCTTCACTTGAAGAATACTTACTGCCGTGGTGTGCAACCTTGAGAACATCGCATTTTAATTCTTTGCCAGAATTAACCATTGATTCTTCTCTTTTAGACGAGATATCGCCTGTAAAAAGGAATCGCTTTTCGTCATATTCAAGCATTGTTACAAGCGAATTATCATTTGTGTTGCCGAAGTCCTTTTCGGGTTGATAAAATTTAAAGGTCATATTTCCGATTTCAACTGGTTTGTCTGAATCGGGAATTGCCGTTTTAATATTATTTTCCTTTATAGAATTAACAAGCTTTTCGTATTCGGGTGTTTTGTGGCTGTCGGAATATTTTCCGAAATAAACAACATCCGCACCGAATTTATCTATGATATCGGGCAACGAACCTATGTGATCGCTGTCGGGGTGTGACACGATTACGGCATCAAGATGAGTTACCGAACTGCGTTTGAGATAGGCAGTAATTTTATCGGTCACAAGATTTGTTCCTCCGTCAATCAGCACACTTTTATTTCCGCATTTAATCAGCGTACAATCAGCCGAACCTACATTTATAAATGAAACGGAAAAGTCGGCTTCCATATCGGCTGAAATTCCGAAAAATGTATAGACATCGTTCCAATCGGGAATTCCGAGAGGTTTTCCGAATGAAACAAGCAGTACACAGGCAATGAAAAGTATGCATACCGATGTTTTCAGTATAAAAAAAATTTTATTTCTTTTTGTTTTTTCGTCTGTACTTTGCAAACTTGTCTTTGCCGTTTTTGCCTCTTCCCTTCTGATTCTGCGAATTGCGGTTGTTGTTCTGCTTTGAGTAACCGCCCTGCGTTTGTCCTGCCATCGGAGTTACAAGACATTTTTTATCGTTACCGATTAAATCCCGTCTGCCGGCTTTGATGAGTGCTTTGATTACAAGCGGTTTGTTTTCGGGAATGAAATACTGCAGCAACGCCCTTTGCATTGCCTTTTCATTTTCAGACTTCGGAACATAAACCTCTTTGAGAGTGTACGGATCAAGCTCCGTATAGAACATACTCGTTGAAATTGTACCCGGGGTCGGATAGAAGTCCTGAACCTGTTTTGGGTGAATGTTTTCACGCTTGCAGAAAAGTGCAAGTTCTACGGCATCCGAAAGTGTTGACCCGGGGTGTGAGCTCATCAGATACGGCACGACATACTGGTCTTTATTTTCCTTGCCCGTAAAATCGTAGAACATCTTACAAAAACGCTTGTAGCTTTCAATATGCGGCTTGCCCATTTTGTCGAGAACTGCCGCCGAACAATGCTCAGGGGCAACTCTCAGCTGACCGCTGATGTGATACTTTACGAGTTCACGGAAAAATTCGTCATTTTCATCTTCAATAAGGTAATCAAAACGGATTCCGCTGCGGATAAACACCTTTTTAATGCCTTTTATATTTCTCAGTTTGCGGAGAATGTCAAGATATTCCGTGTGTGACACCTGCATATTCGGGCAAGGTGTCGGTGCAAGACATCTTCTGTTTTTACAAAGTCCAAGCTTTTTCTGCTTTTCACATGACGGAAGTCTAAAGTTTGCGGTAGGCCCTCCGACATCGCTTATGTAACCCTTGAATCGTGGATTATCAAGAAAACTTTCAGCCTCCTCAATAATACTCTTTTCACTTCTGACGGTTACCGCTCTGCCCTGATGAAAAGCAAGTGAACAAAAATTACAAGCACCGAAACAACCACGGTTGTGTGTGATTGAAAACAGTACCTCGTTGATACCGGGTACGCCGCCGAGACTTTCATAGCACTTTGGATACCAACGCTCATACGGCAGAGAATAGACATAATCAAGCTGTTTTGTGTCAAGCGGCTGCATCGGAGGATTCTGCACAAGAATATACTTTCCGTGCCTTTGAATGAGGGTTTTGCCTCTTACTGCATCAGCCTCCTCAAGCTCTCTGCGTGATGCAATTGCATAGTCACGCTTGTCCTCTTTTACACGCTCGTAGCTTGGAAGTTCAACAACCGACTTTGGCACATAATCGTCTGTACGAATTTTATAGCAAACACCTCTGATGTCGTAAAGAGATTCAACAGGATAGCCCTCGGAAAGTCTTTTTGCAATTTCAATTGTCTGCAGCTCGCCCATTCCGTACACAAGCAAATCTGCCTTGCTGTCGAAAATAATTGAGGGCATTACCTCGTTTTTCCAATAATCATAATGAGCAAATCTTCTGAGTGATGCCTCAAGACCTCCGATTATAATGGGAGAATCGGGATATAACTTTCTGATTATGTTGCAGTAAACTGTGACTGCTCTGTCTGGACGCCTGCCGTTTTTACCGCCTGCCGTATAGGCATCATCATGTCTTTTACGCTTTGCAACCGTGTAGTGGGCAACCATACTGTCAATGTTGCCTGCCGACACCATAAAACCGAGCCTTGGTTTTCCGAACTGTGTAAAATCATCATCGTTTTTCCAATTAGGTTGTGCAAGGAATGCTGTCTTGTAACCGCAATCCTCAAGAACTCTCGTGATTATTGCCGCACCGAATGACGGATGGTCAACATAGCTGTCACCGCAAACATATACAAAATCGACTTCGTTCCAACCTCGATCACGCATTTCTTTTGCGTTCATCGGTAAAAAAGCCATATTGAACCCTCCTTTATTTATTAATCGGCTCTGTTTTCAAGTGCATTTCTGCGTTCGAGCCATTCGTTGTAGGTCATGAGAACATCTCTCGGTTTTGAACCCTGATGAGGGCCTACAACTCCCATTTGTTCCATATCGTCAATCATTCTGCCTGCTCTTGCGTAGCCGACCTTGAGCCTTCTCTGCAAGAGTGAGGTTGATGCCTGTCCTGCTTCAATTACGCACTTGATTGCCTCTTCCATTTTGCTGTCAATATCAAGACCTTCGTCAGATGATGAATCGGAGTCACCCGATTTTTTGCCCTGAGCAATTTCTTCTGCAGCAATTCTTTTAATTTTTTCTTCGATTTCAGAATTATACTGAGCCGAATATGCTTTCTTTATGTAGTGGGTTACACCCTCGATTTCTTCATCGGAAGCATAGCAGCCCTGAACACGAATAGGCTTTGGAGCGCCTACAGGCGAAAACAGCATATCGCCTCGGCCGATAAGCTTTTCACCGCCGCCTGTATCAAGAATTGTACGGGAGTCTGTGTTTGAACTTACCTTGAGTGAAATACGGCTCGGTACATTCGCCTTGATAAGACCTGTGATTACATTAACGGTAGGTCTTTGGGTTGCAAGGATAAGGTGCATACCTGCGGCACGAGCCATCTGAGCAAGTCGGCAGATTGAGTCCTCAACCTCGCTCGGAGCCGCCATCATCAAATCGGCGAGCTCGTCAATAGCAATTACGACACGGCTCATTTTTTCTTTGGCAACGGGAAGTCCGTTCACTTCAAGAACAGGCTGAACCTCTTCTCCCTCTTCATTAACAACAGGTGGATTTTTCTCCATATAATTTATATTTTTTTCGACAAGAGAATTATATGAATCAATATCCTTACAATCGTATTCGGAGAAAATTTTATATCTCTGGAGCATTTCGTTTACTGCCCACGCAAGCGCACCCGCCGCCTTTTTGGCGTCGGATACTACGGGAATGAGCAAATGCGGAATACCCTTGTATTTTGAAAATTCAACCATTTTCGGGTCAATAAGCAAAAGCTTTACTTCATCTGGAGTTGCCTTGTAGAGAATACTCATAAGAATTGAGTTTACGCATACGGATTTACCTGAACCTGTTGTACCGGCAATGAGCAAGTGCGGCATTTTGGCAAGGTCGGTAACAACAATTTCACCGGAGATATCTCTGCCGAGAACGGTTGTGAGCTTACTCTTGCTGTTTCTGAACTTGTCCGAATCAATCAATTCACGCATTGTTACCATGCTTACAACCTTGTTCGGAACTTCAATTCCGACTGCCGCCTTACCCGGAATAGGCGCTTCAATACGAACACCGTTTGCGGCAAGGCTGAGTGCGATATCATCGGAGAGATTTGTAATTTTGCTGATTTTAACACCGGGGGCAGGCTGTAACTCATAGCGTGTTACGGACGGACCTCGGCAGATGTTTACAATGCTTGCCTTTACACCAAAGCTTGTGAGGGTATCAATAAGCTTTTTGGCATTATTCTGCATTTCTTCCATTGCATCGCTGTCATCGGAATTTAGCTTTGGTTTGAGCAACTGAATCGGTGGGAACTGATACTTCTTTTCTTCCTTTTGAGAATTATCGGAACGAACAGCTCTGTCAAGCTGTTCCGCAATTTCGTCGCCGGCCTCCTCGCTGTTGTCTTTTTTGCTTTTGAGAAGTGCTTTTTTGACGATGTTCTCAGTTTCGGCATCAGGCTTAACCTCTGTCTGTTCAGCCTTAGAAGCTGACTTTTCGTTTGAGATATCCTCTGCAATTGCAGAAACCGTGTTGTCGGCACTTTTGCCCATAGGCTTGCTTGCACGATTGATTATGTTGATGAGATCCTGTGACAGATCCTTGTCTGCGGCATTTTCTTCCTTTGAATCGGCAATATCCGTGTCAATTCCGTTTACTGCCGACTTTGCTTTCTTGACCTTTGTCTTTTTGTCATCAAGCGGAATGTCAATAAAACTTCCCGAGGACTTTCTGTTTTCACCTTCAAGCGCAATGTCGATATCGCCTCTTTCGGCAAGCTTTCTCTCACGGTTTTCTTCTCTGCGTTCTCTGCGAACTCTTGCCCTCTCCTCACCTGCTTCACGGATATGTACGGCAGTCCTTGACGCCGCCGCTGTCATATCTTTAATAGAAATGTTCGCAACAATAAGGATAAGTGCGGCTGTTACAACAAAGCTTGTAAAAAGTGCGGCTGTACTGCCGAACAGGACAACAAGCGGATAGCCGAGCAATCCGCCGATTATTCCGCAATCGAAAGTCATATACCTTGAGGTGTCGGAGGCATCCTTGAACAGATTGCCAAGACACGCAAAAAAGTTCATATCAGAATATTTTGCACCGCTGCCTGCGTAAATCAACGCCCCGATAAACAGAATTATGACGACACAAAGGAAAAGCTTCAGCTTATAGCGTGCAACCTGTTTCTCCTTTTCGGTCATAACACACAAATAAAAAAGCGTTACGGGAACAAGAAAAATTCCGAATCCGAGAACCCCGAAGAAAAAGCTGCGTATCATTGTCCAGACATTTGAACCTTTTATGAAAATTATGCAGACAAAAACAGCCGCAACGGCGGCATAGAGGATTGCCCTTACACGCGGCGAAAGTCCGCTGCTCCTTTTCGGAACAGCGGATGCTTTGGTTCTGCTTGCAGTTTTTGCACCTTTTGATGAGGTTTTTGAAGAAGTCTTTTTTCTTCCCGACGCAGTATTTTTAGTTTTGTCAGCTGTTTTTTTGTTAGCTGCCAATAAAATCACTCCATTTAAAATTTAAGCAATCGGCGCACCTGTGAAAAGGTTTACGCCCGTGTTCATTTCGATGATTGAAATTACAATAAATGCAACACCGACAACCGCTGTGTAGATTACGAAAATTTCCATTTTGTCGGATTTCAGGAACCACTTGAAAATTACGATTGCAAGATAGCCTACAACTGCGGAAACCGCAATTCCGATAATCAGCGGAAGAAATTCAATATTACTCAAGCCTTCGGGTGACTTGATTGCATCCACACCCTCAAGAAGTGCCGCCGCAAGGATTGACGGGATACCGAGTACGAATGTGTAGTCAAGTGCCTTCTGCTTTGAGATTCCTCTCATCTCACCGACTGCAAGTGTTGAGCCTGAACGGGAAAGTCCCGGAAGGAGTGCGGCACAAACCTGTGTTACACCGACAAGGATTGCGTCAACAACATTAAAACTATCTCTTGTTGCCTTGGCATTGCTCTTTGAGGCAAGATGTTTGTGAGTTGAGGCAACACTCTTGCGGTTACGAATAATACCGATTGTTAAAAGTACGCTTGTGAGAATGAGCGAACAGGCAGTTACTATGAGAACAGGACTTGCGGAAAGCAGGTCTGCAAGATCCTTGAGTTTCATATCTGTTCCGGGGATTGGAAGAAAAAGCAAGAACAGCGGTATAAGACCGATGATGAGCATTACAACGAGATTACGGTTATAATTCATTTTGCTCCATTTGAACTTGCCTGTGAAAATATCCTTGAGCATAAGGAAAAATTCTTTTATAAGATCCCACACAAGTTTGTGGTAGAATGCAACAACGGCAACAAGTGTGCCGACATGGAGCATTACATTAAAGAAAAGATTGCTTTCACCTGTGCCTGCACCGAGAATGTGCTGTGTGATTGCAAGATGGCCGCTGCTTGATACGGGCAAAAATTCGGTAAGTCCCTGAACAATGCCCTGAATAATAGCATCTAAAATTGACATGGTTATGTATTCCCTCCAAAAAATAAGTTTTACGAATCTTCTTTGTTATTTGTACGCTGAAAAGCCATATAGGTTGGCATAATTCAGATTTCATACAAAGCATAAGCGTCACGATATATATGTATTCGGGCAAAACGCCCGAAATTATTTTTCCTGCTTTTTTGAGCGTGATTTTGCAGACTTCGGCTTGCTCTCTTTGTTTTCTTTAATCAAATCATAAAGAGCGTCAATTGCGTCGGAAACTGTTCCGACCTCGTCAATCAAGCCTTCTTCAACAGCCTCTTCTCCCTCAAGAATCGTTCCGATATCCATTACAAGCTCACCCGTGTTAAGCACAAGCTGATTATAACGGTCTTTTGTAATATTGGAATTTTCGGCAACAAAGGTTGTGATTCTGTCCTGCATACGCTGAAAATATTCAAAGGTCTGCGGAACTCCGAGTGTGAGGCCTGTTGTTCTAACAGGATGAACCGTCATTGACGCACTCTTTGCGATAAAGCTTTTCTTTGCCGCAACAGCAAGCGGAATTCCTATTGAATGACCTCCGCCGAGTACGATGGAAACGGTCGGCTTTTTCATTCCCGAAATCACCTCGGCAATTGCAAGACCTGCCTCAACATCTCCGCCGACTGTGTTAATCAGCACAAGCAGTCCGTCAATTCTTTCGTCCTCCTCAACCGAAACAAGCAGAGGGATGACATGCTCGTATTTTGTGGTTTTGTTTTGTTGTGAAAGAATGTAATGGCCTTCAATCTGACCGATAATCGTCAGGCAATGCAGCACACAGTCCTTATGAGTTGTGAGAACAGAACCTGTTTCGCCGATTCGGTCTGTTTGTTCTTCACTTATGGGGCTGTCGTTTGCAAGCTTTTGCGGATCGTCATCCGGTGCAGGATTTTTAACATAGTTCCCTTTTTTTGATGAGACTTTTGAAGATTTTGATTTTTGTGGCATTGTATGCACCTCCGAGAATAGTTTCACCGAAATTGCACGCAAAATGTATGCATACCAAAAAATAAGACGCACAAGCCACACTGTTCAATTGTAAAAAGCCTTTAGTGCTTATTATACCATTACAGCAAAATTATTTCAATAATTTTATTTCTTTATTTCTAATAAGTAATAATTATTTAAAAGAATTATAGTAGTATTAAAGAAATATTATTCCGACAGAACCTGTCGGAAGTTGTTATGGAGTGATATTCAGTTGACATCTGACATAATTATGGGTGTTGTCATTTTAGTTCTTATTTTGCTTTCGGCGTTCTTTTCGGCGATTGAAACTGCATTTTCGTTTGTAAACAAGGTGCGTGTTCAGCGTTACAAGGATGACGGCAACAAAAAAGCGGCAGCAGCGCTCTACATAATTGAGCATTTCGACAATGCCCTTACAACAATTCTCATCTGCAACAATGTTGTAAACCTGAGCTGTTCTTCAATTGCGACTGTGCTGTGTATGAATCTTTTCGGTGACGCAGGCTCTGCAATTGCAACAGGTGCAACAACTTTTCTTGTTCTGACATTCGGTGAGATTGTGCCGAAATGTCTTGCAAAGGAACATTGCGATGCCTTTTCACTCAAAACAGCCGGATTGCTCAGAGGACTTATGGCAATTCTTACACCGCTTGTGTGGATTTTCACACGATTCAAAATGATTGCCTTAAAGATTGCAGGCAGCAGCGGTGACGCTCCGTCAGTTACTGAAAATGAGCTTAAATACATTGTTGAGAGCATTGAGGAAGAAGGCGTTCTTGAAGAGAGCGAAAGCGAAATGGTTCGCTCCGCACTTGACTTTGACGAAACTACCGCCGAGGAAATTCTCACTCCGAGGGTTGACATCACATTTATCAGCGTTGATGACTCGCCTGAAAAAATCAAGGATATCATCATTGAAAACCGCTATTCAAGAATTCCCGTGTACGAAGGCACGGTTGACCATGTTGTCGGCATTCTTCATACAAGAGATTATCTTGAGCGACTTGCAGACGGTAAAGCGCCCGATGTTAAGGAGCTTATGCAGCCACCTTACTTTGTGTTCAAAACGCAACAGCTTTCAAAAATTTTGAATGCATTCAAACGCACCAAAATTCATCTTGCGGTAGTTACGGATGAATACGGCGGAACACTCGGTATTGTTACAATGGAGGATTTGCTCGAAGAAATTGTCGGCGAAATATGGGACGAGGACGAGGAAATTGAGCATAACTACTACAAAATCGGCAAGGGCGAGTTCCTTGTAAACGGTGATATGGAGCTTGAAGATATGCTCGGTCTGTTTGATATGGACGAGGACAGTCTTGAATGTGACAGCGTGACGGTCGGCGGATATATTCTTGAACACGCAGGAACAATCCCCCACAAGCGTGACAACATTGAGGCCGACGGCTTTAAGTTTACCGTTATGGAGGTTAAGGATCAGCGTATTTTACGGGTTGTTGTCAAGAAAAACGACACTTCCGAAGAAAACGAATCCGATGAAAAAAGCGAGAACAAAAAGTCTGAATAAATAAAACATAACAGGAGCAGTATTTTTACTTACCGCTCCTGTTTTTTACTGTATTTTTTTGCAGAGAGAAGTGCATAATGCGCTGACGGGGATACAAAGAAATGCCCACAGGGTGCTGTAAAACGGACAAATCTGCCCTTTTAAATTAAGTCGGCAGTTTGAATAATCCCAGACATTAAGCCTGAATTTCAAATTGACAACACAGCCGCAGCAGTATTCAAGTGCGGTAATTATCGCACTTCCCGATATGCATTTTTGCAGCATATTCATTTTTGAAAAGCGCTTGTAAAATCTGAAAAGCGACACAAATGCAGTTCCGCCTGTGACCGCCATTGACCAATGAGTTTTTCTCCGCCACAAAATTTCAAGCAGAGCGTAGCCTGCTCCGCCTATTGAAAAGAGAATGCAATCGTTACGCAACCGTAAACTTTTTTTCATAATAAATCACCTGTTTTAGTTTTTGCCGAAACAGGTGATTTATTTAACCTATGAATTTTTTATTTTGTCAGAGCATCTCTTTTAGTTCTTCAAAAGAATAAAGGCAGTTGATTGCGGTCAAAAATGCGTTTGTTGAAAGATATGACGGCAAACCGAGTTTTTTAAGAATCTTCTTGCGGTTTATTTCTGAATTTTCAGTTCCCGTAAGTCCGAGGACAAATAGATCGGCTTTAGTAATTTTCCTTTCGGGAATATTATTTTCTTCACCGATTATCTCGGCACCGCTTTTGCGGATTGCATTTATTATAACCTCATCGCTGACGCCTTCAACACCCAAAAGCCCCTCTTTACCGCCTTTTACCTTGCGTTTTTCCTTGCCTTTGATTTGCGGAATATAGCAATTTTTAATTTTTGAATTATCGACCGAGCCTTTAAGGAAATTCCTTATTACAAAACCTGCACCGTCGCTGTCGGTCATTATAAGTATTCCCCTTGTTTCGGCAATTTTGCGGATAAGCGACTGCTTTTCTTTGTCGGAAAAAACACGGAAACCGTTGGTTTCGATTATCGGAGCATCTACAATTGATGAAAGCTTTATCTTGTCATATCTGCCCTCAACTATGACAGCCTCACGGATTTTGAGCATTAGATTCTGCCCTCCTTCGCAATCAAAAGCAAACGGGAAATAAGCTGTTCAATTAAAAATCTTTGATTAACGGAAACTGATTTCAGCTTTTCGTCTGTTTCAACAAGCACATCAAGGCTTTTCCGAAGCGCCTCGGTTGAAGTCCTTGAAACGGAGGTTCTCGCCCTGTTTAACACAAACGCACGATTTTTGTAGGCAAAATCTTTCGCCACGGTTTCTTTACTGACTGAGCATTCATCTGCAACACGCATACGATACGCATCGACATAGGCAGATGAAAGTGCATAGAGAATGTTAATCGGTTCTTCCCGCTGACAGAAAAGTGTGTCGAGCTTTCTGAACGCTCTGTCACCTCTGCCGTTAATAACATCGTCAGCCATATCATATGTTCTTGCTTCAAGGTTTACAGTTGACAATAGGTCGATATCACGGTCGGTAATTTCCTCACCCTTTGCATATGCGGCAATTTTGTTGACCTCGTTTTTCAGAAGATTGAGGTCATCACCGACATTGGAAATAATTTTTGACGCATTGAGGTGTGAAATCAGCTTGCCGTTTTCGTTTGCCCACTTTGCAACATACTTTTCGATAATTTGTGAATTGATTTTTTCAAAACAGCAGACGCTGCCGATTTTTTCAACACGCTTTATAAGAGCGGTAAAAGAAGTTTTATTCTTTGACGGAACATAAGTCGGCATTGAAATTATGAGAACCGTACCGTCCCATGCTCTGCTTGTAAGCTCTTTAAGAGTATCAAGCCGATCCTTCACCATATTATCAAAGTAAATGTCGGTCACAACAACACAGTTGCGTTCCGCCATAAACGGCATTATTTGCAGGGATGCGGCAAGTTCCTGAAAATCGATGTCGCCGCTGAATGTATGATAATTGAAATCTGACGGATTTTTGCCTGCAACAGCCTCGCAAAGCTTTTTTGTATAGCTTTTGACAAACATCTGCTCCGAACCGTAGATTAGGTACACAGGCGAAAAGCTTTTGTTTTTAATATGTTTTTTCAGGTCTGCTTCGGTGATGCGCGGCATTTTATCCTCCGTTCAGATTGACCGTTATGTTCCTTTCAGATGTTGAAATAACGGTTGAACTGATTTCTTTAATAGAATCATAATTTTTCTTCAACTGCTTTTCCGATCCCGAAAATATCACGGTTTTGCATGATATCAAATCAAAATTTTCGGGGACTGTATCAATCAGCAAACAATCGGGATTGCGATACTTTTCGGGCAGATTTGAAAGGTCTGCATCTGTCGGCACAAACAATACAGTCATATTTTTCCCTTTTATGAACTGAAACATTGTGTTGCCAACGCAGATTACCTCATCCGTCACCGTATCGGAAAGATTCAGCGTAAAATGACTGTTTCCGCCGAAAGTCTGTCGGCTGTTACCGTCAAAAGCGTTCAAAAGATTTTGCTTTTCAATGTCATTATCATATACCAAAATATTATTTAAGTCAAATTTTGTGACCGCAAAGCGTTCAAGAGAAGAATATTTATTATTCTGATTTGGAATTATCATATATTCAATATCTGAGTATCTTTCGCTGATATCGGCTGTAACATCGTCTGCACTTGCTCTGTTGCCTCCGCATGAAATCACCGAACAGCTGTCGGGACAGTTGACTGTTGCAAAAACACCGTTGCCGACATTATAGATTTTCATTTCACCGTTATCGGCTGTTAAAAGCACATTGAGCGACGCTCCGATTACGAGGACTGAAATTGATACCGAAACAGAAATTCTGACATAGAATTTTCGATTCATTACAAACAATCCGCCGATTGCGAGAAGTACGCTGACACCTATCCACACAAACCAATAAAGCGAATGGGTTTTAATTGTGCTGAATGGGAGTTGTGAAAAAGTTGAAACCAACCACAAAATTGCCTTTGAACATAATCCCGAAACGAGTCCAAACGGGTATGCAAAAAATGATATGAACGGGCAAATAAAAAGTACCGAACACAACATAGAACACACCAAAAGCGCCGAAACAAACGGTTCACATAACAGAGAAACGAGTATGACTGTCGGGGAAATTCTGTTGAACGCAACGGCGGTTATCGGCAAAATCCACAGAAATGCAGATACTGAAACCGACAGCATATTTACGCAAATTTTAAACAGTCTTTTGATATAATAGACAACTGTTCCGACAAAACCGTCCTTACGCTTGTTTTTGTAGTGAAAGAATCCTAGCACAGAGCGTTCAATCGGTCTTGACCACAGAATTATGCCCGTCGTTGCCGAAAATGAAAGCAGCATTCCGATGTCTGCTACCGCATATGGGTTGAAGGCTGTCAGGACAATTGCGGCAAAACCAAGATTATTCAGCGAATCGGCTATTCTGAGATTTGACGATGCAAACGACACAATTATCATCATAATTCCGGCACGGACAACCGAATGCGCAAAGCCCGTTACAGCCATGAAAGCAATAACCGTGAATGTGGTAAAACCTGTTATTAAAAATCTGTTTTTTGTTAATTTTCTTACCAAGAGCAATACAAACGAAGTGATTATAACAAGATGCATTCCCGAAACCACTATTAAAAACGAAGTGCCTGTCAATGAAAAATCATCTTTAACGCTTGAATCAAGAGCTGTTTTCTCGCCCAAAAGAACGGCACGGCAAAGCGTTGAATAATCCTCCGGCAACAGCATATCAAGTGAATTTTTCATCGCCCGTCTTATTGAAACCGCAAATGAATAAAAAGTTGTTGCCTTCTCTCCTGTCGCATCAATTTTGAAGCCGTTATAGGAATATGCTTTCAGAAAAATTCCGTGACTGATCTGTGAGTTTACATTATTCTTGTATGTATGAGCCGTGAAGTTGACCTTTTCAAAAGGCTCTGCGTCAACATTTGAGTACGAAATAATTTGAATTTTCGCATCTGACGGCTGACCGTTGATTTTGTCGGTTTTGATTACGAAACTGCATGATGAATCGGTGGTGATGATTTCATCACAGATATATCCGCTTGCTGTAATTTCTTTATCAGAATATTTATTTATGACCGTGTTGTTAATATATTCGGAATAGCCGATCATATTGCCCACAGAATATATTACGGCAAAAGCAAATACGCACAGCGACTTGCCGAATGATTTATTTTTCTTTGAAGCAATTAAAAATATACCGACAGCAACGGAAAGCAATCCCAATGAGCCGATAATTGCAAATACAATTTCATTAAAATCCGAATAAAATACGGCTGAAAGGACAAACAGGAAAGTAAATCCTATAAGTCCAAACAGCCGTTTCATAAAAATCAATCCTTATTCAGTAATCATTTTTTTAATGTAATTATGCACTTGGTTACCATTCAATCCTTTTTTGCAATAAAAAGAATATTTATAATTGTTATCACTATATTCTCCTACTACCGTTTTGCCTTTTTCATTTACAAAATTCGCACCCTTAATATCAAAAGTCGCCATTGTGGGAGAAAGTCCGTTTGTATTGACTCCGCTGAGATTTTCACTATTTTTTACAGCATCGCTGACAGCCTTACGCAAGGTCACAGTATTGTCAGAGGCAGATTTATCTAACGAACAAACCACTTCGATCGCCGTGTATGGAATAGCTCTTACACTTACAATATTTTTCAAACTTTCGCCAAACTTAATTCCGGAAATTTCTTCCGCTTTATCAATACTCGCTCCGCAATCTTCCCACTTTTTCAAAGTAACATCTACGGAAGGATTCACGGTTTCAGAGGTACTTGGTGCAGGTAAATCAGAGCAGGAACATAGAATACATACCGCTGCCAACACAAAAGCAAGGCATAAACATACTTTTTTCATAATGGCATCTCCTTTTATTATTTATTTGGTTATTTTTATCTGCAAAAAACAATTAGTCCATTTTTATTACTTCAAGTGTATTATTTTTGGTATTTTTATAATATCATATAGAATTTCATTTGTCAATATAAATATTATTTTTTAAAAATATTTTTATTTTTGTTAATTTTGCTGCTATTTCTTCTCATTAAATTACCTATTCACCACTGTTTCTATTCAATCATTTATAAGTTGAACAATTTCTACACTTTAATTTTTACACTTTATATCTATGGTATAAAAAAGGAAAACAGCCGTCAAAATATGCGGACGGTATAATCTGCACACTTCAACAGCTGTTTTAATTTGATTTTATAATTACTCAGTATTACTTAAAGAAAAGCGGAAGTTCGCTGAGGAATGTAATGTCATCTCTGTCCTTAGCGTCACCTTCGGCAAGGACTGACGCCCTGCCAACGATATTTGCGCCTGTTTTTTCAACGAGCGTTTCAAGAGCGTGAAGACTTTCGCCTGTTGAAATTACATCATCAACAAGAAGAACTCTCTTGCCGTTGAGAAGATTTACATCATCTTCGCCGAGGTAGAGCTTCTGTTCATTTTTTGTTGTGATTGAATTAACGGTCACTCCGATAGGTTTACCCATATAAACCTTAACGCTTTTTCTTGCTACAACATAGTTTCTGCAGCCCTGACGAGCCATTTCATAGCAAAGCGGAATACCCTTTGCTTCGGCAGTCACAACAACATCGTGTTCGGGAACACGCTTGAGGAGTTCTCTTGCGGCAACCTCTGTCATCTCAATGTCACCAAACATAATAAATGCGGCAATATCAAGCTTATCGTTTACAGGGAATTTTCTGAGTTCTCTGTCAAGTCCTTCAATATTAATCTTATATGTATCCATTATTGCAGTCCCTTCTTACGCCATTGTGCCGTTGAGCTTTTTGCCGCCGAGGATGTGGAAATGCATATGCTTTACACTCTGACAGCCGTCCTCACCGCAGTTATTTACAATACGGTAACCGTTTGTAAGTCCGAGTGATTTTGTGATTTCGGGAATTTTAGTGAAAATGTGAGCAATATTGCCGACATTTTCTTCATTAACTGCGTCTGCACAGCAGATGTGTTCCTTTGGAATTACAAGCACATGAACGGGAGCCTGTGGTTCAAGATCATAGAAAGCGAGAATTTTTTCGTCTTCATAAACTTTTTTTGACGGAATTGAGCCGTCAACGATTTTGCAGAAAATACAATCTGACATTTTAATTCAACCTCTCAATATAATTTATTTTCCGTATCAGAAATATTTAAAATATAATAAATATCATACCAAAGTTATTGTACAACCAAATCACTTTTCGGTCAATACTGCCGTTATTTTTTGGCTGTAATTTTCTTTTCCTCACCTTTAAGAAGTCTTTTGATGTTTTCTTTGTGCTTTACAAGAACGAAAACGCCGATTAAAAGAGCCGCCGCAGTTGAGAAGATTACATATGTAAGAGAATAATCCTTGTAAATTATGAAGTCAAAGATAAATGTCATTGCAAAGGTGTAAGGCGCATAGAGAATCGCACAGAGAACACTTGCAAGTGATATAATTTTTGAGCAGAGGAAGATAATTAGAAAAGTTACAATAATTGCGATGAATACACGCCAATCCTCTGTCAGCATAAGAGCGGCGGCGGTTACAACACCCTTGCCGCCCTTAAAGTGAAAATACACGGGGTATGAATGTCCGAGAATACAGAAAATACCTGCAACATATTTTCCGCAGTTGATAAGCTCGTTTATAAAAACAGGGCTTTCACCCTGAAATGCAACCGATGCAAACGAGAAGATGAACCCTCCGATAAGCACGGCGATAATACACTTCAGTGCGTCACACACAATGGTGATGATTGCCGGAACTTTACCGACGCTGCGCAGTACATTTGTAAAGCCTGCATTGCCGCTGCCCATTTGACGGATATCCTTTTTGCCCTTTGTCACAATGCCTGTGACAAGAACAGCCGTGTTGATACTGCCGAGAAGATACGCAATCAATGCCGAAAGCAGAATCATCCACCAGCAGTTTGCTAAAATTGCCGAAATATGCTCCATTACTTTTCTCCTCTCTCTCTTACCACAATTTTGATCGGCGTACCCTCAAGAGCAAAAGCCTCACGGATTCTGTTTTCAAGATAACGCTGATATGAGAAGTGGAAAAGCTGTGCATTGTTGCAGAAGAAAACGAATGTCGGCGGTTTTACGGAAGCCTGAGTCATATAGAAAATTTTAAGTCGCTTACCCTTGTCCGACGGCGGTTGAACTCTTGTTGTAGCCTGTGCAAGAAGTTCGTTGAGCATACCTGTTCTGATTCTGCGGTTTGCGCTGTCATTACAGCTTATGATATATTCAAACAGCCTGTCGATACGCATACCTGTTTTTGCGGAAATAAATACCTTCGGCGCATATGACATAAACGCAAAATCTGCGTCAAGCTTTTTGCGGAACTCCTGCATTGTCTTATCGTTTTTTTCGACAGCGTCCCACTTGTTTACGGCAATTATACACGCTCTGCCTGCCTCATGTGCAAGACCTGCAACCTTGGTATCCTGTTCTGTAACACCCTCTGTCGCATCAATCATAATAACGCACACATCACTGCGTTCAATAGCCATTTTTGCACGGATAATACTGTATTTTTCGATATTATCATAGATTTTGCTCTGACGGCGAAGTCCTGCGGTATCGGTAAAGTTAAACTTTCCGTACTTATTTTCAACAAGCGTATCGATTGTGTCACGGGTTGTGCCTGCTATATCAGACACAATACAGCGTTCCTCGTTTGTGATTTTGTTTACAAGAGATGACTTGCCTGCGTTCGGCTTGCCGATTACCGCAACATTGATGATTGTGTCGTCATCTTCCGCATTTTCATCATAATCAAAGCTTGAAAAAGCCTTGTCCAAAAGGTCGCCCGTACCGTAACCGTGAACGGCTGAAACCTCGATAGGATCGCCTAAACCGAGATTATAAAACTCATAGAATTCAGGTGACGGTTCGCCGAGTGTGTCGCACTTGTTTACACAAAGCACAACAGGCTTGCCCGACTTCTGGAGCATCTGTGCAACATCCATATCCGTTGCCACCATGCCCGACTTACAGTCTGTTACAAGGATAATAACATTAGCCGTGTCGATTGCAAGCTGAGCCTGACGGCGCATCTGCACAAGAATAATATCGTCTGATTTCGGTTCAATACCGCCTGTGTCAACAATAAAGGCAGTTTTTCCGCACCATTCCACCTCACCGTATATTCTGTCACGGGTAACACCGGGAGTATCGTCAACAATTGACAATCTCTGACCGATGAGTTTATTGAAAAGCGTTGACTTTCCCACATTTGGTCTGCCGACAACGGCAATTACGGGTTTGTTCATCTTATCAGTCCTTTCCTGCAATTACAGCCTCTACAAGGTCGTTTCCGTTGTTATTGACGGGAACAAGAGTTACACCGAGTTCCCGTTCAACATCATCTGTTGAAACATCATCAAGAAACAAATCGTTTTCAAAACGGAGCATTGATGACGGGATAATAAGCCTGTCGCCAAGGTCATCGCCACGAAGCTGATCAATAAGATCACCGCCTGTGACAAGTCCCGACACATTTACTCCGCCGCCGAAAAAGTTGTTCTTAATCGCCCTTGTATTTATAGTTATATTCGGGAATTTTTCGTTAATCATCGACATAATCCGCTTCATGTACGGAAACACTCCCTCGCCGCAGGCAATTGTTACCTTATGGCAAAGGCTTTCGTCTGCATCAAGCTCTTCAAGCTTCCAGCCGACATCATCGGTCAGATACGCAATCATACCGATTCCGTCCTCAAGAGCGGAAAAGTCCTCATAAAATTCTGGTGACGGGATTTCTCTTTCGGCAAGGAGGTAAAATTCATCACCCGGAAAGAAAATTCGTCTGCCGTGCTTTTTGACGCACTCATCACCCATTTTTTCAATTATATCAATTGTCTGCCCTGCCGTTTCCTTATTATAAGGAACAAGCGGATAAAGGTTTTCACGGTAGCGTGTAAGTCCGACAGGAACAATCGCAGTCATATTAACACCGAGGTTTTCAAGATCGGTCAATGTTCTGACAAGCTCGTCACCGTCATTAATTCCGGGACAGGAAACAATCTGACAGTTAAGCGTTATTCCTGCGTCTGCAAAGCGTTTGAGATATTTCAATGTATCGCCTGCAAAGCGGTTATTCATCATCTTACAACGAAGCTCGGGGTTTGTTGTGTGAACCGACACATTAATCGGGCTTATGTGCATTTTTATAATTCGGTCAATTTCGTGCTCTGTAATATTTGTCAGCGTGATATAGTTGCCGAACAAAAACGAAAGTCGGCTGTCGTCATCCTTAAAATAGAGCGACTCACGCATCCCCTTCGGAAGCTGGTCAATAAAGCAGAAAATGCACTTATTACGGCACGAATGCTGTTTGTCCATAAGATAGGTTTCAAACTCAAGACCGATTTCCTCATATTCTCCCTTGGTCATTTCTATGGTACGAACATTTTTGTCCTCATCCGCAACCTCAAGAGTAAGCTTGCGGTTTACCTGATAGAATCGGTAATCAAGAACATCGACAATCTCGTTTGAATTGATTGAAAGGAGGGTTTCCCCTTTTTTTATCCCTGCTTTGTCGGCATGACTGCCGGTTGTGACATCAAAAATTTTAACAGCCACACCTTCACCTCGCAAAACATTTTTACATACACTTTTATTCTACACAAAATACCGTTTTTAATCAACAGGTTTGCAAATTGTTTTTGGATATACGGTAAAATTTGCAAAACAAAAGGGCGAACAGATAACTGCCGCCCGTAATGTTTGTAATAAAAATTACTGTTCGTCTTTCTTTACAACAACCTGTCTGCCGTTGTACATACCACAGTTTGTGCAAGCCTTATGAGCTGCTGTTAATTCACCGCAGTTAGGACAAGCAGTAAGTTCAGGAGCATTAATCTTCCATACTGTTGAACGTCTTGAGCTCTTTCTTGCGTGTGATGTTTTGTTCTTGGGTACTGCCATTACAAAAACCTCCTTACAAAATTTATCTTAGTCAATCAACTGTTTAAGTATCTCAAGTCTTGGATCCGTTTGACGCTTATCACAGGAACATTCACCGTTGTTGAGGTTTTGTCCGCAAATCTGACACAGACCTTTGCAATCGTCCCTGCAAAGATTCTTTGACGGGAGCGAAAGAAAAATGTCAGAAATTACAACATCATCAAGCTCGAGTGTAAAATCAGGTGTTTCAATATAGTCATCATTTTCCTCATCGGCAAGAGTCTGAATAAGCCTGTGTTCAAAGCTCATATTCATCTCTCTTGTATAAGGCTCACCGCAACGGTCACAGTTACGGCTGTAATCAAAGTGTGCATTGATTACAAGAGTAATCAAACTTGCTCTGTTTGTTGCTTTGGCAGTCACGACAACGGGAGTTTTGAATGGATAAACTCCGTCAACATCAAGACCTGACAAGTCAAGGTTATATTCAACTTGTTTTTCTTCACCGTCATTCTGAAAGACGGATTTAAGCTCAAAAAGCATATCTGCACCTCTTGACAGCATAGACACATATTAAAACGCTGTTTATTATTATACAAAAGGTTTGTCCCTTTGTCAACTAAAAAATACAAGAAAATAGGCTGTTTTTTTCGGGAATTTATGACAAAATTCGCTAATTTTCCCATATGGAATTTTGAGCCTGCAAAGTCACTAGGAAAGTTACTTTGCACTTGATTTTCGCTTTTCATTATACCTCTTAAACATATATAATGCAATAATTAATTGCAGTTGACATAAAACAGAATTTGTGATAGCATACTGTGTGGCAGTTCGTAACCATCCTGCCGGAAGGACGCCGATAGGCTGCTCCTTCTATCAAAACTAAGGAGAAAGGCACAGGACTTTTACGCCCTTTTTGCACCCTCTTTTGTGTGGGTGCTTTTTTTGTGCCGGAAAGAGAGTATGGAGAGATACAGTATTATTAATGAAAAGAACAGTCGGGAGATTGTTCTTCTGCGTGGAAGCGGTTGCGTTTACAGAAAATGCATCTTCTGCGACTACTACACCGACAGGTGCAGTGACGAGGACGAAAACTTTCGTCTTAACAAAGCCGTGCTTGAAAAAGTTACGGGAATTTTCGGTGACCTTGAGGTCATTAACTCAGGCTCGGTTTTTGAGCTTGACAAAAAAACACTTGATTTTATCAAACAGGTGTGTAAGGAAAAAAAGATAAATACCATTCATTTTGAGGCACATTATCTTTATCGGAACAAAATCAGTCAGCTCAGAAAAGATTTTGCGGATTTTGATTTGAAAATGAAGCTCGGTCTTGAAACCTTTGACTGCGATTTCAGAGAAAATGTTCTGAAAAAAGGAATCAAAGAGAGCAGTCCCGCTGTTATTGCTGAGAATTTCGACGAAGCTAATTTCCTTTTCGGAATTAAAGGTCAGACAGCCGAAACCATGCAAAAGGATATTGAGTTGGGATTAAAATATTTTGAACGAATTTGCGTTAACATTATGTGTAGCAACACAACGGAAGTTGAACCCGACAAAGCTGTCATAAAAGAGTTTATGCAGAAGATCTATCCTGTATATAAGGATAACCCAAGAACGGATATTTTAATTAACAACACGGATTTCGGAGTAGGTGACTGATATGATAAATGAACTTTTACTTATATTCTCGGTGGTATTCATATACGGTATGGCAGTTTTAGGCTATGCTCTTTTCGGCAAAGCCGGGCTTTACTGCATTTCAGCCGTTGCGACAATTCTTGCAAACATTGAGGCTTTAATCCTTGTAAACGCTTTTTCAATGGAACAGACTCTCGGAAATGTGCTTTTTGCGGTAACATTTTTGATTACGGACATTCTCTCGGAATGTGAGGGCAAAAAAGCCGCCAACAAGGCGGTTCTTACGGGAATACTCTCATCGGTATTTTTTCTTGTGCTTTCACAAAGCTGGATGCTTTACAATCCGAGTCCGAACGACACAATTATGCCGTCAATCAAGGCGGTTTTCTCAAACACTCCCCGAATGATTTTTGCATCACTTATTGTATATGCTATAAGTCAGCTGTTCGATGTTTGGCTCTATCACAAGTGGTGGAAGTTCACGGAAAAGAAATTCGGCGACAAGAGAAGATTTTTGTGGCTGAGAAACAACGGTTCAACGCTCATCAGTCAGATTCTGAACACAGCCCTCTTCACCGCTTTTGCGTTCTGGGGAACTTATGATTTTGGAACACTCGTTTCAATCTTCCTTTCAAGCTATGTAATCTACATTTTCACAAGTCTGCTTGACACCCCTGCGGTGTATCTTGCAAGATTTATCCACGATAAAAAGGAACAGAAAAAGATTTCGGAATAAAAACAGCTTAATTGAATATTTTCAATAAAAAGACAAGTCGTCGCAATATTTTTTGCGGTGACTTGTTGTGCTTTTTCAGGATTTTGTGAATAAACCATAATATTATGCTTTTTATAATATACAACATTCCGCATTTTTATAGTCATTTTTTAACAATATGTGCGAAATTGGCTGATTTTATCCTGAATCACATAATTTTTTAAGATTTTTATTGACTTTTTCTGTACCAAATAGTATAATGAAGTCAAGTTGAATGCTTAATATTATTTATAAACTTAATTTTGGAGGTAAATATCATGCTTACTAAAAGTGAAGAAGAAATTATGTACTTATTGTGGGACCTCGATGAACCGCTCACAAGCTCAGAAATTGTTAAGAAGGCTGTAAACAAAACATGGAAAAAGAGTTACATTAACCTTCTTATCAATTCTCTTCTCAAGAAGGACATGATTAAAGTTGTCGGCGTTAAGCAGATGACTAAGAACTATGCCCGTACTTTTGTTCCTACAATGACAAAGGACGCTTATGCAATCAAGCAGATTTCGGACAGACCGAATTTTGCCGACAGCGATATTCCGACTCTCTTCTCAGAGCTTATTGAGAGAACCGAAAGCTCAGATGTTTTTGATGAGCTTGAAGCTCTCCTTAAAAAGCGCCGTGAAGAACTCGGCAAATAATTTATGCAAATAAGTTTTTATTCATTCTTGTTTTCTATTGCAATAAGCAGCATTTTTATAGTGCTGCTTTACTTTTTCAGAAAAAAGATTGCTTTTTGTAATTACTGCGGTCTTTATACAATTTTGGGATTGTATGCTGTAACATTTGTAAGAATGGCATTTCCGTTTGAATTCAAATTTACATATACAGTTTCCGACCAAAATGTGTATGCCGCAGCAATGGATGTTCTGACTCCCAACAAAGATGTGCTGTTTGTTCCGGAATTCACATGGCTCAACCTGCTTGTAGTAGTATGGATTGTCGGAGCTGTGATATACATTTCACGGGTGATGATTAAATATTACAAAGCAGTCAAAGCTCTGAAAGCAAATGTTATTGACGGCACACCCGAAATGCAGGCAAAGCTTGACCTCATTTCGCAAAAGTGCGGAATCAGAAGAAAAGTTAAGCTAAAAACTACCGATTGCGTTATCTCCCCTGTTACATACGGATTTTTCAATCATGTTATTCTTATTCCGAATCGTGAATTTGACGACAGGGATTTTGGATATATCGCAACGCACGAATGCTGTCATATAAAAAACAAGGATATTTGGATTAAATTGCTGACGGAAATTTATTGCGGAATCTTTTGGTGGAATCCGTTTGCCCACCTTTTGAAAAAAGATTTAACCTACTGTCTTGAGCTCAGGTGTGACAAGCGTGTTACAAGCAAGCTTAGCGAGAACAGATGTACTGTGTATTACGAAGTTCTTGTAACGCAAATGAAAGCCTATAAAGAACAACAAGAAAGTGAAGAGAGCGACAGGGAAACTGCACTGAAAAGTGCGCTTGTCGGAATGAGTTTTGTAACCAACGAAAAGGGCAAAAAAATTGTAAGCAGAATGGAAATGATTCTGTACCCGAAGAAAAAGCAGACAATTATAAACAATATTGTTACAGCTTTAATGGCATTGCTTATTGTCGGTATATTCTTTGCTTCATACTGCTTTTTGATTGTCCCCGGTTGGGACACGACATACGAGGATTGTGTAGCCGATCTCATTGAATCGGGTGAATACAACGATAGTGTCAAAGTGTATGACGAAACAAATATGTATGTGTATGTTGAAGAAGACAAAACCACTCACCTCATTTTTGAGCCTTACGATAAAAAGAAAGGCATTGTCTATACAAAAAATGATTCTATTATTATTCCATACTCCGAGGTAGAAAACGGCTACTATGATTATTGTCTTATATTAAGGGAGAAATAACAGATGAAAAAGAAAGCCGCAAGAATTTTTACAGCATTTATTATGACAGCAATTATCGCACAAGGAACCGTTATGGTTGCAAGTGCAGCAGGAACAGATTCAACCCCCGACAGCATTTCAGTTGTTGAAACCGCAACTCCTGACAGTTCAGCTTTGGAGAGCGGTGCCGATTCAACTTCTATCCAGCCGAGAGCGGATAAAATAGTTATAAAATGGCGTCGTGGAAGTCGTGGACAGCTCCAGTACAGAAGATGGAACGAAACAAAGCAAAAATGGGTTGACGACGAATGGATTGACTACAAAGGTTAATCAACATTAACAACAAAGGCGAAACAGACACAAATCTGTTTCGCCTTAATTTTTTGCTTATTCAAAAAGATTCTGTTCCGACAGGTTGACGGATTCAACATCTTTAAGCTGACGCTGAATTTGACGGGTACGAACTCCGACAAGCTTGTCAAGTTCCTTGTTTGCCTGATCAAGTCTTTGCTGTGTCATCACAAGCACATCATTGAACTTGTCGAACTCGGTTTTTACACCGCCGAGTATTTTCCAAACCTCTGCACTTCTCTTTTGCACGGCAAGGGTTTTGAATCCCATTTGCAACGAATTGAGCAGAGCCGCCATTGTACTCGGACCTGCAATATTCACCTTATACTCACGCTGAAGAACTTCAACAAGTCCCATATTGACAACCTCGCTGTAAAGCCCCTCAAACGGAAGAAACATAATCGCAAATTCCGTTGTGTTCGGCGGATCAATGTACTTATCGTGAATATCCTTTGCCTCGCCCTTTATACGCTGAACAAGTGCTTTTTGTGCCGATTCAATGCGTTGCTTGTCACAGCTTTCAATCGCATCACGGAGAGCAGAATATGTATCGCCCGGAAATTTGGAATCAACAGGCAGATATACTGTACCGGCACCGTCAGAGGGCAGTTTGATTGCAAACTCAACAACATTTTTTGAGCCCTTTTTGGTGGCAATGTTTTCCTCATACTGCTCCTTTGTAAGGATTTCGGAGAGAATTGCACCAAGCTGAATTTCGCCGAGTATGCCCCTTGTTTTGACATTTGAAAGAACCTTTTTCAAATCGCCCACGCCTACCGCAAGCGTTTGCATTTCGCCGAGTCCCTTATAAACCTGTTCAAGTCTTTCGTTGACAAGCGAAAATGACTTATTCATTTTTTCCTCAAGTGTTTTTTGAAGCTTTTCATCAACTGTCTGTCGCATTTCATCAAGCTGACGGAGATTTTCCCGCCTTATACTTTCAAGCTTTTCGTCAACCGAGCGTCTGATATTTTCAAGGCTCTGAACATTGTCGGCTGAAAAGCTGTGAAGTCTTTGTTCAAGCTGAACCGCCCTGTCATTTTGTGACTGAGCAAAGCTTTGTTGATTGAGCAATATCCTTTGAAGTTCGTCCTCCGTTCTGTTGTTATTATTCTTTTTGAGAACTGTTATTAATGTAACAACGCTGACAATGAGCGTTATTGCACAAAATAAAAGCACAATAATCTCGGATGTCGTAAACTGCATATTAAACCTCCCGAACAATAATTCGATTTCACAATTAAATAATATCATTCGGGAGTTTTTCTGTCAACTCAGGTATCGAATATTGTTTCAACCCGTTTCCGACAATTTTCAGGTGAATATACAAAGCGGTCGATACGGTCGCTGTCGCAATAGTATTCGGGGCATTTCGGATTATATTTGTAATCAAAGGTGTCAATAATTATCAGTTTGATTTTCATTTTTTCGGGAATGATACTTTTTATGTAAACGCTTGCCTGCTGACCTGCACGGACTCCCTCTTTTGTTTCCGCAAGTCCTGCAAGATTTGGTGTAAGCTCCACAAAAGCACCGTAGTTTTCCACGCTTCGGATAATTCCCGACACGGTTTCACCGGCACAAAACCTTTCGGCATTTTCTTCCCATGTGCCGAGAAGCTCCTTGTGACTGAGGCTTATACGACCGTTTTCAACAGATTTGATAACGGCTTTGATATCCATTCCTACAGTAAATCTCTCGGCAGGGTGTTCAATCCTCGAAACCGAAATTGTGTCAATTGGCATAAGTGCAACAATTCCGCAGCCTATGTCTGCGAATGCACCAAAGTTTTCAAGATGAGTTATGCGGGCAGGCACAATATCTCCGCATCGCAACCTTGAAATGTATGCGTCAAGGCATTTGCGTTGTGCTTTTTCACGGGAGAGCATTACAATTGGTTTGCCGTTTTCGTCCTCGGTTATGTCGGTGACAACAAAACAGACAGGACGGTTAACCCTTGAAATCACGGCTATGTCACGAACCGAGCCGTCCTTAATTCCGATTGCACCCTCCTCCCTCGGAATTATACCTTTTATGCCTGCGAGGTCAACAATAAGGTTGTGACTGCTGTCGCATACACAAGCCTTTGCCTCAAGAATCTTTTCGCTGTTTTTTGCATCCTCAAGCAGCTTTAATGAGTGAAGTATATTTATGTTTTCCTGTTCGGATATAAGTTTTCCTTCGGGTAAATATTCTGACATTTTAAAGCCTCCGTCATATTTAGGTTTACAAAAAATCATATGAAAAAGTTTTCTGTCTTATTACACGGACGCAATTTTTTGCAGAAAAATTTTATTGCATTTGCTACGCTTTCCTTCATAAAAAGCGGCAAACTTGCATTTTTATTTCATTTATGATATAATAAGCAAGAAAAGTACGATGAAATCTGAGCTTTTGTTGAGTGCTTAATATACGAATTTATATCCCCCTCAAATTTTGCCGTGCAAAATTTTCGATGGGTGATTGTACCATAATGCACTTTGTGATTATGGTACAAAAAATGTGTGTGTTTTAGAATAAAATCCAGATTAGAAGAGCCGAGGTTGTTTTTTGGAAACTTTGGAAACATTACATAACAACGAGGCTTGACAGGAAGGAAACAAATCTATGAATACTTACAATCTTAAAAAAATGTGTGCCGTATCGGTTGCATCAATTATGTGTGTTTCTGCACTGGCATTTTCGGGTTGCGGTGACAAGAAGGCTGAAGTCTCGCAGACTCCCGACGAAACAACACCTGCAACTACTGCCGTAAGCACGGCTGATGAACCTACCGCACAGAACTATCTTGAAAGCATCGGCATTGATACCGCTACTCTCGGAATCAATCCGAACATTATTCACGATTCAAACCCTGTCGGTTTTCAGCTTGATATGCCGAAGAACGGCGATACAATCGCAGTTGTTCACACCTCATACGGTGACATAACAATGCGGCTTTTCCCCGAACAGGCACCAAAGACCGTTACAAACTTTGTAAACCTTGCAAAAGCAGGAAAGTATAACAATTCACTTTTCAGCAAAGTAACAAAAGACTTTATGGTCAACGGCGGTTACTGCGGTACAAGCTCTTACGGCGAGGCATTTGAAGATGAATTTTGCGACAGGCTTTTCAATATCAGAGGCGCTGTTGCAATGTCAAACACAGGTGCGGACACAAACGAAAGTGCATTCTTTATCAATCAGAAAACTGCCGAAACATATAAGAATGAAGGCGGCTGGGAACATCTTGCAAGTCAATGGGATTCTATCAAAACCCAGCTTGCAAACTACAAGGATTCAAACCTTCTGACTGCATTCATTGAGAAAAACGGCACAAACTGTTACGATACCGACAGCGTTCCCGACAGCGTTAAAAAGCTGTATGAGGAAAACGGCGGAAACGCCTATCTTGACGGTGCATACAATGCAGTTGACAGAGGCTACACGGTATTTGCACAGGTAATTGACGGAATGGATGTTGTTGACAAAATCGCCTCGGCTAAGGTTGACAAGGATGACATTCCCGTTAAGAACATTGTTATCAAAAGCATTAAGATTACGCAATATAAAGAGGAATCAACAACTCAGGCAGATTCGACATCTGCCAAAAGCGTCACACAGCCGACCACAGTCGGATAAGGAGCGGTTATGAACAGAATGCCCGTTGCAGCGATTATGTATGACTTTGACCGTACCCTATGTACGAAGGATATGCAGGATTACAGCTTTATCCCCCGTCTTAATATGACCGAAGACGAGTTCTGGAAATTTTCAAACGAACTCGGTCAAAGCGAACATATGGACTCAATTCTTGCTTATATGTACGCAATGGTAAAAATGTCCCGTGAAAGGAATATGCCTCTTTTGCGAAATGACCTTGTTGAAATGGGAAAAAATGTTGAGTTTTTTGACGGCGTAAAGGATTGGTTCAAAAGGATTTCCGACTTTGGCGAAAAGCTTGGAATGCAGGTTGAACATTATGTAATTTCTTCGGGTATGAAAGAAATTATTGAAGGTACGGAAATCAGCAAAAACTTCAAAAGCATTTTTGCATGTGAATTTCTTTACGATGAAAACGGCAATGCCGTATGGCCTAAAACCGATGTAAATTACACCAACAAAACGCAGTTCGTTTACAGAATCAACAAAGGTGTTCTTGATGTTGCAAATGATGTTGACCTCAACCGTTCAATGCCGGAGGACAGCAAACGGGTTCCGTTCTGCAATATGATTTACATAGGCGACGGTCTTTCAGATGTTCCGTGTATGAAAATGATGAAAGCCTACGGCGGGTATTCAATTGCGGTTTACCGAAAAAAGGACAGCAAGGTTGAGGACTTGCTGATGAAAGACAGAGTTGATTTTATCTATCCTGCCGACTATTCGGAAAACACAGGTCTTGACCTCACCGTTAAAAATATCATCAGAAAAATGGCTGTCTGCGGTCTTTTGTACGATGAAAACCATGAGCAGAAAAAAGAAATTCTCGGAAGATAATTTCGGTTGAATAAAAAATGTCAAGTATCAAAACGATGCTTGACATTTTTCTTTATTTGGTTTAATATAATTATAGAAAAGGAGATACCTGCGATAAGCGGATTCTCCACTTGTTGATTAGAAACTAACCGCCGGAGTGTCGAAGTTCGGGCGGTTGTTTCTTTTTTTATTTAAATGTACATATATGTACGAAGAAACAAAATTACTTTTTGTTGCCAAAGACTTGATAACAAAGAGCGATAACGCTTTAATTCTTATTTGTCAATTTAATTTTCAGACGGCAGTTCTTTACGGACTGCCGTTTTTTTTGCATATATTCTGCATAACCTAAAAACATATCTTCACATCTGTAGTTGGTCTGTATTTTACGAAAAAGACTTGCAATAAAAAAGCAAATCAAATATAATTTAAAGAGAGCGTTGTTCAGACTCAATTATTGTATAAAAAATATAACAACAAATTTTAACACAAAGGGACAAATAATGAATAAATTTCAACTTATAACCAATGAGGTAAAAAAGGTAATAAACGGTAAAGACAGGGCGGTTGTCACCACTCTGCTTGCGTTGCTCACAGGAGGAAACATTCTTATTGAGGATATTCCGGGTGTGGGAAAAACAACAATGGCGGTTGCGTTTTCAAAGGCGCTCGGTCTTGAATACGGCAGAGTACAGTTCACTCCCGACACTTTGCCGTCAGATATCACGGGCTTTGCGGTCTATAACAAGGATACAGGAAAATTTACTTTCAACAAAGGCGCTGTATTCTGTAATCTCTTTCTTGCAGACGAGTTAAACAGAACTTCAAGCAGAACACAGGCGGCTTTGCTTGAAGCAATGGAAGAACGGCAGGTTACTGTTGAAGGCAACACTTTCAAGCTTGAAAAGCCTTTTTCTGTTATTGCAACGCAAAACCCGACAGGAGCGTCGGGAACACAGCTTTTGCCTGATTCACAGATTGACCGATTCACGGTAAGGCTTTCAATGGGATATCCCGACAGCGATGCGGAATGTAAAATGCTGCTTAACAGAAGCGGTAAAAATCCCCTCAACTCAGTAAATTGCATTGTGTCCAAGATTGAATTTCTTGAAATGCAGTCGGAGGTTCAGAATGTTTTTGTCAGCGATGATATGGCAAGATATATTGTGTCACTCATTTCTGCGACAAGAAAGCATCCGTTGCTTTCAAGAGGTGCAAGCCCGAGAGCAACGCTTTCACTGACCGATATGGCAAAGGCTGTTGCATTTGCCGAGGGCAGAGATTACATTGTGCCGAGAGATGTGCAGAATATTTTTATCTGTACCGTAAACCACAGGATAATTCTCAACGCAAAAGCCTCTGCCTCAAAAAAGAACAGCGAAGAAATTCTACATGAAATTCTCAGAAAAACTCCAAAACCGAGGACTTGAAAATGATAAGGAACATAATAATTTATCTTTGTCTGCTGACAGGAACATTTTTGTTCAGCATTTTTTATTACGCCTGGTTCTCATGGTTTTTGTTCCTGACGGTTGTTTCAATTCCGATAATCTCGCTTTTGCTGAGTCTGCCTTTTATGATACGGAGTGTACGCTCAGATATTGAAATTTTTGCAAAAGAAAATATTTTTATCAAGGATGAGTTTTACATTGCAATATCAGGCAAGAAGAAGAAACCGCTCTTCTGCCCTATGCTCACGCTGAATATAAAATCAACCAACCTTACAGCAAATCTTTGTGAAAACATAAAAATCAGATTTTCGGGTACATTTACAAAGCCGTTAATCAGACAATGCAACAGTCTTACACAGCATTGCGGACAGCTTGACATTGTATGCAAAAACGGTAAAGTTTACGATATGCTCGGTATATTTTTCCTTCCGATCAGGATTAAAAAGCGTAGCTTTGTTCGTGTTCTTCCAAAACAACAAAAACCGAAAATTATCCCCGATAGCAGTAATTTCACGGTTACGGGGTACAAGCCTAAGCCTGTCGGCAACAGCGAAATTTATGAGCTTCGTGAATACCGTCACGGTGACAGTCTACGCAATGTTCATTGGAAGCTTTCGTCAAAAAGTGACGATTTGATTGTTAAAGAACCTAATATCCCGATAATCAAGAACTGTCTTATAATGCCATTTTTCGGAAATAATGCAGACGAAAATGATGTTGTTTTTGCAAAGCTGATGTATGTCTGCCGATATATGATTAAGAGCATAGGCATTTGCTTTGCCTGTGACAGGAACGGCAATCCTTTTGAGATAAGATGCGAAAGCGATATATTAAACTATTTTTCCGCACTCTATCTAAACACGGAAAGCAGCTTTGTTGCCGACACAAATGATTTTCAGCATTATAGTATATTTGCCGATCGTGAGGAGGTTGACTTGTTGTGAAAAACAAAACAAGCTTTACGATTGACATTCTTCTCTGCGTAACATTGATTTCAAGCCTGTTTTACTGTCTTGTCACCTCTTTTGATATAAAAACAGAATGGTACATCATAGTAGTTCCTACGGCAATTTTCTGCACAATTTACGGATTGCTTGCCTCCCTTGTCAAAAAGTCGGGTGTACTGTTTATCAGCGTAGCAATCACTATGATTGTTTTTGTATTCACTCTGCTGTTTTCACTTGAAAGCATACTTGAGCAATTGAGTTATGTTATTACTCAGGCTTTAAAACTGCTCTCGCAGTATCTTCCCGTACAGAACAAAATTATTTTGGGAGATACCCTCGGCACAAGCGCAACAGGACTTTTTGTATTTATTTCGGCAATACTGAGTGCAGTTTTTACAATCAGCCTGATACGATACAAGCGTATTTTGATTCCATCATTGCTGTCAATGGTACTGCTTGTCCCCTGCTTCATTCTTGTAAACACTCTTCCGTCGCTCGTTTGTCTTTTCATTGCAATTGCAAGTCTTATTGCCTTGTACATTTCAAAGAACACACGCAAATTCAGACCGTCTCAGGGCAGTGTGATTACGGCAATTTCATTCGGAACAATGCTTGTTGTGATGGCAATTTTGCTTTCGTTCAATCCAATTGAAAAATATGAGCGATTTGACTGGCAGGAAAACCTTTTGCAGAGCATTGAAAACAGCTTTAATATTGATGACGGACGAAAAACTACCGCAGAAAAAAGCCTTAATGAAATCAAAGGTTCACTTGAAGAAAAAGAAAATCTCATCGATATTTCTCCGCTGACGCAGACGCATACACCTGTTATGACGGTCACTTCGGCAGTTGGCGGTAATATTTATCTCAAAGGCACAGCATATGCCGACTACAGGGACAACACCTGGAGTATCATTTCCGACAATGATGTTGCAAGATATCCTCAGGATTTCGTACCGTCTACGGCAACAATCGGGAACAACGCTTTAACCGATACAAGGGTTCATATGCTGAATGAAAGTAAGATTGCCTATGTTCCCTACTTTTTGGAAAGTTTACCCGACAATCTCAATTCAGTTGCCGATGTGTGTGTAAAAAACGATACTGATAAAAACGAATTTAATTATTCGCACTATCCGTTTTATGCCGAAAACACATACAGATACAATAATTCTGCCGATGCTGAAGATTACAAAGCATTTGTGTATGACACCTATCTTGAAATTCCGAGAACAACACAAATTGAGTTGCGTAGAATTGCAGAGCAAGAGGGTTTTCTCGACTCGGAGCTTACCGCTTCCGAAAAGATTGAAATGGTAAAGAACTATATTTCAAGCAGTAAAACCTATTCGTTAAAAACTCCGAAAATGCCGTCGGGCAAAGATTTTGCAGCTTGGTTTCTCAACGAGAGCGACACGGGATATTGTGTCCATTTTGCCACAGCAGGCACGCTTATGCTGAGAGCGCTCGGAATTCCGGCACGATATGTTACGGGATACTATGCAACCGCATACGCAAATCAAACCGTTACCGTAACAACCGATAACGCTCACGCATGGGTTGAGTATTACAGCGATACGGCTGGTTGGATTCCGCTTGAATGTACACCGTCATCATTTCAGCCGGCAAGGTATGTCGGCTCTCAAAGAGCAAGCGGCGGCAGTACTGACACAACTCAGCCAACAACCGTTGAGCCGACAACAGCACCGACTGCTCCGACAAACGGCACGGTTTCTCACAGCACAAAGCCGAAAAATGACATTAAATCTTCATTTGAATTTAACGGATTTACTATCGCTATGATGTCATTGGGAATTGTTGCCCTTGCTTTAATCGCAATTTTCTCAAGAAGAATTATCATTATCAAAAAGAGAAAACAAAGATTTGAAACAGGAAGAAACAATAAACGGGCAATCTGCATTTATAAAGAACTTAAAAATCTAACGAAAATTTCGCATCTTCTGATTACAGATGAAGTGAAATCCGTGTATGAAAAGGCGAGGTTCAGCAATCACACGATAAGCGATGATGAACTGAAGATTATTGAAAACGCTTACTATAATTCCATTGAAGAAATTTACAATAATCTCCCTCGCATCAAAAAGCCGTATTACAAGTTTATAAAGGCAATAAAATAAGAAATGCTCCCGTACAATACGGGAGCGTTTTTACACAACAAAAGGCTCTTGGAACAACTCAAGAGCCTTAGATTTTGCTTTATATTATTTAAAAAGATTCTTTTTGTCATAATAATCTTTATCGACAAACTCGTCCTTTTCGTCAAGATTGCTGTCACTGCTCTTGAAAAGTCCCGAGCCAAAACGATAATTGTGATTTGCCATTCTGCGAATTCCGTAAGCAAGAATTGCAACACACACCAAAATCCAGAAAACTAACCAAAACATAAACAACACCTCTCAAAAGCAATACAATGTTAGTATTTTTGTTTAGCTGATTATATCATTATGTTATATTCTTGTCAACAAAAAATTGTAATTTACCGACATAATTTTGCAAGTTAGGGTTCGGTACTGTTAATTTTCTTTTTGATATGGTAAAATGGTTGATGAACGGAGGGAATGCGATGTTTAATGTTACAATCCGTCAGGTTGGGATTGAGGAACGGGAAGAAATTATTATTTGCTGTCATGAAATCAGCGACGAGGTTATGTCGCTTGCAAACAGCATTAAGGGGCAGAAAAGTTTTCTTCTTGCATCAAAAGACGGCGAGATGTTCAAGCTTGACACAAAGGAAATTTTCTACATAGAATCGGTTGACAACAAAACCTTTATATACTGCAAAAACAATATTTATGAAACCAAACAAAAGCTGTATGAGCTTGAAGAAATTTTAAAAGGAACAAAATTTTTCAGATGTTCAAAGTCGATGATACTGAATATCGGTAAAATCCGTTCCGTGTCACCGTCTGTCAACAGCCGTTTTGAGGCAAAGCTTGTAAACGGTGAAACGGCAATTATTTCAAGGCAGTATGTGCCGACCTTGAAGAAAAAGCTTGGAATGTGAGGTATTGTTATGAATGATTCTTTAAAAGAAATTATAAAGGAAGTCATAAAGGACTTTTTCATAATCACGGTTGCAATGCTTTTTGTTGTAAGCCTTGCAAATTCAATTGCGTTAATCGAATACTATCCCCCCTATTTTCCGTGGGTTGTAATGGGAACAGGTGCGGTAACTTCAATTCCGAGTCTGCTTTTTTACTTTAAAGAAGAACCCACCAAACTGCAGGCTCGCATACGAATTGTCATTCATTTCTGCCTTATTCAGGCAATTGTTATGACCGAGGGATTTTTGCTTGGTTGGTACAAGAATTTTCCTATGGCGCTTTTGGTTTTTGCAATGGTTACCGCCGTGTATCTGCTGACATTTCTTTTCAGCTACATTACACGGACAAGCACGGCAAAATCTATTAATGAATCACTCAAAAAATTTAACGCTGACGAGGATTATCAGGACGAATAACTGCATTTTGATGTATTAAATTGCAACTTACTCCCCTCTTTTTGCAACACAGCTAAAATTGCTTTTCTTTTGAATTGCAAGGTGCTACTATGTTGACAGAAGGAGGGGATTTTTAATGAGTAACATAATCGAAGTTAAAAATCTTGTAAAGAATTATAAAGATGTTCACGCAGTAAATGATATATCATTCACGGTTGAAGAAGGTTCGTTTTTCGCATTTCTCGGAATTAACGGTGCAGGCAAATCAACCACAATCAACATTCTTTGTACGGTGCTTGAAAAAACATCGGGCAATGTTAAAATCGGCGGATATGACCTTGACAAAGAAAAGAACAAAATCAAGGAGCTTATCGGAATTGTTTTTCAGGGTTCTGTACTTGACAAACAGCTTACCGTTAAAGAAAATCTTGAATCGAGAGCGTCATATTACGGACTCAACAAAAAAGAAATCGCCAAAAGAATTGAAAGTCTTACACAAACCTTTGACCTTTCGGAAATTCTCAAAAGAAAATACGGAACATTGAGCGGGGGACAGCGCAGACGGGTTGACATTGCAAGGGCGCTGATTAACCGACCGAAGCTCCTGTTCCTTGACGAGCCGACAACGGGACTTGACCCGAAAACAAGGCTGCAGGTGTGGGAAATCATCCACAAGCTCCGCAAAGAAACAGGACTTACGGTATTTCTTACAACCCACTATATGGAAGAAACTGTTGACTGCGACAATGTGGTGATTATTGATTCGGGCAAAATTGTTGCCAACGATTCTCCGCATAATCTCAAAAAAGATTATTCGTCAAACAGCCTTGTTTGGTACACGGAAGAAAATTCTGAAAACGATAATCTTCTCAAGGCCGTTAATCTCGAATTTGAAAGAGTCGGAGATGCGTATAAAATCAAAATCAAAAACAGCAGACAGGCTCTTGAAATCACAAACAAACATACTGAAATTGTCGATTTTGAGATTATCAAAGGCAATATGGACGATGTGTTTCTGACTGTAACGGGTAAAAGGCTGGGTGACTGATATGAAATTTCAAAGAACACTTTGCTCATACAAGGGTATGACAAAACGAAATATAAAGGTATATTTAAAGGACAAAACCGCAATTATCTTCTCAATGATGACGCAGATTATCATACTCGGACTTTATCTTTTGTTTCTTAAACAGAATTATGTCGATTCAATGACTTCAATGCTTGACGGCTTCAACATCAAAACAGAGAACAATTTGATTAACGCACTTGTAAATTCATGGCTTGTATCGGGCGTTATCGGAACATCTGTTGTTACGGTTGCAATGAACTCGCTTTCGGTAATGATTTCCGACAAGCAGAACAAGATTGACTACGACTACAACGCTTCTTCCGTAAAGGGCAGTACGGTTGTTCTCTCCTACTTTTCGGGTGCGGTTGTAAACACAATTGTAATCAGCGCAATTTTGCTGACGGCAGGCATCGCATTTTCGTGCATATCGGGTTCAAGCTTTCCCGAATTTACAGAGCTTTTAAAATTATACGGACTTGTGATTTTAGGCTCTGTTTCGGCTGTACTTATTCTTATGTTTGTTGCGTCATTCTTCAAAAAGAATTCAACCTATGCCGCATTCAACACACTTATTTCGGTTGCAATCGGTTTTGTAATCGGCGCATACATTCCCGTCAGCCAGTTTTCGGACGGAGTTCAGACATTTGTAAATCTTATCCCCGGCTCACACATTGCAGCTATGATAAGAAATGTGCTTGTCAGCCCGTGCATTAACGATATTTCGACCTCACTCGCAGGAGCAGACCACGGAATGTTTGCCGAAGAGGCAGAAAAAGCGTTTGCAACCAATCTCAACCTTTTCGGAAACGAAGTGGATTTCACATTTATGATGATGTACTCAATCGGTGCAGTCTTAATTTTCCTTATCCTCAACCTTATATCATACAAATTCAGTTCAAAACGCAAGGACTGATTTATGACAGACAAAAAGCCGACACTCTGAAAAGTGTCGGCTTTTTTATTAGTTACTTCCAAACTTCTTCTGCAATTTCTTTTACAAGAGCAAGCTTTGCCCACTGCTCTTCCTCGGTAAGCTTATTACCGATTTCGCATGATGCAAAACCGCACTGCGGACTGAGATACAATCTGTCAAGCGGAATATACTTTGCCGCCTCATGAATACGATTGATTACAGTCTGCTTATCCTCAAGAACAGGTGACTTTGTTGTGATAAGACCGAGAACAACCTTTTTGTCACCGCTCACATATTTTAACGGTTCAAAACCGCCTGAACGCTCATCGTCAAACTCAAGATAATAAGCGTTGACATTTTCTTCACCGAAAAGTTTCTCTGCAACAGGATCATATGCACCGCTGCTGAAGTATGCAGAATGATAGTTACCTCTGCAAACATGAGTATTGATTACGAGGTCATCGGGCTTACCCTCAATTGCAAGGTTGTTTACCTTGAGAAGTTTCTCACTGATACTCTTAAAATCTGCATCCTCGCCATAGCGGATTACGCTACCCTCCGCAACAAGAACGCCCCATGTGCAGTCGTCAAACTGGATATTTCTGCAACCTGCATCGTAAAGATCTTTGATTACCTTTTTGTATCCGTTTGCAATATCGTTGATAAGTTCTTCATCTGTCGAATAGAACTTCCTTGTCGTTTCAATATTTGCAGGAATAATGAACTGCTGGAAAAACTGTGCGGGAGCAGGAATTGTCTGCTTTGCTACTGTGTTTTCATCCTCAAGAGCCTTTACAAATTTGTAATGTTCAACAAACGGATGACTGTCAACCGAAATTTTGCCGGAAAGCCATGTATCGTCAATCAAAGCCTGTTCGCCGTGGAATGCAACACCGTTTTCGGTTTTTTTGTGTTCAACTACGTTAAATCCCCACATGAAGTCAAGATGCCATGTTGCTCTGCGGAATTCACCGTCGGTAATCGCTTTTATACCGGCTTTTTTCTGTTTTGCAACAAGGTCAAGAATAGCCTTGTCCTCAACTGCAGTAAGCTCTTCTTTTGTGATTTTACCGTTTTCAAAATCAAGTCTTGCTTTTTTAAGATAATCGGGTCTTAAAAAGCTGCCTACTGTTTCAAATCTAAATGGTGTGTGCTGTTTACTCATCTTAAATACCTCCGTGGAAATTTGATGAGTTAATTATATTATGAATTCACAGACTTGTAAAATACTTGTTATCAGCCGTTTGCTATTAGTTTTTCTTATATCAAATATGTTTCTTTAAAGCCTCAATATATGCCTCGGCAAGGTTACTGTGTAAAATCTTTTTATTTTCGATATAACCGATTTTCATATTGCCCTCTTCATCAAGGGGGATTGCGGTTATATTATCACCGTTAAGCTCATTGTCGATTACACCGCTGCAAACTGTGTAGCCGTTGAGTCCGATTAAAAGGTTAAACAGGGTTGCTCTGTCTGTCACTCTGATATTTTTTGTACGCCCGAACGTGCTGAAAATTTCTTCCGAATAATAGAAAGAATTATGCTCCCCCTGTTCAAACGAGAGATACGGATAATCGGCAAGCTCCTCCATTGTAACGGATTTTTTGTCTGCAAGCGGATGGTCGGTTGATACAAACACATGAGGCTTTGCCGTAAAAAGCTCGGTAAATGTCAGCGACTTTGATTTTATAATTTTCATCAGCGCATCTTTGTTAAAGCTGTTGAGATAAAGAATTCCGATTTCGCTTTTCATCTTTGCAACATCGTCAATAATTTCGTAGGTTTCGGTTTCACGAAGTGAAAAATCGTACTCCTCGCCTGCAAACCGTCGGATAAGATCAACAAATGCATTGACTGCAAATGAGTAGTGCTGAGTTGAAACGCAGAATTGCTGCTTTATCTTCGTTCCCGACTTATACACTCCCTCAAGCAGGCTTGCCTGTTCAAGAACCTGTCGTGCATAGCCGAGAAATCTTTCACCCTCGTTTGAAGTTACAACGCCTTTGTTTGTGCGTGTAAAAATCTTTATGCCCATTTCCGTTTCCAACTCACGGATTGATGTTGTAAGTCCCGGCTGGGAAATAAAAAGTTCTTTTGACGCTTCACTCATTGAGCCTGTGCGGGCAACGGTGACAACATATTTCAACTGTTGCAAAGTCAACCTTGTTCAATCCTTTCAAAAACAAATTCCCTCATTCAACATAAAAAACACGGTTTTCTCTTCTCGGTGAAGTTTTGGGATATTCACCGTTCACATAACCGATAACGCAGTGACCGATACCCTCATAGTCACCCTCAATGCCGAGTGATTCGAGAATTTCTTTGCCCTCTTTGCTTTCAAATTCTTCCTTTGCACGGTGAATCCAACAACTGCCGAGTCCCTCATCGTGGGCGGCAAGCATAAGATTTTCCATTACAAGAGTACCGTCATACAAATATGTAGGAGCTGCTTTATCGGCAAGCACAATCAGAACAACGGGAGCGTTATAGAACGGATCAACATCTTTTCCCATAATTTCGGCATTCATTCTTGAAAGCCTGTCACGCATTTCTTTGTTTGTAACGGCAACGATAATAACCGGCTGTCTGTTCATTCCTGACGGTGCATACAGACCTGCGGAAATGATTTCGTCAATAACTTCCTTTGGCGGCATATCAGACTTAAAGCTACGAACGCTTCTTCTTGATTTCAGTTTTTCGATAAATTCACTCATTATGTAAACCTCTCAGTCCTCATAAAATTTTGCAAAATCCTCAACAGATTTTCTCTTTGGTCTTACGATTTCGGAATCCGTGTAACCAACTGCTATAACGCTGACAACAGCCTCTGTTTCGGGAATATCAAATTCTTTTCTGAGCTTTTCGCCGTCACGGATACCCATAACAAGGGTTGAAATGCCGAGTTCGGTTGCCTTTAGCAAAAGTGCCATATTGTTAAGACCGAGATCGTAATATCCCCAGCCGTTGCCGATTTCAGTCACGGCAGTACCGTCTTTGTCAAAACCCGAACGATTGAGAACAACGGTTGTCACGATATATGCTGACGCATTTTCTGTATTTTTTCTGTTAAATTCGGGGAGTGCCCCTCTTACGGCATTCTTACTTTTCTTGCCTGTTGCAACATAAAAGCGCGGCGTCTGCGAGTTCTTCCACGAAGGAGCAAGATTTGCCGCCGACAGCATTTCATCAAGCAAGCTTTTGTCAACTTTTTTATCTATATAATGTCTTGTGCTTTTTCTGTTATTTAAAGCCTCAGATAATTCCATAATCAAACCTCCAAAGTTTTTATACCTATATTGTACCAATGGAGTGGGAATTAATCAAGGGTTAAAGCAGAATATAGAACAAAATCGGTATTGTAAAAACTGCCGTAAGCTGTGACACAAGCGCCATACTTGCACCGTCATCGGGACTTTTTCCGTAGGCTGACGGAATGATTACCGTGTTAAGTCCAAGCGGCATTGCATTTGCGCAAAGTGTTGCAACAACTGCCTCCTGAGGTGCGTTAAAAAGCTTTAATATCAGAACCGAAACCGTTGGCAGAAACACAAGGCGGATTCCTGCAACAACATAGGTCTGCCATTTGCCGAAAAGATTTGCAAAGCTGTAGCCGCCTATTACAAAGCCTGTCAGAATCATTGCAATCGGAGACATACAGGCGGCGGTTGAATTGATTATTGTTGTGACAAGTCTGAATTTCGGAATCGGCAATAAACCGAGAATTGCTCCGATAAAAATTGAAACAAAAATCGGATTGACAAAATTTTTCATTGAAAATTTGCCGTGTCCGTTCGGCACAAGCCACGCAATTCCTATTGAATAAGTAAACAGATTAAGCGGTAAAGTGAACATAAGATAGTCGAAAAGCTCCATGCTTTCTGCACCGTATATTCCCGACACCATTGCAGTTCCGACAAATCCGAAATTTGAAACGGAAATTGAATAGCGGTACACCTTTTTCAGATATTCCGTTTTACCGAGAAACCTTGACGCAACAAACCCCGTTGCAATGCAAAACAGCAGAACCCCCGTGCTGTAGGCAATGAACACCCATTTTTCGCTTATGTTTTTTACTGTACAATTGGTGCGGAATGTGTTAATTACAACGGCGGGCATAAGAATCCTGTTCTCAAGCTTTGAAAAAATTTCGGCTGAATTTTCCGGCAAAAATCCGCCCTGTCGGATTGTAAAACCGATAAATATAAACGAAAACAAAACCGCAATCTGAAAAATCACCGATGAAAAAATCTCCACAAATTCATCCCCTTTTAAAGCCAAAACACCCCCAGTCCGAGGGGCTGAGGGTGTAAGCTTCAAATCAAATTACTTGCAGCTGCACTTTGCTTCAAAGCTCTGGCAGTCCGTACACTGACAAACAGTCGGATTTGCCTCGTGAGTTCCGACCTTGATTGCTTCAAGCGAACAGTAGTCCTTTGTGCTGTTGTGATGCTTACAGTTTGTTACCGAGCACATAATGCTTTGGTTACAATATGCATTGTTTTCCATAGTATTCATTCTCCTCATTCATTTTTGCGGATTAGCCGCTTTTTATATTGTTTCTGCATTTTGCGGATTTATACCGCACACTTTGAAACATCTGCAATAAAATGTACTGAGGTGAATTACATGAATGTTGTATCGGCTGTTTTTCTTGTTGTTTTTGCCGTAATCGGAATTTGTGCATTTGTCCGTGAATTAACAATTTTTCTCTTTCGTAACAGAAAAAATAATACCGTTATGTTTGTTGCTCCCATCAGCGGAAAATGTGAAAATGCCGAATATATTTTGCGAAGTGCTGCCGCAAAGGTAAAATGGATAAGCAGAGGAAGAAATGACTGTGTAATTTGCCTTGACTGCGGTATGGACGATGAAACAAAAATGATTTGCCAAAAAATATGTCATGACTACGGCTTTGCAAAGCTTTTGACAAAACAGGAATTTTTAAAAATGATAAAGTAAAAATCCAAACGAAATTTAAACAAAAATACTGCCACGCAATATGCCGAGGTTTTATAAGGCAGTATGATAAAACTTAATAAACCCAAGACATTGCCATGGCAGTATGAGGCTTTGACTGTAAAAAGTCAAAGCCTTTTTCTTATCAAAAGTCTGTGAGTGCATTTTTGCATAAACAGAAAAAGTCACGACTGCATATGCAATCGTGACCGAGTTGGTGGAGATGATTCGGACATGGAGAAAGTCACGATTTAAAAATACTTGTGTCTGCCGAGTGAATTAAAAGGCTTTTAAGGAGTGTGATAAATGCCTATATAAATACTATAAATTTGAATATCCTTAACTCACCAATTTTCGGCAACACAAAAGGATATTGCAAGGCAGTTAAAACTGCCCCCCACACCTCACGCTCAGTGCGTGGTGTGGTGTTTTGGCTTGCAATATACTTTTTGTTGCCGAATTTTTTGTCTATATATATTTTTACACTTTTGCGTGGAAAAGTACGGAAGATTTTTCCATTTGGCTGTCATATAATGTAAAAAGAGGGTGAAACAAGGCAGGTGATTGATATAGATAAAAATCAACAAAAATGCACAACATTAAACGGAGTTTATGAAACAATGAGTGAAATCATAGGCTTTGACAATGTGGTAAAACTGTATGAAAACTTTAAGGGGAGTCAGATAAACTTCCCTACCCGACTTTTTTCTAAGGAATTTGTCCTTGAAGAAGCACTCAAGGCATATGACGGAACATCGGAATCAATCAATCTGATTGCGACAAAATACTCGTATTCGGAACGAACAATCAGAAAACTATTAAAAAATCATTTAAACTCAATTTAAGCAAATCAGCTTAAATTATATTTTTATTCTTGGGAGGAATTTTAGTGTTACAAGTTATCATCTCAATCATAGGTTTAATTATTGCAGTATTTGTTTTTGCTTTGATAGCAGACAAGTTTCCGTCCATTACAAACTGCATACCATTGGCAATATTCATTTTTGTACTTTTATGGGGAGCAAGTATTTGTATTTCCTATATAGCGTGGTGGATTGGAATAATTGTAGCTATTGTCGCTCTGATTGTTTACATAATAAAAAAGAAAAAGCCTCTGCAAATGGACAACAACGAACCAATTGACAATAATCAGGAGGATAATAATGAATCTAAATGAATTTTTACAAAAAGAAAACTGCGCAAAAGAATTTAATATATGTGTGGGCAACATAAAAGTTTCAAATGAAAGAAATTTATACAATGCTTTAAGAAAATGGTATAAAAGCCTTGCAAAATCAGCACAAAACTCGTTTGATGAAGGTTATAAATCCTATAATAACTGTGAGGACATTATTTCTAAAGCAGAAGATGATTTTAAAAGCAGTATGGCAATTGTTGTTGAAGATTTGAAAGATACCTTTATAAATTTAGGTGAATATGATTATGACACCAATGCCGTTTCTGAACTAATCGAATCCGCAGGTTGCACAGAAATATTTGAAGAAAGATTTTGCTCTGTTGCCGAAAAAGTGTATTCTATTATGGGTGATGTTGAAGCTCAGAGAGAATACAGAGAACAAAGAAAAGAAAACAGAGGTCGTTGGCAGGGTGCTACTATAGGTGGAAATGCCATAACTGCAATAAGCCATCAAATTGATGTCGGTGCTATGAATATGGCGAGTGGTGCGGCACATAGTGTTGCAAATGCTGTCGGCAACTTTTTCACCGAAATGCAGGCTGAATCAGACCTGAAGAAATTATTCAAAAATAATGAAGTTAAGATTTTACTTTCTGAGGGTGTGTATTACTCAGCATATTCCGTAATTGAGGTATTTATGCAAACAGTCGGACAAGATTATGACTGGGGATATGTTGAAGATTGCGACAGCGATAAAGCACAAAGATTGATAAATAACCTTAAAAGCGATTCAATTGCTTCAGAGAATATTTCAAAAATCTGCATAGATGTACTTTCTCTTAATCCGTATAACATTGAAATATATGATTACTTATTAAAAAATTACGGTGATGACGGAAGTTTGAGTACATTGGCAGAATACTTCGACATAGACGGTTTTTCAGCAATAAAGGAATCTATGGCACTTGACTATGTAAAAAAGAATCAGGGTACAACAGAAGAAGATGCCGTTAAAGCTAAACACGATTTAATCGAATATTGCAAAAACATAAGACTTGACATTACAGATGAGTCCGAATGTATTACATACATAAATTCCGTACTTGATGATTTTGATTTAAAATATCGAACAGTTGACGGTGTGGTCTGTGAAACAAGAGAAAGTGCTGATTTTTCAAGAAGCGAATTACCTGATATACTTGAATTTATGAAACAAATTCAGCCTTTAAAATCAAATCCGATATTGCCGTATGAAAATGACCTGTTAGCAAAGAAAGAAAAATTTATCAACACATTTTCTTCTGAGGTTTCTAAAAAGCATTTAGAAACTATCAATACATATCTAAGTGATTTTGATAAACAATTTTGTAAAACAAAATTATTTTCAAGCGTTCCAAGAAAGCAAGCGGCAAAAGATAGAGCTTTATCGTATGCAAAAGGACTTCGATATTCTACAATTGAGGAGTTTGACAGAGAATACGAAAAATATAAAGATTTTATTATCAAAAATCTTGGCGTAAACATTGATGAAGCTGTTGAAGCAAAAGAATATCTTGAGAAAAAAAGGAAACGCTTGTCAAGTCCATACGGTGGCATAGGCGGATTCGGCGGTTTCTTCCACAAAAGAAAGTAATGCAATTTTTTAGTAAACGCATATATTTGCAAAAAGTGTATATAAAAAATAAATAATTTTTCACCATCTGAAAATGCACTCACCAAAAGGCGGTGGGTGCATTTTTGCATAAATAAATGACAGAAAGGAGCAGAACAATGGAAGCATTATGGTTTGTACTTGGATTTGCTGTGACAACAACAGTTGTACTTGCAACGGAAAAACTTATCATCAAAAACTAAAATCGGGGGTAAAAATGTTTGGATTTATAATGACATTGACTGCAAAAGTCGCAGTAGAAATGTTTGCAAAAGGTGCAGGAACGGCTATTACACTTCTCTGCACAGGAACAAAGCTGAGGAAAAGAAAATGATTGAAATATTAACACCTGATGATGTATCAAAAATCAAGGACTGTTACATTGCAGAATATATTAAAAATCTTCTCACAAATCTTCTGACACAAACCTCTGACTGTTCGCTTGGAACGGTCGGAGGTATTTTTTATGTTGAGAATGAAAAAGACTTTGATAATTACAAAAAGTTTGGTTTGTCCTCAAAAATAACAGAAAGCAGATTTGAATGGATTGACTTGATAGGCAATGATTTTCTTGACGGATGTATTGTTCTTGACAATGACAGGGCAATAAACATTGTCGGCAAAGCTGACAGAAAAGGAGTATTGAACAATGAGTATGGCGAACACAATTGAAACAAACAGCACAGTAAAAACAACAGCAGTCTTTTCCAAAAATAGAAAAGACCGCTATTTGTTGAAAGCAGAATGGGACAGCAACAAAAAGTCGCTTGCAATAATAATGACCTATCCCTCAAGAAAATCAATATTCAGACTTTTATGCGATTTCCGTTCCTTAAACCGGAACTCTGCCCATTAGGGACTTTTCACTCCTCAATCCGGCTTTCTTCACACTCCGCCCCACGCCGAACCCTTGCCTTAGGCTGACAGTTTCTACTGCCAAGATGCAGTAGACTTTTGCTGGCAAGTGTTAATACGCGCACCGAGTGCACACTAAAAACCGCAGGAATCCAACTCCCTGCGGTTTATGAATATTTGTCTATTATGTTTAAGTTGCGTTTTAACTTTGCCCCACTGTGCTGCAATCAAACCGCTGTTGATACATTTTTCAACCTACTTTGAACATTAAGGCAAGTTCTGCACCTGCCTTAATGTTCTGATATTGTTTTTCATATGTTTTTTTGAGATTGCTTGTTTACAAAATCAAAAAATTCTTTGCACAAGAAGGCCGCATGTTTATCAAGTTTACACTTGCAAAAATTCGCAATATATAAAGGAATTTCTTTATAGTAAGCTTCTGCGATGCTTCCTGACATGGCAGCAATTGTGTCTGAATCACTTCCATATGAAATTGCAAGTTTTATGGCTGATTCAAAATCGGTACTTTCTAAAAAAGCAGCAACTGCCAAAGGAACTGTATCCTGGCAAGTTACGCTATAATTACTTTTTTCACGCAATACTTCAACTGATAAATTCAGTTCGGAATAACCAAATGTATGAATTATATATTTCTTAATTTCACTTTTTGATTTTCCGTTTCTCGCAAGAAATATTGCGGCGGCAATGCACATTGCTCCTTTCTCGCCCTCAGGATGATTATGGGTTATGTCAGCAGATAATTTTGCAAAACGCATAGTTTCTTCCATAGTGTCAAAAAACCACCCAACGGGACTTACTCTCATTGCAGAACCGTTTCCAAAACTGTTATAAGGTTCGTATTCATCAATCAGGTAGGCTTTGTTGCACCATTGCCAAAAATTAAATCCGTAGCCCAATGATTGATTTTTATATTTTCTGCAAACATAATCAACCGTTCTTTTTGCTAACTTTTCTTTAAAGTAATCATCATCTTCATAATCATTCAGATCATGTAACAACCAGTCAGCAACAGCGAGGGTCAACACAGTGTCATCGGTGAAATGACTCCCGTCTCTAAACAAATCAATTTCTGAAATATTATTGTATTTCTTTTCTTCAAACTCAAATGTTGAACCTAAAATATCTCCGCAAATTGCACCGAATATATTACTGTTAGTTCTGCAAGCATAACAAATACCTGAGCAATTATATATCATAGAATTTTTCAAGTTTAGCTTTTAGATATGAATTTTTCATTAACTCATTATACAATTCTTCCTTACTAATTATATAAATATTTGTGCCGGCATATTCTTTTCTATATTTATCAATATCCTCGTCTTTCCATTTTCCCGAAAAAAGATAGATTTTATCATAACTCTTTTCATCATTATATTCATTTGGAATAATGTCGTCACTTTGATTTTTAACCTGGCAGGTTATAGGATTTCTATTTACGCTTACAAAGCTAAATTCATAATTTTGTTTGTTAATTTTACAGGAAGAGGGCAATAAAATATATCCCTCTTTATAATGCCTTTCATAAATAAACTGACTAACGAGATCTTCCAACTCCATATAGTTTAAACTTGTTACAAAATTATCTTGATTTAGCAAGGGCTTAGATATATTAAATTCCGTAGTCTTGGATGCTCTTTCATAAGATGCAATTATCATAATTTTTAATTTATTATTTGCAACTCTCTGAATGGTAGAATGATATCTTTGTGAAAATCTTCCAATTATATCAGATGGTAATTCTTCTTCATTTTCAAATTCAAACCATTCCTTTACATTACATCCCCATGATAGCCTATTAGCACCATTAACAGAAAATCTTTGAATATACTTTGCCTTGCCATCAACTATGCCTAAATAGAAATGAGAATTTTTCAGACGCATTATCACTAAATCGCCGTCAGCAATGTTTTGGTACATTTTAAGTGCAGACTTATATGATTTTTTGTATTGAGGACGGTCTATTTCAACCATTGATTCATACTTTGCTTTGTTTTCTTCAGTAATCTCTTCGTTGTCTGCAATTTCGTCAATTATTTTTGTCGCCCAACCCATACCAAAAATATTATTTTTAATGCATTCTTGTTGAAAAGGTAAAACCTCAGATGAATATCTTTCATCCTTAGGAAATGGCATAAGATTAATAATCCAGCAGTTAACTTTGTTTAAATTAATTTGTTTCATCAATAATTACTCCTTTTTATTCATAATTTTTCTTAGCAAAATCAATATCCGCCTTAATTTCATCAACAAGGCTTTGCGGAAAAATGGCGTTGATATGCTTTGAATATTTCAGTGCCCACATTTTCATGGCAATCGGGTTTACCTTGACCGTCACCGTGACCTCATCATCTGTTGCGTCCGATAATTTTATGTCCTTGCCGAACCAGTCGATAACATCGGTCACGATATACCTTTTTACGATGAATTTCACAGCTACACTTTTGGACTCGTCGAACAATACACCTCCACAAGACAAATAATGGGAATTACCCTCGCTTACATTTATGCTTTGCAATAATCCACAATCAAACAAGCATCTTTTCCGATGCTTGTTACACCGTCGGGAATTGTGACAGTCACGTTTTCTTCTCCCGACATTCTGCACTTTGTCAGAACACCGTTATGAATTTCAAAATGCGGAGCATACATACAATCACCTCATAATGAAAGTATCATTATTTTACATAATAGTCAATCAGTTTTCTTTTATTTATGTGTTTATTTTAACAAGACGGATGAACCAAAAACAGGACATCAGTTATAAATTCTGATTTTGAAAAATGAAACGCTTATTTTAAAAAATGAAACGGTCAAAAAGTTTTGTGTCAGAATAAAAAATCGGCTCTAAAAACACACTCATCGGCTCTAAAAACACACTCAACGGCTGCCTTTTTTATTACAAAACAGCCGTATTTTTTATTCACTCTGACACTTTACTAATCGGCAAAAATGCCGTAAATACTGATTACAAGCCGTTTTTAAGACATAAAAAATGAACCGCAATTAAGATACGCTTTGTATCAAAATTGCGGTTCTTATTTGGTGGAGATGAGGGGAATCGAACCCCTGTCCGAAAAAATCTTGCCAAGGTTTTCTCCGAGCGCAGTTGGTGTTTTAAATCTCCCTCGGTGCATCGCCCATCAACAGGCTATGCACTTTGGCAGCTCCTAAACTGTGACAGGGTTCGGAGCGCTCCCCTGTTCACATTTACCTCTAATCGACGCCCCTTACACAGCCGAGGTACTCTGTGCAGGAACGAGCAGCACTCAGGCTGCTAAAGCAACTGTTTTGTTGTCAGTTAATTTTAAAGTTGCGGATTTTATGGCGGTTCCGCACCGCCGCTCGCTTACCAAGGTTTGAAATCCCCGTCGAAACCTTTACATCCCCATATTCAATTTAAAAATTTTATATTGAAAACCTGTATTCGGTAACAGGCTTATCAAGCATTTTTTCACAGCAGACAAGACAACATTCAATGTGCTTTGTGTTCTGCTCAATCGGTGAATATATCACAGCCGTTTTCAAATCGCTTTTGTTCGAATCATCCATTGCAAAAGCAACAACGCCGTCATCGGTTGCCAATCCGCCCATACCTTTGAAAGGTTTGTCAAGCTCATCAAAAAGGCAGAACATCACTGAGATTTCATCGTCACACGAATACTCAACATACGGAAACACAATATCATTTTTGAAAAATTCCTTCATTTCTGAATCTTCGGCTGAATTCAAAAGTTTAAGATTTTTAATCACAATCTGATTTTCGTCGTCAAAAATTTCAATCGGAATATTTACTTCCTTACCAACTTCAAGGCTGAGTTTTGCTAACGGATAATCTGTCTTTTGATATTTTGAAAATATTATTTCAACATTCTTTGTCAAATCAAGCGAAGACAAATCATCAATTTTATTCTCAAGTTCAATAAAGCTTATGAACAGAGAATCAAGAGGAGCGTCCAAAAATCTGTCGCTCTTCCAACCGAGTTTCATAAACTCTGAGATGATATATGACCTTGTTAATTTGCAACATTCAAGCGTTTCACCGCATACTGAATCAAAGTCAAAACGCTGTCCGTCAATTACAATTGCGGAAAAATCATCGGACAAATCAGAATTATTTTTCTTTTCAAGAATGATATTTTCTCTCAAAGTCAAATCTTCACAGCAAATATCATCTTTGGAACAATTGAAATTCAACAGAACAAGCTCGGTTTTATCGGACGAATTTGCAAAACCAAGCACGGAATAATCGGTATCAAAGGCAGAAAAGTCCCGCCCGATTAAAGCGAAATCGCTGTATTCCGAAATATTTTCGTACAAGCTACGCAAACTCATAATAACACCAAACTATCTTCTCTGTTCTTTAATGGCACGCTCCATATCACGCTTTGCGGAGCGTTCTGCCATATCGGCACGCTTATCGTATAGCTTTTTACCTTTGCAGAGTCCAACCTGAAGTTTTACCTTGCTGTCCTTGAAATACAGACTAATCGGGATAAGTGAATATCCCGTCTGCTTAACCGTGCCGTAGAGCTTTAAAATCTCTTTTTTGTGCATAAGAAGCCTTCTCACACGCATCGGATCACGGTTAAAGATGTTTCCCTGTTCGTAAGGAGAAATGTGCATTCCGTTGACAAAAATTTCGCCGTCAACAATTGAACACCAGCTGTCCTTGAGATTTACTCTGCCGGCACGCAAGGATTTTACTTCCGTACCGCAAAGCTCAATTCCGGCTTCATAGGTTTCCTCGACAAAATAATCGTGTCTTGCCTTTTTGTTCTGAGCAATCGTTTTCATATTTGCCACCGCACATCCTCCTTTCTACTGTGGAATACAAGATTATACTACTGTTTTGACAATTTGTCAATAGTTTAAACCAAGAAATTAAATTTCATTTCTGCCCTCAAGAGCCTTTGCAAGCGTGTATTCATCGGCATATTCAAGGTCACCGCCAACGGGGATACCGTAGGCAAGTCTTGTCACCTTTACACCAAGCGGCTTTAAGAGCTTTGAAATATACAGAGCCGTTGCATCGCCCTCAACGGTCGGGTTGGTTGCCATAATGACCTCCTCAACCGATTCCTCGTTAAGCCTTGCAAGCAGTTCTTTTATTGTAAGGTTGTCGGGACCGATATCGTTAAGCGGTGAGATTGAACCGTGGAGAACATGATAAACACCCTTAAATTCGTGGGTATTTTCAATAGCGGTAGCATCTCTCGGAGTTTCAACAACGCAGATAACGGAATGATCCCTTGCGGGATTTGCACACACGGGACAAAGGTCTTTGTCTGTAAGATTACAGCATTTACTGCAATAGTGAATTTTTGTGTGGGCATCCATCACCGCACCCGCAAGCTGTTCCGCTTCTGTTTTTGACAGATTGAGAACATAATATGCAAGTCTTTGAGCGGTTTTGTTACCGATTCCCGGCATTCTTTCAAACTGCTCCACCAAATTTTCAAGCGGAGCAACATTATATCCCGACATAATCAGAACATTCCCGGAATGTTAAGTCCGCCTGAGATCGTTTCCATTTTGTCCTCTTTTTCCTTAGCGGCTGCTCTGATTGCCTCATTTGCGGCTGCCATAACGAGGTCTGAGAGCATTTCTACATCCTCGGGATCAACAACTTCCGGTGAAATCTCAACCTTTGTGAGTTCCATTTTGCCTGTTACTGTAACCTTAACTGCACCGCCGCCGGCTGTTGCCTCATACTCTTTTGTTTCGAGTTCCTTTGATGCGGCCTCCATATCATCCTGAAGTTTCTGAGCCTGACGGGCAAGCTGCTGAATGTTGTTTGCTCCGCCGCTGCCGTAACCCTTTGGTAATCTTGCTTTCATAATTTTATCTTCCTTTCGGTTATTCTTGTGTTATTATTACATCGCTTCCCTGCAAGCTTTCAATAAGCTTGTCAACGGGATCGGTTTTTTCTTCTTGTTTTGCACTCGGTCTTTTATACGGACCGAGATTATAGTGCTGACCTGTTGTTTCTAAAATAAGCTGACGGATTTCCTGTCGTCTTTCGTTATTTTTGAGAAGTTCAAAAGCCATTTCATTATCTGTGTCAATCAGCAAATATTTTCCGCTTGTGTAAGCGGCAGAATTTGCAAATGCCGCCGCAATTGCCCTTGAAACAGGTTTCATATTGTTGACTACCTCTGCCCAATCGGGAAAAGGCTGTGCGTTATTATAGATTGCATCAAGGTCAACGCTCTGTCTTTGAGCTGTTTTCTTAGGCTTTTGCTGTGCAGAAACGGGTTGTTCCTGTATTGGCTGAACGGGCTGTTTCGGTGTCGGCATCTCAACAGGAGGCGTCGGAATTACCGGCTCGTCCTTGATTTTTTCCGAAACAGGTTTTGTTTCCTGTGACTTTTCGGGTTCTGCATTTTGAACCTCGGGTTTTGAAGTCTCACTCTGAACAGACTGCGGTACAGTTTGCACCTGTTCGGGAACATAGTTCACCTTTATTCCCTTTTTAACTGCCTTTTCAAGAGCGGTTACCCTTGCGGTCAAAGCCTCAATTGTACCGTCAAGCTCAGCCGATGACAGCTTTACAACCGCCATTTCAAGCTCTGTTCTGTCGCCTGTTCCCCTGCCCATATTCTGATATGCCTTTGAAAGCACATCCATATAATAAACAATGTCGGCAAGTGAGAGGTAATCCGACTGCGTTTGAGCCTGTTCAAACTCATCGTCAGCCATAATCACGATATCCCTCGGATTTTTTACCGACTTTATGAGCATAAGCGTTCTGAAATGCGAAAGCAATTCATCGCAAAGCCTTGCCATATCCTTTGACTCACCGTAAAGCCTGTCAACAATTTCAAGTGCCTTTGCTGTGTTCTTATTGATTACACAGTTAGAGAGTTCAAAAAGATATGTCTTTCTCGCAAGTCCTGCGGCACTGCGAACAACATCTTCATCAATTTCCGAGCTGATTGCAATACATCTGTCAAGAAGCGAAAGAGCATCTCGCAACGCACCGTCAGCAACAGATGCGGCAAGCATTGCGGCACTGTCGCTCAGTGTCACGCCCTCCTGATTTGCAACATAGAGCAGTCTGTCTGCTATTGCACGGGGTGGGATTCTGTGAAAATCGAAACGCTGACAGCGTGACAGAATTGTCTGCGGAAGCTTGTGAACTTCGGTAGTTGCCAGAATAAATATGACATGTTCGGGAGGTTCTTCAAGCGTTTTGAGCAAGGCATTGAACGCCTCAGTTGTGAGCATATGAACCTCGTCAATGATGTAAACCCTGTATTTGCACTTTGCGGGCTTGAACTGAACCTCGTCAATAATCTGACGGATATCATCAATTTTTCTGTTGGATGCGGCATCCATTTCGACAATGTCGAGGATACTACCGTCGTCAATTCCCTTGCAGATCTCACATTCACCGCAGGGATTTCCATTTACGGGATGAAGGCAATTGACTGCCTTCGCAAGAATTTTTGCACAGGTAGTTTTGCCCGTACCTCTTGAACCCGTAAAAAGATATGCATGGTTAAGACGGTTGGTGCTGATTTCGTTTAAAAGAGTTGTGGTTATGTGTTCCTGTCCCGAAACATCGGCAAAGGTTTTCGGTCGCCACTTTCTATAGAGTACCTGATACAAAAAATTCACCCCGCAATCAACAAAAAATGCAAGCCGTCAGCCGAAATAACGGCAATCGTACAAATGAGTGAACGACAGACTTACTGCATCGCATCGGCAATACTGCTTAATGCTGCTCGGTTCCCCGCCTGACATGATTCACAGACCCCAATCGTACAGGGCCTGTCGCTCACTTAATTGCACGCTTTTTGACTTCTTGCAATTCTGAACTAAATTATTCATTTCTTTGTTCGTAAAAAGAAATATATTGTACAAAAGAACACCATTGCAAGACAAGCTGATTATTCAGTCTGCTTTACAACGAGCTTATTATACCATAACCGATTAATAAAATCAATAGGTTTTGGTTATTTTTATTGTTTGCAGTCACAGAAAGATATCGTATGTTTTGCAACGGCAAACCTTGTTCACCGTTGCAAATGAATACACATTTTTGATTAAACCATAAGTTATGTGAATAAACAAAATCTTACATCAATGCGGGCGTCCAATGAACGCCCACAGCATAGACTGCATAAACACTTGCAATTTTGCACTCGGGCATAATATGCTGTTTATTATGCAATCTATCTTCACGAATTGGGAACGGCGGCTCGCCGTCAATTTTTAATTTGCTAAGATTTCCCTTGCAACGAATACACCGCCGGCGCTGGCATGAGAAAGTGAATGTGTAACGCCACTGCCGTCACCGATGATATAAAGTCCCTTGTGGGACGACTCAAGATGCTCGTCAACATCAACTTCCATATTATAGAACTTGACCTCAACACCGTAGAGAAGTGTGTCATCGTTGGCTGTGCCGGGGGCAATTTTGTCAAGAGCATAAATCATTTCGATGATACCGTCAAGAATTCTCTTTGGAAGCACAAGACTCAAATCGCCCGGTGTTGCATCAAGAGTCGGAACAACAAGTCCTTCTTTGATTCTGCTCGGATTGCTTCGGCGACCTCGAATCAAATCACCGAAACGCTGAACAATTACACCGCCGCCCAGCATATTGCTAAGACGGGCAATGCTTTCACCATAACCGTTGCTGTCCTTGAAAGGCTCTGAAAAATGCTTGCTGACGAGGAGTGCAAAGTTTGTGTTCTCTGTCTGCTTTGCCTTGTCTTCATAGCTGTGACCGTTTACTGTGATAATGCCGTTTGTGTTTTCGTTTACAACGCAACCCTTCGGATTCATGCAGAATGTACGCACATTGTCCTCGAACTGTTCTGTGCGGTAAACAATCTTGCTTTCGTAGAGTTCGTCTGTGAGGTGTGAAAAGATTGCGGCAGGGAGCTCCACACGAACACCGATGTCAACACGGTTCGACTTTGTGGGAATATTAAGGTTATGACAAACATGTTCCATCCACTTGCTGCCGCTTCTGCCGACTGAAACAATGCACTTTTTGCACTCATAATTTTCATCGGCTGTGTCAACGAGGTATCCTTCCTTATCATTGCCGTTCTTGAGTTCAACATTTTCAACAGGTGTATCAAAGTAGAAATCAACCTTGTTTTCAAGGTAATCATAAAGATTTTTAAGCACAATGTAGTTGATGTCCGTACCGAGATGACGAACCGATGCGTCAAGAAGATTAAGCTTATTCTGTAAGCAAAGCTTCTTAAACCTTGTACCTGCCGTAGAATAGAGCTTTGTACCTTCTCCGCCGAACTTCATATTGATTTTGTCAACATATTCCATAAGCTCAATAGCTTTTTTCTTGCCGATATATTCGTAGAGTGTGCCTCCGAAATCGTTTGTTATGTTATACTTGCCGTCCGAGAACGCACCCGCACCGCCGAAACCGCTCATAATGGAACAGGTTTTGCATGAAATGCACTTTTTAACTTTGTCACCGTCAATCGGACATTTTCTCTTTTCAAGAAGATGACCTTTTTCAAATACGGCAACCTTTATTTCAGAGTTGTTTGTTACAAGCTCATATGCAGAAAAAATTCCACCCGGACCTGCTCCTACAATAATAACATCGTACTTTTTCATTATCATTTTCTCCTTTATTTGTTGTGGGTAACATTTAAGGGCAATAAAAAAACCGCCAAAACATGATACTATGCCCCTTAACGGGGATTATAGTAAACTGTTTAAGGCAGTTTGTAGATACGCCCGTCCGTATTACGGGCTTATACAATCCAACTTCTGCACACGGCAGAAAATTGTTCTGATAAAAGTCATCAAAACCTTGGTTATTGTAACAAATAACATCACAATTGTCAACAAAAAAACGCAAAAATTTAAAATAGTTTATTTTTCATTATTCGCATAATAAGCAGCATAAAAATCGGGCAACAATTATGTTACCCGACAAATGCATAAATATTATTCAAACTTTTCGGCAACCTCACCAAGACGCTTGTAGATGCTGTTTTCGGGAACATAACCTCTTACAAACGAAAGCGGATAGATGTTGGTATTTCTGCCGATTACCGAACCGGGGTTAAGAACGCTGTTGCAACCTACCTCTACATGGTCACCGAGCATTGCGCCGAACTTTTTAACATTTGTGTCAACCTTATCACCGTCGCAAAGAACAGTTACAAGGCTCTTGTCACTCTTGAGGTTTGATGTGATTACACCTGCGCCTGTGTGTGACTTGTAGCCGAGAATACTGTCACCGATGTAGTTATAGTGCGGAGTCTGAACACCGTCAAAAAGAATTGAATTTTTAAGCTCTGTTGAGTTGCCTACAACTGCACCTCTGCCGACAATTGCATTGCCTCTGATAAAAGCACACTGTCTGATTTCGGCATCTTCGCAGATAATGAGCGGTCCGCCGAGATATGCAGAATCAAAAACCTTTGCACTTTTTGCAATCCACACATTTTCTCCCCTCTGCTCGTAGATTTCGGGATCAAGAGTTTTTCCGAGTTCAATGATAAATTCGCTGATTTTCGGAAGAGCCTCCCACGGATAGTCAACGGTTTCAAGCAAGGGCTTTGCAATAGTCCTGCTGTAATCAAACAGATTTTTTGCCAATAATTTTTCGTTTTCCATTTTTAACATTTACTCCCAATACATATTATTCTTTTAAAGAATTTTAAAGTTTTATACCTCAACAAAGAACAGCCAGTAACCGCTTGCGTCCTTTCCCGCAACAAACTCAACTCCTCCGCTTATGTACTTTGAAAATACATAGCTTTTGCCGTTCTGAGGATTTGTCACGGTAGCACAACTGCCCTCATGAATCCAATGCTCATTGAAAACATTAATTCCCTTGATGAGAAAAGTCTCTTTTGAGGTTTTGCCGACAAATCTGTAATTTTTCATAAAATCAGCCTTCTTTAACCGTTTGCGGTGACAGCCTGTTGTCAAGGCCTGTCTTTTTAAACACAAGCACAACGACAACGGCACAAATCACGCCGAGTAACATTCCGCAGAGAACATCTGACGGATAATGAACATAGTTATAAAGTCTTGAGAATACAATCAAAAGCGCAAGTACAAGTGCAGGAATTCCGAATCGTTTGTCCTTGATAAGCATAACGGTTGCCGCCGCAAGTGACGAACAGCTGTGTCCCGACGGAAAGCTGCTGCCTGACGGAATGGCTATGTTAAGCCCAAAGTCGGGATTCAACTCAGACGGTCTTGCTGAATAATCGATATTCACCATAAACGGCCGTGGTCGGTTTATAAGATTTTTTATTCCGATTTCACCGACAAGAAAGCCGATTGCCATTGCAACAAGCATCATAACTCCCATTGAGCGAGTTTTTTTAAAAATTATAAACACAATGCCGACTGCAATCCAGAAAAGTCCCATTTCACCCATATAGCTGAAAAAAGCCATAATCGGATCAAGAAAAGAGCATTTAAATGTGTTCTGAATAAATTCAAGAACCGAGGTGTCAAATGATTGAATCATATCAAAGAATGACATATCATTTTCCTTTCATAATATCATTATAACAACCAAAAAACAGAATGTCAAATTAAATAAATTTTAAGTTATTCACATTCATATTTTGCAAGTTTAGCATAAAGTGCTTCGTCAACAACAGCCTCAACCGAAAGTCCTTCGGCAACATATTCTTCATAAATGAGAGTGCCTTTGTTGCGGATTTCATTTGCAAGACCTGCCTGTGCAAACGGCAGAAGAATTTTTACTCTTTTCATTCTAACGGGAAGATTGTTCTCAATTGCATTAAGAAGTTCGTCTATGCCCGTGCCGTTCTTTGCGCTTATGCGAACACAGGCTTTAAAGTCCTGTGCAAGCATAGTTTCGTCAAGCAAATCGCACTTGTTAAGAACGGTTATAATCGGTGTGTCACCGCAGCCGAGAGATTCAAGCAAGTCGGTTGTAACCTGCATATGTGTTCTTGCCTCGTCACTTGATGCGTCACATACATTTAGAATAATATCTGACTGTGCCGCCTCTTCAAGGGTTGAGCGGAATGCTTCAACAAGGTGGTGCGGAAGTCTGCGAACAAGGCCTACCGTGTCAATCATCATAACGGTTATACCGCTCGGAAGCTTCAACGCTCTTGATGTGGGATCAAGCGTTGCAAAAAGCTTGTCCTGTGCAAGCACACCTGCGTCCGTAAGGCAGTTCATAAGAGTTGACTTGCCTGCGTTTGTGTAGCCGACAATCGCACAGGTTATTACACCGTCCTTTTTTCTGCGTGAACGCAACATCTGACGATGCTTTTCAAGGTCGGAAAGCTCTTCTTTCAGGCTTTCAATTCTTCTGCGGATATGTCGTCTGTCGGTTTCAAGCTTTGTTTCACCCGGACCTCTTGTGCCGATACCGCCGCCGAGTCTTGACATTGCGATACCTTTGCCCGTAAGTCTTGGGAGCATATATTTAAGCTGTGCAAGCTCAACCTGAAGCTTACCCTCTTTTGACCTTGCTCTCTGGGCAAAAATATCGAGAATAAGCGTTGTTCGGTCAATTACTCTGACATCTGTTTCAGCCTCGATATTTTTAATCTGTGTCGGAGAAAGCTCGCTGTCGAACACAAGCAAATCTATCTCCTGCGATTCGCAGATTTCGGCAATCTCGGCAAGCTTGCCTGTGCCGACAAAAGTACCCTTTTCAATTTTTTGCAGATTCTGCGTTACCGATAAAACGGGATCTGCTCCCGCACTTTTTACAAGTTCAAAAAGTTCGTCAAGTGACGCCTGTGCGTCATATTCGCCCGTGTCAACACTGACGAGCAATGCACGGGTAATTTTTTCTTCGTTACTTTTAAGCTCCATAAAATCCTCACTTGAAGTTATTTATTCATACTTTTGTCAAAACAGGTTTTCATATCCTCATCCGTGATTTTTCTGATAGGCTTGCACGGATTCCCCACGGCTACGCAGTCGGACGGAATATCCTTTACAACAACGCTTCCACCGCCGATTACAACATTACTTCCGATTGTGACGCCCGGCATAACCTGAACTCCTCCGCCAATCCACACATTGTCGCCGACGGTAATCGGATAGGCATATTCAAAGCCTGCGTTTCTTCTCGGATAATCAACAGGATGACCTGCCGTGTAAAATCCGCAGTTTGGTGCAACAAAAACATTGTCGCCGAATTTCACCTTTGCACAGTCGAGAATCACCATATTGTGGTTTGAATAAAAATTCTCACCGAGTTCGATATTGTAGCCGTAGTCGCACCAGAACGGAGCGGTAATGCAGAAATTCTCCTTTGTACTGCCGACAATTTTCTTTATCAGAATTTTTTGAGTTTCTTCATCTTCAAACGGAAGATTGTTGTACTCTCTGCAAAGATTTTTAACCGAACAGCGTTCATTACGAAGCTGTTTGTCGCCCATTGCATTATACATCTGCGAATTAAGCATTTTTTCTTTTTCAGTCATAATTTTCTCCGTTAATAAATCACATAACAAAATTTACATAACAACGCTTATTATATTATAATCTCACCTTCAATACAAGTAAATCCAAAAATTAATTTACTTTTCAACTGACAATAAATTTCAATTTTAAAATTCATAGGGAGGATAATGGGACAGCGGTCTTTTGTATAATATAGTTACATTGAAAATATCAATGAAATTTGCAGAAAAAACGATTAAATTATGAGATTCCGTTTTGATTTGAGGAGGAATTATTATGGAAGAAAAAAGAAAAACCGTCACATCAACCGAAGTAAAACACAGATACAATCAAAAAGTTTACAATCAAATTTCATTTTCCGCCCCAAAGGAACTTGTTGAGGAATTCAGAGGGATATGCAGAAATGTCGGAATTTCACAGGCAAGTGTTTTCAAAAAGTTTATCGCCGATTTTGTTGAAAAGTACAGATAAAAAAGTACAGATAAAATCAAAACCACTCGTTGAACGGATTGTTGCAGTCTGCAGAAAAGCCCGAAATTCAAGCTGACCGAATTTCGGGCTTTTTATTTTTTGAATCTAAAATTTTTTCAACCTGCTGTTTCAATTTGCAAAAAATTTTAAGAATATATATTCAAAGAAATAAAATTGTGGTATAATGATGAAGAGTATATACAAGGTATGTACAGGCAACACAGGTTGTCTTTAATTAAGGAAGTGGCAAAATGAAAAAACTATTTACTATTATTGTGTGCAAGGTTCTGAAATTTGTCGGAGGATTGCTCGGCAAGGGCAGCAGTCTGCCGGGACAGATTGCGCTTAAGCTCTGCCCTGATATTCTCGGACGAATTGAGCTGCCAAAATATATTGTTGCCGTAACAGGCAGTAACGGCAAGACATCTACCGTTGAGATGATTGCACATATTCTTTGTGAAAGCGGCAAAAAAGTTGCCTGGAACAAAGAGGGTTCTAACCAGATTGAGGGCGTTACAACTCTTATTCTCGGCAGTTGTACTCTTTCAGGCAAGGTTAAATCGGATATTCTTCTCATTGAAAGTGACGAACGCTTTGCAAAATATACCTTCAAATACATCACACCGACTCATTATGTTATCACAAACCTTTACCGTGACCAGCTCACACGAAACGGTCATCCGGAATGGGTTTACAATGCCGTAAAGGATAGTATTCATCCCGAAACTCAGCTTATTCTTAACGCCGACGATCCGCTTGTTTCGTGCTTTGGCTACGGCAGGGATAATGTTGTGTGGTTCGGTGCAGGCAATCTTCCGACCGATACAAAGGAGTTTGTCGGTGTTTATAATGACGGTGCATATTGCCCTCACTGCAAATCTCCTATGACATATTCAAGCTATCACTACGACCACATAGGCAACTATGAATGCCCTAACTGCGGTCTTAAAAGACAGGATACAAGCTACACAGTTACATCTGCCGATCTTGAAAAAGGCGAAATTACAATCAACAATAAGTACAAGATTGAACTTACGCTCAAATCGCTTTACAATGTTTACAATTTGCTTGCGGCATTTACCGTTGCATCAATCACAGGTGTTGACGGCAACACAATTGCAAAGAGCCTGAGCAATTATGTTCTTAAAAACTTCCGTGTTGTAACATTCACACTCGGAAACAGAAAGGGTACGCTTGTTACATCAAAACATGAAAACAGCATTTCGTACAATCAGTCACTCAAGCTTGCCGCATCCGACAAGGATAAGTGCGATGTTTTGATTATTGTTGACGCAGTCAGCAGAAAGTATTTTACAAGCGATGTTTCATGGCTTTGGGACATCAACTTTGACCTTCTCAAAAGCGACAATGTAAAGAACATTGTGCTTGCAGGAACATATTGCAATGACCTTGCAACAAGATTTTCTTTCTCAAAAGTTGACAGAAACAAAATCAAGGTTATCAAGGACATTGAAGAAGCCGTTGATTATCTTGACAATGACCGCAAAGAAAAGATTTATGTAATTACCTGTTTCTCAGACAAGGGTAAATTTCTTGAAAAGGTAAAGGTGGACTGATTATGAAAATTCTTCATTTGTATCACGATATAATGAACCTGTACGGAGAATATGCCAATGTTTCTGCGCTTGAAAGAATGCTTGAAAAGAGCGGTGTAAAATTTACAACCGACAGGCTTACCCTGTTTGACAATGCCGACCTGGGCGATTACGATTTTATCTACATCGGTTCGGGTACAGAAAAAAATCAGAAGCTTGTTTTGCAGGATTTTAAAAAGTACAAGGATTTTCTTGTTGAATACATCAACAGCGGCAAGGTAATTCTTATGACGGGCAACTCGTTTGAAATGCTCGGAAAAACAATTACAGACTCTGACGGCAAGGTTTTTGACGGACTCGGAATTTATAATTTTACAGTTACCGAGCAGAACAAACGCAGAATTACAGGCGATATTGTTTATACATCTGACATTCTCACAAAACCGATTGTCGGCTTTGTAAACAAGTGCAGTGAAATTAAAGGTATTGAAAATCATCTTTTCACTGTTAAACACGGACTCGGTGACTACGAAAACGCAAAAGCAGAGGGCTTGAAGGACAAGAACCTTTTTGCTACGCATGTTACAGGTCCTATTATGATTAAAAATCCGCATTTTCTTGAATACATTGCTTTGCAGATTTCAAAAAATACGGATGGCTTCAAGCCGTGTACGGATTACCTTGACTACGAAAGAGCGGGCTACGAAATTACTCTCGGCGAACTCACAAAAAGATTTGAGGAGTAAGTTTTAATGAACAACGACAATCTTCTTCAGCTTGAGGGAGCAATTGAAAGCGTGGTTTTCCGAAACGATGAAAACGGCTACACGGTAATTGAGCTTGCTGACGGTGACGATTATCTGACCGCTGTCGGAATTATGCCACAGGTGTCGTCGGGTGATGTTGTAAAGCTTACCGGCAAATATACAAATCATCCGAGCTACGGCAGACAGTTTGCCGTGCAGATTTGCGAAATCAGCAGACCTACCGAGGCGGCTGATATTCTGCGTTATCTGTCATCCGGAGCTATCAAGGGAATCGGCACTCAGACCGCACAAAGGCTTGTAAAGGAATTTGGCGAGGCAACGCTTGATGTGCTTGAAAATCAGCCCGAAAGAGTTGCAATGCTGAAAGGAATTTCTTCGCAAAAAGCCGAGGATTTTTCAAAGCAATTAAAGCAGAACACAGGCGTGCGAACACTCATGCTTTTTCTCGGCGAGTACGGAATTTCAAACACCGCATCAGTCAAAATTTTCAACGCTTACGGTCCGAGCTGTGTCGATTTAATCAAGAAAAATCCGTACATTCTCTGTCAGGGTGATTTTGGGGTATCGTTTGAGAGTGCGGATTTTATTGCTAAAAAAGAAAAATTAGAACCCGATTCAAATGTCCGTATGCGTGCAGGAATCGTACACATTCTTCATCACAATGAGCGAAACGGTCACACCTGTCTGCCAAAGGAAAAGCTGCTGAAGGTTTCAACCGATTTTCTCGGAATTGACGGTGAAAAGGTTTCGGAGTGCATGGAAGAAATGCTGTTTGACCGTTCGCTTATCGAAGATAAGATTGACGGCAAAAAATTTGTGTTTCCCCCCAATGTTCACCTCTGCGAAATGTACATAGCGTCAAGAATAAAAATGTTGCTTAAATTTCCGTCAGAGAAAATTAAAAACATTGACAAGGCGATTGAAAAATGTGAAAAAGAGGACGGAATCGAATATGCCGATTTGCAAAAGAAAGCAATCACTATGGCACTTACCGAGGGTATGCTCGTTCTTACGGGCGGTCCCGGTACAGGAAAAACGACAACCCTCAATGCTATAATAAAAATAATGAAAGCAAACGGCAAAACTGTTTTGCTTTCTGCCCCCACAGGCAGAGCGGCTCAACGAATGAGCGAGCTCACGGGCGATGAGGCAAAAACTCTGCACAGACTGCTTGAGGTCAGCTGGGATAAACATGACAACCCTGTTTTCAACAAGAACGAACGCAATCAGCTTAAATGCGACGCATTGATTGTTGACGAGGTTTCAATGGTGGACGCATTCATTATGGAAAGCGTTATGAGAGCGCTTTCCACAGGCTGCAGACTTATTCTTGTAGGCGACTCCGACCAGCTCCCCTCCGTAGGTCCGGGTAATGTGCTCGGCGATCTTATCGAAAGCGGACTTATTCCCGTTGTACGATTGAATGAAATTTTCCGTCAGGCACAGCAGAGCCTTATTGTCACAAACGCACATAAGATTGTGAACGGTGAAATACCCATTCTTAATTCCGCCGACAAGGACTTTTTCTTTCTTCAAAGGAACAATAAATCAGAAGTTTCAGCGGTAATAGCTGACCTTTGTGCAAATCGTCTGCCAAAGGCATACGGATATTCTCCGTTTGAAAACATTCAGGTGCTTGCTCCGTCCAAAAAAGGTGAACTCGGAACTGCCGAGCTTAACCACAAATTGCAGGCGGCGCTAAATCCGAAGGATGACGATAAGGCGGAAATCACAATCGGTTCAAAAACCTTTCGCACAGGCGACAAGGTTATGCAGATAAAAAACAACTATGATATTCGCTGGTTTCGTGAAAACGGCGAAACGGGCGAAGGAATTTTCAACGGTGACATAGGAATCATCACAAGGATTGACAGAAAGACAAAATCGCTTGTCGTTAAATTTTTTGACAAGATCGCAAGATACACCTTTGAATTTGCGGGCGACCTTGATTTTGCCTACGCAATCACGGTGCATAAAAGTCAGGGCAATGAATTTGACGCAGTTATTATACCGATGTTTTCGGGACCTCCTCAGCTTTACTACAGAAATCTGCTCTACACCGCTGTTACAAGGGCAAAGAAAACGCTTGTGCTTGTCGGCAATCCGTCAACCGTTGAATATATGGTAAACAATAACCGCCGTACAAAACGGTACAGCGGTCTTAAAGAATTTTTACTGAGAGATGACACACTTTATTAAGAAAGTTTTTGGCACGATAAAAGGATTTTTCTTTACGGTTCGTTGTCCGTACTGCGGAAGGGTTATTGAACCGAACAAAAACTGTTGTGACAAATGCAGAAAAGAATTCCCCGAAATGCCGCTTGTACGATATGCAACGGGAGGGTACATATGCGCCTCTCCTTTCCCCTATGACGGAATTTTTCGCAGGGCAGTCCTTAACTTTAAATTTCACAACTGCGGTGCATATGCCGAATTGCTTTCACACGAAATGGTTCGTTCAATAAAAGATGTTTACCGTGACAGGAAATTTGACCTTGTCACCTGTGTGCCGATGCACAAGGATACTCTCAGAAAGCGTGGATACAATCAGGCTGAGTTGCTTGCAAAGGAATGTGCAAGGCTTCTCGGCATTGAGTATGCCGACCTGCTTGCCAAAACAAAGAAAAATAAAACCCAGCACAGCATAAAAGCGGCTGAAAGGGCAAAAAATGTTATAGGCGTTTACTCGCCGATTAACAAGAATTTAATCAAAGGCAAGCGAATACTGATTATTGACGACATTATTACAACAGGCAGTACGCTTGGCGAATGTGCAAGAATACTTAACAAGTGCAAATGCAGCGAGATTTGTTGCTGTACGCTTTGCACATCTCTGCTGATATAGCATTGGAGTGATTAAAATGGATATAGCTGTTGATCTCGGTTCTGACAGAACAAGAGTTTTTATTGAAAATAAAGGGATAGTGCTTGATGAGGCAAGCGTTGTTGCGTTTGATGTTGACACCTACGACATTGTAGGTGTCGGCAACGAGGCTTATAAGATGATTGGCAAAACGCCTGCAGGCATACGAGCAATGCACCCGATTGATGACGGTGTTATTTCACGCTCGGAACTTGTTGAGGATATGGTTTCAATTCTTATAAAAGAGGTCAGTCCGTCAAAGGTGACTATGCCGAGGGTTGTTGCATCAATCCCGAGTGAGGTTACCGAGGTTGAAAAAAGAGCTGTTGTAAACGCAGTAAGCTCAATCGGTGTTCGCAAGGTGTATCTTATTGAAGCACCAAAAGCGGCGGCAATGGGCTGTTCGCTCGACATAACAAGTCCTCACGGCATTCTGATTGCAGATGTCGGCAGCGGTACGGCAGATATTGCCGTGCTTTCTCTCGGTGGAATTTCGGTTTCAAAGTGCATAAAGTCGGCAGGCTGTGCAATGGACGAAGAAATCGTTAAATACATCAGAAAAGAGCATAACCTGATTATCGGCACAAACATGGCAGAGGCCTGCAAAAAGGCTGTTGGCTGTGTAAAAATTCCGAAAGAGCCTAAGCTTTTCAGAGTTAAAGGCAGAGATGCCGTGAGCGGTCTGCCCAAATTTATTGATGTTGGCTATGCCGAAATCAAGCCTGTAATCGAGGATATTGCGCTTAACATTATCAGAGCAATTAAAGATGTGCTTGAACAGACTCCGCCCGAGCTTGTCGGTGACATCTACACGGACGGTATAATTTTGACAGGCGGTCTTGCCAAGCTGACGGGATTTGCAAGGCTTCTCAGCGAATCTACAAAGCTGAAAGTAAGAGTTCACAAAGCCGCCGCTGACTGCGTTATCAACGGTTGCGGCAAGGCAATCGAATATATTGACCATCCCGAAAAAATACAGCCGGGTGCAGTCAATCCGCTTATAGAGGCATTTTAATTATAATTTTAAACATTTTATCCGCAGATTTTACCGTCTGCGGATTTTTTGTAACATGGTATTGTCAAATCCGAAAATATGTTTTAACATTTGCCTTTATCCCGTTTCAGTACCGTACTTTTTTTCCTCTTTTTTACATAAAAATCTCCCCTTAAAGCATTCCCTGAAAACCATGTTTTTCAAGATTCTGCTTTAAGGGGATTATATCAGTTAACAATTGTTCTCCGCTTTTGTTTTATAGTTCATTATTCTTTCAAGAAATAACTGTACTTTTTCTTTGGCTATCTCTCCGCTGTTTTCAATTTCAGTATCGCCAATGTAAAACTTGTGTTCAGCGGATTTCTTCAAAATATCAAGCAATTTTTTCTGTTCATCCGCTTTGTTAATGAAAACGGACACGGCACAATCACAGGCTATGGAAAATTCTGCCGGTATTTTTGAAACAAGTGCGTCGTAAAACCTTCCTTTTACGCTTTCAAATTTATTTTCCGTGTCAATCGGCAAAAGCTTTGTAATCAACTTCCAGGTATTCCACGCAAGAAAGCCGTTGCAGTTGTCAAGACCTTTGGCAACAAACTCAAAGAACGGATAGACAAGTTTCGGATTTACTTCGCAAATATACTCAAGAACCTGTTCCGCCCAGTGAGCATTTGCGTAATCATCGTCAAGAAAAATCTCAATAAGCAAAGGAACAGTCAGAATTTCTTTGCTTGCAAGCTGTGCGTAATATTCTTTTTCAAGCCTTTGTTCAAATTCCTGGAAAATCTGCTCTGTTTTCATAAATTCCCGTCCATAAATTCACTTAAATTTCGGTTTATTACTCCTAATATAATACTGTATATTACATTCTTTTTCAAGGAAAATCATATTAAAAGTAACATTCCCCCCGAATTTTATCGGAGGGAATGCTTTACTGTTAGCAGAATATTAAGAAAAGGTTGTTCTGTAGTTCTGTTATTCTGAATAACTTACCCAGACACCGCCGGACTTTGAACCCGGATTTGCACGGAAACAGTTCTTACCGTCAACAACCGTCAAGTCGCTTGTCTGTGTTTCCCATGTTGATTCTGTGTCCTTAAAGAGAAAACAGTTTGCACCGGGGCTGAGCGGTGTGTCAAAGTCGTAGTACCAGATATCTGTACCTGCAATCTTATTCATGTGAGCTGCTGCTTTGCCGAGTCCGCTCTCTGCCCAACCGTAGATATAAACATCAGCATAGTTTGCCTTTGAGTTATCAAAGTAAACTCTTGAAAGTGTGAATGCAGGCTTCTGCTCCGGAGCATACGGAGCTGTTGAAACGGCTTCGTCATTGCTGAGTGTGATGCAGTTGTTTGTCTTTGAAACTGTTGCATCCCAGCAATTGTAAACATTACCGTCATCACCGCCTACAGGCTTTTCGTCAACCTCTGAAAGGGAACGATAAACACTGACATTTGAAACTGTTGCGGGAACTTCAACTGTGTAAACATTCGGGTAAGCGTCTGTATCCTGCTCAAACTGATAGCTTGCACCTGTGTCAAGGTCATAAGCAAAGAGCGAAACACCGTCAGATGTCATCCAGCCAAGCTTAGTCTTGAAGTAAAGAGTGTATGTGTCAGCAGGCTTTGTTGTAGGCTCTGCTGTTGTAGGCTGTGCAGTCGGCTTTACGGTTGTAGGCTCGGCTGTAGTCGGCTCAGGTGTTGTAGGCTGTTCTGCCTGATAAACATCACCCGTGCGACCCCAGTCTTTGAGCTGAACAATGTACTTCTGAATCAATGTTGCGTCAACAACAGAGATTGTATTATCCCCATTAACATCAGCAAGAATCTGCTTGTCAGCCGAAAGTGTTTCAAGCTGAGCGACATGTTTCTGAACGAGTGTTGCGTCAACGATTGTAATGTCACCGTCACCGTTCAATTCACCGTAAACAGCATTGCCCGAAGGCTCTGTTGCGGGCTGTGCGGTTGTAGGCTGAGTTGACGGAACAGGCTTTGTTGTAGGTTCTGCTGCAGAACCCTTTGTAACATCAGTAGCCTCAATCTCAACCTTTGTAGGTGTAAGAGTTGTATCCTCCCATGTACCTGCCTTTGTAAGCGAGAATGCCTTTGATGAACCGTTGAGGCTGATAGGTGTATCTGTTCTGCCTGGGTACTGCTCGCCGCCTTTTTCAGAGATGATTACTCTTGTGTTAGCTGAAGTTGAAAGGTCAAAATCCGACGGAGCCTGATTTTCATCATCTTCATCAGCTGAAATACTTGATGACTTCGGAACTTCGTAGTAATAGTAACCTGTTGCAGGATCAAGAGTCATTGCTTCGCCGGGCCAGTTTGCATTCTTGTAAACAGTACCCTTGTTTGTGGTTTCATCATAGATGTAAACCTGGTAAGGTGCTGACCAACCCTTCTGGGTAGCAGGGTTGAAGAATACATACACTCCCGATTCCTGAGCGGTACTCTTTGTGTACTTATAAACCATTGAAGAAGTCTTTACGCCGTCGGTTGCCGTAACTGTGAGGGTGATTGTTTCACCCGGCTTATAATCTGAACCGATACGGATTGATGTTGTACCCGTAAACTTAACAGGAATTGAATCATCAAGACAGTAAGTACCCGATGTTGCGTTTTCAAGACCGAGTGTAAGGGTCATTGTGTCGCCCCTGAACGAACCGCTTTCAACAGAGTTTATTGCCTTCGGGGTTGTTGTACCGTTGTAAACAACAGCAACACCCGTCTTGCCGATTGAACCTGTGAGAACGCCGTTTGCAACAGTAAACTCAGCACCTGAAACCGTATCAGTATATTTGCCGTCTGCAAGACCTGTGCCCGAAATGCTTACGCTTGCGTTTGTACCTTTACAATTTGAAAGAACGATACCGCTTGTGCCTCTTGCAACATAAGCAATGTCGCCTGAAGAACCGAGCTTTTCAGACTGACCTACAAAGAGGTTGTGGAACTTGTTAATTTCGGAAACAGCTGTGCTCTTGTAAGTTGTATCTGTTGAAACACCACCCATGAGAGCTGTGCCCGGACGAGCAAAGAAGAGAGCTGTTGAATCCTTTCTTGACGCAACGATTGCCCATGCCTTTACAACATTTTCATCCGAAACATCGGCAGTGTTTGAGTAGCCTGATGAACCTGAGTTGCCCTCGTATGTATCGTGGCTTTCTGCCCAAAGAACTGCATTTGACGCTGCAACACCTGATTTGTATTTCGCATTGGTAGCTGTGCTTGCCTTACCCTTTGTGACATTGTAAAGCACTGCGTCGCCCGTTCTGTTGTCAGTAACATTGATATACTTGGTGTATGAGGAGTAGCTTCTGTCTGCACCGCAGTTGTTAAGAATTTCACCGTAGATGTAGAGGTCATCGCCTGTTTTCTGTGTGTAGTAAGAAGAAGCCGAGGTTGTAATATTCTTCCAGTAATCAGACGCATACTCGCCGTCATCCTCTGTTTCAATATGCTTTGCTGCATCAAAACGGAAACCGTCAACGCCGCAGTCGATGCATTCCTTGAGGAGGTTGATAATGTAGGTCTGAACGGCAGTATCGTTTGTTACAAGGTCGGGACACTTTGAAACATGACCCTGAACAACTGCCTGAACCGAACTGTCGTTTGCATCGCCTTTGTACGTACGGGTGTAGGTTCTTCTTTTCTTATAGAACTCAGGCTCGTACTTTTTAACCTGATTGCTCACAGAATCCGGCCTAGTTTCATCGGCATTTGCGATATGGTTTGAAACGATATCGCAGATGATTTTGATGCCGTATTTGTCAGCCTCATCACAAAGTGATTTAAGATCATCCTTTGTGCCGAGCCATGACTCCTTTGCAATATGGAAGCTGATCGGCTGATAGAGCTTCCACCACTGACCTGTTACATCGCCTGAGGTTGAATAGTCCTTTGGCTGCTGAACGGGAGAAGTCTGAACTGTTGTGTATCCTGCCGCTGCAATTGCGGGAAGGTTTTCTTTGATTGTATTGTAAGACCAGTTGAATGCGTGGAGCATAACACCGTCGCCGACCTTATCACGAAGGGTGCTGTCGGCAGATGCAGTCTGTGCTGAGGAATCAACCTCGGCAGCATTTACGGAGGTAATTGCCGCAAAAGAAGATGTCAGAAGCGCAGATGCAACAACAAGACTTGCAATCTTTTTTGCTTTCTTCATAGGGAAAACATCCTTTCATAAAATTTTCGATTTCATTATAACAAATTTCACCAAAAAAGTATATACTTTATGTTACAAATTCGAGGGCTGTTTTTTGTGCAGATTACACGGTTGTAAAAATTTTTCAACAATAATTTTGCACCAAAAAGCATTATATTTAACCTTTTTTGACTCTGTATGAACTTTACTTCTTTAAAAGAATATTAGTGATGCAAATTTGATTTTCTTTTTACACGATATTGATTGACATTTTTGTGCATTTAGAATATAATCAAAGAGCAGTTGTCCCCTGATGCTTATGTGACGGGTGACATTTCGGAAAATTTAAATTGTATTGCGTGCAATCGCTTTTTAGCGGTTAATAAGGATTTTATGTGAAGAAAAAGGACGGGGCGACACAGCCGTCTTATTTTTCTGTTCAAAAATTCTGAGCATCATGGTTATGTCTTTGCAGAAACGGCAGAGCGGACTGTGTTCGCCTGCATTTTTCAGGCTGACACAATCCGCTTTATTTTTTACGGATTTTACTGTTATCACAACGGAACAGGGGTGCATAAATGGAACAGACATCAAAGAAAACAATAGTTTCACTCAAGGATATTTTCGTCAAATTTGACGGCGAGGTAATTCTTAACCACATCAACCTTGATATAAATGAAAAGGAATTTGTAACTATTCTCGGTCCGTCAGGCTGCGGTAAAACCACAACCCTGCGCATCATCGGCGGTTTTGTTGAACCCGACAGCGGCGATGTCATTTTCGGCGGCAAAAGAATTAACGGAACTCCTCCGAATAAAAGAAATGTAAACACGGTATTCCAGAAATATTCTTTGTTTCCCCACCTCAATGTTTTTGATAATGTGGCTTTCGGACTCAAGCTTAAAAAGATGCCGAAAGATGAAATAAAAAAGCGTGTAACCGATATGCTTGCAACCGTTGACCTCAAGGGTTATGAAAAGCGTTCCGTTGCAAAGCTTTCGGGCGGTCAGCAGCAGCGTGTTGCAATTGCAAGAGCGCTTGTGTGCGATCCCGAAATCATTCTGCTTGACGAGCCTCTCGGTGCTCTTGACCTTAAACTGCGTAAGAGTATGCAGCTTGAGCTTAAGGAAATCCAGCAGAAAACTCAGAAAACATTTATATATGTTACTCACGATCAGGAAGAGGCTCTGACCATGAGCGACCGTGTTGTTGTTATGAACAACGGTGTAATCGAGCAGATTGGTTCTCCCGAGGATATATACAACGAGCCTGTGAACGCATTTGTTGCAGACTTTATCGGTGAGGCAAATATTCTCAACGGAATTATGCTTGATGACTGCAGAATTCAAATTCTCGGTAAAGAGCTTGAATGTGTTGACAAAGGATTCGGCAGGAATACTCCTGTTGATGTTGTCATCCGTCCCGAGGATATTGAAGTTACCTCGCCCGAGGACGGTCAGCTTGTCGGAACTGTTGAGAACACAACCTTCAAGGGTGTTCACTATGAGATGAGCGTAAGATGCGGAAAGTGTGAAATTCTTATCCACTCCACCGAATCGGCTGAAATCGGAAGCAAAATCGGTATGAGGGTTATCCCGTTCAACATTCAGATTATGAACAAGCTTCTTCCGTTTTACGATAATGTTATTGAGACAACCGTTACATACGCAAATCAGAACGACAATTCATTTGAATTTGAGCTTGAGGGCGAAACCGTTACCGTTCACGATAAATACTATGAAGAAGGTACAAAGCTAAAAATCACTCTGCCGCCCGACGCTCTTTCGCTTGCAGGCGACGGCGTGGGCGATTTAAAGGATTTGTACATTGAATCCGTAGTATACAAGGGTGAGCACAACGAAATCATTCTTGAATCGGACGAAAGAAAGTGGCTTATGCTCAGCGATACGGACGAGCAGGTCGCAACCTATGTTCCGCTTTCATTCAACTTTTCAAAGGCTCGGTTTGAGGTAATCTCAGAGTTTTCGGAAAAGGAGGGCTGATAAATGAAATCACGCAAGCCCTCTATTCCCTACATAATCTGGATGGTTGTTTTCACAATGATTCCGATTATTATGATTGGCTTTACCGCCTTTACCGACAAGAACGGTAATTTTTCGCTTCAGGCATTTACAAATGCGTTTTACTACACAAACATTTTTGTAAAATCACTTTGGATTGCGCTTATTTCAACGGCAATCTGTCTTGTACTTGCATATCCGCTTGCATACCTTCTCACGAGAATGAAAGAATCAACCCAGAACACGCTCATTATGTTGCTTATGATTCCTATGTGGATGAACTTTCTGCTAAGAATCTACGCATGGGTAACGCTTTTGCAGGACAATGGTCCGATTGATATGATGCTCTCGCTTTTGGGTATTCATTCAACCTACATCGGCAACACGGGTGCGGTAATTCTCGGAATGGTGTATGAATATCTTCCGTTTATGGTTCTGCCGATTTACACCGTTATGAGCAAAATCGACAACGGTCTTATTGAGGCGGCGCAGGATCTCGGTTCAAACAACTTTACCGTATTCAGAAAGGTTGTCGCACCGCTCAGCGTTCCCGGAATTATTTCGGGTGTGACAATGGTATTTGTTCCGAGTGCAAGCACATTCCTGGTTGCACAGTATCTCGGCGGTCCGGACGACATTATGATTGGTGATGTCATTGAAAAAATATTCTGGACAGACCAAAACACGGGTTCGGCAATTTCATTGATATTAATGATTTTTATTTTCGTGTTCCTGATAATCATGAACTTGTTCGGTGATGAGGAGGCGATTGCATAATGAAAAAGAAAACAGGTATTCTTTCAAAAATTTACATTGCAATCCTGCTTATTTTCCTTTATTCGCCCATTGCCGTACTTATCTTCTATTCCTTCAACAACGGAAAAACTACCGTCTGGAAAGGATTTACATTCAAATGGTATGTACAGCTTTTTCGTGACGACAATATTATGAACGCATTGTGGAACACTGTTATTATTGCCGTTCTTGCATCTGTTTTTGCAACAATCCTCGGAACTGCCGCCGCAATCGGCATCAGCAATTTCAAGGGCAAAAAAAGAATGCTTATTCAGAATGCGTCAAACATTCCGATCATCAGCCCTGACATAGTAATGGGTGTTTCTCTCATGCTTTTGTTTACGACTCTCGGAGTTATCTTTAACTTTGAAATGGGATTTTTCACGGTTTTAATTTCGCACATATGCTTTTGTGTTCCGTTTGTTGTGCTTAATGTTATGCCGAGAATCAAACGAATGGATCAGAGCATTTACGATGCCGCCCTTGACCTTGGCTGTAACCAATGGCAGGCATTTTACAAGGTAATTATTCACGAGCTTATGCCGGGTATTTTCTCGGGTCTGCTCATGAGTTTTACATATTCTCTTGACGATTTCATCATAACATATTTCACAAGAGGTGCAAAATTCCAGAACCTCTCTATTGAAATTTACTCGATGACTCACAGGAGAATTTCACCGAAAATCAACGCTCTTTCCGCACTGCTTTTCCTTGCTGTACTCATTGTTATGGTTATTATTAATCTGCGTGACAGACACGAAGAAAAGGTGCAGAAAAAGAGAACTTGATTTTAAAAATTTTATTAAAGGGAGATTGAGAAATGAAAAGAATCATCAGCATTGTCCTTGCATCTGCAATGACGGCAACATGTGCGGCTTGCCTTTCAGGCTGCGGCGGAGGTGCTTCGGCTGATTCAGCTGACGCAGGAGAAGTTAATGTTTACAACTGGGGCGAGTACATTTCAAACGGCGAAGATGACTCACTCGACATTATCGAGGAGTTTGAAAAGCGCACCAACATCAAGGTAAACTACACAACCTATGAAACCAACGAAGAGCTTTACAATATGCTGAAAAACAGTAATGTAAGCTATGATGTTGTCATTCCGTCCGAATATATGATCAGCAGATTGATTAATGAGGATATGCTGTTGGAGCTTAACTTTGACAATATTCCTAACTACGACAATCTTATGGATCGTTTCAAAAAGCTTGCCTGCGATCCCGAAGGTAAATATACCGTATGCTACAGCTGGGGCGTAACAGGTATGGTTTATGACAAAACAAAGGTTAAAACAAAGCCCGATTCATGGGACGCACTTTGGAACAAAGACCTTTCCGGTCAGATTCTTATGTTTAACAACAGCCGTGACGCAATGGCAATTGCAATGCAGCTTGAGGGCATTGACCCTGCCAACTGTACAAAGAAAGATGTTGACAAAGCCGCCGCTAAGCTTAAAGAGCAGAAGCCTCTCCTTAAAAAATATGTAATGGATCAGGTATTTACGGAAATGGAAAACAGCCAGTCGGCAATTGCTCCGTACTACGCAGGCGACATTATGACAATGATTGATAACAACGAGGATCTTGACTACGCAATGCCAAAGGACGGCGCAAACCTCTTCTATGACGCAATGTGTATTCCGAAATGCAGTAAGAACAAGGAAAATGCGGAGAAGTTCATCAACTTTATGCAGGATCCTGAAATTGCCGCCGCAAACTTTGAATATCTGAACTATGCAACACCCAATCAGGTTGCATATGACGATTACATTGATGAAGACGCAAAGAAAAACGAATTCATCTTTCCGAGTGACGAGTATCTTGACAAATGCTATGTATTTGCAAATGTTTCCGATGAGGTTTATTCCTATATGCAGGAACAGTTTGTAAAAATCCAGGCAGACTGATAAGCAATAAAATTTATCCCGAGCAAAGCTTTTAAAGGCTCTGTTCGGGATTTTAATTTTGGTAAATTTTTAAAATCAATTATCCCCCATTTATACAGCCTTTAAATTTTATGTTATCTGAAAAGTATTATTTCTTATTTTAAAAGGTTTCCGTGACAGGTTGTCATATTCGTCCCCTAACACCTAAAATACACAGAATTAACGGGGATTCGCTCAATCTTACAAATAGATTTCAATTAACTTGTTTTGATTGACAAATTAGGAAAAAGTAATATAATATATACTGTTAAAGAGTGCATAATACATTTTTCGATTTTATTCACTTGCAGGCAGGCGCCTGTGCATCACAAAAGAGATAGGATGGTATAATAATTGTTTACAATTTTAAAAGAACATCGTGGCTTCGGGAAGCAGATTTTGCTCCTTGCCAAAAACGAACTTATTAAAACCTACAAAGGCGCCGTAATCGGTCCTCTTTGGGCTGTTGTTAAGCCTGCGTTTACAATTTTTGTTTACTGGTTTGCTTTTTCCTGCGGTATCAAACAGCTTAAAACACTTCACCTTGACATCGGCGGAGCACAGCCTTTTTCCATTGACTTCTTTACTTTTATGTTCATCGGTATCATTCCGTGGTTCTTTATTCAGGACAGCATAACGCAGGGTGCAAAGGAGCTGAGAATCAACCGTCAATTTATTACAAAGGTTAAGTTCCCCGTTTCAACAATCCTTACTTATACAGAGGTTTCAAGGCTTTTTGTTCACCTGATTCTTATGGCATTTATGTACGCATATGTACTTTTCACAATCGGACCGAGCTGGTACAATCTGCAATTTTTCCTGTACTGTCCGTTGATGTTTATCTTCTTCCTTGCACTCACATGGTCAACAGCCCCGATGTCTGCGTTCAGTAAGGACTTTGAAAGCCTGATTGTTTCCGTTATGTCAGGTATTTTCTGGTTATCGGGTATTATGTACAACTCCTACGGATTTGATTCGCCGTTTCTCAACAAGCTTATGCTTATCAATCCGATTAACTTTTTCGTAAACGGCTACCGCAACTGTTTTCTCTACAACAGACCGTTCTATGCAAACAAAACGGAATGTCTTGTGTTTGCAATTGAATTTGTTGTAATTTTCGTCCTTGGTATTTTCAACTACAACAGACTCAGGAAAAAACTTCCTGATGTACTTTAAGGAGGTAATATTATGGCTGAAACAAAAGTATCCGATCCGATTATTACCTTTAAAAATGTCAGCAAAACCTATACACTCTACAAAGATGACAAGGCAAGATTCAAGGCTCTTTTCTTTAAGCCGAGAAATGCAAAAACAAACAAGGCACTTAACAATGTTTCAATGGTAATCAATCGTGGCGAATCGGTTGGTATTGTCGGCGACAACGGTGCAGGCAAGTCAACTCTGCTCAAGATGATTACGGGCGTTGCATTTCCCGACGAAGGCGAAATCACCGTTGACGGCAAGGTTGCCGCATTGCTTGAGCTCACTGCAGGCTTTTCCATGGAAATGACAGGCAGAGAAAACATTTATCTGAAGGGTTATGTTCTCGGTCTTGAGGACAGCTACATTAAGCAGATCGAGGAGAAAATCATCGACTTTGCAGAGCTTGGAGATTACATTGACCAGCCTGTAAGAACATACTCAAGCGGTATGAAAATGCGTCTTGGTTTTGCTATCAATGTCAACATTGAACCCGATGTTCTTGTTGTTGATGAGGCGCTCTCGGTCGGTGACGCAACCTTCAAAAAGAAATGTAAAAATAAAATTAAAGAGATTATCGAAAGCGGTGTAACCGTACTTTATGTAAGTCACAATGCCGCTTCGGTTAAAGAAATCTGCGCGCGTTCAATCTTCCTGAAAAAAGGAACTGTTATGTTTGACGGACCGACAGATGAAACCCTCAGAGTGTATGAGGAATCAAAAAAGAAAAAATAATTCCGTTTCGGAATAAAGCAAAAGCTCCACAATTGCGGAGCTTTTCTGATTTATCTGAGAGGTAAACCCATATGGACTGTACCGTAAAAGGCAACCTGCCCTCCGAAATTTTTGAGGACATTAAAAAAATTGCAGACAACAGGATAAATTTTCAACAGTTAAAAAACAAGACTGTTTTCGTGTCGGACTGTCACGGACTTATTGCATATTACATTATATGCACATTGCTTGAGGGCAATGATTTTTTCGAAAACAACACAAGGGTAATCACCCTTGCAAAAAGCCGTGAAGATGCCGAAAAGCAGTTTGGAAACCTTACTCTCCGCAAAGATTTTGTTGTTGAAATCGGAGAGTCAAAGAACTTTCCGGAGATTGAAAGAGCCGACTTTGTAATATACTGCAACTGCCCATGTGAGGTTGCAGAGGAAGATTGCAGTAATCCCGAAATTGCAGATACAATCACTTCGGGCTTTGCAAATGTGCTTGAATATGCAAAAGAGTCAAATGCCGAATCGGTTCTGCTCGTATCTTCATATATGGTTTACGGGGAGGTTTTCAGCGGTAAAAATAACATTTGCGAAAACGACCTCGGCTATCTTGATCCGACCGATGCCGACAGTGCATACGCACAAAGTATGCGTTCAGCCGAAACACTTGCTGTTTGCTATGCTGAAAAGTTCGGTATGAATGTAAAAATCGCCCGTCCCTGCCCCACACTCGGCGGTGTCAGAATGAGCGATGAAAGAAAATTGGCAAAGCTGATTGTCAGTGCGGCAAAAAATCAGAGCATTATGCTTACAGATAACGGTGGTGAAAAGTTCAGCTTTTGCTATGTGACGGACACTGTTTCTGCATTGATTGATATTTTGCTTAACGGAAAAAGCGGTGAGGCATACAACATTTCAAACGGTAACGCAAATGTGACAATACGGGAATTTGCACAGCTTGTAAAATCGGCAAATCCCGAAAAGAATCTCTCCGTAGTGTTCGTTCACAGAAAAGACGAAGAAAAACCCGAATTTTCTCCGTCATCCCCCACACCGTATGTTTTGTGCAATGATAAAATAAAATCACTCGGCTTTAGTCCGAAAACCACGCTTAAAGACGGAATAAAACGCAGTATAAGAGCAACAGAACTGCGTGCAGAATTACGAAGGATAAAGTAATGCGTATTAAAGATTTTTTAAACGAATTTGAGGCCGACAGGGCGGCATTGCCCGGAGTTGAAAAAGAAACTCTTGCAAAGCTCAGGAACAAAACAATTGTCATCTCGGGCGGTGAACTTGCAAGGTGTCTTTGCTATGCCTTTCTGTACAATAACGAGGCTAAAAGGCTCGGAATAAAAGTTATCCTTCTCGGCAAATCACGCAACGCAATGGCATCATACCACAGCGAACTCTTGTTAAGAGATGATTTTGATTTTGTTGATTATAATTCTGCATCAGAAATTTCAAGTGCCGACTATGTAATTACAGCAGGAATCTGCGGTGAACATACAGACAACAACCCACAGATTATGATTGACGGCATTGCAGAGATAAATGCCTGTGCCAAAATTGCAAAAGCCACAGGCGCAAGAGTTGTAGTTGTGAACGACAGCAGAATTTACGGCAAAGCCAAACCGCACAGAGTTTATTCCGAAAACGAGTACGCAGAACTTGACTCAACCTCTCCCTCATCGCTTGCAGGTCAGCTTATGAGAACGAGAGAAACCGCCTTGCACTCGGTTTTGAAGAACAGCGAATCAACCGTTACAACGCTCAGAACGGGCATAATTTTAGGAGCATCAAGCAACTTTACAAGCGTGCTTGATCCTGTTTTTGACGATATAGCCAACCGCTGTGACGCAGTTGTTCCTGCAACAAGGGATCGCTGCACCTTTGTTTATATCAACGATGTTTTAAAGGCGATTGTTTTCGCAATGACAAATCTTGAAGAAAACGCAGTTTATAATGTCGGCGGCAAAAACTGCAACGCATCGCTGATTATGATTGCGGCTGTTCTCAACGATATTTTCGGCAGTCGCTGTACAATTGAGTCGGGCGATTTTACGGAGCTTGACGGCTGTGCAATTAATTCAAACAAGATTTCCGTAAACGAATGCGCTCCCGACATAGACCTTGAAACCATGCTGAAAATCTGCATAATGGACAAGATGAAGTCAGAAAAAGTTCTGCGTATCCCCCACTCACACGAACGCAGACTTGATTCAATTCACGAAATTCAGCTTGCATTTCTGCTTGAAACCGACAGAATTTGTCGAAAGCACAACATAAAATATTTTCTCGGCGGCGGAACACTTCTCGGTGCAATTCGTCACAAAGGATTCATTCCGTGGGATGATGATGCCGATATTATGATGTTGCGTGAAGATTTTGACCGCTTTTGCGAGATTGCGCCAAAGGAACTTCCGAGCAATATGACTTTTCAATCGTACCATACGGACAAGGCTTGTTTCTATGAATTTGCCAAGGTCAGACTTGACGACACTTTCTTTGCAACCGACTTTGCAAAAGAACATCACGCAATGCACAACGGAATTGCGTTTGATATTTTCTGTCATGATAACACAGCCAATTCAGCAATCGGACGAAAAATTCATATGGCTGTGACTCTGTTCACAAGAGCGCTGGTGTTCAATAAATGGAATAATCGTAAGGCTGAAAACGGCAGTAGAATCCAGAGCATTGTAACAAATTTCTGCAAGAAAATATTTCCGCTCAGATTCAGTATGTGGCTTGAAGTCCGTACTTTAAAATTCTTTAAAAACAAAAAGAACGCAAAATATCTCTATGACGGAATGGGCAGAAATATTTATAACGGTGCTTTTCCAAAGGAATATCTTGACGATGTTGCTTATGCCGACTTTGAGGGTTACAAGTTCCCCGTGCCAAAGGAATATGACAAGTACCTTACTTTCCTCTACGGTGACTATATGGAGCTTGCACCGCTGTCAACAAGAATGGGTTGCCACGAAATTGCCCTCTGCGACATCGGAAAATATGACGGTTTCAAAATCCGCAAACCCGATTCTGAAAAATAATCAGCGTACAACAGACCGATAAAGTAAATGTCACTTGACACTTACCTGTCGGTCTGCTATAATAATATAGCACATTTTGGGTGCTGTTGCGGAATCAGCCGAAAAGTAAGATTTATCTGAAAGTAAGCTCCGCCTCGGTTTCCCCACCGTGTAAAAACCAAGGGAATTTAAATTGATTATGCAAAAGTTGACACAATCATTTTCAACTTTCCATTTTCAATTTTCAATTTAATAAGCAGGTATGGCGGAATTGGCAGACGCGCATGGTTCAGGTCCATGTGAAAGCAATTTCATGCAGGTTCAAGTCCTGTTACCTGCACCAACAGCCGTTTCTTATGCAGGGACGGCTGTTTTGTACCACATTTTCGGTCTGTCTTATGGTGATTTTCAAAATATTTGAATTAATTTTTAATAAAAAACGAAAATTATGTTGACAAATCCGAAAATATGGTATATAATAATCAAGCTGTTGTTATTAAACAACATTTCGAGGTGTAGCTCAGTTTGGTAGAGTGCTTGGTTTGGGACCAAGATGCCGCAGGTTCAAGTCCTGTCACCTCGACCATAGGAAAAGCCGCATTAGAAAGCCAGTTTTTAGCTTTTTGGTGCGGTTATTTTTTATATCTTTTTAACGCTAAAATACACCGAAATACAGAAAAAAACAGGTAAAATGTTAGGCAAATGCAAGGCAGGAAAAGTCAGATATAATCGGTACTTTCAGGCTTTCAAAAAATGCGATATTATGCAAAATCATTAAATTTACAAATAACAAACTCCCCTCACCCACTTTTTACGGCGGATGAGGGGAATATTTTTTGCAATTATGTGTTCGGTTTAAAACTTATTTTATTTTTGCTGTGTAGTCGAGGGCAATCCAGCCGGCACCGCTTTTGAGTTTGCCCCACTTTTTTGCGCCTGTGCCTGATTTTTCGGCTACGATCGTGTACGCTCCGCCTTTTGCAATTGAGCCACACACGGCATAGTTTGTGCCTGCGCCTTTGCGGATATTTACGCCGTTCGATGATGTAATCTTTACAAGGTACGGCTTAAAGACTGATGTGCTCGGCTTTGTTGTCGGGGTTGACGGTTTTGCGGTTGCCGATGATGAGCTTGCCGACTTATACTTATAGCCGAAGTAGTTACACATACCCTTGCAGATTGCCTCAGCGATAGCGTTTGTGTTATTGCGAATCCAGTTCGAGCCTGTCACGGTGTCATGAAATTCACACTCAACATACACGGTCAATGCCTTCGGCACATTGATTTCGTAGAGGTCGGTTTTGTAGCTGACTGAATCGTCCTTGCCCGGTGAAATTGCTCCGAGGGCAGACTTGACCGCCTCGGCGGCTTTTCTGCCGTTTGAGTTCAGGCAGAAAACTCTTGTACCGCCTGTGTATTTGCCGTTAAAAGCGTTGGTGTGAATCGGCATATGAATGTCTGCACTGAACTTGTCAGATTCTGGACAGCGTGTCTGCATAAGCGTTCCCGACTTTGCAACCATAACCTCAAATCCGCAACGGTCAAGTGCTTTGGCTGTTGCTGCTGCAATTTTGTCGCACTGAGCCATTTCGTTGGTATTGCCCGTTGCATAGGTGTTCCTATTCTGATTTGACGGACTGAGATAGATTCTTTTTGCTGACATAATATTATTCCTCGCTTTCGTCTGTTTTGTTATATTTATAAGCTGACAAGCCGAGCAGAGCGCCTAAGAAGGTGTCAACGGCTGTGATAGTGCCTACAATCTGTTCGCCGTATGGCAAGCCCCAAATGCCTGCTACGGCAAAGTAAAGTGTACCGATTGCAGGCAGTACGATAAGAGCAATGTATTTAAGTACATCATAGATTTTGTTTGTCATTTTCATTATTATCATCCTTTCAATTTAAATCTTCCGCCGAATGTGCCGACTGGTTGAGGTACTTATCAATCTTATTGATAGCCTCGGTAACTCTGCCGTTACAACCCTGCTGTTTCAGACCATCAAGACACGCACGGAGTGCATACATTGTCAAGGTCTGCTCGCCTTTGATTTTTTTGATTTCAGCGTTCTGCTTTTTGTTGTTTTCGATAAATTTAAAAACACCAAATACAACACCGCCAATTAAAGCTAACGCAGATATGATTTCGGCAAGCTGTACAATATCAATCTTCATCGCTTACACCTCGCTTTCTGTCGTCGGCTCATCAACGGTTGGGTCTGTTCCCCACACCGCCATGACAGCGTTATAGTATTCATCCGACAGCACCGTTTTGAGCTGTTCTCTGCCGGATTCGTCGTTCATATATGCGTTGCGGATGTTTCCGCCGACCTGCATTTCTTCACCGTTAAAGGTCAAAAACTGCTGTCTGAGTACCGACACGCTGTCCTTCGTGAGCATATCGAGTGTGATTTTTTCTTTAAGTTCCATTTTTCATACCTCCGTTATTTTTATATTTTGTAAATCAAAGAAAAGTTTACCTGCTCATCAGCAACGAAATCATAAGCCTGTTTATTGAGCGGAGTAAACTGCAACCAAGCCGATTTGGTTACACTTCCTCTGAACATTCCGCCGTTTTTGCTTATGCCGATATCGTGAACAATCACATCCGATTTGTTTGAAAACGGCATATTGAGCAAAGATATTGAAGATGTTCCGTCCAAAGATGTTGCGTTCATAATGACGGTGACATTTACAATAACGATATCGCCAATTTTTTCATAAAGGCAAGTTGCAGATTTTATTTTATCAATCTGAGTAGAATACGGAGTAAGAGTAGCTGTACCAAGTTCGATATTTGACGAATCGTATTTTGAGCCGATGCTCATATCCATACGGGCTAATCTATCATTAAGGGTTTTGTTGTCAGCTTTTGCGTTAAGCAGACTGTCAACCTCATCCGACGAGTAGCTGTCGGCACTATCCCAGTAGTTGTCGGTAAGATACTTGATACTCGGATAATTTTGAGTATAGTCGGTAATCTGAGAGGAATTACTTACCTTGTTTGCGTTGTCCTCTTTTGATTTAAGTGCATTGGCTACATCTGTTGCGTTTGCCTTACCTGCAAGAGATGTTTCTGCCGTCTGCATTCGTGCTGACAACTGACTGACCGTGCTTTTCTCTGCTTTGTTGGTTACAGCAGAATCAATCCCGTTAAGCCTTGCTCCAAGTGAATTATGACTGCCTCTTGCTGTGGTTATTTCAGACTTCACGGCTTCAATGCTTGCTTCATCAGCGGTAAAGCGTGTGTTTAGGTCGGCAGAATCACCTCTTGCTGTGGTTATTTCGGTTTCAAGTGCAATTGCTCCGTCTGTTGCCCGTTCAATCCCCTCATCCATATGGTTGAGGTTGTCGGCGTTAAGAGCAGGAACAGAGCCGTTCACAAAGACAATTTTATTGTATTTGTTCATTTTCTTTTACTTCCTTTCCTAATCGTTTTTCGCCCTTTGATGTGAGGGCAGTTATAAATCCGTCCATTTTCTTATTGAACACAAATGTTTCAATTGTCGGCAAATCTTCAAACGGAGTTTTAATTGTGTACTTATCGCCTGCCTCAAGCCACCAATACGAAAACAGCTTAATTTTTGTCGGGCGGTATTTATATACATCACCAAAAAAATTAACAGAATTATATTTTGTGCCGATATCACTTGCTGTTGTTCTGCACCTCATCAAAATGTTATCGGAAACATACCACGAAAAATCGTTACTGTTGCCATACAAAAACACTTTTTTATCAGCAAACTTAGCACTGTACATACGGATAGGCTCAAGTTCGTAATCTTCAAAGGATAAATCTTTGTACGAATCGATTGTTTCAACGGAAGATTGAGAATACAGCCTTTTAAAACGCATTTTTCCGTCGGCATCTATAACGGCAAAGCTCAAAGTTAATTCTGCATAAGCTTGGATTAAATCTGACAAGGTAATATCCTTTATAACCTTTTCCACGCAGGTATCATCAAATTTCAGCGGTACACTAAAGATAGATAAGCTCGGCGGTGAAACCCCTGTAATTGCATAATCTTTGGCAAATTCTGCGATTATTGAATAAAAGCTCTTAAAATTATCGTCTTTTTGATAGTGCGCATAACCATAGTTCTCTTTGCCTCCAAACCACAAAGACATATCCACCTTTGACATATCATAAAAAGCGTCATAGGCTGTGATTTTGACGATGTTACGCTGTTTTTTATCTCTTTGAGCCGACTGAATTTTACCGTAGAAAACAGGACATTCAACCGTTCCTGTTTCGGCAGGACAAATAAGAGTATCTGACGGGTACAAATCATCTGACGGATACAGCTCCGATTCAAGATATGTTGCCGTGATGATGACCTGTACCGTCTTACCTATCAAAGCCGAGCAATCATAATCAATGAGTTTTACGCTCATTTCAGAGGCTATGCAACCGCCGAATTTCAATTCTTTTTCAACGATTTCATTTTCAAGCGAAAAACTGTTAAGCACGATACTTTCACCGGTTATATCCTCAAAACTGCCGTCAGGAGAATGCAGGGCAACGGTGTTGTAAAGTGTGTTTGTTTTCAGCTTATCAGCAATTTCTTTAGATACAAGCATTTTTAAGAATCACCCCTTAATACTCAATCAGCTCAACCGTAATCGGCTGATAGGTTATATCATTCTTTTCGGCATTCATTACGGTATATTCAATATCGGGAATATAAAAATAAGAGATGTAATAGCTGTTCGTTTCATCGTTCCAATAAGTTACCCTGCACTTCCTCTGTAACTTATTCGCCATTGAGAGGTTGATAATCGACTGAAAATCAATCTTTTCGTCAAGATGAAGAATGTGAGTTGAAAACGAAATTTTTGTTTTGTAATTTGGCAGCGTTGCCCTTTGAAGCGTACCGTTCTGATCTCGTTCCGCAGAAGTTTCAAGTCGCTGATTCGGAGTTGATGAAAATGCGGTAATGTACTTATTCGGCATTATGTTGTTGCCGAATTTAAGCAAATAGCCGTTATAATTTGACATATCATCCCCCCTTTATGCAAATGCGGATTTACCGTTGTGTCTGCGTCTGTAAAGCTCATCCTGTCTTATCATTTCTTCAAAAAGCGTTGAGCCCTCAAGCTCGGCAGTAAACGAATAAGTGTTGCCGCCGTTGTTGCAGAAGATAATGAACATTTCATAAATGCGTTTAAGCAGGTCAAGAATTTGTGTGAGAATCACGGTATCCTGACCGCCCGAATTGTCGAGCATACCCTGCAACTTGTTGAGCGGAGAAATAACCTCAGGGTTACCGCTGTTAGCGCCTGCGTTATCGCCGACAACAGCAAGTGTCGGAGCTTTAACAATACCGCCTTTTGCAAATTTTCGCGCAGGTGATTCTGTGGGTTCTTCAAATCTCGGAATGAGAGGCGGATTTTCAGGCATTGAAAAGCTCCAATCCTGCCCGATGACAGAACCAATTGCCCCTGCAATTCCGCCGATTGCATTGATAACACCGGAAACAAAGTTATAAATACCCGTCCACAAGCCGTTAATACCGTCAATGATAGCATTTACAATAAATCTAAACACGGCACAAATACCATCCCAAATACCTTTGAAAAAGTCGTAAATACCTTGCCAAGCTTTTTTCCAATCTCCCGAAAAAACACCTGTGATAAAGTCAATAAGACCGCCGAATGTTTTCTGAATGGAAGTAACCAATTCACCGATAAATGTAAACACATTATCAAATACTCTTTTTACGGCATTGAAAACATTCTGAAATATAGGTCCCCAAAAGCTGACAAGCCAGTTTATAAACGGCGACAGAAAGTTATTCCACACGGTTGAAACACAGTCTGCAACCTTGCCGAAGAAGTTTATTGCACCTTCAAAAACAGGCTTCAGCCAGTTTTCCCAAGCTGACTTTACGATTGCAACGATAAAATCCCACGCAGGCTTAATCCATTGATTGTAAACATTCATCAGGGTTGTGCCGATGTTGGTAAACATATTGCAGATATTCTGAAAAATCTGCTGTCCGTTGCCGTTCCACCAATTACTGATAATTGTTCCGATATCTCCGAAAATTTGACCGATAAAGTTAAACACATCTGCAAACTGCAATTGTAAATTTTCGAGAAACTCCGTAATGGTAGCGCCGTCATTTTCAGTCCATTCAACAAGGCTTTCGGTTGCAATTGAAAACGCACCCGAGACAACTTCGCCGACTGAGCCCGCAAAGGTTGTAAGACCGCTTAAAAGATTGGAAATTGATTCTTCCATTTGAGGGCGAACATTATCAATTGCATTGCCTGCAAGTGTGCCGAAGTTATCGAAAAAGGTTGACAGGTTGTTGTAACAGTCAGTAAGGTTATTACCTATGGTGTCAATGTAGTTGATAATCTTGTCTTTATCTTTTGAAATCCACTTAGCAACACCGCCTGAAATGGTCTGAAACGACTTTCCGCCGATTGTCGCAACCGCTCCGAATGCAGAGCCGATTGCCCCGAGTTTTGCAGAACCGACCTTTTGCATTGTGCCGAATGCCTTTTGAACTATGGGAACAGCATTATCAAAAACGGTCTTGCAGTTCTTGCCTATAGCTGACCAATCAACCTTGTTAATACCTTTCTGTACATTCTCGACAAAGCCTTTGAATCCGCTCTTTTCGTATAGATTTTTGAATGCCCCCGAAAGGTTTTTGCTTGTGTCCTTGACAACATTCTTTGCAACAGCTCCGCCTGATGAACCGCCTGAAGAGCTTTTTGATGATGAGGTGTCTGACTTTGAAGATGAGCTGTCAGAGCTTGAAAGCACATTCAGCTTGTCAAAGCCCGCTACACTTCTCTTTGCTTTTTCGGAACTTTTCTGAACATTATCAAGTGACTTTGAACTGTCATCTGCCGTATCCGTAAGGCTTTTGGCAGAATCAGACGCAGATTTGATATTGCTTGCGGTGTTGTTGCCTGTATCCCAGCCGAAGACCTTTGAAAGCGATTCAACCGCACCTTTGGCATATTCCGTTAAAGTTGCAAGTGCGGAACTCAACCGCTTTACAACCTGAGTTGCCACCTGAAGAATAGGCTGACCGACTACGGCAAGGAGCTGTTTCCAACTTTCTCTGAGGTTGCCCGTTACATTCTCCCAACCGTCTGCTTCACGGCTTGCCTGTCCCATAGCACCCGAAAGCTGATTAGCGTCCTTGACCATTTGCAAAAGCGTGAGCTGTTTCTGCGATTCCGACAAATCCGTAAATGACTTGCCATACAGCTTATTAGCCGCCGCATTTCGTGTGGTTTCAGTACAGGACAAACCGAGTGCGGCATCATTTTCAAAGTTGCCTTTGAGAAACGATTTCAGGCTTTCTGCGGTATCTTCAAGCGAACGGTCATAATATGCGGCACTGTCGGCTGTTACCTGCAAAGCCTCCTGCATCATACCCAAAGCACTTGAACTGTCCATTCCAGTAGTTTTTGCAAAGGCATAAATGCTTGTGCCGACGCCCTGCAATCGGGTTTCAAGAATACCGCTCTGATTGGCAACGCTCTGAATTGCTGATTCTGCCTGTGACTGCATTGTGCCGAATGTCTGCTCAAACTGCGAATTTGCCGCATTGACTTCCGCAGCCGATTCAATGCACTGCTGACCGAACTCCTTGATTTTGGCAACGGAAAGGGCGGCAACCACAACTGTACCGATTTTCTTAAACGAGGATGAAACCGAATTGCTTAACTGCTCACCGCTGCCTTTGATGTTTGAAAACTCTTTCTCGGTTTTCTGAGAAACGCCCTCCGCAACCTTTGAAAAGGACTGTTTCATATCCGTGCTTACATTTTCAAAATCTTTTGAAAGACTTGAAAACGCCGAATCAAACTTTTTTGTAATTGAATCGGAAATCTTATGCAATGTTTTAGAAATATCATCACCCGTAAGCCTGACATCAAGCTCAATTTCACCCGCCTTTGCCGCCATATTCACCACTTCCTTTCATTTTAGATTTTTTAAAAACAGGCATAAAAACAGCGCACACCGTTATGATGTACGCTAATAAAATATTTGCAAAAGAACAGCCACCCCATTTGGAGTGGCTTTTTGTTTTATTTGTTGAGTTCGTAGTATTTGATGTCGATTTTCGGAAGTGACACATTGTTGCCCATTACGGTTTCATATGTATAGTCGCCGTCACAAGTTCCCCAGAATGTGATTACATCATCTTCAAGGAGTTTGTCCGCGCCGTCAGGAATTTCTACTGTTGCGTAGATTGTATCAGTCCACAATGGTTCATCAAGATACTCATTTTCTTCTTTGGTTATATTGATTCTCAGGTCAACCGAATCGCCCCAGCCTTCCTGAACCTGAATAATCTGACCTTCAAACTTGTAGTCATTACCTTTGTACTTGTCAGGGTTTCTTGAAAGAGTTTTAAAGTCGATTGTTTTGCAACCGTCTTTAAATTCTTTTTCAACCTTCTTCGGGTCTTTAGTAGGCTTTTCTGTTGCAACTTCTTTTGTGGTCGGTGCTTCTGTCGCTTTTTCAGTTGCTTTTTCTGAACTCTGATTTGCAACAGTAGTTTCCTGCTTTGATTTGTTTGAGCTGCTGTTACCGTTAATTGCACCGTTTACACCGCCAACAATCATAATAGCAACAACGATAATAACCCAAAAATACCAACGCTTGTAAATTTTCTTCTTCGCATTTGCAGGATTTACGGTTGCCGAGGTTGAATCGTTTCCGCCAAAGCCTGCACCGCACTTGTCGCAAAATTTTGCATCGTCCTTTAATTCGTTTCCGCAATGTGGACATTTCATAAACATACACTCTCCTTAATAAATTTGTTAGTGTATGTTATATTTTATCACTATATATTAACATTGTCAAGAATTTTGCAGATACAACGAAAATTATGTACAAATTTACAGATTAGCGAAGAAGTTTTGAAATTCTGCAAGAACAGTGTTCATATCTTCGTCTGAATAGTGTTTTACATTTCTTGACCGCCACTTGTTGCGGATTTTATGCTGTGACGAAGTAAAGTTTTTCAAGACCTCTTTGTCGGTTTCAAGGCGAATTTGAACCGTTCTTGCAAGCGGTGTTTCGGGTCCTAAGCCTTGCAGAAGTGAGCAGAACTCATTCCAACTCATTTTTGCAAAATCCTTTGAATAAATGCTGACCCCGTACTCCGAGCGAAAGCTCGACACGATTAAATCAAAGTCATCAATCAGATCGTAGCCGGGGTCTGAGCTTCCCCCTCGTCAGTCAAATCGCCTGTTGCAATTTTGGCGGATTCGCTGATAAGGGCGTTGAAATCGTGCATATTCAGCTTTAACTTTTCAATCTTTTCTCTCTCGGATTCATCAAAAAGAAGATGATACATTTCGATAACATCTTTACTTTTACCGTTGCCGTCCTCAAAAAGTGCCGCAACTTTGAGCATTGAAACTGCGTCATTGTTGATTGCAAGGTCAACATTTTTAACTCTGACACTCGGCTTTTCCTCAAAATTAAGTTTGTCTGTAATATCAATTAACTTTGACATAATTGTTCATTCCTTTCGTTTTTTAAGCGGCTGCTGTATATACCGGCTTGCCGTTTGACATAACTTCAAATTCAAGCGGAGCAACACCCGTACTTGCGCCTGCACCGTTAGATGTGACGGATACAACTGCATTTTTAAAGAGGACGGTTGCACCGTTGGGGAAGGTCCACATAAACGGAACTTCTGTCTTTCTGCCGTTTTCAAATGCAAGGGCAGCAATCTGGTCATTGCCTGCATCACCGATTGTACGCTTGCCCTTTACCGAAATTGTGATTGACTTTGCTGTCATAAGCCTTGACTTCCAGCCCTCGTTTTCAAAGGCTGTCCATTCCTCGACACCGTTGTCAAATGCAACAGAAAATTCTTCGCAGTTAGCAATATTTGTCGTGGCGGATTCTGTTCCTGCCTTGCCAACCGCAAACTGATTTTCATAGCACGGGAATACTCCCGATTCAACTTTTGCCATAAAATTACTTCCTTTCGTAATAAAATTTAACTTCAATGACCTGCTCATACACACCCTTGTCGTCTGTTCCCACATCAACGGGTTCTTCCGTGAGCAGTTCGATTATATAGATTTTGTGTTCCTTAATTTCAACATTTTTAATGCTGTAAAGCGTTTCGTAAAGTCTGCGTGCGAACTCCTCGGTTTCCCTTGCGTTGTTGGTGTAATGGATAAGCAAAGACACGCTTATTGTATCGTAGGTACTTTCACCGCCGATTGCCCTTGTGGGTGTTCCTGACTGCTTTAATGAATACACACCGATTGACCTGTCCTGCTTGTTGTCGAGCTTGCCGATGTAGTAATGCTCGGCTGATGTAACGTTTTTGAGCCAATCTCTGATGTCCGATAAGTAAATCAAAGTCCTGCTTCCTTCCTGTATAATCCTGCAAATGTCTGACTGCAAAAATTCTGCCTTGTTCCACCTTTGAGCCAATATCGAAACCATTTACCGCCTGCACTTTTGTTCGCACCGTGTTTTTTACCCTCGGAATCCGTCCACACTTCTCTGTGAAAATTATACTCGGGGTGAAAGTACAACCGCCTTGCATACGGAGTATCTGACACAATTTTAACTACCCCCTTTGCACTTTGTGAATAATCAACAGAGGTACTATCGTTTTGAAGTATGCTTGTATCAAACGGCATTACCTGCGTGTTTTTCACCTGTGTAAGAAGTGCATCACCTGTCTGTTCAAGAGCCTGTTGCTTTGCCTTGTCAAGCTGTTTTACAACAGGCATATTGAGTTTGATTTTTGATGATACCGAAAATCCCATTAAATCACATCCAATTCCGTAAAATTAACTTTGCCGTCGGGGTTGCGGTGTTTTGTACCCTGTACGATGTTTCGTTTTACGCCGTCAAGGATTACAAAGCCACCGCTTAAAGTGGGGCTGTCGGGAACAATGTCGCCGTCAAAAAGCAAGACAGCCGACACCTGAACAATTTTCTGCTCTTTGGTATAGACCGTCTTTGCCTTTGACTGCATATTACACAAGGCAGAGCCACCGTGCAGGGTTGCTGACGGGTACAAGCTGTCGGAGGGATACAGATTTTTGCATTCAAGCACGGTCAGGGGCGCTCCGTCTTCGGTAACACCCTCACCGTAGATTGTGACCTCGACAGGAGTTTTGCAGAACTGCTTTTTTACAAGTGACGGAAATTTCACGGTTTTCACGCACCTTTCAGATTGCAGGATAACAAAGTCCTGTTGATTTTAGCAACGCATAGAGGTCGGCAGGAATTGCCACTCCGCTGATACACATTAAGTTCCAGCTTGCGCCAAATTCCATTGATGTGCCGTTGATTGAATAGCTTTTCAGATAGGAAGAAATCATATCGGCATTTTCTTCTTCAAAAGCAGTAAGTCTGCTATGCACTCTGCTGATGATTCTCTTCTGCATTTCCGAAAGTTTTTCAAAATCAATGCGGTTAAAAGTCAGAACATCAATGTGTTCGGCAGAGATAATACTGTTTTCATCTCCGCCCTGATGTTCAATGTAATCGGCATACATTACGCAACCGCCGTTGTGTCAACATCGGCATAAATGCTGTCAATTTTGCCGTCCTTGCCGTTCGGGAATACGAATGTGTCGGAAAGTGAACGGTTCTGATAGAGCCAGCCGTCACCCTCTGTGTGTGAGCCGGGAGCAAAGAAGTAAATGCTTGAAATCTTCGGAACAGTCTTGCAGGTTTCACCGCAAGCAACAAGAACATTGATTTTGTGAGCGCCTGTTGCAGGCTCAAAACCGCCGTCATCGGGGTTAAAGTTGAAGTTATCGTAGAAACGCTCATCGTCAATAACCTCGATGATAGGGCAACCGTCAATCTCGGTCACTCTTGTTTCAATGCCGATACCGCCCTCTGCAATCTGTGTAAGCTCAATCTTACGAGTGAACTCTGTTGACTGTTCAAGGCAGTCCATAATGTGAGATGTCACATAGGCAACAAGTGTGCCTCTTGCCTTGTATCTGCGGAGCTTGCCGGCAGAGAGAATTGTTTTGAGCTTTGAATAAGCGTTCTCCTTAGTCCACTCCGATGTCTTTGTTGAAGAATGATATCCGTCTGTTGCCTGAGCCTTTGTTGCAACCTTTGAGAAGAAAAGTGCGTCTGTTTCGGGAGCAACCTGTGTCTGCTCAAACACCTTTGAAATATTCTCAACCTTTGCGGTTGCGTTAGTTTCGTCAACATCCGCCTTATCAACGAGGAACTCAATATCACGATCGTGCTCGCAAGTGAACGGAACATCAGTCTGAACATATTTGCCCTTGTTCCAACCGCCGTTGCGATTGTGGTTCTTAAAGCCTGATGTACTCATCTGTGTGAAGTGGAATGTTCTTGCACCAACCCACTTTACATTTGAAGTGATGAACGGTGATGTAAGTGTACCCTGAACAAGAATTTCGAGCAGGTCAGGGCTGAACTGCTCAGCATAGTTATTTGTGTTTGCCATAATTTTTCAATCCTTTCTTTAGTTAAATATTAAATCTGTTCCATTTTTTGGTAGGAACATTAACCTTTGGTTTTGTGCCGTCTGAATGATGTTCGCCGTCACCGCCAATTTTTCTTACACCTGCATTTGTATCGTCAGAATTGCCTTTGAGTGCAGGAATATCGTCAAGCACCTTTTTAACCGCCTCGGTGAGCTTTTCGGCATTGATTTTGCCGTCTGTAACCGTCCCTGAAAAATCTGCCATTTTCAGCACATAAGGCACGGTTGCAATGTCAACGCCCTGTTTTACGGCTTCGAGGGTTGCCGACTGGTTGACTTCTGCCATAAGTTTTGCGTTGTTTGCAGATTCAACTTCCGACTGCATTTTTGCAAAGTCGGGAGTATTCTTAGCTTTCTGCTCCTTAAATGCTCCGATAGCCTGTTTCATTTCATCGGCTGACAATCCCTGCTCCTTAAAATATGACTTCAAAACGGTGTCCTCTGTCACGCTCTGTTTGCCTGTAATAAGGCTTGCGAGCTTGTCGTAATCAAAGGCAGGAGCGTTTCCCTGTGGAGTTCCCTGCGGTGCAGGTGTCGGTTCATTTGGGGTTGGTGTTGGATTTGGTTCTGCCATTTTTTTCATATCCTTTCAGTTTTTCGGGTGTCTCCCGTAATCAGTTTATAGAGTGTCTCTCTGTTTCAGTTTTGCACGGTGTCTCCCGTAGTTTAATGTCTTCGGACAATAAAAAAGCACCTTACATATTCGTAAAGTGCTTAATCCGCTTTTTCTGTTTTTTCTGTTTTAACTGCTTTGGCTCTCGGCTTTTTGGGAGCGTCAGACTTGACCTCTTCTGCAAAACCGCAGTCAATGAGTTCCTTTGCTCTCTGCTCGGAACATTCAAAAACTTCATTCACAGGTCGGGTTACATAGCCGTTCTGCCTGTCATTAAATGCTGTTGTTACTCTGATTTTCATTCTGTCACCACCTTTCAAAACCGGTCGAAATCGACGGGTTTAAATGCAATAAAAAAGCACTCTGATTTCTCAAAGTGCTGATTTGATGTGTTTAGTTCTGTTACGGCAAGTTGCAGGCAAGTTAAATAATGCCGTAAACAAGCCGTTTTTCTTACTCTGAACATATTCTCGGCAAGTTAAAGATACAACAAAACCGCCCTTTTTACGGAGCGGTTAGTTTTTGTTTCTTTGTTTTTCAAGTTCTTTAATTATTTCGTCAAGACGTTTTGAAGCTTCTTCGTTAGAACCATCTAAAACAGATTTGTTTATTTCTTCCATTCAAATAAACCTCCTTCTTGATGTTTACTTAAAAATTTATCAATAACCTTTCTGTATTCACTGTCAGAACCTGTTTTTATCCTCTTTTTTTCCATTCGTTGTAACTCTGTTAAAAGTGATAGTCTGTCGTATCCTTTCAACTTTGTTAATACTTCAATGTTGCCATCGTTTTTCACAATAGTAAATGTTTTTATACTATCATTCTTAATAAATTCGATAATATCATTTAAAGAATAACTGCTGTTTCTCGGGTGATTGTGCATAACAAATAAATCTTTGCCTTGAAGTGCTGATCCAAAATCTATTTTTTCATCAGTTCCTTTAATAGGCTCTGTAATCATTTTGGACACATCATTTTTTAACACGAAGGCAACTTCTTTATTGTCATTTTGTTCTTTTGAAAATTTCAAAAGCTCCTTGTGTTGTTTTTGAATTTCCAAACACTGCTCTTCTGTATAACCTTCAATATCAACTTTAGGAATACGACTGATAGCTTTATCGGTTATCGGAGTAATAGGCTTTTTACTTCTCTCTTTTATTATACCATTTTTACCCGATTTTGCAACAGATTCAGGCAAACTATTCCCTGCTTTTTTCACCTTTTCTTCAAGCGTATTCGCCCTATCGTGCCACTCATTGGCTCGGGTTTGGGCAATGCGTTTATTGTCCTCATCAAGGCTGTATTCAGCACGGCGGTCAAAGCGTTCTGCCTGACGCTGTGCATACTGCTGTTTTTCCTCAAGCCGTTCTCTACGGTCCATTTCTGCCTCTTCTTCGGGGGAGACAGGTTCGAGTGTCGTTATTTCCTCGTAATATGTACTCGTGCTGTCCTTGCACCGTGGATGAAACAAACCGTTCTTGATTGCGGTTGAGAGGAGCGGATAGTTTCCGTCAGACTTCTTGCCGTTTGAATACACATCGTCAATAATCACCCTGCCGATATATTTTGCACAATCGGGGCAACCGCCCTGTCTTGAATTCACAACAACAAGGGATACTCCCCATTCGGCTCGCTTTTCGCCCTCACCACGCAGATAGGCTCTTTTGTTGGCTGTTTTAACCGCCATATCCGCATAATCCGAGAGCGTGTGCCTTGCACCGTTCTTGTATTCCACACAATTAAGACCTGCGTTGAGCATATCTTTACAAGCTATATCAACGGCTTTTTCGTATGTAACCGCACCCGTGTTCATTGCAACCTGTGCGTTAAAAATCGCCTTGCGGTACTTGTCGTTGCTCATACGCAAAACCGCCGTTTCTGCCCGTTTTAAATCGTCTGTGGTCGATTTTATGAGTGCGTCAAGTTTACGGTCATTCACCTTAAAAAACTCGGCTGTGCTGTGTGCTGACGGTTTTTTCGGGGCTTTGAAACCGTCCTTAACAGCTTCAAGAATTTCTGCCTCCTGACTTGCATTTCCGTCAGCTTTGGCGGTGCGAATCATCTCTTCAACCTTACTGTTAATGGTTTTGAAACGCTTGCCGAATTTCTTTGCGTTGTGCTTGCGGTACTCTTCAAGACTTTTGAGCTGTTCAGCCTGCCATTGTGTCCAGTTGTAACCCTCTTTGGTTTCTTCGGCTCTGTGACGGCTGAAATTGCGCATCATGCTGTCGATAAGCTCGTTTTCAATTCTCTCAAAAGCCTCTTTAATGTTGTAATCACTCATTGCTTACCCATTTGCTGTCATCGTCCTGATTTGCGATATCTTCGGGTTTATCGGGTTCATTGCCCGTGTCGGTAAGGTCCACATCGTCAAGCTCCGATTTTTCTTCTTCGCCTGCAATGCCCTGTTCTTCCTTAATTCTCTGAACCTCTTCGGCTTTCCAATCCTCCGACTTGCTGTCGCCGTAAAGCTCGTCAACCGAGGTTTCAACTGACATCAAACCGCCCTGTCTTGCTTTTGACACGGTTTCGACCTGACTTTCAAAGCTCGGATTTGCATATTCGCCGAAGTTAACGGACACTTCCAAGCCCTCAACAATACCCTTGCCGTTAAGTTCACCGTCTGCATTGAGTACAATTGCAACAAGGCTTTGAAGTGCGTTCTGCGTAATTTTCACAAGGTTCTGCCTTGTGTAAAGGGTTGTCTTTTCCTTTTCACGCTGAGCGTCTGCATTATCAAGCTTCTTCGTATCAATGCCGAGAGTTGACGGCGATATAATACCTTGCAAACAGAGGTCGAGGGCAGTAATGTATGAACTCAAATAGCTTTCGTGCTGAATCTGCGGACTTTCGGTGTAAATCCTGTTGCCGTTGCCGTTTTCAGACATATCGTTGCCCACGGTGATAAATCGGTTGTCAAACGGATTTGGCGATATCGGCTGACAGGTTTCGGGATTTCTCGGAACAAGGCAATCAGGCACATACTGCTTTGTTCGGCAGGCTCTGAGTGCGTCCATCCACTGTGACCACACTTCATCAAGGCTGTCGAAAGCGTCTGTTTTTATGCCGATAATGCCCGCACCTCTGCCCTTGTGGCACGATTTGCCGTAAAGGACAGGTACAGCCCACATATATGATTCGTCAAATGTAACGCCCTTTGAATCAATCCACGAAAGAGCGTCAACCGTGTGCAGGTCAATCTCTTTGCCGTTGTCATCATACAAAGCATAGTGAATATAGCCGTAACCGTATGTTTCTTCAAAGCGGTAACGTCGGTGTTTTTGCGTGTAATCGGTGTAAAACTTAACCTCTCGGATTCTGCCACGCACATATGTAAAGTCGATGTTTTCGGCAGGATACCATTCAACAATCGGAACATCTGATACAGCCGTGTCAAAGCTGACCTTAAAAGCACCATCACCGACAACACATAGGTCCCGGAGCATTTGCTTAACCGTGTCGGATAGCTTGTTCTGCTTTTCAATGTCTTCCCAACGCTCTGCATAAGCGGTTGAATTTTTACTTGTAACATTTGTGCCGTTGTAGTCGGCAATTACGATATTCACAAGTGTTTCGCAGATGAGTGCCGGCAAGCCCGTGTGTATTTTACGGATTTCAAGCCCCTTTGTGCTTTTTGCCGCCCAAAACATAGTTTTGTTTGTGTCAATCTGCTTGTACAGCTCCGCAAGCTGTCTGCTGTTGCCCCAATACCAAATGCGATTGATAAAGCACTCGGTCAGATGATTGCTTGTTTCGGTAACGGTAATTGTTTTGTCGCTTGCAGGAGTAATCTGCAAAAAGTTTTTAATTCCCGATCTGATAGATTCAGCCATTCTGTTAATCAGCCCCATTTATTTCACTTCCAATAATATTTTTAAACGGCAGCCACGCATATTGACCGCTGTTAATGCAATGGTCGTGACCGTCCTCGGGTGTGTTGTCTTTATCCTCTCGCCAGCTGTAAATTTCAAACTCGGCAATCGTGTTTTTACAATGTTCAAGCACAAAATAACAGTCGGTGGCAAGCCAGCCGAGTACAAGATTGATTCGGTCGATAATCTTCGTTTTCTTCCATGCATTTGCAAAGTCATAGACACAGCCGTGCTGTTGCTTATACTTTTGAAATTCGGTAATAGTCGCTTGGTCGGCGCTGTCAATAAAAGCCGTGCGTGCAAAGCCCCATTCATCACGGTTACGGTCAAGAAAATCAATGAAATTTCGTACCGTATCACTCGGCGCAACGGGCGTTTTAAGGTCGGCATTGTTATATACCCTCTCGTCAAGCTGAATACACTTGCCCCTGTTTGTGATTCCAAAAAAAGTCATTGCGATAGTATCAGGCGACTTCTGCGAATAGGCGGTATCAAGTCCAGCCGTGAACTGAACAAAGTGTTCCAACTTGCGGTTATAGTGCAAAAACCGCCTTGCCCATTCTTTTGTTTTTATGTGCCTTGCTCTCTTAAAGTTTGAGAACACAAGATCTGTTACCCTGCCTCGCAATCCTAAAATTTTATTCTTATAAAGCTTTGTTCCTTTTGGAGCAGAGGCTTTTTTCTTTTCAACCTGTTCGGGTGTAAGGCTTAAATTATCTGCAAAAGAAAAGAACCAATACCGCCAATTCGGTACAGGTTCTTCTGTAAGCTCCGCCGTAATTTCGGGCGGAATATCGTTTGCGTATTTCTTAAAAGGTCGGGAGCGGTTCACAAACTCCTTATAGACAGGCAATGACGGGTCATCGGGGTTCAAGGTTGCAAGCATATAATCATTACGGGTTGACATCTCTCGGATAAACTCAATATCAGCGGTGTTGATTTCGTCAATATAAACGCACCCAAACTGCGCACCGAGAACCATTTCCCACTTATCCCGACTGCTGTAACCGAGAATATAGATGATTTTGCCCTCAAACTTGATATGCGGCAGCTTGTAGTCCTTGTCGCCATTGCCACAGTAAACTGCGTTACGGTGCAGGTCGAGAATACCGTTATCCTGCTGAATAATAGTTTCCTCAGCCTTGCCCGTAGTTTTGGCGGCAATTGTGTGAAGCTTCTTCGGCGACTGCGACACCATTCGCATAAACTTAACACCTGCTCCGACTGTTGTTTTTCCTGAGGCTGTAGTGCCTTCAAGAAATTCAGCCGACACATTTGTTGTGTTGATAAAGTCGATATACTTTTGTGACAGCGGAAATTTGTTACTCACTCAGCCCCTCACCGCCCAACTGTCTGAACACATCGGATAGCTTTTCGGACTGCTCAACTTTCGCATCAACCTTAACGGTGTATTCACCCGTCATCTTGTTGAGCGTGTCAATCGCCCTGATTCTGTCGGAGGTGTCCTGCCCGTCATTCCTTGCAATGTCGGACAAAGCAACCTGTCTGTCCTTTGCACTCATAATGCGCTCATCTTTGAGCCTGTCAGACAGCTGTTTGATGTACTCTGCAACTCTCACATTCTCTAACAATTTGCAGGCATTGGCATTTGCGTAATTCTCGGAATATCCTGCCTGTATCGCACTCTGAACGGTGTTACCGCTCTGCGCATAATATTCCGCAAACTTCCTCTGTCTTGCATTTAATTTGTCTTTCACGGTATCACCTCTCTTTGTCTGAAAATTCTAAAAATAAGCAAAAGAAAAGAGAGTACTAAATGCACTCTCCATTAATCAGTATTAAGCGTTAAAGCATTAATTCTGTCATTCAATTCTATCAATGTATTTTTCACATTTAGATAGTCTTTAGGTGTAAAAGATTTATCATTCCTACTATTAAGCATCACATTATTAGCTCTCAATAATCTTCGATAATAGGAAACAAGTAAATCGAGATTATCTGGACAATTACTCAATGCATCTTTGCATTCCATAACCAGCCGTGCAAAACTACGTCTATTGAGACCACAATTTAATTCATCGCTAACATTTTGCGTATTAGAAAGCAGTCTTATTGAGTCTTCCATAGCATCTAACTTTGAATATATTGATTTCATCATAATTCTATCGAAAACGACCTCATCAACTTTGGAATTATCCACTTTTGCATTTTCTAAATTGACTATATTCATTAGTGAAAATGAATCATTTTCATAAGTTTCCTTTATCGCGTTAGCAATATCATCTTTTGCCTTCATAACATTTTCATACAATCTATCTTTCTTATAAAAAACAGTATTAATTCCTGCTACATCAAAAATTTTATCAGTAACATCATCCTGTATCAAAACTACTTTTTTACCATAGGCTTGTCGAATTCCTAATTCATACATAACATTCGGATTTCTTGAACTTAAATCACAAATTGCCATATCACATTCAGCTAAATTTTTCAAAATTTTTTGCATTATCGAATCACATATTTGATCGTTATCTGCTCTTATAGGTTCAAATCCTGCTTTTTGGACAGCAGGAACAATTATCTGTTCGTATATTTTATCAAAATGACCTGTAGGATATTTTGGCTGGTCTGATATAGGCATTATAACAAAACAGGTTTTTGCCTTATTTTCTTCGCTCATATACAACTCTCCTTAGTTATAATATACCACTAATCTATCATATTATTGGACACAATTCAACAGATTTTACATTTTTCTGTAAACCGCACAATTTAGAAAGTAATAATTTGTATAAAATAACCACACACAACACAAAACCGCCCTCGGGTGAGAGCGGTCTGTGTAATATTTTTAAAAGGAGGGCATAAATGCCAAGTTGTAATCATTTTTCCGAATCTTTCAGTTTACATTATATCACCCTGAAACCGAAAAACCGAACAGCTTTTACCAGTGGTGGCGGTTGCACATAATTCTTATGTTGTCGGGGGTATTGATTCCGCCTGTATCAACTGCAATCTTCGCCCAGCTGTATTTTAAGCAGAGGTGCATAAAAAGGCAATTCTCCACAAAGTCATCACGGGAGAGGCTGTTCAGAGCTGAATTTCGGCGAATTTCAAGGTTCTGAATATCACGCTGAATATCTGCGATTTGCACAACCGCATTGCCTACCCTGTCGGAAGTCTGACCTGACGGAACGATTCGTTCACCCAGTGTCACCGCCGTGTTGTTCGCCTCAGCCTGCAACCGTGCAATCTTCGCCCTTAACCGTGAAATCTCCCTGTTAATCTCCTTAATCTCTTTAGCTGTCAATCCGTATCTACCTCGCTTTCAATTCTTCAATCACTCGCTCCAACGCAAATTTTGCGTTGTCCAACATTCACGGGCTTGTCTTGCGGCGGTTTCGTTAATTTCATAGTATTTCATTTTATTAATCTCTTTCATCTGTTTGATTTTTTCAAAGTTTGTCATTGTGTTTACACCTCACTTTAACAATTCGTCTAATGCTTTTAGCTTTTCGAGAAATGCCATTACTCTTCACCAATCCTCTCCATCAAAACTTAATTGCCCAGGCAAAACACCATCCTGCATCCACCAGTGATAAACCTCAAGCCCATTTCCCCATCGTGTAGCTTTGCCTCTTTGCTTTCGTATTTCAAGCATTTTATCAAATGCTCTTATGTACATATTTTGATATTTTGGATATCTTGCAAATTCCGCAAATCTCTTCTTTTTACCCGCCATTGGGCAACCGATGCATCCAACACGATTAAATCCACAATTGTATAACGAATTAAGAGTAAGATGCTCTTGGTTGATGTACTCCTTAACATCATTATCTGACCAATCGCAAATAGGGTTGAATATTATTTTTCCTTGCAACTGACAATGTTCAACTATCTGCCTCTTATCGTCATTGTCATTGTTAAGGATAATTCTATCGGAAGGATTAGGAGTATAGGTTTCAATAACTCCTTTCGTCTGTCTTTTCGTGCTTTCCGCTCTCCGCACCCCTGTGACAATGGCACGATTCGCACAGCCTGTTTCTTTCAGAATTGCACAACAATATCTCACTAACCTTGTAGGAGGCATACCTTTTTGCACTATCAACGACCACATAGATGTAGGCTTATCTTTGTATTTCGGCATATCAATGTTGCATTTTATGCCTTCAGATTCTAACTCCTTAAATTTTTGGCGTATGTGGTAAACTGTTTCGGGGGCATCAGCTGTTGTGTGACTGTGTTGAACCTCAAACTCTATGCCTGATTTAACGGCTAAATCTAAGATAATGTCGCTATCTTTGCCGCCCGAGTAACAAAGCATAAGCGGTTTTTGGTAGTAGCGCTTGCTTATTTCTGCTCCGTCACGCAGTCGCATTATAGCAATCTTTTCCAAGTCCATTACTCTTCACCGTCCATTTCGTCAGACCAATCTAACCTCTGCCCACAATGATAGCAGTAATTCGCTATGCCTTTTCCTGTAAATTTCCTTCCGCAGTTAGGACACTCATATGTAGTCACATAACGGATAACCTGTTCATCAGCCAGAATAGGCTTTCTCGGCTTACTCAAAGCTAATATTTTTTCAATATATGGCTGTTTAGCAAGTTCAAACTTCCCTGTTTCCTCGTTGTACATAATTTTCATCACTCTTCACCGTCAATCGTATCACGGGTGTTATTGATTTCCTGTCTGAGTTCCATTTATCACAACTCCTATTTAAATTTCTTTTTGTTTATCATACAAACATACCCACCCCAAAGGGACCTGCCTAACATACGGACACTTTTTACAACAATAGACACATATGTATAAGCCTTTTTTTGAATATGGGCATTTCCGTATGCTACACGGATGATATTCGTGTTTACACTTTCGACAAACCTGCAATTTCATAATCAATCACCCAATTGCAGATATTTTTCAATTGTCTGCTTTGCTGATGTACTGCCATAACATACCTTTACGGCGTATCCGCACCGTGAAAGATTCTGCAACCATTTATCCTGATGTTCAGAAGTCTTATTGTTGCCGACTTTAAGCTCAATATATAAGCCGTGATATTTACCTTTTGGCACAGCAAGGCATAAATTCGGAACACCTGCCCTAACTCCTTGCCTTTTAAGATGTGCGGCTTCGACTTTATCTCTTCTGCCACCATTTGGAACAGCGTACAGCATTGAAAGTTCAGGATGTATTTTCATTTGCACACATTTATCCGCCCATTTAATGAGTTTACATTGCTCCTGTGCTTCAGACATCATTTTCATTTCCTCTCGTAAAACGGTAATTCTTATTTTTATCGGCTTTAATAAAAATTTTCGGATTAGCCATTTCTGAAATTCTACTGCCTAAAGCCTCATCAATTTGCGAAATCTGTTCAAGTGATAATTCAGATGTTATGACAGTCGGCAATCCTTCATTGTATCTGTAATTGATAATCTTAAATGTAGCATTGACATCAGCTGTTGAGACAAAATCGCCCCTGCGAGTTTTAAAGAAATCATCAATGTAAAGAATTTCCGCTTGCTTATATGAATTTATGAGAGCTTCATACACCTCTAAATTACCCGATGCCTGCTTGATTTTGGTAATATCATCCTGCCAAAGCATATATTTAGGTGCTTTGCCTTTTTTGAGTAATGCTCCGACAATAGCCGTACATATATGTGTCTTTCCACAACCGGGCTGACCGCCGAAGAAGAACCAATCAGAGCATTTGTCAATGTACTCATATGCTTTATCTTTCACATATTTCTGCCAATCTGAGGTTGTCTTGTAACTTTCAAAAGTATATCGTTTAAGAAGTTTTTGAAGACCACTGTTCTGCATTCTTCTTATTTCATCCCTGACTTTTAAACATTCACATTTACAAGCCACTACATCGTATGTAATCTGACCGAATGGTGTTTTACCTTCTCTTACACGATAAAGATAACCTCTGTTCATGCACTTGTCGCACTCATAACCCGTAAGTTTACCCGGGGTAGAATTAAAAACCTTTGCTTCCTGTTCAGCTTTTTCTTTTGGAGTAAGCTCTTTAGAAGACTTTCTCGCCCGTTGGATAATTTCCTCCGCTCGCTGTGGTGACATTATTCTTGACATTATCGCTTGGATTGAATCCATATCCTACACCTCCTCTGTCTTGGACCTTATTAAGCCATTTAGTTATGAACCCTTTGATACCATTCTTTGTTTTTCTCCTATTAGGATTAGCCTCAAGCCAGCCGAGCATAGAACGCAACTGTTGTTCTACATCGACGGCAGGGTATAACTCCTTATAGTGTCGGATATCAAAAACAGATACTTGATACTTACTCTTATCATTCAAAGGTAATGTAATGAAAATATTTTCACCAGCGGTGTCGGCTGCATTTGCAGACGGCATCGCATAATAATTATTTCTATTTACTTTACTTTCCTTTACTTTACTTTTCTTTGTGTCATTCTCGGAGAGATTATGTTCATTCTCGGAGAGATTATGCTCATTTTCAGGTATAACTATATAAGCCTTTGTTTCTTCCGTTTTCAAAAGCCAATATAATCTATTTATTGTGCGACCTCGCACGGAGCGTTTTTCGATAGCGTACATATATCGTTCTTGCATCATTTTGTTGGTCAGTATGCTCTCCCTATCAAACAGCCCGTTATCAAACAGCCCAATTCGTAAGCAAAGCTTAACTACCTGATTTACCGTATCTGATTTAATTCCACCGCTCATTCGTTTCGCTATCGTGGCAGCACTGGTTTCTTCTCGCCACTCATAATAGTAACCATTTGTTGCATAAGCTTTGGTACAAATCCAAAAAAATACTCCAAAGCCGTCCCAACCCTGTGCATCAATAAGCACATCAAATCTCTCATCATCATCGAACAAGTGAACATCCCAAGCCGCAAAGTCAAGCCCTCGCTTTGGTTGTCCAGCCATTCACTGTATCACCTCTTTCTTTTTGTATTAAGTTTCAGCTTTGTACAAAGATATTCATCAAGCTCTATACCGTAGATTTTGTACTTATCAAACAGCTCTTTTTCGTGCCGATGTGCTTCATCGTGGTGCTTTCTGCAAAGGCATATAGCTTTTAATCCTATATGTACAATCTGTTCCCTATCTCGCCCCATACCAATTCTGTCAACATGATGAACTTCACCTGGTGCATTGCATATTGCACACTTACGATTTTCAAGACAACTGTACAAGTATCTGCCTATATCATCTGTAACATTAAGCAGAGTATCTCTTGTTCCGATATTTTGGTAAAAACAAAAATCTATCAGATAGCTTATAAAATCTCTTGCTACGCTTTTTTCGCAATCAGACAGCGAAAAGTATTCAATGCCAAATTCACCGCAAAAATTAAACTTGAAATATTCTTTAATCCATTCGGGATTATCTCCGCACCAAAATGCTATATCTCTGATGATTGCGTATATTTTTCTTCGCTGTTCGGCAGAAATCGTGCGTCCGTCAACAATTCTGAGTTCAATTTCATGTACTTGTTTCTGTGCAAGTTCTCTGCCGATACGCTCATGCGGTCTTACTATTAAGTTATATCCGTCATAAGATACTATGTTCGCTGATGTAATCATACTAAGTCCTCGTGTTGGTGCATATAAACGAAGAAACTGTTATTACCCATATTTTGATACAACCATTCATCGCACTTTTCTTTGCTCAAATGTGTACGAAGAACTCTATCTTCGTACACATATTGACCTTTCAATCGTTTATCTTTTATTCGATTAAGTAATTCTGTTTTTGAGTAGTTAGCTTCTACAAGATACAAATCGTAGTTCTTAGCTGTTATATGAGCGATTTCCGATGTATCAGTTGCGTATATAACTTTATATATCCCCTGTTGAGTGTTGAAGTGTAACTTCCATCCGATGTTTGGAACATCGTGCCGAAGTGGTACTGCCGAAAAAGTAATGTTGCTTATTGAGTACCATTTATCCTGTGCGACAATAAATGAATTGTTTTGAAAGGAGGTATCACCTAATGAAAAAAGCTTTTTGCAAAGATAATTGGGGTAAATTATCCTAATAAGAGGGTGTTCGGAAAGTAGTCGCTTTAGAGTGGCAACATTGCAATGATCTCCGTGTTGATGAGTTAAGAATACATATTTAACTCGGTCAACCACTTTACACTCAACAAGTTTGCTAAACGGCACTCCGCAGTCAATCAAAACCTGACCGTCAAGAAGAACTGCGTTGCCCTTAGAGCCTGTACTGATTATCTCAACATCAATCATCTCACTCTGCAAGATCATCGATTGAGAATGCTTCATCGGAATCAATCTGCTGTTCAGATGATTCCGGTAATGGGGCATCTGACGGTACATCTGCGTCAATCATTGTATTCGTTTCATAATCGGGAGTACCGTCGGCATTGATTATATGATTGTCAGCTTCATACGCTGTCTGCATTTCAACACTCATAACGCCCCATTTGCTGATAAGCTGTCTGAGCATTGTCTTTTTTGCCATAGCATCAAAATCCTTTGCCCAAAATGTATAGCTTGTACCTTTCTTGATATCATTTGCATATCCAGCTGAATACTTCATAGCGTGCTGTTTCATCTTATCCTTACTCCAGTAAAGAGCTTTCTCAAAGCCGTTTACATAGCGAAAATAAGCATAATATCCGATTGTTTCAGCTGTTTCACGCTCTGTTTCATCTTCAATCATTTTGATTGTAATTTCTTCTGTGAGCGGATCCCAATTAAGAAGTTCTCCCTCTTTGATTTCCACCACATTAAGTCTTTTATACTGTCCTGAACGGATAGCAAGCTGAATATAGCCACGATAGCCAAGAACGAATGTTGCTGTTGTACGATTGTTCTTACGGTCCTTAAACGGAACCATGTAATACTGTCCGAGCTGTGGTGATGGTGGCAAGCCGAGCGAATGTCCGCAAAGTGCCGCTGAAAGAATTGTTCCTGCATCACATTCTTCGAGTGCCGGATTGGTACTCACTACTGAGGTAATAGCCGCCGTGAACTTTTGGATTTCCTTCGGGTCTTTCATTGAATTTGAAAGGCTTTTCTGAAAAGCCACTGTCTGGAGCATGGCTGAAAATTTTGGTTTTCTCTGCTGAATCTGATTCTGAATGTTATAATTACTCATAGCGTAATCCCCTTTCGTTGATTAACTGCTTAACAGTGAGTGCAAAATCTTTAAGCTGTGATTTTGTACCGTAAACCTTGAATGACAATGATAGGACTTTTTCATCCTGCTGTGCCTGTTCTGATATTTCTTCAACCGGAGGAGCAACTTCTTCAGGCACATTTGCAACAAACGGTTCATATTCGTCAAGAGTGTTGCTCACAGCCTGCTCGGCTTTTTCACGCTCTGCTCTTTCGGCTTCTGCCCTTGCTTTTTCTTCTTCAATAGCCTTGTACCTCTCGGTTACGGAAGTTATTGCAACCGATACATTCAAAGACCGCTTATACTCGTACAGGATTTCGTCCTTGTGCTCCTGCGTTGCGATAAGATTTAAGTCATCCATAATCTTGTCAAGGTTAGATTTTATGGTTTCTTTAAGCTTTTTGAGAGATACGCTCATAGTAATGTTTAAACTAACTTGCTCATATGCCACAAAATCAATACCGAGTGATTTTGAATACTCATCAAAATAGCTTTTTGATTTTTCGTACTTTTCCTGTTTAAGGCCCTGCTCAATGGCGTCAACCTTACCTTTAAGGGCGGAATCAGCTTTCTTATAAGGCAATAACACGCAATCTTTGTAAACTGTTTCAAAAGCCTCATAAGGTGTTATTATTTCCGATTTAACCGCTTTTCGGCGAGTTTCAAATTCCGCAAATTCCTTATTGAGCGATGAACGCAACTTCTTGATTTCCTTGTAGTTTTCGTCTGTACATATCATTTCGCAGGCAGTGTTTACCTTTTTCTCAATTTCAGATTTAACCAGCTTGAGATTCTCGATGATGACAGGAATCTGAGCTACCTGAATTAAATCGGTTGAATCAGGTTCTGCATCATTAACTGTTGACAGATTTTTTACTTCTTCCGTATCAGCAGTTTCAAGCAAATTAACGGGTTCTGTAATTTTGGTCATTTTATGTTACCTCCTTAATCTATTGACCATTCTTCCTCGGTAATGCCGTGAAAAAGTTCGGCACATTCACGAGAACAGAAAATATCATCATTTGTATCTCTGAAATATGTATAATCATATCTGAGTTCTGCGTTGCACGCTCTGCAATGCCCCATTACCAGTACTTGCGGTGCGTTTGGGCACATCGGATTACACGGAGTGCTTCTGCATACTTCGCACATTTTAATATCTCCTAACTATTGATTTTTCGATTCAATATGATATAATGAGCTTGTTTAAATTTCTTTTTGTTTAATCCCGTGTTGCTGTTCCTAAGCAATGCGGGATTTCTCTTTGCCTGCAAGTTGCATTTCAAACAACGCCTTTGATACTCTTTCAGCTCTGAGTTCTTCCCTGATAAGCTGTTCAAGGTAATAATCCTCAAGGCGTTCACCGTTTGCATCACCAAATCGGCTGATAATAACCGCCAACTTGTTCTTAGCGTGTGCCTTAGCAATTTCAAACTCAGATTCAGTGCATATGTATCCGTTTGAGGATATAAAATCAGTGTAATTCAAAATATTTTCCCACCTTTATATTTGATAAACATTTTGCTAAGGTCCGCAAAATGTTCTTTTCATCAAACAACCTTGTAGTCGTTGGCATTTTCAACCCCCACACATTCAAAATTGAATGCTTCGGATTCAGGCGTTTCAAGGGCTTTGAGCTTGCGGGCAAGTTCTGCGTTTTTCGCTCTTTCGGCAACATATAAGGCTGTCACTTTGTCAAGCTTTGCCTTGGCTTTTTCAAGGTTGCTGTGTGCCGTTTCAAGGTCGGTCTGCGTACTCGCAAGGCTGTTTCTTGTGTGTTTGAGTGTCAGTTCGCTGTAAAAGAGCTTGTCCTTTAATGCTCTTTTGGTCAGTCTGTTTCTTAATTCCATTGTTAATGCTCCTTTATGTATTGTCTGATTTCTTCCTTATCAAATCGCCAAAGTTTTCCGATTTTGTGGGCAGGAAGAACGCCCCTTTGTGCAAGCCGTGTTGTGTAATCAACATTAAGTGCCAGCAATCGTGCCACATACGGCACATCAATTATCACAGGAACTTCATCCCAATTGACGATAGGTCTTTCTCTCGGCATATGTACACCTCCTATTTTACGTTGGTAATTTTGTCCGAAACGATTTCGACTGTGTCAATAAGTTTAAGTTTTGCCATTTTCTCACCTGATTTCTGTTTTACCTATCTTGATTTCTACACCCAAAGCTGTTAAGAGCCTGTCGGCATTTTCAAGAGAAATGCTCTTTTTGCCTTTTTCCCAATACTGAATAGCTCTTTTGGTAAAGCCTGATTTCTTAGCAAGCTCACTTTGCGAAAAGCCTTTTTGTTTTCTACTTTCTCTCAAAAATTTGCTAAATTCTTTAATATGCATTGATTTCACAACCTTTTTATGTTATACTATATTTAGTGGTGAACCCCAATTCACTAACTATATATAGAAAGTGAGGTGAAATTAATATGAATCATTCATCACTTAAGAAAAGTTTAATAATAGCTATGTCTTGTGTTCCGGAAGTCGAAGGTTTAGAAAAAAACGACTTGATATTAACAACTTCTGCTGGAATCATTTCAGGCAAATTACCTTCTGAGCAGGAAATAGACGATGAAAAATCTTTGTACGGCGTTTTATATAAGATTTGCAATAATACTAAAGAAGAATACTTAAAAAATATTTCTTCTACAGATTCCGAACCTGTAATTGTTGGTAATGATGGTTACATAATTTTAAAAGATGTAAAAATAAGGTCAACATCATCCAATACAATTACTCATATGCCCTTTATGGTTGTATTCTACGACCAAATCATCGGCGTTACTGTTGGAAATATTAACTGATGTTATTTTTGTTTGCTGACTTTGTACTTGCGATACAAGGTCAGCAATTTCTTTTGATGTACCTTTTACTGTTATTTCCACTTTATCTCACCTCCTCACGCTGTTTTCTGGGTGTTGCATAGTCCGTTTAATGGGACTGCGATTGTGGTATTATTGATTGTGTTGCAAATATCTTTTGCAAATGTTATAATCGAGCAAAGGAGCTGATTATATGTGGGTAATAATTAGTGGTATTTTAGGCATTGCAGGCTTTTTAATATCTTTAATAAACCTGATTAACTATTTTGTTTTGCACAAAGTGAATTTGGAAATCACAATGCTTGAATACGCATACAAATTAGGCGTGCAGGGAAAGAAAAGACTTTTCATTCATTATAAACTTAACAATAAATCGCAACTGCCTATTTCTGTTACCGACATTCAATTAGTTCTGAACGGCATAGAGTACACCGAAGATTACAACACCCACGAAGTTAATTCTTATCATCACAAGGCAAAAGGTGTTGATGAGTATGTTCCGACATACAATGAACATCTGCCTATCAATCTTGAGTGCCTACATTCTCATTCGGGTTACCTCGTTTTTGTAATTCCTGAAGATAATTCTCCAAATCTCGATAAAGGTCTGACTTTTCAAATTCGCACCAATCGGAATAAGGAAGTACAAAAGAAAGTGTCATTGAATGAGGTGGTAACGCTCCGCTCCACTCTACCTTATCAAAAGTATAAAAATCTTTTTCTAAAGGATAAGGCGGAACATAAGGTGCACTGACAGTCTTGGTGACTGTTGGTGCTTTTTTTATGTTGAATAAATTATTAAAAAATCCCATTTTCTCACCCCTAATAAGAATATAAAGACTGAATAGAAACACACTCTATTCAGTTTTTTGTTGGTTTGTTAGTTTAAAAAGATACGCACTATCCGCTTTTCATCTGTAATGTCAAGAACCTTGCAAATCAGGGCGGCTTCATCAATGGTAAATTTTGTTTTACCTGAAATTTTTGCAGACAGCGTATTTACCGACACACCCAGCTTTTCTGCAAGTTTCCCTTGTGTATAACCTGCCTCGGCTATTGCTCCTTTTAAACTGTTTGCGTTAAGCAATGTTATCACCTCTTTTCATAATTTTCATATGGTCTTGCACTTTCCTAATAATGTGATATAATTTCAGCATAAATTAAGGAAAGGAGGGTTAATCTATGATTACAGGCAATCACGAAAAAATTGCTTTTGATGTAACTAAGGAAATCGTTATTGCAAGATTGTCAAATTGTCAGCACGCTGTTGATAAAGAGCATGGTGAAAAAGTTGCTGATTATTTTGAAACAATCTACAATAGAATTCTTGAAATCGTTAATTCAGAAGAAAACTAATCCTTAATTAGCACACAGCTCTTGCTGACACCAACTCGGCAAGGGCTGTTGTTAATTTAGCGATAGTATCGCCGTCAACACCGTCATCTTTTTCAACATACTTTGTTATATGGTCACATAACAAACGAATTAAAGCGTCAATTTGTTTTGACATTATCTTTCACCCCCTTAGTTTTGGTTGGGTTGTAAGATTTTTATTAAGTTCACGAACCGTGTACTTAATTTGTAAAAAAAAGTTCCTCAATTGTAGTATTGAGAAATCTCGCTATTCTCAACTTAACCTCATCACGAGGAATTCTCTGACCTGTTTCATACATTGATAATGCGGATAAGCTGATTTTTACTGCATTTGCAAAATCTTCTCTTGAGATATTCTTGCTTTCTCTCAAGGTCTTGATTTTCTTGCCTATTACAGAAGCGTTCATTTTTAATCACCTCCTTGTTAAGTTCACATATCGTGTACCATTATGTTATCACAAGAATTTATGTTTGTCAACACATTTTGTGAAAAATTTTTCTTGATTTATTTCACAGTTCGTGTTATTATGTAGTAAAGAAAATTTCACAAGGAGTGATTTTATGTTCTCCGATGTACTCAGACAATTAAGGTTAAATGCAAGCCTAAATCAAGAAGAACTCGCTAAGAAATTAGGTTGTTCTAAAAGTGCTATCAGTATGTATGAAAATGGCACAAGGGAACCTAACCTCGAAACATTAGAGGCTATTGCCGACTATTTTAATGTTGATATGAACACACTTACTGATTCAAAAACTTCTGCTGAACTTAATTCAGAACTTCAGGAATACCTTGAAGAACTTAAAAACAGAAGTGAAATGCGTATGCTGTTCAGCCTTGCAAAAGGTGCTACAAAAGAAGATGTTGAAAAAGCTGTTCGTATCATTGAGGCATTGCAAAAGGATGAATGATTATTGGGCGATATTTATATTAGAGGAATCGAACTGCCAATGACTGTAAAAGGTGTTACTGTTGTGGATTCAGACGGTAATTTCAATGTTTACATAAATATTTTATTAAGTCATGCTGTTCAGCAAAAAGCAACAAAACACGAATTGAAACATATTAAATCAGAACACTTTTATGATTATGAGCCTGTTGTTTATAACGAACTTGAGGCTAATGCAATTTAGATAAGGAGTAGAATTATGGGTAAATTCAATGGCAAAACTTTTAAATCAATTGCAAGCGCTGTTGACGCAAGTAATACAGTAAATTTATTTAACAATAAAGCTATAGACAAAGCAGAATCCATATTGTTTCCGGATGAAGAAATTGTCCGTGCATTGTCAGGTGCATTAAAATCAGGAACAGGGATTCTTGTATTAACAACGAAGCGTTTATTTTCATATATGTCAATGTTAGGCGACACTCAGCAGGAAGAAATCCCCATAGAAGAAATTAAGCAGGTAAATATTGAAAAACCTTTATTACAGCAAGCAACAATTTCTGTTATGGGAAAACATAATGATATTGAGATTAAATTTTCAAGAAAAGCGGCTGATGATTTTTATAATGCTATTGGTGAAGTAAGACGCTTTGTGAGCCAAAATAAAAATGAGAATTCCGCTCAAACATCAAATGAAAAAGATAGTATTCAACTTTTAAAGGAACTCAACGAATTGTATAAATCAGGAATACTGACTGAAGAAGAATTCACTTTAAAAAAGAAACAAATTCTTGGCATTTGATAATAAAAAAGGACCGCTACAGCTGGCATAAAACTACTTTAACTGTTCAGTTACAAAATTTTAACAATAAGCATATTTCAGTTGACAAATCTTGTGTTATATCCTATAATGTTAACATAATAAAATTATCAACTGGAGGTTTTCTATGCCAAATGCAGTCACAGACAAAAAGGTAATTTCTAAAGTAGGTAAAAATGATTTTATACAGATGGGGTTAGCTATTGAAGAAGCTGATATATTAGCTCTTTCATACATAAAAGACACCAAAATGCTAAATGTTGCAAGCGCCATTCCATTTCATCAAACCATAGTTAATTTTGCAATAGACCTTGTATTGGAAAGGAAATGTGACGAGGGTCTTATCAAATATGACTATCGCTATGAATATAATAAGGCGAGAAATTGCAAACATATTGAGTTAATAAAGAATGATATGTTAATTACACATTGTTCGGGGAATAATAGTGATTTTCCAAGAAGGGCAAAATATAGGGAGAAACTTTGTACAAATCAACTTTCGCTTTTCGAAGAAACAAACTCTGATGTTATGTACTGCATTTTAATGCACTCCTCTCAATTACAATTAGGCCACAAACCTATTATAGCTATAGGCGTTCCTGACTCTACATGCAATAAATGGTGTAACTATATACCATTGAATTCTCTTTCTGGTATTGTACCTTTAGATGTCAAGCAAACTGAACCAGACATTGAAAAATTCCACTTTGCTATGAAAGAAAGATTAAAAAAATCGGAAATAGGGTGATATTGTGAGTAGCGGTGTACAAATCAATCCGCACAAATTAACAGAAGCGCGACAAGCTCGTGCTCTTAATATTTCAAAATTAGCTGAATTAGTTGGTGTAACAAGGCAAGCTATATCAAAATATGAGCAAGGCTCTTCTAAGGTAAGCGTAGATGTTTTAAACAAACTTTCTTCGGTTTTGGAATTTCCTGTTAGCTTTTTTTATAAACCTGACAATGATATATCATATTCTCAAAGCACAGTATTTTACAGAAGTTTTAAAACTTCTGAAGAAACTGTTAGGAGTATGATAAGAATTAAATGCAACTGGACTTATAATGTTTATTCATATCTCAACAGCAGAGTTACTATGCCGACACTTAACTTACCAAATTTAGATTTGTTGCTAAATCAAGGAGAGCTTACGCTTGATTCTATACAAAATATTGCTAACGCTTTAAGAAACTATTGGAATTTAGGTAACGGACCTATTCTAAACTTAACTAATGTTTTGGAACGAAACGGAATTATTGTATCTGGAGGAAACATTACGGCAACAAAAACAGATGCCTGTTCAGAAGTACTCTATGGTGTTCCTGTTATATTTTATGACAAAACATTGAAATCTTCTTGTCGAATCAGATTCAGCCTTGCTCATGAGCTCGGTCATATTTTATTGCATAGTTATGTAACAAATGAAGATCTAAAAAATAAAGATTTCTTGGACAAAATAGAAAAAGAAGCAAATACCTTTGCTTCTTGCTTTTTACTACCGAGAGAATCGTTTATTTTGGATGTTAATGCCCTCTCTCTAGAGTATTTTATGTTACTGAAAGAAAAGTGGAAAGTATCCATTTCTGCTTTAATATATCGTTGTAAGGAATTAGAATTGATTGACAACAATCTAAATTTATCTTTGCGAAAGAGAATATCAGCAAAACGTTGGAACAAAATAGAACCATTAGATGATACTATTCCTTATGAAAATCCACAACTTTTTAAACAAGCCCTGGAATTCATTATCCAAAATTCAAATACAAAAAAAGGCGATATTTTATTTTATTTTTCTTATAATCAAAAAGATTTATCCGATATTGTAGGATGTGACAAAAACTTTTGGAACGATGATATAGAGAAGCCTTTACAATTTTCATTGATTTACTAATAAATACAAGCAAACAACAACTTCTAGTACATATAACTAAATAAAAATCCGCCCTGCTCGACTGGTCCTCGAACAGAGCGGAATCACCTACACAGGGTGCAGATGATGCAGTTTAATGCAAAATAATTGTATCACATTCCCTTGTGTTTTTCAAGTAATTTAAAGCACAAGGGATTTTTGCACCCTTTTTTAAGCAAAAGGAGTGTATAAAATGAAAAAACGAAAAGACGGTCGCTATCAGAAGAACATCTATATCGGACGAGATGAAAACGGTAAACGAAAGTACAAATCCGTATGCGGCACATCACGAAAAGAGGTTGAAACGCTTGCCGCCGAATTAAAACAAAAACTCGGCAAAGGCATAGACATCTCTTCTGATGATACATACGGATGTTGGAAAAAACGCTGGCTAACGGTTCAGAGGTCACTGCAAACACCACAGCAATACAAAACGCTTGAACGGTATCTCAAACATTTTACAGAGCTTGAACCTTACAAAATCAACAAGCTGACAATTGCCGATTTTCAGGAAATCGTGTTTGACTTAGCCGCTAAGAACCCTACAACAGGCAAACCAACAGCGAAAAAGTCGCTGAAAGAGTTCATCGCAACCGCAAGCCGAGTGTTTGAGTACGCTATTGAAAACCGAGCTATCGACTTCAACCCACTGAAATATGTCAAAATATCAAAGAATGCGGCAAAGAAAAAAGAACGCAGAGCCTTGTCACCCGAAGAGCAAAAGCTAATAATCAACACTCCTCACAGAGGAAGATTGCCGGCAATGATTATGTTGCTTGCAGGACTGCGAAGAGGTGAATGCCTCGGCTTGCAATGGGCGGATATTGACTTGAAACACAACAAAATAAATGTTCATCAGACTTTGGTTTTTGACGGAAATAATTCCTACATTAAAGCAGGAGCGAAAACAGAAGCAGGTGTCCGCAAGGTTGATATTCCGACCGTTCTGTCAGACTATCTGAAAAGCCTTGCACCCCATTCCCCGTTTGATTATGTAGTCACAACCACCAAGGGCAAACTTATGACAAATTCAGCGTGGCGGAGATTGTGGGAGAGTTACATCAATTGCCTAAACCTCGAAGCATTCAATTCACAGCAAGGCAAAATTGTCGGCATTGCTCCACGCAGTAAATACTGCCCCGACGGTATTCCGCAGGTCATAGAACCGTTTACAGCTCATTGTCTTAGACATACCCACGCAACAAATCTTTTCTATTCGGGATATGATATTCTCTACATTCAACACCAGTTAGGGCATACCAAACCCGAAACCACATTGAACATTTACACGCATTTAATGCAAGATGATACTGAAGCACCTGCGAAAAAACTTGATGATTTTCTCAATCGTAAAATAAGCTAAAAAATAAATGCAAGGCAAATGTTAGGCAATCAAACTTCAATAACCTGATAAACACTGAACTTTTTGCACATTTATATAGTGGTTTGGGACCAAGATGCCGCAGGTTCAAGTCCTGTCACCTCGACCAAAAAAGGTGGTTTTTTAACCGCCTTTTATTTTTTGTCAAAATTACTTAAAATGCCTTAAAAACGGCTTAAACACCGAGCTTTTGAGGTTTCAAAAATTCAGTTTGGTAATTTTGAATTAAGTTAAAATAAGATAAAATGCAGTCAAACTTACTGTCAAATTTGCAGTCATTTTAGTTTGCCTGCCGATTTTCAGAGAAACAAGATAATATATTTTAAAATTTTATTACACGCAGTTTAAAAACTTTAAAAAAATTTTAAAACTCACCGTTTTTCTGATAAAAAGGTGCATAGAACAAGCTACGCACCTCGAAAAATACATAGCTTTGATTGTTGCGACACAATATTTCACTTGTAAGGCGTGAAAAGTAAAGCCTGTATTTTTACCGAAATAAAAATACACACTTAGGTGAACTTAAAATTAAATTTTTGTTTGGCATTTTTATTTTAGCATACAATATGTGAAAATTCAATATTATTTAAATTAACTTTTAAAATTTATGTAAAAGAATTTAACAATATCAATTCCGTACTATCATATTTCTGTTTATCAAACATCCCGTTTACAAGCAAAAGTATATCGTTGTATCATTGTTATTATACAGAATTAAATTTGCATAAAAAAATCAGGCAATCGTTATGACTGCCCGATTTGTTTTTGGAAAATTTACAATTTTAATCCTATTTATGCACTGTTTTACACGCACTAACCGTAATCAGAGTTCCATGACTTTTTGAGAGATTTCTGCCGGAGATAACACTGTGCCGACGCACTTGTACTCTTCGGTTTCTTCCTTGGTTTTAAAGCCCCAGCCGTATAGCACGGCGAGGAAATCCATACCTATTTCTTCCGCACCCTTTGCCTCGATTGTGCTGTCGCCGACAAGGATACTTTCTTCAACGGAAACTCCTGTCTGCTCACAAGCCTGCAAAAGCAGATGACTCTTTGTGAGGTTTGTACCGACATCTGTTGCACATACTGCGTCGAAAACATCCGACGCCTCGTAGGTTTCAAGAATATCCGTTGTGAACATTCTGTGCTTTTGAGTTGCTATTGCAAGCTTAAAACCGCTTTTCTTGAGTTCACGAAGAGCGTCATAAATTCCGTCATAGACGGTGAACATCTCTTTTCCTTTCTGGGAATAAAGCTTGCTGTAATTCTTTACGGCATATTCAATTTCGTCATCACTCATATTAAAGAGCGTTTTAAATCCGTATTCAAGCGGTGTGCCGATTACTCCGTAGAGTGCGCTGTGTTCAACAGGCTCATAGCCCATTGCAACTGCTGTTGTATTGAAACAATATAAAATTCCGGGGGCTGTGTCGGCAAGAGTGCCGTCAAAGCCAAAAACAACTAATTTTTTCATAAAACCACCCAATCTGCAAATAGATAAATTCATAAACAATTTTCACAAAAGTCTTTGTCCTGCAAATATGGAAATACATCTCAAGGGGAATTATACCATTTTACGGAGATAAATACAATACTAATTTTTCCACAAGTATTAATTTGGGAATAAAAGTGCCGAAAAATATACAATTATTGTTCTTTTGCAAGCATATGCCAATCGAAACAAGTCGAAAACCAGAGCTTTCAACTTACTTTATTTCTTGACAACATCGTGTGTGCGTTATAAAATTGAAGTACATTATATTGAAAGGTTATTTTATTATGACTTCTGCAAAGCATAAAAATCCGCCTGCTAAGCCAAAAGAAAAATATTCGGTACAGCAGGCGCTTACAAACTATTATCTGCTTATTATGTTCACGCTTTTTCCGTTGTTTTTCACGGACGCATATTTTAACATCAGGCATGACAAGTATTACTTTTTCATTATATTGACGGGTATTCTCGTTATTGCGGAATTTCTTATTATTATGACCGCAAGCGTTGATAAACCGCCGGAAGAAACTAAGCTTGAAAAGCCTAAACCAAAGCATTTGTATGAAGAGCTTTCGTTTATGGACTGGGCATTTATTGTATTCCTTGGGATAAATGTCATTTCAACGCTGTTGTCTGCAAACCCTTCGGATGCACTTCTGGGTACTCAGGGACGAAACAACGGTCTTGTGCTTATGGCATTTTACACCGCAGCATATTTTATGATTACAAGGTGCTTTAAATATTTTGAATACATATTCGTTGCGCTTGCGTTCGGTTCAATGATAGTTTATGCACTTGCGGTGCTTAACTCATTCTATATTGATCCTCTCGGAATGTTTACTCTTCTCACCGACCAACAGACTATTACCGACTTCACTTCAACAATCGGCAACAAAAATCTGCTTTCAAGCTACATCTGCATCGCTATGCCTGTTATGATTGCAATGTCGGTTATCACGAAAAAGACCTTGCTCAGGTCAATTTATCTTATTGCAACCGGATTTGGCTTTGCGGCTCTTATGACTGCCGACAGCGATTCCGGCATTCTCGGCATGGCTGTATTTATGATTATTTACCTTATTTGGTTCTCAAACAGTCTTGTAAGACTTAAAAGATTTTTCCTTTCGGCAACTGTTATGCTGTTGTTTGCAAAGCTGCTCAGATTGTTCTCGCTCTGCTTTGACGACAAAAGCAAGGGCTTTGATAAGTTTCAGGAAATTTTCGTTTTCTCAGGCATCGGCTGGATATTGCTTGCGGCTTGTGCCGTTATTACAGGGATTTTGTATCTTATTGATTACAAAAAACCAAACATCACAATTTCAAAAGCCGTGCCGATTGCTCTTGCCGTTGTATTCGGATTTTGTGCTGTTGCCATGATAGGAATTATGGTTTATTTCAGCTGTATTGACACCAAAACCGACCTCGGCAGTTTTGAAAGAATTATCCGCTTTAACGATATATGGGGTACGCACAGAGGCTTTATGTGGATAAGGTCGATATGGATTTTCGGCGACGCTTCATTCATTGAAAAGCTGTTCGGCGTAGGTCCGGATATGTTCTACTCCGCATTCAGTCCGTACTTTGACGACCTTTCAAAATACGGTGACAGCTCAACAAATGCCGCCCATAACGAATATCTAAACTACCTTATCACAATCGGAATTACGGGACTTCTCTCCTATCTCGCCATTGTGTGCGGTACGATTAAGAACGCAGTTAAGTATGCAAAGGAAAATCCGATGCTGATTGCGTGCGTTTCGGCTGTTATCTGCTATGCTGTTCAGGCTGTTGTAAACCTTTATCAGCCGATTACAACTCCGCTGTTTTTCATCTTCATAGCTTTGTGCGAGGCTTTTGTAAGAAACGCCAAGGCTGAAAAATCTGCCGTATCTGCCGTATAAATATTATGACTGCATTTCAATTCGGATAAGAAGATTCTGCATTGACTCGTTGCGGTCACGGCGATATCGTCCCAGCTCGTAGAGGCTGTTGGGATTTTTAGTAATTATATTGGGCTTTTCCGTACAGGTTAGTGTACACGAAAAGCCCATTTCTTTTATCAGCTTTTCGGTCAGGTCATTTTTTGCACCGAACGGATATACAAAGCAGGTCGGTTTTTTTCCTGTTGCATTTTCAAGCAAGCCTTGAGCTTTGACAACATCTTCCGTAAGAATAGATTTATATGCTTCGTCACTCTCCCCCGCTTTTGGCAAAACACCCTTTCGTGATTTCAAAGAATGCATATCGTACGAATGGTTCTGAATTTCAACATAGCCCGAATCGGACATTTCTTTCATATCGTCAAAAGTTATATGACCGTAGGTCACGGAAATGTCCTTGGTTTCGGTAAATTTTTCGGACACTGACGCAATCGGAGATATGACCGCCTTGCAGTTGTATTTTTCGAGCAAAGGGAGTGCATAATAATAATTATTATAATAGCCGTCGTCAAAGGTCAGCATAATGCATTTTTCGGGCAATGATTTTTTGCCGTAAACATAATCGGTAAGGTCTTTTACAACAACGGTTGTGTAGCCGTTTTCGGTAAGATATTTTAAATCGTTTTCAAAAAGAGTCGGCGAAACGGTGTAGTCATTTTGCAGTTTTTCATCCTTTAAAAGTGAGTGATACATTATTACGGGCAGTTTTACGCTGTCGGTATCAGCCGTTGTTTCTTTTACCGCACCTGTCATTACCGATATTAAAATTACCGCAGACAGGAAGAGTGCCGTAAAAATGATAATTTTTACTGTTTTGTTTGATTTCACTATATTTCCTCCCAATTCTTTGTGCAAGATTTTTTATTTATAATTCTTTATTGTAAATATAATCAAACATCTGCGTGATAAAATATAGTCAAAGTTAATACTGATTACTGATTTTAGTCAATCGGTACTGACTAATATTGCATAAGGATTTATGAATTATGGCAAAAAGAAATTTCAGCTCAAAACGCAATGCAATTTACAACGCTGTGTGCGGTACGGACACTCATCCGAGCGCACGCTGGGTTTATGATAAATTAAAGCCCGAAATTCCCGACCTTAGTCTTGGCACAGTTTACAGAAACATTGCTCTTTTTAAGGATGAAGGAAAGGTCAGCGTTATATGCAATGTAAACGGTGAGGAGCGTATTGACGGCAACACAGAGCCGCACCCCCACTTTGTCTGCAACAAATGCAATGCAGTTATTGATGTTGAAGACAATCAAAATGCTGATGACCTTGAGTCACAGCTTGCCGAAGAGGGATTTAAGGTAGAAAACAGATTTGTTATCTACTACGGCATATGTCCTAAATGTTCAGCAGAAGTACACTAATATTTATTACAAAGGAGAAGTAATTATGAAATGGTATTGCACAGTATGCGGTTATGTTTATGAAGGTCCCGAAGCTCCCGAGGCTTGCCCTGTTTGTAAGGCACCGAAGGAAAAATTTAAGCAGATGGACGAGGAGGCATCTTTCGCAACAGTTCACGAGGTTGGCGTTGCTCAGGGCGTAAGCGAAGATATTCTCAAGGATCTCAGAGCTAACTTTGAGGGAGAATGCAGCGAAGTCGGTATGTACCTTGCAATGGCAAGAGTTGCAGACAGAGAAGGCTATCCCGAGGTTTCTGCCGCATTTACAAAGTATGCTTTTGAAGAGGCTGAACACGCTGCCAAGTTTGCAGAGCTTTTAGGCGAAGTTCTTACAGACAGCACAAAGAAGAATCTTCAGATGCGTGTAGATGCAGAAACAGGTGCTTGCGAAGGTAAGTTTGACCTTGCAAAGCGTGCAAAGGCTCAGAACCTTGACGCTATTCATGACACAGTTCACGAGATGGCAAAAGATGAAGCAAGACACGGCGCAGGCTTTAGAGGTCTTCTTAACAGATACTTTAAGTAATCATTAAAAAATAAAAAATCAAAAAAAAGTCAGCTTGATAATCGTATGACCAACAACTAACCGATTACACAACAGACTTTGAACAGGAGATTTGATAGTATGAAATATGTATGCGATGTTTGCGGATATGTTTACGATCCTGAAATCGGCGATCCCGACAACGGCGTTGATGCAGGCACAGCATGGGAAGATGTACCCGAGGATTGGGTATGCCCTCTCTGCGGTGTAGGCAAGGACGAATTTTCCGCAGAAGAATAATTAACAAATTGGCAATTTGGGAGCAGGCAATGCTTGCTCCCTTTTGTGTGTACGGGAGTAAATTATGAAAAAATTGATTTCGTGGAATGTAAACGGACTTCGTGCCTGTGTTACAAAGGGCTTTGAGGACTTTTTTAAAGATGTTGACGCAGATATTTTCTGTCTTCAGGAAACAAAGCTTCAAGAGGGACAGATTGACCTCTTGCTTGAAGGATATCATCAGTATTGGTGCTATGCCGACAAAAAAGGCTATTCGGGAACGGCTATGTTCACAAAGGAAGAGCCTTTGAATGTATGTTACGGGATCGGCATTGACGAACACGACCATGAGGGCAGAGTTATCACGGCAGAATTTGACAATTGCTTTGTTGTCACCTGCTACACTCCAAACTCGCAAAGCGAGCTGAAAAGGCTTGATTACCGAATGAAATGGGAAGATGATTTCAAGGCATATCTGAAAAAACTTGAAGAAAAAAAGCCTGTTATTATGTGCGGTGATTTGAATGTTGCACACAAAGAAATTGATTTGAAAAATCCGAAAACCAACCGTAAAAATGCAGGCTTTACCGATGAAGAGCGTTCAAAGATGACAGCGTTGCTCGATGACGGCTTTATCGACACCTACCGCTATTTCTATCCCGATACAGAGGGCGTGTATTCGTGGTGGTCATACAGATTCAAGGCTCGCGAAAAAAATGCGGGCTGGCGTATTGACTATTTTATCGTTTCAAAAGCTCTTGAAAGCAAGCTTGACGGTGCAAAAATCCATACCGAAATTTTAGGTTCTGACCATTGCCCCGTTGAACTGACGATTGACATTTAAAAAGCAAAATAAAAACCCGACACAGCATAAACCGTGTCGGGTTTTTTGTATATTATGAAAAATTTTCAAAGACTGACAATACAAATTTCAAAAGTGTCAATTGACAAAACGGGAATTTCGTCTTGACAAATGATTTTTTGCAAAGAAAATGCTCCGACGCTAAAAAGTATCGGAGCATATATGAGCTTTTTTATAATTAACTGACGGTAATTTTGTTTTGACCGCCTGTTATGTCGGAAAAATTGTTTTTTGCACTTTTAACGAATGCGAAGATTGTTTTCAGAAGCATATTTCTTGTTTTGCTGTCAAGACCTGCAAAGGATTTTAGGATTGTTCCCGTGTTTTTAAGCGGATTTTTCAGCATCTCATTAAAGGTTGCGGTTTCGGTCAGCGACAAAAGGGCAAAAACCTCTTTTGTGAACTCCCGTCTTTGAGCAATTGTCAGCGATTCAACAAATTCTTTCAGCGTGTGGTCAAAGAAAACGCTGAAATTTGTAGTGCTTTTCAGCCTGACAAGGCTGTTCTGCTCAATCTCCCACGAATAGACATCGTGTTGGAGAAAACCTTTTTGATTGCTCTTTACAATTGTGTAGCTCTCCTCATGCTCAAATATCATACCGAAAATGCTTGACTGCGGAACAAAGGTGTAGATTCTGTCGTCGATTTCATAAAATCCGCTGTCCCTGATTTTGTCAAGAGAAAACCCCGGTCCATCAAAATTGTAAATATAATCAATGTGATTTCTTGAATTTTCATCGGTAAAAGCACCTGCATAAACCGCAAGATTTCCCCCCTTTGAGTGACCGCCCAGAATGAATTTTCCGTTGAGCATACGGACTGCCTTTTCAAAATAATCAAGAGCCTTTTTCTGTGACGGCAACGGAAATGTGAAGAACATATTGAAGTCCTCCTGCCAGCCGACAAGAGAATTGTCCGTTCCTCTGTATGAAATAAAATAATTCTTTTTAAGAAATTCAAAAGTGATTGCGGAAAACTGCATACTCACATCGGACTCAACCTCGTTTACATACCCCGAAACAAGAATTTTGCCGAATCTCTTGCTCTCTGCCGTCGCTTTCAAAAGGTCGGCGTCACCCTTCCACAATAGATTTTTCTCGTAATCATCGGTTTCAAACACACGCATTGCCGCCTGTTCAAGGGTAATTTCATCAAACAGGCAGGACGATACCGCACCGTCAAAAGGAAGATATGAAAGCCGTGAAAGCACAAGTGCGTCAAGCTCGTTAAAACCGTCCTGTTCAAATGTCAAATCGCCTCTCCGACCTATGTAATCAAATATGTCAGCCATACAAATGCCTCCAATCTGTTTTCTCTCTGTAACTATTGTACCACTTTGTACTAATTATTTCAATACAATTTTGAAAATTGAAAAAGAAAAGGACAAACGAATTCGTTCATCCTTTAACAGTATATGAAGTTATCTGAATTTTGCGATTTCTTCAAGAAATTGTTTTCCGAATTTTTCAAGCTTTGTTCTGCCCACACCCGAAACTTCAAGCATTTCATCAGGTGTTTCGGGGCATTTTTTGCACATATCAATCAGCGTTGCATCGGTAAAAATAACATAGGCAGGAACGCTCTTTTTGGATGCAATGCTCTTTCGCAAAGCCTTGAGTGCGTCAAGTAATTCGGAATTGACAGGCACTTCGGGGCGGTGCGTTTTGACAATCTTTTCGGAGTTTTCAACTTTCTTCATCACAAGCCGTTCCCGTCCGAAAAGTACATCTCTGCTCTTTGGCAAAAGCTTTAGAACCTCGGTTTCATTGTCGGATGAAATATACTCCTTTTCGGCAAGAAAGTCAATTGTGCCGAAAATATGCCTTGCCGTAACCTCTTTCATTATTCCGTAGGTTGACTGATTGTTAAGCTCAGCTTTTAGAATTTTCTCGCTTTTACTGCCCTTTAACACATCACAAATCACGGGTTTGCCGTACCTTTGTCCTGTTCTTGCAATACACGACATAATTTTTTGAGCGTCAATTGTGACATCAACAAGCTTGTGAACGGAAAGGCAGTTGGAGCATTTTCCGCAGTAAGCCTTCTTTTCACCGCCGAAATACCGCAGAATAAATCCACGCAGACAATCGTTTGTTGTGCTGTAAAAGGTCATATATTTTAAGCGTTCAAAATCACGCTCACGAATTTGCTCGTTTTCTTCAATTGTAAGCTCATCGTTGCCCTCGGAATTTTCAATCATAAAACGATTTAGGCGAACATCCTTAGGACTGTAGAGCAAAATACAATCAGCCTCACCGCCGTCACGACCTGCTCGTCCTGCCTCTTGATAGTAGCTTTCAATGTTTTTCGGCATATTGTAATTGATTACATATGTAACATTTGACTTGTCAATTCCCATACCGAAAGCATTGGTTGCAACCATAATATTTTTTCGGTCAAAAACAAAATCCTCCTGATTTTTCCTGCGCTCGTACTCATCAAGACCTGCATGGTATCTTGCCGCTGAAAAGCCGTTATCGCAGAGCAATTCGCAGACAGATTCAACATTTTTTCGGGTTGCACAATAGACAATTCCCGACCTGTCGCCACGCTCCCGAATGAGGTCAATAAGCTTTTCGTCCTTTGACGATGACTTTATTACGCCAAAGAAAAGGTTGGGGCGGTCAAATCCCGTTGTAATTTCAAACGGATTTTCAAGCCTGAGAATTTTCTTTATATCTTCTTTTACATCATTTGTAGCCGTTGCGGTGAATGCTCCGACAATCGGACGATTTGCAAGGCTTTCAACAAATGAAATAATTTTGAGGTAACTCGGTCTGAAATCCTGTCCCCATTGTGAAACGCAATGAGCCTCGTCAACTGCAACCATTGAGATTTTTATCTTTTTACAGGTGTCGAGAAATCCGTCAGTCAACAGCCTTTCGGGTGCAACATAGATGATTTTGTATTTTCCGTGTTCAACATTTGAAAGTACTCGGAGAAATTGCGGATATGAAAGCGAGCTGTTTATATATGCCGCAGGAACTCCCGACTGAACGAGTGAGCCGACCTGATCCTTCATAAGCGAAATAAGAGGTGACACAACAATTGTCACCCCGTCAAAAAGTAATGCGGGAATCTGATAGCACATAGACTTGCCCGCACCTGTGGGCATAATGCAAAGTGCATCTCTGCCGTCAAGCAAAGCGTCAACTATCTGTTCCTGTCCGTCTCTGAAAGAATCGTGTCCGAAGTAATCTTTTAACACGCTTAATTTATCACTCATCTTTTTGCCCTTATCTATCATTCTTTATGGGAATTATAATCATTGTATTCTCTTTCAATCCAAGCCATAAGCAGATTTACAATTTTCTGCTGTTCGACCTCGTTAAGCTGTTTATCCTTTGCAACTCTGTACCACTTGTTAAGACACCCTCTGCAACAACAGGCACAGGCGTGCTGTGCGATAAAAACAGGGTGTCCCCTCATAGGCGTTTGCTTTCCGTCATTCGGAATATATTTCGGTGCAAGCCGTGTTCTGACAAAATCTTCTGCATGGGAGCGGATTTTGTTCATTCCCTTTTCATTAATATAGTCAATGTCCTTTTGCTTTAAATGAAACCGACTGCGAAAATCCGATTTTTTCAGTTTGCTTAGTGCCTCATCTATTGTTTGCATTGTTTATGCCTTCTTTTATTGTCATACCTTAATTATAAACAATTACTACGGTAATGGCAAGAAAAAATGAACTCATTTTCTGTTACAGAAAAAAACAACCCCACGATTATTTTACCGTGGGAGTTGTTTTCATAGGGTTGCTTTTCAATTATTTTTAGAGATTAAACATCTTTGCAATATTTTTCAGCAAGGGCAAAGAACGCTTTTTCGAGCGAATCCAAGGTTTGTTCCGTCATACTGACCGACATACTGTTTTTGTCGGAAAATATGATTTCAACGATTGTAACCGTGGCGTCTTCGACTGTCAGTCCTTTGTTTTTTGGATTATATTTTTTCAGAATTTCCAATGCGTCTTCGGCGGTGTCACACAGCAGTCTCATATCCGTTTCGTCAATCAAAACATTTTCAAAAGCGATATAACCGCATTTGCAGATAGCGTCAAAAAGAAAATTTACACCTTTTTTTCGCACATAAAAAGAACAGCAGTAGTCAAAATTTGAATGATTTTTTGAATAGCTCACGGATACAATTTCTTTTTTTGCATGCGTTTTTCGTTTGGAAATATTATGAAATAACGACCGTAAAGTCATATCGGTTATGTCATGGCAGCCCCGCAGAACGGACAGAATTTCGGCGGATTGCCGTCTGGCTTATATCCGCAAGCCGAGCAAACAATTGCCGCAGCATTTTGCGGAGTAAACGGCTGTGGAGCTTGCTGATTTACTGTGTTGCTCTGCATAGGAATTCCGTTCTGCTGATAGCCCATATTGTTCTGCATGGGCATTCCGTTCTGCTGATAACCCATATTGTTCTGCATAGGCATTCCGCTTTGCTGATAGCCCATATTGTTCTGCATAGGCATTCCGCTTTGCTGATAGCCCATATTGTTCTGCATGGGCATTCCGCTTTGCTGATAACCCATATTGTTCTGCATAGGCATTCCGTTCTGCTGATAGCCCATATTGTTCTGCATGGACATTCCGCTTTGCTGATAGCCCATATTGTTCTGCATACCGTTCCTTATTTGTTCACACAGTCTCATTAACTGCATTCCGTCATCAAACGCTCTCATAAGCTCATTCCTTACAGTACCGATTGACGAATCAACATACATTGATATATCGGTTATGAACGGATGATTTACGATGAATTTTGCTTTTAAAGAAGATATTCTTTGCGGCGATGACGATGTGTTTGTATCACGAACATACGGCTGAAGTGCAAGCGGAACATCAAGCATACCGTTTTGCCCCGAAAATGAGTTTGTTGTATCAAACTGACTGCCAAAACCGCTGTTTCTGCCCTGACGGTTATCATAGCGGTCATACTCATCAGGAATTCCGTCACGGTCGGAATCCTGCAGAGTTGTATATCCAAGCTCAAGCCAAAAGTCCTGCAGCTGTGAAAAATCAAAAATTTCAGGATTGCTGTTTTTGAAATCTCTGCCTATTGTAAAATAGAATTTCCTATTATTAAAATCTACAACAAGCTTTTCGTTTGTACCGGCACTTGCCGACTGAACAAATGCCGAATATTTCTGTCTGTTCTGTTCACGCTGTTCAAGATGAGTTTTAACATCTGCTAATGTTCTGTTTTTCCAGCCTGATGAAAGCGAACTGAGCTTGTGCTTACAGTCGCTGCAAAGATAACCGTCTGAAAGCTTTTGCCTTGTGAGGGCGTTTACCTTGTCACCGCAAAGGTCACAATATTTCTTTTCAAATAGTCCCATAAACTTTCTCCTTTACAAAAGATTCACGATTTTCTTCTGAATATTTGTAGCATCAATAATTGATATTGTGCCGTCACCGTTTGTGTCTGCAATTTTAAAAGTGTAATCGTCAAATTCTTCAAGCCCCACAATGTATTTTTGAGCCAAGGTTGCGTCCACGACATTAATAACACCATCCATATTGACATCATACGGAACAGTAATTTTTACTACAAGGTTAACATCTTTCTTAACAACATTCGCTTCATATACCCGTGTTACGCATTGCGGTTTGCTTACAGTAATGACATATTTGCCTGGAACTGTTTCATAATACACATATAAGGGTTTTGCATTACTGCGTACCGTTTCATGTGTATAGCTGCCATTATAGACGCCGTCAGGAGTGTATCTATCAAACTTAATAGTAATAGTGTCCTCCGGTAAGCCGCCCGTTCTTAAATCCAGTATAATACGGGCCTTAACCTTTTGCGTAACTTTAACCGATACACTGTAAATAACATCACCGTTTTCACCCGTGACAGCACACCTGAAATGAGTTTCATCAAAATCCGTATTCGGTCTGATGCTCAAAGCATTTGTTTTTGTACCCTTGAAGGAAAATTTGTTTGATGTGGATGAGTTGTCATCTATGTTTTTCCACATTCTTATTATACCGGTGGGTGTTCTTCTCTTTACTTTCATCTGCCACTGATAGCTTGCGGCATTTTTGGCAGCAACCCATATAATTTCTTCTTTGCCTTTCATAATCATAATTTCTGCCTCAGGGAACTGATGTGTAAATGATGGCGATTCATATGGAACATTGTAATATGCCCAAATATAATATTGACCTGTGGTTTCATCCTGAAGAATTGTCGCCTGACTGTCGCCATTGTACAAACCGCATACTGCGTCTTTGTCAACCGCATATCCTTTGTTCATATTAAAGTATAGCTGACAACAATACATACCGCTGTCAAAAGTTTCTCCGCTGTCGAGCTTTCTGCTAATTTTGTTGTTTTCGTACTTATACCACTCAATATAATCAAAACTGTAGTATGTGCTGTTTATCGGAGTTGCCGTTGTTGAGGGGATTTTTCCCTGTTTAGGTTTTTCCAAGCCTAAAAATCCAATTGTAGGAATTTCTGTCTTCTCAAGAAGTCCCGGAAAGTTACATTTTCCCGAATAAAAAGTACCGCTCTTTGAACCCGTTACTTTACATCTAAAGACAACATCTTTCCACCCTGAGTCAGGTCCTACAAGTTCTGCGTAGGTCTGAAATTTAAGATGGTCTGTAAAAACACCCGAAAATTTCGAGTCAGGTCTGTCGGTTTTATCGGAGAGGTTAACCCAGCTTATGCTCGGATACTTTGCCTGCCATTGATAGGTAAAGGTTTCGCCTGTACTGCCGCCGTTTACTCCCACGATAATGTTAAGGACATCTCCTATGTAAACCTCGGTGTCGATATATTTGATATAAGCCTGAGCCGCAGCGTTTGCGGTTATGGCTGTTATGGGAAGTGCTGTCAACAGCATGAGAAAGCATAAAACAACACTCGAAATACGCTTTGCTTTTTTCTTGATTTTCATAAAAATCCCTCCTTTATGCCCAAGGGTCAACCGAAGCGGGAGTTCGTATGTCGGAGAGTGCAAGATTGCGCCACAAGAACCATTGATTGCCCTTTCTGCGAAGCTCAATCGGACGAGGTGAGTCTGCTCCCGACGACTGAACCTGAACCTTTGCATAACCCTCGCTCTGATAGGTATATGCATACTCGGAAACGGTTATTTTGTACGGAACATTCGGTGTATAATCGTTCTTCACGGATGAACCCTCAAAATATGAGCGAGGAATATATCCCCTGCCCTTGATTCTGTCACGCAAAAACTGAACATCCATCCCGTTCATCGGCTGAGGTCCTTTTAATACATTAAGCATTTCTATTGTGTTTTCCGGACTTTCATCATATTCAAGCAACACAAGCATAGCAAATGCCGCTGTTGAAAGAGGTGACGAAAAGTCAAGCTCCGGCATTTTTTTTAGTTCATCTGCATTTTTCGGATAATCGGCAAATACAAATGTTTTGCTTTTGTGCATTGCATTGTTTACCGCTCCCGAAACGGCCTTTGAAACATTGTTTTTTACAGTCTGATTTGTCATATTTTTTAAGCTGTCAAATATACCCATAAACAGTACCTCCTTTTTAAAGTGCGTCAAGTGCGGCGTCAAGATAATCTGCCGTTACGGATGAATAAAAAAACGAGCTTATTTTTCCGAATTGTTTTGCCTGTTTAACCCTGTCGGCAAGGTCGGGATATGCCTGTTCGTCACAGAGCAGAGCCGTTTTACAGCTTGGCAGATATTCCTTTACTTTTCCACAAAGCTCAAGCCGTTTCTCAATAGTTGAATCGGCAAGTCTTGTGACATCCATAAGCAAAACATCAACTCTTTCTGCAATGCACAAATCAAGAATTTTCCCGTCTTGATTCGGTGAAACATTTTCAATACAAAATCTTCCCTTCTTTACAAGGGCATTTTGAATAGCCTCACTGAGCAAATTATTCTGAACACTGAGCAAAATTTTCTTCAACGGACATCACCCCTTTTCACCTATATCTTTCACTTATATTGTACAATTTTGCGATAGAAGATGAATGTGCCAAACGGCATATTTCACAACATAAACAAAGAAGCACAGCCGCCCGATTGTTCGGACAGCTGTGACCTTGTGCTAAAAATATTTACGGTGGGTAATTAAAAGGGGGGTAAATAATAAAATAATTATGCTTTGTTCTTAACAGCGCCTATAATGTAAAGTACAGGGATAGCAAGACCGCAGATAAGAGAGAATACATTGAACTGTGATCCGCCTATCATGCTGATAATTTCGCCTGCAATACACATAACCGCAACAACAACGCCCCATACAATACATGTATTTGCCTTATGCGGAAGTTTTGCGTTGATAACGCCGATAATACCTGCAACAAACTCAGCAACCGCACTGATAAGTGCGAAAACGCCGCCGACATAAAGCATAGTCATATCGTATGTACCGTCGTTAAAAGCTGCAAGTGCGGCGATACCGAGAATGGCGATGATTGACACAACCAATGCAATAGCACCGAATACAATCATAAGGATTCCCGTTACTTTAAGAAAAGTTGAACCTTTTGCCTCCATAGTTTTTCCTCCTGTCATTAAATAATAAATTTTATGCACCTTTGTCTTTGATTATTAATCGGACAAAGATAGCGTTTTGCACAAAAGATATTCACCGTCTGAGCAGTTTATATCCTGTAATTGTATTATACTGTTTTAACAGCAAAAAAATATGTGCCAAACGGCACATATTCAAAAAAAAGTATTTATTTGTCGTTAATTCTATCGTCAAGGATTACAAGTCCCGCCTCTCTTGCCTTTACGGCAAGCTCTGTTCTTGACTTAAAGCCTGTTTTTTCAAGCATATACTGTATATAGTTCTTGACAGTACCCGGAGCAATGTAAAGTCTTTTGGCAATTTCCGTGTTTGTATCACCGCTTGTCAGTTCACGCAAAACCTCAAGCTCCCTTTCGGTAAAATCCGTACTCATTGCGTTGCCGAATTTAATTTTGGGAGTTGTGTCGGGAAACACACGCTCACCGTTCATTGTTCTGTCCATAAGTTCAATAATAGGTTCGGGACTTACCTCTTTGTACCAAAAGCTGTCAACTCCTGCTTCCTTGGCACGCTTTAGATAGGAATATTCGGGCATTGAGGTAACAATGATTATCTTAATTTTCGGGAACTTTGCTTTTATTCTTTCAGCCGCCTCAAGACCGTTTGCACCCATTGAAGTGCATATATCCATTAAAATCAGGTCAACATCGGAATTTTCACAATGATAATCCGTCATATCGGCATTACTTATTGAGCCCGCAAGCGTATAGTTTTCGCTTTGGTTTACATACATTTCAAATAAAGTTCTCGGCATTGACTGATCTTCAACTATCAGCACTCTTGTCATACTGCAGCACCTCGCTTTTCGGTATTGTGATTTCAAGAACAAAAATTTCGGAGGTCGATATTTTCATGCTTCCGCCGATTTGCTCCGCCTTTTTTCTTACGGAAGAAAGTCCGCCGCCCTCATTGATTTTTTGAGGCGGTTTTCTGCCGTTATTTGCAAATTTAAAAATATATTTTTCACCGTCGTCAAGACTTTCAAGAATCATTTTATCTGCTTTTGCGTGTCTTGCGGCATTGTTAAGGCATTGCATTGTTGCAAAAGTCAGAACCCGTGCAACCGCATTGTTATCAGTCGGAAGATTTCCGACTGTTTCAAGCGTTATTCCGACAAGCTTTGCGGCATTTTCAATATCCTTAGCAAAGTTTTCATCTTTGCAATCATTCTCTGCGGTATTCAGAACAGAAATATTGTTTTTCCACATTTCAAGTAATTTACTGTTATTTTCAGACAGAGTGCCGTTTTCAAGATATCTTCTTGTTGTTATCAGCGTACTGCCGAGCCTGTCATGAATTATCTCTTTTGTGCGAAGAATTTCTTCTTCTCTTGTCAGGTCACAGACCATTTCATTGTATTTTTTCAGATGAGCATTAACCTTTTTTAACTCGCCTATTTCATATTCCAAGGTTGATGTAAGCTTTGTAAACTCTGTTATATCGGTTGCCGCAAGCTGAAAATACGGTTTTGAAAAAATTTCCGTTTCCGACAACGAAAAACTGAAAACCCTGCCGTCCTTTAATCTGACTGTAAATGCCCCGTCATTTTCATATTGAGAAGCCTCTTTTATCTTCTCTCTGAAGGGCATTGCAACATTAAGCGATTTACCCGTAAGTTCAAGGCATATGCTTTCCATAAGGTTATTTTTCAATACAACAAGTCCGTTTTCGTCAAAATAGCAAAGTCCTGTCAGCAAGCCGTCAAAGCTTTCTTTAATTGACATTGCGGTAATATCGGTATTCCTGCAATGATGAAGCCTTACCGTTATGTACACAGACATTACAGCACAATATGCCGTTATGCCGACAGACAGAGCAAACGGCATTCTGCCAAAAAATTCAGCCATTTTATTAATTTGGTTATCATAATATATTTTACTCAAGACATGAGTGCTTACCAAAAACATTGTCAAAGAGATTACTGCAATTATAACCGCTGAAATCGGTTTCCACAACCTGATTTTATAAAGAAAAGATTGCGTTGCGTTGTATATTGCCGCACAGGCAACAACAAATTGCACACTCATCAATATAACACAAACAAACGAACGCATTTCAAGGATGGGTGTCATATGTCATCACCTCCGCTTTGCATACGAACAAACACAAACAGCGTGTCAGCGTCATATTCCGTGGTGACATTTCCGCCGAGTTTTGTAATATCGTCAAGTAAATCATCGGGAATTTTCATTTCATTTTTGCTGTCACAGTTGATTTTTAAATCAATAAATCTCTCATTGACTTTTAAATTAAACAGCAACGCATCTGTGCAGTTCATTATATGCCTTATAAAAATCCCGATGAATTTAAAAAGTACAATCGTTTTTTCGGCTGAAATTTCTCCCGAAACATTACTGAAAAACGAACACGAAATTCCGTAAACAGAAATGTACTCGGCAAGTTCTCGGATACTATTTTCAAGCTCAAAAGCATTCAGCATTTTTCTGCTTTTTGCCATAATTAGCAGATTGCTTATTCTCTTGATGTAGACATTAACAACACAGGCACCGGCATAATTAACCGAAATATCTCCCCTGTTGTTTTCAATATTTTTGAGTATATTTTCAAGGTCGCAAAGCTGAGGACGGATAAATTCGGTTATACTGTCATAGAGCTTGTTCTGTTCGGTTACTGCCGCTCTTCGTTTTTTCAGCTCTGCCTCTGATTTTAAGATTACATTGTATTCCGAAATCTGCTCTTTTACTTCCGAAAGTTCTCTGTTAATTCGGTTAATTGCCGATATATCTTCCGTCCAAACTGCCTTACCGCCTTTTATATTATGCTTTTTAAGAATTATATTTTCATCAATCACAACACTGTTACCGTTTTGCAGAACAACATCTTTTGAAACATTTGTTGCGTTTTTTGAGCGGTATTTCACATTGCCCTCATTGTCAAATATGAGAGTGTTAAGATTTGACGCATTGAAAAAATCGCCGTAACCCGTATTTGACGGCACAAGACCTATCTGAATAAGGCTTTCCCATAGAGCAATTGAGGCAAAACAGAACACCTCGGGAACATTGTAAATTCTAAGTCCCGAATATCCGTGATTCAGATTATTCCAGAGCGTGTAAATTATTGCAACAAGAATTATTACAATCGGAATCCACAGCTTTTTGCGTGTTGCGGAAATTCTGCATCGATTTATTGAAAGCACAATTGACGAAAGTACAAGTATAAAAATCCACACTGTAATTACATAGTAAACAGGACCGTAACTGTATTGTTTGTTCCAATTGTGAAAATCGGGTTCAAATACAAAAGCAAGCTGATGAAAATCGTTCGTCATAACAAGCAGCACAAGAACGGCGGCAGGTATAATCAAAAGATATTTTCGGTTATTTGTATTTTCGGGCTTACCGATATTCAGCATTGCAAAAAACATCATAAGCGGCAAAAACACCATTGCTATGTAATATGAATACCAAAGATACCGTCCGTATGTGTTGATGTCGGCAGGGCTGTTGTATTTTATGGCACGAAGAGCCATCCACAAGAGCATAAGCGCCGCAGATATCACAAGGCAGATTCGTATATTCTTCTGAACAATGCGATATGCAACAGACACACCCCAGCCTATAATAAGCCCCGAAAAGATAATAACATCAAAATTTTCAATATAATTGTCCGCCGAGGAAGTAAGATGAGAAAAAATTCTCACCGCACCTCCGAACAGGAATATAATTATCCCGACAACAGTCAGAAGCTTTGTTTTGTCAACTTTGCGAACCATATGCCACCCGTCAGTTATATCAAGTTTAATTTCAGCAACATAATTTTTTCAAAACACCAATGTTGCACACTATTTTACTACATAATAACACAATAAAACGGATTATACAATTCATATTTACCGCAAACTTAAACAAAAAAGTAAATAGTTAATTTTCAAAGTAACTTTCATGGTGGAACTTACTTTGGAAATTAACGCACTGAAATCTTCCTTGTTTTGGACTGTAATCAATCGTGGTATTCTTAACAAACTTATTAAACTACAAAAGGCACATAACCGAAAGTGATAACGGTTATGTGCCTTATTGTTTTTTTGCAATGCTGTTTTTTCACAGTCTACGAGTAAAATTTGTACCCTAATTAGATTTACACTATTCTCAAACCAATCCGCTGTCGGTCATAGCTTTAACCGCGTTTTACTACCTTATAGATTTACACTATTCTCAAACGTACAAGCACCTTTCGAGGTCTGCCGTTATGTTTTACTACCTTATAGATTTACACTATTCTCAAACTATATGATTATTAGGCATTTAAGCATTGACGTTTTACTACCTTATAGATTTACACTATTCTCAAACCTCAAATTGGAAATAAAATGCACCCACTATACTGTGCACGGCAAATCTATAAGGATATTTTATAACATTTGTATAATAAATGTCAATAAAATTCACACAAATCATTATCAATCACAACAAGTTTTTCGTATTCAGAAACTTCTTTCGGCGCTGAGTTTTCAATGTTAAGCAAATATATACCGTGCATAACGGCGGATTCCAAAAGATTTTCACATTCACTGTCATCAAGATAAATATGCAGATTTTGAACAATAAAACACTTTATTCCAAGATACTCTTTCATAAGTTTGAAATATCTTAAAAGATGACCGACATTATCATCCGAGGCATCTGCAGGCGCAAATGAAAACAATTTTACTAATGCCATTGTTTCGATACTTTCGCAGAACTGAAAATCATAATCATTTTCCTTAGAAAGCTCACAGCACAGGCTCACAAAGGAGAGCGGCAGTAACCGAAACAACTGTACTTTCAATAACAAGCACGGATATTTCATTTATATGCACCTTTACCGTGCTTTCAACATCACGCACAACAAGGTGTCCCATGCTGTAATCCAGCTTTGATGTTTTCGTAATTACTACTGTTCTCCAACTCATCTAAATTTCCTCTTTTCTGATAACTTACATATGTAACAAATCAATCTTCTTCTCAAACAAACCTGTTACCGACTGATGAACAAGATAAATTGACTTTGCACCTTTAATTCCTGATATGACAGAACTCATTTTAATTGAGCCTGACTGTTTTGCTCCTCCTATAAATCTTAGATCTCCCTCTGATATATTGCAATGTATGATTTTAAGTATTTCTGCAAGAACAAAACATTGTTTTCTAATATCCAGTTTTTCAAAAGTATCACGATGAGATGCTGTTTTTGCACCAATATCACCGAATATAACCTTTAGAATTGTATCCGTCATTTTAGAGGTTAAAATATCAAATAACTCAATATTCTCATCGGTACTCACTTTGTCACGCTCTGTAATATTGTAATTTTCAGGCTTGGAATTTAACTTAACAATATTTCTTATATATTTTTCCGTATCATAACTAACCGTTAATTGCATAGCAGGTTTGTATTGTATTCGCTTATCAGTTTTGCAACTTATATGCATTCTGAAACCGTCAATTTCAATGCAGGCATTATATTTTACAACGGGAATCAGAACCACAGGATTTTTTAATCCAAGAGTTTCACTCAGATATTTTTCAGGGTTTGCCTCATACCGAGCCTTAATGTAAGAATCAATTGCAACAAGTTGACGCATTTCTTTGCCCTTTTTGCCCTCGTATTTAACAAATGAAAAGTACGAAGATGCCGGCTTGTCATAACCTCCGTATTTACTGATATCCGAAAGCGGAGAGTTCTGTTTTAGCGAAACCTGACCGCTTCCTTTTTTCAGAGGATTCATCTTGAAAAGTCCGCCGTTTCTTGTTAAAGCATACCTTGTAAAACGGATATTGTTCTTGTTCATAGTCTTTCTGACAATTTTGATTGACTTATTATCATCAATTGACCATGCGTTCGGTGTATTAAAGCTGAACATTTTGTTAAGACTGTATGTTTTAGTCTGCAAACCTTTTATAAATATGGATTTGTTGTGTGTACAGCGTTCGTTATACACATTGCCGACAACAATATTTAGATAGGCATCTTTTGCATGGTGAAAATCGTTTACTTCTCTGCATTTTAAGAAATCATATTCGTGTCTGAATTCAGAAACCGTTGATGCTTTTACATACACAATTTCAGTATCGGGATACAATTCTTTAAAAAGTGACGCAACTGCTTTTGTTGATTGGGATGTTTCAACAATCTGTCTTGCAATAAAATCTGAAAGTTCGCTGTCAGAAAGCGGAGTTGCCCTTGTAAGCCTCTCGTGCTTTTTCTTGCTAATAAGACCTTTATCCATAAGTAAATGCCATAAGCCTCTCATCTTTTCACGAATTGAACTGTCAAGCGGATATGTATTATCCTTGTGAGCATTAACCTGTTTCTTTACAAGGACACGGTTATCAAGGCTGTCATCTTTAACTTTTGAACGAGGGAAAATGTGATCCACATCATAAATGTTTTGATTGTACAATTCCGACAGATTTATCGGTTCTCCCGTGTACATACACTTGCCGAATTGAGTATAGTAAAAATACAGCCTGTCTCTTTTAAATTCATCATCAGGTGTTTTTTCAAGAGATTCCCAGAGTTCACCCGAATCCTCACCGCACTTTTTATATAAATCTACAAGCTTGGTCTTTCTTGACTCTTTACGGCCTATGTCGCCTTTTACACCGTCTTTTCTTGTCATCTCAACAAATATCTTTTTAGGTGCATGACCTTGAATTTTGTTGATTTCATGCATAATTTTCAAAGACTGATACACAGGTCGTTTTACCGCAGGAGAAATATAGAGATTCTCCACCATTTTCTCAAGACTTTGCCCTGTCTGAATACCGTCAAGATAGTTTTGTCTGCTCTGTTCAAAACCGTATTTTGAGCCAAGCAGCTCCATAAGATTATCATTTGTCTGCCATAGTGCATGGATAATGTTAAATTGCAACTCGCCTGTATTTTTATCGACATTATAAACTTCGGTAAGAAACTCCTTTGATAATCTTCCCCAATCCTTGTATTTGAGTTTAGAAATTCTCATTATATCTTCATCAGATAATTTTGAACCGAGCTGCCTTTTTAAACGCTTTCTTAAAAGTTTTTTATCATCACCAAATACAGTTATAGCTTTTATAGCGTCCTCTTTTTCGCTGTCGGTCAGATTAAACTGTGACATTTCAATTGCGGAACGCATACTTGACTTAAAATCACCGTCAATGCCTGTAATATCGGGCGTAATACCTTTTTCACTTTTTAGATAATTTAGCAAATCTTTTCTTCTGACCTTTTTATGCGTCATAAACAAGTCATTAAATATTGCCTGTTTAAGACTTACATCAGGCTTTTTTCCGTCAAGTCTTAAATTATTCAGTTCATTAAGAACCGTAAAAGCACTGTATAAAATCGAATTCTTAGGTATTACATCCTTCGTTGGAAGATATGTACATTTTGAAGTCAGATTATTTATAAAATTCTCTGCCGATTGCTCTATGTCAACAACGCTGTCAAAATTCCACGGATATATTTTTTCATCACTTCTGACAAGCCACGATTTTAGGCTGTGATTATTCAGCGGACCTACATAATACGGTATTCTGAATTCAAAAATTTTGACTATCTTGTCACTTACAGAAATTCCGTTTTCATCTTTTTTATTAAGAAATTCAAGATAAGTTGAAGCATTTTTCAGAATTGCTTTCAGCTCACTCCTATTCACCTGCATAGGAATAACGCCGTTATCTTTTACAACAATTTTCGGCATAAATGTGCCGTTTTCAATCTTATCAAACATTTCTTCATAGCCTGTTTTGTCAAGCTTTTCAAACTTTTTCTTAAGATATTTGCAGAAATCCGCCTGATTTGTACGATACTGAATCACACCGTTTCTGCCGTTTTCTTTGTACTTTCCGCAATATGCCGTATAGTTATCAAGCTTGTCCTTTGTAATTCTAAAGATTTCACCATATAACGATTTACATCTCTCTTTAACGAAATCTTTGAGCATTTTCAAATCTGAACTATGTTCTTCATATGTTTTGACTTTGGCAAAGGAAATATACTTTTCACCGTTCAAAATATCTGCAAGAATTGCCCAGTCATAAACCGCCTTTGCTTTTTCGATAAGTTCAAACTTTTCTTGTAACAAATCACGGTATGTATTTTCATTATCGTCATAACCGCTTTCAAAGGTAATACCATTTACTTCCTCACTGTCAAACGACTTATCACCGAACATATCGGAAAATTTAACCTTTCTGCCACACATCAAATCTATCAAAGCGGTTTCATATGGATTATTTCTTTTACTGTAACCGAAAAGTTTGTATGACTCGGATGATTTTGCAGTTTTCTTCAATGTTTTGTCCTTTAATATTTCTGAAAATCTTAACGAATCATTGCACTCAAATTCAATTTCATATTCTTCTTTTAAGTAAAGTTTTAAATCGTCAAAAAGAGTTTCAAATGAGGATTCACTTTCAAAATCAGCACCCATATTATCAAATAAGAAATGTCCCCTGTGTTTTATAATATGATGTAACGCAAGATATACAAGTCTTATATCGTGTGGTTGTGAGCTCTTAATCAATTCTTTTCTAAGATGATATATTGTAGGGTAGTCTGTGTGGAATTCTTTATCGGTGTAATTACCGTCTGCAAAAACCGCATACGGAACATTTGATGATTTGTCATCAAGGTACAGACAACTTTCTTTTAATCTCTGATAAAAAGCATTATCAACTTTAGAAATTTCCTCATCAAAAAGCATTTGCAGCCATTCAATACGATTTCTTTTTCTCAAGCCCCTTCTTCGTGCCGATCTAAGAGTTCTTCTCTCGGCAGCTGAATTACTCTCCTCAAACAGATCAACACCCCACATAGCATTGCCTTTAAATTTGCAGAGGTTGTAATCGGTATCGGCTACTGCATATCCGACAGAATCCGTTCCTATATCAAATCCTGCATAATAATCGTCATTAAAATTCTTCATAAATTTCCTCCTTTTCTATTGACAAAGTATTTAATTTGTAATATTATTAAGATAATCTAATTACCTTATTGGATTTACACTATGAGTTCAAATAAAAATTCATTCTATCCGTTGCTTAGGCAACCATCACAGTGTGTGATTTGAGGATTCGGTTTTCCGAATCCTTTTCTTTTGTCTAATTTTAGCACATACTGTAGTCATTTTCAATATCTTTAAGCTATTTTATCCTTATTTTTAGTGCATTTTATTCAGTTATACAATTTTGGTATACTTTCTATATATTTTGCATAGTATGACATACTACTATCAGTATGTCATATTATGCATTTTTAAAATCAAAAGATTTCTGCCCCGCCAATTGCTTGCGGAGCGTAACCCTAACCCTCATCAAAACCCTTCTATTTCAAATATTGCTCTATAATAAAAGTTAGAGCAGAAAAAGAGTTGCAAATAAAAAGTAAAAAAAGTAGAGCATATTTTGCCAAAATCCGTTAAAAGGAATTGCTTAAAAACCTGAAACGGAGGACAAAATATGCTCTACAGATATTTTACAGAAAAACTCTTAGGGTTCTGCTCGAATGTACTCAGCCAAAGACATCGAAGAACTTAATGCTAAAAATATTGAATACCCTGACGGCTCAATGCACACGCTTTACGAAGCAGAACAACAGCAAAGAGCTTTTGAACGCAAAATCAGGGCAACCAAAAGAACACTTGCCGCTTGTGATGAGGCTTTGAATAACCTCTCTGATGAAGAGCTGTTACAAAAGTTAGAAAAAATTTCAGCCACTATTCAAGCAAGTTGAAACGGCAGGAATCAGAACTGAATAGCTTTTGTAAAAAAACAGGATTACTTCCTGACCGTTCTCGTCAACAGGCTTATGGTTTTGGCAGAAGTACTGCTCAAAAAGCGGTGTGGAGAAATAAGAAAGCAGTTGCAAATTCCGCTGAAAAGAGTATAATTAAAACTATAATTAAATCGGTAAAATTTCCTGATAATTGTAATTATTTATTAAAAATCAGAAACTAATTTTGGAAAATATAATAAAAGCGAGTTATCTGCAGATATTCTTAAAGCAATTAACGGTGCAATCGAAAAAAGATTATCCGAAAATGACGATTTCATATTTGATGAAATTAAAATTGCTAAATTTCCTATTGGGAATAAATCTGTATTCATTACTAACTATGAAACAGGTGTACACCCTAAAACTCAGTTGTATTTAAATAGAGATTATTTTTTAAATGTAACATTAGATGAGTTTAATGCTGCTTGTTTGAATTATTACGATTCAGGTTGGTGGCAAAGTGAGAACATCGAAGATTTAGTAAATCACGAAATAATGCATGCTTGCATTAACTACTATAATTCGTTTGAGAAGACTGAACAGTTATATCAATTTTTAAATGAAGATACTCGTGTAAAAGGTTTTTGTAAATTGGTTGATAATATCCTGATGAGTTTCTTAATGAGGTGTATGTTGCTATAAACAAAGGAAAAAGTATAAGCAAGAAATATTTGGATGTATATTATGAATATATAGACACTTATTTAAGGAGATAATAAAATGGCAAATTTACCAAGGTGCAGTAGTTGTGCTAACAGAAAAAACAAATTTGGTACTATATGTAAATATTATTTAAAAGGAATTCCAAAAGAGTTTTTAGCCGAAAAGCAATTTTGCAAGCATTATACAATAGAAACAGAAAGAGCTGAGAGTAATTATGATGATTTGCCTGTAGCAAAAGGTAGATAATTATTTATGCTTATTTTCAATTGTATTGGCTTTAAATGCCGAAAGGTAAAGAAGAGTTACATAGTTGATTGAATAAAAGCAAAATTAAACGAATTTAAAAGGGTATTAAAGTGGTGTTTAGAACATTCCTTTTACTTTTACCCCGAAAATTACAGATTATGGTTATAAGCTCCCGAATTTCGGGGGCTTTTAATATTGCTCAAATATCTGAGCATACACACAATTGCTAATAAATTGAAAGGAGCAAACAAATGGACTTAATGGAAATTTTAAAAGCCATGTTTGGCGGCGAAGCTTTGACATTTGAACAGTTTGCAGAAAAGGTAAACAATGCGGCAGATGTTAAGCTCGGCAACCTTGCAGGCGGTCAGTATGTCGAAAAGGACAAGTACGATGATGTATCAAATCAGCTTGCAAGTGCAAACGCAAATTTTCTTGAGGCTTTGTCATGAAAAGTGTGCAAGTTTTTTTAAGATCATAAAAAATTATGTTAATGCCTTAAATCATGTGCTCGTATTTTTTAATACGGGCACTGATTTTTTCATTCGCAGCCAGTTGATTTCTGACCATAGCCCAATTTTGAACCTTACTGCCATTCCACTTTTTGTAAAGCTCGGTTGTGCGTAAATAGAGCAATTTGAGTAGTGCATTTCATTTGGAAAAGCACCCTTTTTTGTAACTTTTCTGAAACTTGAATTTATGCTTTCAACCGCATTGGTTGTACACATAACCTTACGAACGGCACTGCCGTAATCAAAAAGATGCTCGACATGGTTGAAATTTCGTTTCCACACATCAACTGCTCCGTGAAATTGTTTGCTGTGCAAACGGTGAAATGCTACATAACGTATTGTGAAATTTTCTGCTAACGCAGAAAGTAAAATGAAATAAATCAGCTCACGCCGTAGGCATTTCACATTCAGAAGGAATATTTCACACGCAAAGCATATTTCACAAATCCGTAAGGATTTATTTCACTAAAAAAGCGACAGGTAAAAACCTGTCGTTCTTTCTGGCTCACCCAACTTACTTTGTAAGAAAGGAAAGTAACTGCCTCGCATACTATGTTTGGTTCTTAAACAGCACTCGCACAATCCCAGTTCACTAAAAACAGTCCACAGGACTGTTGTTTTATCAACGCTCACCTTCTCGCCCGATTTAGCAGTAAATTTAGATAAAAAAGAAAACAGAGTAGTCAAAAGACTACTCTGTTGTGGCTCCCCCAACTGGGCTCGAACCAGTGACATCATGATTAACAGTCATGCGCTCTACCGACTGAGCTATGGAGGAATATAGAGCAAAACACCCGTTTGGGTGTATGCTTTGTGTTGGCATCTCCCTATCTTCCCGGGCCGTCACCAGCCAAGTATTTTCGGCACCACTGAGCTTAACTTCTGTGTTCGGTATGGGAACAGGTGGACCCTCAGCGTCATCAACACCAACTATTCTTTTGTATTTATAAGCCTTTCAGCTTTTTTACCTTTTGGTGACTCGTGCGGGAATCGAACCCGCGTTGCCGGCGTGAGAGGCCGGAGTCTTAACCGCTTGACCAACGAGCCTTGTCTTTCGTCACAAAGGCTAATGGTCTTTGCTCTCATTAGCCCCTGCAACTTCTCTTGGTGCACCATCAGGGGCTCGAACCCGGGACACCCTGATTAAGAGTCAGGTGCTCTACCAACTGAGCTAATGGTGCATCTCTGTGTTCTTTCAAACACCCTGAAAACTGAATAAAGGAAAGAAGATTAAGTAGAAAGATCAGTTAAATTCATATTGGAATGACCAATCGGGTTAAAGTATATACTACACAGCTGACCAAAGAAATCTTGTGGTCAAGCCCTCGACCTATTAGTACTGCCAAGCTGAATGCCTCACGGCACTTACACA